>Ga0209511_1000064_pt1 | contig 158627 bp, 125 predicted proteins | sample SSSSmetaG_FD_184141 | JGI IMG/M metagenome (GOLD analysis project Ga0209511, IMG submission 184141) | Glacier valley bacterial and archeal communities from Borup Fiord, Nunavut, Canada, to study Microbial Dark Matter (Phase II) - ​SSSS... | ecosystem: Environmental > Aquatic > Freshwater > Ice... | reverse complement strand
TTATTCCAATACGACCCAATAGGTCCTACTTACGTAATATTGGTAAATACAGCACCAGATTAAAACCTAAAATTACTAAAAATCAAAGAGATGCATTATAGAATATGCTTAACTTAATGACATTAAGCCCTGGTTTATGGAGGAAAATCTTTTCATTATTAGTTCAGATTTTTCGCATTATGCAGAATATACCGATGCTAAAAAGGTGGACTTACTCACTAAAAATGCCATTCTTTCGAACAATCCGGATACACTTCTGACCACCTTAAACCAAAATGCGCAAATACATATCCCTAACCTTGTAACCAGTCTCTGCGGATGGACTTCTGTACTTACCCTGATGTATATGACTGCAAACAACGACTCCTTAAAGTACAACGCCATAGACTACAAAAATTCCGGGGATTCTCCTTTTTATGGAGATTCAAATCGCGTGGTTGGTTATTGGAGTATTGCCATTACCGGGGAAATTGAAAAATCCCAAAAAGACGAAAATTTGTTTGAACTCACCGAAAACGAAAAAAGCATTCTGTTAAAGCTTGCCAGAAAAACTATTGAGGATAAAGTAAACGATGCAAATGCAACAACTGCAGAACCAAAAGATCTCTCAGAAAATCTAAAAACAAACTGTGGCGCTTTTGTATCCCTGCACATCGAAGGAAACCTTCGTGGTTGTATTGGCAGGCTCATTGGTGATGTCCCTTTATACAGAATCATTCAGGAAATGGCTGTTTCTTCCGCCATACACGATCCGCGCTTTTACCCGGTCCTGTCCAAAGATTTGGCTGACTTAAATATCGAATTATCGGTACTTTCCCCTTTGAAAAAAATTGAAAACACATCGGAAATCCAACTTGGAAAACACGGCATCTATATAGTCAAAGGGCATAAAAGTGGGGTGTTTTTGCCACAGGTAGCCACGGAAACAGGATGGAGCCTGGAGGAATTTTTAGGACATTGTGCGCGCGACAAAGCAGGATTGGAATGGGAGGGTTGGAAAACTGCTGATATCTTTATTTTTACCGCGACCGTCTTTGGGGAAATATAAAATCATCTGTTAAACCCAAACACCGGGGATTCGTGTTCCACAAAAAGCACAACAACCGTCGTGTAAAAGATTTTGTATAATTGCATAAAAACTTCGTTCTATCAACAGATACCTGCAATTTGGACAATACGTATTTTCACCCTGCAAGCCCGGAATATTGCCGATGTAAACATACTTCATACCAGCCTCCACTGCTATTTTTTTGGCACGAAGGAGACTCTGTTCTGAAGTCGCAGTTAAATCATGGAGCTTATAAGCCGGGAAGAATCGGCTGAAATGCAAGGGTGTATCTTCAAAACCATTTTCCACAAGCCAATCACACATAGCCTTTATCGAATCGGATCCATCTGAAAATTCAGGCACCAATAAATTGGTTATTTCAAGCCACACACCCTGATCTTTGATTGTTTTCAACGATTCTAATACAGGCTGAAGACTTCCACCGGTCAAAAGATGATACGTTTTCTCATCAAAACACTTTAGATCAATGTTGGCAGCATCCAGAAATGGACATAACTCCAGCAATGGTTCATTATTGATGTATCCGTTTGAAATCAAAACTGTTTTTAAACCTTCCCTGTGAGCAATTTTTGCCGTTTCTAAAACATATTCGTAAAAAACAGTGGGTTCAGTATAGGTAAAGGCAATGCTTTGAGTCTGAAGCGTCAGTGCCTGACCAACAAGCTCTTCAGGCAAGACCACTACAGGTACAGATTCATTGGGTTTGCTTTGGGAAATAGTCCAGTTCTGGCAATTCAGACATCGAAAATTACAACCATTTGTTGCTATTGAAAAAATGCCTGTGCCCGGAAGAAAGTGAAAAAGTGGTTTCTTTTCGATGGGATCTACAGCAAGTGAACATGGATTTCCATAAGCCAACGTATAGAGAACACCATTTTTATTAATTCGGGTTCTGCAAATTCCGTGCTGATCATCCTGAAGGATACATCGATGAGGGCAGAGCAGGCAACGAACCACGTTTTCGGGATAATGTTCCTGAAAGAGCGCCACCCGGGTACATTTTTCAGCAATTAAAGGCAACATGTAAGTTTTTTAACGAAGGTTTCAGTCTACGAACAGTTGTCATGTACTAAAAGTTCAATGCAAATTTTCATCTGCAATCTTGTTGATAGTCAATTTATCTCTGTCTGACGAAAACAACGAATACAATTGGTCAATATTCTCCAAATCTACAGCATTTGGTAAAAGTACCAACCCTACTTCCTTTTTTTCCATGGAGGAAGCGAATACCTTTGTGAGGTCTAAAATTTGCTGAATGGTAAAAGATGAGCCATTATTAATCTTTTGTATCAACTCAAATTGAGCTTTGTACGACTTAGCAGCTCTCAGTCGTGACATCAGATTATTCATACCCTGTAAATCAAAATGTTTAATATCAGAAAGATACGGACTTTTTATCAGGTACTCTTTTTTGGTTTCTTTACCATTTTCAGAGGTTTTCAAATCCATATTGATCTCCTGTTCGGAGTCAGTGCCAAGTATTTGCCGGATGGATTTTACTTCAGAAAAAATACGTTCTTTTTTTTGCAGGGGCAAAGTTTGAGAAACTCGAAGGATGTTGTTTAGTTTTTGGTCAATCTCCCGTTTGTCTTCCGGGTTGAAGCTTGCAAGAAGCGTTGTCAGAGAAAAAAAACAAAAAATAAAGATAACAAAAAATCGTTTCATGACATTTTCAATTAATAGTTTGAATTGTAAATATTTACATGAATAACTCAATTTGTTTCACTTCAACTTTTCAATATAGAGTTGAAGTAAAATCCATTTATATATAATCTATACACATTTTATTTTGTTACAAATGTAACGTATTAATAATATATAATATGATATTTTGGATTATTTTTATTTGAGATTGTATTTCAAAGGATAAAAGCCCTATTTCAGGGCTATATTCATCATATTAAGGAAGATACTGCTAAAACGTTTTACTATAAAAAAATACAACAATTTTGATATTTAGTAAAAAAACGGACAATTAAATCTCCATTTTAAGTCCTGTTTTAATGCTAAACTTGTACATTAATTTATATATTTGTTCAGATATAGAATTCCAGAAACGACACTTGTTTTCGTTTTTTAAAACGGTTGTTCCTTTTTTCACAATACATGTTTGCTTCATAGGTTTGTAACATATTTGTAATACGCTTTTACGACCTTCGTGCTTGATTACATAAACAGATACAAGTTCTATTTAAAAAATATAAAATATGGTACTAAAAGTTGAAGCAGAACTCGAAAAGCTCAAAAAAGAAACGTTGGAAATGTGGACACTGGTTTACAACCAATTGCAACGTGCAGGAGATGCTGTACTGACTTTGGATAAAGACATGGCTCGCCAGGTTCTACTACGTGAACGCAGGGTTAACGCTTTTGAACTAAAAATTGACCGCGATGTAGAAGACATGATAGCTCTGTATAACCCGGTAGCCGTTCAGCTTCGGTTTACATTGGCGATGTTTAAGATAAACTCCAATTTGGAGCGCATCGGTGATTTTGCAGAAAGCATAGCCCGATTCACGCTTGACTTTAAAGGCCCGGCACTGGATGCAGAATTGGTCAGAAAACTTGAACTGGCTGAAATGTTTGAACAAGTTGAAAGTATGCTTCAGATTCAGTATGAAGCGCTGGAGAAGGAAAGTGCAGAATTAGCCATTCGGGTGTTTGATATGGACAGACGGGTGGATGAAATTAACCACAAGGCTCACTCCATTCTCACAGCTTATATACTGGAAAACCCGGAAGCCAATGCTTCGGACGCACTGCAAATGATCAGTATTTTCCGCAAATTGGAAAGACTAGGCGACCATTGCACCAATATAGGTGAAGAAATAGTCTTTTACCTGGATGCTAAAGTGCTCAAACACCAGGGAAAAATTACTGAATTAAAATAAAATACTAAACTGATGAGTAAACCCCGGATTTTGGTCGTGGACGACGAAGAAGACCTTTGTGAAATTCTCCAGTTTAACCTGGAAAGCGATGGGTATGAAGTTGAAACGGCCAATTCTGCAGAAGAAGCCCTGGAAAAGAATCTGGAAAGTTATCAGCTACTCATTCTGGATGTGATGATGGGGCCCATTTCAGGTTTCAAAATGGCTGGTATAATTCGAAAAAACGAAAAAACGGCCAATTTACCCGTCATTTTCATCACAGCCAAAGATACCGAAAACGATATGATGACAGGTTTCAACCTTGGCGCAGACGATTATATTTCCAAGCCATTCTCCATCCGGGAAGTTTCACTTCGTGTTAAGGCTATTCTGAGACGCACAGCAAACCCTGTGTCTCTTGAAAATGAAGAAATCATCCGCTTTGACGATTTAAGCATTGATGCAACCCGAAAAAAAGTGTTTGTTGGTAAAAGCGATGTTACACTCACTAAAAAGGAATTTGATATGCTGCTACTTTTGGTATCCCACCCTGGACGAGTCTATTCCAGAGAAGATATCCTGACCAAAGTATGGACGGATGAAGTTTATGTTTTAGACCGAACCATAGACGTAAATATAACAAGACTTCGGAAAAAACTCGGAGACTTTGGCAAATACATTGTAACCCGCCTTGGCTACGGTTATTGCTTTGACTATAATTAATTCACTCAATTTCATATCCATGTCTGAAAACCATTTAAAACCAAAAATAGCCTTTCATCAAAAACTTTTTCTGACCATCGTGGGCACACTTTTGGTCTTTATATTTTTGGTGATCAGCTTTCAGTACAACCGCGAAAAAGCTTTTCGAATTGATTTGATGACTGAACAGCTTCATAGCTACAACAATCTGATTTACGAAGAAACACTCAACAAAGGGATCTGCGACAGCTGTATGCGCAACCTAGTCAGCTTTATGAATATCAACGATTTACGTATCACAATCATTGATTTTTCAGGTAAAGTAATGTATGACAGCGAAGTAAAAAATGTCACAACCATAGGCAACCACTCAGATCGTCCGGAATTTAAAAAAGCACTGGCTACAGGTTCCGGCATTTCTGTTCGTCGAAAATCTGTCAGTACAGGAGAAACATTCTTTTATGCAGCCACCCGCTATCCCAACTACATCATTCGTTGCTCTAGACCGTATAATAAGTCGCTTGCCATGCAACTTCGTGTTGATTACAATTTTATTATTTTCATAAGCTTATTGCTAATTATCGTTTTATTTTTTCTATATCGGGTTACTTTCCGTTTGGGAAATACGATCAATCAATTGCGTGAATTTGCTGAAAATGCGGATAAAAATAGCACATTGGACATCGAACAGGAATTTCCGGGTAATGAACTTGGTGAAATATCCAATCACATCGTCAGTCTTTTCCGTAACATCAGTACCACCCGTGACGACCTGATTAAAGAACGTGAGAAACTCATCACACACTTGCAGACTGCCCGTGAAGGTTTTGCCGTTTTTACTCCCGATAAAAAGGAAATCATTGCAAATAATATTTTTATTCAATACATCAACCTTATCTCCAACGAACCGATCCAGAAGGCTTCCTACATGTTTCTTTTACCTGAAATGAACGAAATAAACCTGTATGTGGAGCATAATACCGCCATAAAAGGTCTTATTGGTTCAATGAAACGGCATTCTTCAAAAATTGAAAAAAACGGCAAAGTCTTTCACATTCAATGTATTATTTTTCAAGACTTCAGTTTTGAGGTGAGTATAAACGATGTCACTCAGGCTGAAGAAGAAAGCAGATTAAAAAGACAGCTGACTCAGAACATTGCTCATGAGCTCAAGACTCCAGTAAGCAGTATTCAAGGCTATATGGAAACCATCATTTCAAATCCAGATCTGCCAACAGAAAAATTACGTAATTTCGTGCAACGCTCCTACCTCCAAAGTAAACGACTGAGTGAGCTTTTGCGTGACATTTCAACGTTGACCAGAATGGACGAAGCGCCATCAATGATCGAAAAAGAGGATGTAAACATCAGCCGTTTGGTAGAACAAATAACCAGCGAACTCGAAGCAGAAATGGAACAAAAGGACATTAAAATGTCAGCAAGCATCGATCCGGATTTGACCGTTCACGGAAATTTAGGCCTGCTTTACTCCGTCTTCCGCAACCTGATGGACAACTCACTAGCGTACGCCGGCGAACACACTGAAATGGGACTCACTTGTTTCCGAAACGATCCGGAACGCTGTTATTTCAATTTTTACGACACAGGTGCCGGTGTTGCAGAAGAACATCTGAACCGAATTTTTGAACGCTTCTACCGGGTAGACAAAGGCCGCATGCGCAAACTTGGTGGCACCGGCCTCGGCCTGGCCATTGTGAAAAATTCCGTCATCCTTCACGGCGGAACCATCTCTGCCAAGAACCGACCAGAAAGCGGACTGGAATTCATCTTCTCCCTACTCAAATAACAAACCCATTCCCATACAAAAAGGCCCTTTCAGCAAAAACTGAAAGGGCCTTTTTGGATTCGGTAAAAACTGCACCCTGTGGCTGTTTAAATAGGGAGCAAAGTTCAAGGCACAGGAAAATTTCCACACCGGAGCGTACTTTTCGTACGTGAGGATTGGAAATTTTCCTGTAACGCCGAAATTGGCTTCCTATTTAGACAGCCTTACGTGAGGATTGGAAATTGGGCTAAACGCCGAACTTGGCTTCCTATTTAGACAGCCTCAACCGAATTTGCCGGTTATGTAGTTTTGAGTCCGTACATTCTTCGGATTCGTAAAAATCTCCTTCGTCTCATCACACTCCACCAACTCACCCATGTAAAAAAACGCCGTCCGGTCACTCACACGAGCAGCCTGTTGCATATTGTGCGTCACAATAATAATCGTATACTGATTTTTCAGCTCATAAATCAACTCTTCAATTTTGGACGTTGAAATGGGATCCAAAGCAGAAGCAGGTTCATCCATCAAGATGATAGAAGGTTCAATAGCAAGAGCCCTGGCTATACAGAGACGTTGCTGCTGCCCACCCGAAAGTGCATTGGCAGACTTTTTAAGCTTGTCTTTTACTTCGTCCCAAAGAGCAGCCTGCTTGATAGAGCTAACAACCCGCTCTTCAATAATTTGTTTGTCCCGAATGCCATCAACCCGAAGCCCATAGGCCACATTTTCAAAGATGCTTTTAGGAAAAGGATTGGGTTTCTGGAAAACCATGCCGACCTGCTTGCGCAATTCGTCCACGTTCACCGTTTTATCGTAAACTGAAATGTTATTAACCATGGTGGTCCCGGTAGTACGAACTCCTGGAATCAAATCGTTCATACGATTGAATGAACGGAGTAATGTGGATTTTCCACAGCCTGAAGGGCCAATAAAAGCAGTAATGGTATGTTCTTCTGCCTGAAATTGGATATCCTTCAATGCGTGAAAATCTCCATAAAATAAGTTGAAGTCTTTTGCCTCTACTTTAAGGTTTGACATAGTGCAATTATTTTAATTTTTTATTGAAAAAGCGACGAGCCGAATTGGCCAGCAAGTTAACAATCAAGACAATAGAAATAAGAACCAAGGCTGTTCCGTAAGCCATAGGCAGAGCCTTTTCCATATCGGTACCACTCGTTGTCAGTACATACAAGTGATAAGGCAAAGCCATGACCTGATCAAAAATACTGTGTGGCAAACGTGGTAAAAAGTAAGCAGCTACAGTAAATAAAATCGGTGCTGTTTCGCCGGAAACGCGACTTACAGAAAGGATAAGCCCGGTGACAATATTCGGATAGCAGATGGGCAATACTACCCTGTTGATGGTTTGCAATTTTGTAGCACCCAAAGCATAGCTCCCAATTCTCAGAGAATCATCTACGGACTTTAATGCCTCTTCTGTTGTACGTATAATAATGGGTAAAACCATGATTCCCAATGTCAAAGATCCGGCCAGAATGGAATCACCGAAATGAAGTTTTTGAACAAAAAAGGCCATTCCGAAAAGGCCAAAAACAATAGAAGGTATTCCGGCTAAATTATTGGTCATGGAATGAACAATCTTTTTAAACCAGGATTCTTTTAAGTATTCATTCATATAAATGCCCGAAAGCACTCCGATTGGAAAAGCAAAAATCATACTACCAACCACCAAACAAAGCGTTCCAACGATGGCCGGTAAAATACCACCTCCAGTCATTCCGTCCTCTGGCATCTTTGTCAGAAAATCCCAACTAATCACGGATGCTCCACGAATTATAATAAAACCAAGAATTGAAAACAAAATACCCACAACCAAGAAGCTTACCATCCGGAATGCACCGAAAGCAATAGCCTGATTAAGTCGTTTGGAGGTAGATTTAGTTAGTAGCATCATTTATTTTTTGTTTTGATCATTTCAACCAAACTATTGAATATGAAAGTGATGATAAATAGAATAATACCTAAGGCAAATAATGCTTTAAAGTGTGTACCTCCAAAAGGTGCCTCACCCAACTCTGCAGCAATAGTGGCAGGGATGGTTCTGACCGGTTCAAGGATACTGTGTGGCATCACAGCTGCATTTCCGGTCACCATCAATACTGCCATGGTTTCACCAATGGCACGGCCAATGCCCAGAATGATGGCTGCCATAATACCTGATCTGGCATAAGGCAAAACGACATATTTTACTGATTGCCAATGAGATGCACCCAATGCAAGACTGGCTTCCTTCATTGCAACCGGTGCCGACCGAATGGCATCTTCCGAAACGGTAATAATAGTTGGCAAAGCCATAATGCCCAGAATAATACTCCCGGCCAAGGCCGTTTCACCCACAGGCAAGTTAAAAACTTGTTGAATCATAGGTACTAAAACCACCAAACCAAAAAAACCGTAAACCACGGAAGGTATCCCGGCCAACAGTTCAATAACAGGTTTCATCAACCGCCGTACACGTTCACTGGCAATTTCAGCCATATAGATAGCGGTAACCAAACCGATGGGTATGGCAAAAAGTATAGCTAGAAAAGTAACCCATAAGGTACCCATAATCAGTGGCAAAACACCAAACTGGGCAGCAGGTGTAGCTGTGGGATACCATTCCTTACCTGTCAGAAATTCTTTAACAGAAATTTTCGAGATATTCAGTTTGTGCCCACTAAAGTTCTTTGGAAAATAGCGACTATCAAAAAAAGCGATGATATTCGGATTTTTGGAAACATAATCGTTTACGTAGAAGGGGATATTTTCAAAATTTGCGCCCAATTGCTCTTCGGTATAAACAGTACTCAGTTCGTCCAGCGTAAAAAGTTGAATATCCAGATCCTTACCACCAACATCTTTCCAATTGGTAATATCACCATTGAAAATATCTTTTAATTGTTTAGACGAAAGTTCCTGGATTGGATTCGTTCCATTAAGCGCCAGGGTATAACCTTCCTCTACCGGACGGACATTAAACAAACCGATTCCGGATTTAAACAGGAAGTAAACAATAAACAGTACGGTCAACGTAGTAACCGTACTGCTTGTGAATAAAATTCCTTCGGCAAATTTTTCTCCTAATTTTCGAAGTTTCATTTTAGCTTATTATGAGAGAGGTACATAGCCTTCAGCCAATACAATCTTTTGACCTTCAGAAGAAAGAATAAAATTCAACAATGGAGTCACTTTTGCAGTTGCCGCACCGGTCATGTAATAATACAGCGGACGTGTGATGGGGTATTTTCTGCTCATGGCATTTTCAACGTTTGGTGTTACAAATGTTTTGCCTTTGTCGTAAGAAACCTTCAGTGCTTTAATATCCTTTTCAAGATAGGCTATTCCTACATAACCAATTGCCCCTTTAGTCTGGCTCACCGATTGAACAACGGCTCCGGTTGCAGCCATCAACAAAGCAGAAGATACGAAATTCTTTTTATTCATAACGTGTTCCTTAAAGAACTCGTAGGTACCTGAACTGGTTTCGCGGGAGTAAACAATGATCTTCAAATCCTGACCTCCTACTTGTTTCCAGTTTGTAACTTTGCCTGTAAAAATTGATTCCAACTGTTCACGGGTAAGTTGGCTTATTTTATTATCGGGATTTACAACCACTGCCAATGCATCGTACGCAATGATGACTTCCTTTACCTTTTTCCCGGCTTCCTGCATTTTAAGCTTTTCATCCATTTTCATTTTACGTGAAGACTGGGCAATGTCGGTCGTATTGCTTAGCAAAGCTGCAAGTCCTACACCAGAACCACCGCCAACGACTGAAATACCTGAACCTGGAAACTTCTTGCCGTAAACTTCAGCAAACTTTTGTGAAAGCGGCAGACAAGTGTCACTACCTTTAATTTTACAAACTACCTTTTGAGCACTTGACAAAGCCGGCATCATCATGCAGACTACCAAACCTAAAGCTACTAATGTTTTTTTCATATACTTTCTTTTTTACGTATTCAAAGAAACGGGTTTACTGTTACAACGGTGTTACAAGAGGTTTACACCTACATGAAACATCGTCGTATTTATTAAAATTTATATTGAACTCTAAGGGTGAAGACATTGTCCTTACGATCGTGTGAAAGATCAGATAAGGTACTTGTGGTTTGAATCAAAGGAGTTGTTTCATTTTTCACGATGTCGTAATAAGCCATAATCTTTACATTGCTGCTCCAACGGTAATTCAGTCCAAGTCCGATTGTTGAATACTTGATATCGCCGGCACCTGTTGCTACAGCTCCTGTTGCAGGTTTACCGATTTCATTACCACTTACTGCTGTATTCGGGTCATACACGTCATATTTTACAACAGCCTGCAAAGGTGTTTGTAAGATATTCTGAATAAAATAAGCGTAATAACCATTAAATTTGCGGTTGTAGACATCACCGGATGCTACAGCAGTCAAACTTCCAGACTTTTTATCAACACCGGGTTGAGTACCCATCAAATATTCTGCACGAACTTGAGTAATACCAAGTGCCCAATCATAACTGATCTGACCATCCAGTCCCAGGTATTCGCGTTTGGTCTGATCGCCTTTTTTAATGGCTGATTCAGTAAAAGCTTGAACACCTGCTATTTCCTTCATTGAAAAACTTTTTGTTGTAGCAGCACCATAACCACCATTGTAGTAAGAAGCACCAATACCCCATTTCAATTTTTCATCTCTGGAAGACTTCGCCGCAGATAAATGTGCGATGAAATCCTTGTAACTATCTGTTTCAATATTGGTTCCGTTTCCGTCCAACAGTCCTAAATCCAATTTCAAGAAATTCCATCTGGAGGTTTTTGGGGCCTGGAAAGTTAAACGAGCACCTAAGTCACGTTCACCTGGAAATAACGTTTGAAAAACACGTGAACGTTCCGGTGTTTCTCTTGCACTGGACGAATAAGAAATTTCATAACCAAAAGGACGGTCAAAAACACCACCAGTCAGGGAAACGGTATTAAACCATGGATCTGTTAAAGTTAAATAGGCATCCTTGATACCCAAACCTTTTTCAGTGATATCAAACTGCATAACAGCTTGTGCATTTTCATTATCGTATGCAAATTTTACACGACCTCTTCGAACGGCTATTCTATTATCTACAGCAGAAGAAAAATCACCACCGGCGTAACTTGAAATACCTGCTGTATCAGCTTTTTGATACTGAACCTGTAAATAGCCCGTTATTTTTAATCTTTTGGCGATTAGATTATCAGATTGCAATTGCTCCACATCTGAAACCAACGTATTCTCAACAGTTTCCTGCGCATATGCCATACCCAGGGAGGATACAGCAAAAAGACCCATTAAAATCCTGCGTTTGTAATTTTTCATTTGAATCGTTTTTTTAAATTTGTTAGATTTTATTTCGATACAAAAGAACGGAATAGGTGTTACATTGGTGTTTCAAGGAGGAGAAAAAACTGTTTCAGGATTTATTCCATTACTTTTGTAAACTTCAATATTTTTCAAATGGATGAACAAATTTTCAGCTTTACCCCTATTCTCAGCGCTCAGCCTAAAGTACTCATACTAGGTACTATGCCCAGCGCTACTTCGCTTCAGAAAAACGAATATTATGCTTTTCCGGGCAATGTATTCTGGAAAATTATTTCAGCGATAAAAGGGATTGATTGCCCAACTGTTTATACTGAAAAAAGGAAGTTAATTCTGGAAATGGACCTTGCTCTTTGGGATGTATGCCACACCTGTATACGCCCGGGAAGCGCTGACAGTGCTATTCAAAAAGAGGAACCGAATGAACTTAAAGAATTACTGGATGCATATCCATCCATTCGTGCCATCCTATTTAACGGGAAAACGGCTGAAAAACTTTTTCACAAACATTTTATGAAAATGGAGGGCGTACAACTTTTTGTTATGCCTTCCACCAGTCCGGCATACACTTTGTCCTTTGAAAAAAAACTGAAAATTTGGCAGGAATCCCTTATTGCGCATCTTGTTTCACCCAAATAAGCGCATCCACATCAAATCCAAGCGACTTTGCCTTTTGAAGATAACTTCGTTTTATTTCATCGGGAATTGTTTTTTCTCTGGACAGGATCCATAAATAGCTGAGGCTATTTCCTGATACCAGCGCATATTTATAGGCATCATCCAGCGCAATAACATTGTAACCGCCATAAAACGGGCCAAAAAAAGAGACTTTCAGCCTTGCCTCATTGGATGAACCTACAAATTTGGCTTTACCAATGGCCACTTTCCACAGTTTCTTTTCAACAAGATACCCCCGATTCTCGACCCGGATACTACCATCCTGATTCATGGAATAATTTGCCGTGGTATTGTTCATTCCGCGCTCGAAACGAAAATCAAACCGGGCAATCTCATACCATTTTCCCAGATAGCTTTCAGCAGAAAAAGGCTTGACTGGCAATGCGCCATCAGGTATACTGGCACAAGAATTGAAGGCAAAAAGACCGAGTAAACCGGCCAATAAACTTTTGAAATTATTTTTCATAGTTGTACGTTTTAGGTTTTTACAGACAACAAATGATGCGCCATTTCACCGTGGCAATCATTCTGCAAAATACAATTTCCAATTGAGAAACAGGGTATTGAATTCACTTAACTTTTGTTTCGACAAGATTTTTTTTGTTACTTTGATTGAATAAGTGTTCAAAAAAGATGACACTATAACCTCCATTAAACGAATCGTCTATGATTAAAAAATTTCTGTTCATGCCCTTTCTGTGTATGGCATTTGGACTATTTGCTCAAAAAACCACCCCATTAAAAAGCCTTCTTTATTACGGTGGCATAACCATAAATAAACCGGTAATCTGTGACAGCATAAACATAAGGAATGCGAAATACGATTGGCAAACGCTGCTTAAAACTCAGTTGAACGAACCCATGGAGCAAAATCGGTATAAGACGCTTACGATGGGTGCTGATTCCACTTTTAGGGTAGATAAACCGGTTTTAGGTTACCAGCTTTCTTTGTGGAAATTTTACCTCATGCCTGAAAAATTCATTCCATTAAAATTGGAATTCACATCGACCAATGCTTTTGAAGTCTATGTGGATGGGGTTAAAAATACGGAGAAAAAAACCAGGGAAAAGGCCAAAAATAAAGCAGGAAAAGTCATTATTGAACTAAACGCCGACCCAAGACACTATCAGATATTGGTCAAGATGCTCTCAGAGGGCACAGACTCCTGCGATACAAATTTTTCTGTTGTTGTAAAAACTGAGAAACGAGATTCTTCCGTACAAAACATCCTGTCTGCATCCGATCGTCGTTTGTTGTATACGCCCGATTTTCTCCAGGGAAAACGGATAACCAACGTCGGTATTTCGCCAAACGGCAGATACGCCCTGATCGATTACAACGTGGTTTTTAAGGATGGATCAAGAAGCAGCATTTCAGAATTGGTTTATCTCATCAGTGGAGAAGTGATGTGGAGCCTCGATTCAAACATCCGGAAAATGCGCTGGATGCCTAAAACGAATGCACTTTACTTCACTCAGAAAGGGTTGGAAGGCAAAGAACTGCATGTATTTAATCCAGTCACGCAACAAGATAAAATAGTCGTCAAAAATCTGCCCGATGCAGAATTCACCTGGAGTCCACGGGAAAATTTTCTAATCTGTTCTGTTTCAGAAACTGCGCCAGAAAACAAAGGAGACTTACAACGCCTTATCGACCCCGAAGACAGACAGGAGGGATACCGCACCAGATCGTCGCTTTACAGCTATGAATTGAATACCGGGCTGTACAGTCGCCTCACATATGGAAAAGAAAATGCCAGTCTTAACGACATCAGCGCCGATGAAAAGCAGCTGCTTTTTAGCACCCGAACTCAATTTATACCGCAAGCACCCTTCAGTGAATCAAACCTTTACTTGCTCCATTTGGAAACTATGAAAATCGATACCATCTGGCAACACGATAAATTTGCCATCGATGCTGTCTTTTCACCCAATGGAGAAAAACTACTTCTAAAAGGTGCCCCCGAATCTTTTGACGGAATAGGTCAAAACATCTCTGCCGGACAGATAGCCAATCCTTTTGACATTCAGGCATACATCATGGATTTGAAAACCAAAAAAATAGAGTGTATCACCAGAGATTTCAATCCTTCCATCGTGGAAAGTGTTTGGAGCAAGAACGACGGGCTCATTTATTTCACAGCCGAGGATAAGGATTATGTACGCATTTATTCCTACAATCCTGAAATGAAATTGTTCCATCTATTTCCGGTTACACCCGATGTAGTGACACATTTTGATGTGGCTAACGAAGCAAAAAATATGGTTTATTTCGGTTCTACCGTCAATTATACCGGGAAAGTCTATACACTGGATCTAAAAAAATACTTTGAAAGAACTGTGGCCGATCCGGGCGCTGAAAGACTCAGCAAAGTGGATATGGGAAAAGTGGAAGACTGGACTTTTCAATCCGCAGACGGTACCACTATTTATGGACGCTACTATTTGCCCCCTTCCTTCGACCCTGCCAAAAAATACCCGGTTCTGGTTTATTATTACGGTGGCACCTCTCCCACTTCCAGGGCATTTGAGAGCAACTATCCGCTCAACCTGTATGCAGCAATGGGCTATGTGGTTTATACCTTACAACCTTCTGGTACCACCGGTTTTGGTCAGGAATTTTCAGCCCGGCACGTCAATGCCTGGGGAGACAATACTGCAGACGAAATTATCCTTGGGACCAAACTTTTCTGTCGTCAGCATGCTTTTGCCGACTCCACCAAACTTGGTTGTTTTGGCGCATCCTACGGCGGTTTTATGACCATGTACCTGCAAACTAAAACAGACATTTTCAAAGCTGCCGTTTCTCATGCAGGTATCAGCAACATTGCCAGCTACTGGGGTCAGGGCTACTGGGGTTATTCCTACAACACAGCTGCAGCTTCCGGCAGCTATCCATGGAACAATCCGCAACTGTACACCGATCACAGCCCACTTTTCCACGCGGATAAAGTCAATACACCTTTATTGCTTTTGCAAGGGTCTGTTGATACCAATGTTCCCATCGGAGAATCCATCCAGATGTATACCGCCTTGAAAATGCTGGGTAAAACCGTGGAATTTATTAAAGTGGAGGGCGAAAACCACTCCATCAAAAACTTTCAGCGGAAGCTGGAATGGCAACGAACCATTCTGGCCTGGTTTGCCAAATACCTGAAAGAAGACGACAGGTGGTGGAATGAAATGTATAAACCGGGTGCGTTGGATACTAAATGAACAATATGTAAACAATTAATGTTTTAATGCACCATTCGATTGGTTAAATGATTGAATGGATACTATGAAAAAAACAACACTTTTTATTTTATTCATTAGTTTTACTTTCTGGTGCTTTCCTACCTATGGAAAATCCAGAATTGCCTCCGTGCCTTTTCAGGTAGTGGGTACCTATGTTGTGGTTGAAGTCACTATCAACGGTTCCTCCAAACTGAACCTTATTCTGGACTCTGGGCTAAGTGCCACATTGATCACCGAACTCAGGGCAGAAGACAGTCTGACACTCAATTACAGTTCTGAATATGAAATTAAAGGTTTGGGGCCAGGAACTGGAATAATGTCTTATCGGAGTATAAACAATACGATAAAAGCAGGCAAAATCAACATTCCAAACAGTCAGGTTTTTGTCCTCAGGGAAAATATTTTCAATTTATCCAATCACGTCGGTTCCAAAATAAATGGTATTCTTGGAGCTGATTTCTTTGAAGGCCGGGTTGTGAAAATAAACTACAACACCCATTACATCACTTTTTACGACGCAAAGACCTTTGAGGTGCCAAAAGGATATTCTCCCATTCAAATGATCATTGAAGGCCATAAAATGTTTGTTTCGCTGCCGGTTGCGGACGTAGACTGGTCGGTCAAAAACGCCATCATGCTTTTGGACACGGGCGCTGAAGTCAGTGCCTGGTTTCGATCGTTTGGCAATGCCCCCTTTCAGATTCCTTCAAAGAAAATGCATGGCTACATTGGTCAAGGTTTAAATGGAATGATAGAAGGCTATATGGGACGAGTTAACCAGATAAATATGGGGGGAAACATCCTTAGAAACCCCATCGTATCCTTTCCCGATTCCATCTCCATTGCGGAAGCTATATCTGCATCTGAACGTGACGGAACAATCGGTGCTCAACTGTTGAATCGCTTCAACCTTATTTTTGACCAATCCAGAAAAATGCTGTATGTCAAACCCAACGTCAATTTCAAAAAGCCCTTTTCATACAACATTGCCGGAATAGAACTGATCATTGAAAATAAGTTGTTTGCACTTCCTGAAGTTTGCAACGTTCGGAAAGATTCACCGGCAGAACTTGCTGGTGTTCAAGTTGGAGATATGATTTTTCAAATCAATGAATTGAGCGGTTTAAAGACGAACATCAATGAAATGAAAAAGATTTTCGAGCTTAGTAATAGAAAGTTTCTCTATCTGACGGTATTGAGAGGTAGTAAAACAATCGATTTTAAAATTGAAATGAAGGGTGTGCTGTAAGTACAACACACCCCATCCTTTCAATTAAAAATTTCTTTGGGTTTGACTTCTACGATTTTCCCGAAGCTTGCCAGTTTCTCCATATTTATTTTGGCTTTGTTTCCAACAACCATATAAACCATCGTTCTTCCCTTGATGTTTTTGGTGTAAAAATCCACAATATTCTGAATATCCATTCCACCTACAGCGTCAACCAATGCCTGGTTTGGATCTGATTCGTATCCTTGCTTTTTCAAGTAGGAAATCCTCGAAGAAAGTTCCCGAAAAGAGGGATAGTCATTCAGGGCTTCATTCATAACAGCCTGTCTGGCATTCTCTACTCTTTCTGGAAGAACCGGCATTCCATTAATCAGGGAATCTAAAACACCGAGAGCATCTGTTGTTTTATCACACTGGGTGGAAAGCATCGTGGTGAACTGTCCTATTTTATCTCTATGACAATAAGCAGAAAGCCTGTATGTTGCATTGGCGCGGTAAGCCAAGGAACGAAACTCGCGTATTTGTTGAAAAACCAGGGACCCCATATTCCAGCCAAAATAATTATTGAATAAAGTGGCAGTAGCACGTGACGTTGCATCCGGGTTGATGCCGCCTGGCATATATCCTGTAATTATGCTTTGAGAGGCTTTCGGGGCATTGATAAAATAGATTGTAGGCGCATCCACCTTCTTCAGTTCCTGATACAAAGGGGTTTGAGAGGCAACAGTCATTGCACTTACAGCTATGTTCATTTTAATTTTTTCAGCGACAGCTTCAGACGGACTATTTCCGCAATAATGGATGTCACAAGCTACTTTGGTGAGGTTTTTAAATTCTGTCAGAAGGTCTTCACCTTTCAGTTTTTTAACCTCAGACATCGTAAGGCGGCTTAAATAGGGGGATTTAGTACCAAATCGGATTTTATCAAGCAACGCATTGGCTTCATTGTCTGGCGATTTAACTTCTGCTTTTCGGCTAATTTTTGTCATATCTACCACCTGTTTAATTTTTTTCTGATCTGCCTGAACATTGCTCATAAAATGCCCGAGCAAAGCCAGTGATTCCTCAAAATTGGAATCAAAACCAGTGAGTTTAATGATAAATTTATCAGTACCGGCCTCAAAATTCAGCGTAGTTCCAAGCCCCTGCAACTTTTCCCTGAATTGATTGAATGTGAGAGAATCTGTCCCTAATAGTGACAAGTAGGAACTCAATGGTTCAATTTTATTGGACTCCAGAGTACCTTTTCCAAATTCCAGGTTTAAGGTGAAAATGTCATTAACCTGATTGGAGGTCGTATAAAGCATCACTTTGGGTGCCAAAAGAACAGATTTCGCATCCTTTTCGAAATTTATAAACCGGGGGCTGGATTTTAATGTTTCTATCTGATCCAAACTTCTTGCATAATCCGATTCTGCTTCTCTGTTTTTTGGAACAATGGGGGCAAAATCGGGTTTGGTCAACTTATCTTTGGGATAGGTTCCCGTTTTTTTGGTTATTTCCAGATAGTTTTCCGTGAAATAGGTATTGGCCACTCTAACAATATCCGCCTTGGTCAAGGCATCAATTTTATTGATTTCACCCAGATAGTCGTTCCAACTTTTACCCTCGGAAAAAATGGAAAGCATCTTTTGAGCACGTGAATCGATATTGTCCAAGGCTTTTTCATAGTTACGTTTTTGTTCCAGTTTCAGACTATTGAAAGCTTCCACCGAGAAATCACCACTTTTAATTCTATTCACTTCCTTCATCACCAGGCTTTTTGCCTTTTCTGTCGATTGAAAAAGAATTTTAGGAACTGCCAGTACAACCAACATTCCTGCTTCATTAAAACTTTGGGACAAACCGGCCGCTTGCATCACTTTGCCGTCCACAGTCAATTTATCCAGGTAACCTGTCCCATTTTCATTGTTTAAAAGTCCGGAAACGATGCGCAAAGCCACTTCGTCGGGGTGATTGACAGGAACTCCACGCCAACCCATAGCCACCACTTTAATAACAGGTATGGGAATTTTAGCTACAAATTTTTCTTTGCCTTCGAAGGGTTTAGGCTGCAAAATTTCCTTCTGAGGAGCATTTCCTGCCTGAACACGTGAAAATGTTCTTTCCAGAATAGGAAGTATTTCCTTGGTTTTAAAATCACCACTCATAATAAGTCCCATATTTCCAGCCACATAATAGTCTTCGAAAAACGTTCTCATTTGAGAGAGTTGAGGGTTTTTCAGGTTTTCTGTACTACCAACAATGGGAAAAGCATACGGATGCGGTTGAAAAAAACGTTCCAGAACCTTTTCCATAGCCGTGCCCCCGATAAAATCATTGTACATGTTTTTTTCCTCATACACCGTTTCCAGCTCACTTTGAAAAAGTCTAAAAACCGGATGAATCAGTCGTTCGCTGTTTATTTCAGCCCATTGATTTAAATATTGTGGAGAAAAAACATTGTGATAGACGGTATAATCAAAAGAAGTCCCTGCATTTAAGCCCGTGCCACCGTATTTGGATATAAGTCTGTTGTATTCGTTCGGGATGGAAAAATCGGCAGCTTTGACACTCAATTCATTGATTTCCTTTTGTATCTGTTTGCGCACCGTATCATTTTTTGTGGCAGCCAGCTCATCGTACTTGCGTTCAATGGAATCCAGAAAAACTTTTTCGGCAGTGTAATCCGTTGTTCCCAGTTTATCGGTGCCTTTAAACATCATGTGCTCAAAGTAATGAGCGATACCGGTGTTGGGACAATCCTTGGCTCCGGCTTTTACGAGTACTGCACCAAATATTTTAGGCTGGGAATGATCCTCATTCAACCAAACAGTGAGACCATTACTGAGTTTATAGGTTTTAACTTCCAGCGAACCGGCTGTCTGAGCAAGGGCTGTTTCGCCAAAAAGGGCACAAAATAATGCTGCCATGAGTGCTTTTTTCATTTAATCGTAGGTTTAACTAATTGAGGCCACAATATAGAACTATTGACCTTATAATTAAATATAAAGGAAACTAAATATTCCTAATTCAAATTTATAAAGAATTTTACCGATAAAAAAGATCGGTTTCAAAGGATGATTTATTGGGCTTTAAATCCAATTTAACGGAAATAACATATGTATTAGATGCTCCATCAATAGATTTAAAATTCCCCCTTTACCAACTTATACAATTTGTTTTTTAACAAATCAGAAATCAAAGATTTGACATCGGTATTTCAAATAACTTGAGAATGCTGATTGGCAAAATTTAAACTAAAATATTTGACATACTAAATTTTTATCTATAATGTTTGTAATTATGTACAATATTATATATTTTTGTATACAATTATATACATTATAAAATGAAACGGACACTTCTGCCTAGCCAGCAAAGAACGCTGAACACTTTTGGAGAGAATATAAAATATGCACGTCTACGTCGGGATTTTTCATCTGAAACTGTTGCAGAGCGTGCCGGGATTTCACGTACCACTCTGATTAAAATTGAAAAAGGTGACGAAGGTGTTGCAATTGGCTATTACTTCCGGGTACTTGCCGTGCTCGGTTTGGATAAGGATCTGCTTCTTGTTGCCAAAGACGATGAACTGGGAAGGAGATTGCAAGATTCAAAATTAGTGGTGAAAGAACGGGCCTCAAAGAAATAACAGATGGCACAGCAGAAAAACATATTTGTTTATTTGGATTGGGCAGATTCAGATGAAGCTGTCTTTTTGGGCGCATTACATAGTGAAGTACTGCGTGGAAAGGAAATCTTTTCATTCGAGAACGATTCGGAATGGTTGAAAAACAAACAATTCAGAGCATTAGATCCCGATTTGGCAGCTTTCATTGGAAAACAATACCTACCTACTGACAAAAGCAATTTTGGATTGTTTCTGGATTCCTCTCCGGATCGCTGGGGGCGAGTTCTGATGCGCAGAAGGGAAGTTCTTTTGGCACACACTGAAAACCGCCCAATACGTACATTGACAGAAGCCGATTATTTGTTAGGCGTCTATGACGGTAACCGAATGGGAGCTCTGCGTTTTAAACTTTCCCCGGAGGGCGATTTTATGGATAACAATAAAGCCCTGGCAACTCCTCCCTGGACAACCATTCGTGATCTTGAATATGCCAGTTTGCAACTTGAAAAGTCAGCGCTAAAAGACAATCCTGATTATTCCAAATGGCTAAACATGCTGATAGCACCCGGATCTTCATTGGGTGGAGCCAGGCCAAAAGCAAATATACTCGATAAAAACGGGGCGCTGTGGATTGCCAAGTTTCCGAGCGGTCACGACAACAAGGATGTTGGAGCATGGGAAGCAGTAACAGCAGAATTGGCTCTGCATAGTGGCATTCAGGTCTCCGATTTTAAAGCTCAGAAATTTAGCGACAAACAGCATACTTTCCTGACGAAACGTTTTGACAGGACCAACGAAGGTAAACGTATTCATTTTTCTTCGGCTATGACATTGCTTGGTTACACCGATGGTGCAGACTCAGCGGAAGGTGTGAGTTATCTGGAGCTTGCGGAATGGATAATGGCAAATTGCGTCAATACCGATGGAAATCTGGAACAACTGTGGCGCAGAATTGTATTCAACATTGCCGTTTCGAATTGTGATGACCATCTGCGAAACCATGGTTTCTTACTTACATCTAAAGGATGGACACTCTCCCCTGCTTATGACATCAACCCGGATGAACAAGGTGCCGGTTTGAAATTGAATATCTCTGAAGAAGACAATGCGCTGGACTTTAATCTGGCCTTGAGTGTGGCCAAATACTTCAGTCTAAGCAAAGATCGGGCTCAAGAAATACTCAACGAAATAAAAGCTTCTGTTTCCAATTGGCAAAAAACGGCGACAAAATATGGGATATCACGATCGGAACAGGATTTAATGAGAGGGGCTTTCAGGAATTTTCCCGATAAAAAAGATCAGTTTGTTTAATATAATCCTGCTTCAAAGCATCCTCCAACAAACTCGCAGAAAAGGAGTTTTTAGCCAGCAGGCAAATATCTTCTTTGCTCAGATTCAAGGCCTGAGCAACAGCGAAATAATTTTCATTGATATATCCCCCAAAATAAGCCGGGTCATCGGAATTAACCGTAACCAACAGCCCTTTGTCCATCATAAGCTTGAGTGGATGAGACTTTAAATCTTTAACAACCTGCAATTTAAAATTGGAAAGTGGACAAATAGTCAATGGCATTTTCCGTTCAACCAGCAGTTGAACCAGCGCCTCATCTTCGAGAGAACGATTGCCGTGATCGATGCGACAAACCTGAAGAAGATCCAATGCCTCTCTGACATATTCAGGCGGGCCCTCTTCCCCTGCATGAGCAAAAGCAACCAAGCCATTTTGCCTGGCTTTCTCAAATACAGTGCGAAATTTAGAAGGTGCATTTCCTTTTTCGGAAGAATCCAGCCCTACTCCCATTATCCAGTCTTTGTATTCCAGCGACTCTTCAAAGACCTGCAAGGCCGACGCTTCATCCAGATGGCGTAAAAAACTCATGATAAGCCTGGAATGAATGTTTAACTCCTTTTCAGCATCAACAAGAGCCTGATGAATGCCATGAATGATAGTACCGAATTTGATGCCGCGGCTGGTGTGCGTTTGAGGATCGAAAAAAAGTTCGGTATGAACCACGTTCTGCTCCTTCATTTTTAGAAGATAAGCCCAGGTCAGGTCGTAAAAATCTTGCTCATGAACCAGAACATTGGCCCCGGCATAATAAAGATCCAGAAATTCCTGAAGGTTGTTGAAACTATAGGCTCTTTTCAGTGCTTCCACCGTTGGATAATTGAGCCGAATGCGATTTCTATCGGCTATCTGAAACATCAGTTCAGGCTCAAACGTTCCTTCCAGATGCAGATGTAGCTCTGCTTTGGGAATGCCTTTGATAAAATCTTCCAGGGACAAGTTTGACATCATTCAAGACCATTAAGAAATGTGATGAAACACAAATATACAAATTGAAACAATTCTACAAAGTAGAAATCAATTGTTTTAATTTAGTTTCAGCCATTTTTAGGTTGAATTGGAAATTGATAAAACGGGTTGCTGACTGAATATAATCTTCCTGAGCCTGATGGACTTCCAAAGAATTGGTTTGACCCAATCGGAGACGATCAATACTGATTTCAAAATTTTCTTTGGTCAAAGCGCTGTTTTCGCTTTCGATCTCCAGCATGCGTTGCTGATTTTCAAATTCAGTCAGGGTATTTTCCAAATCGGTCATCACTTGCAATTTGACATTTTCCAGATCGTAAGAAGCCGATTGAAGCTGAAGTTTGGCTTCTGCGATTTTACGTTTGTTTTCTCCTGCCGTGTACAAAGGAATGGAAAGGGTACCACCAATACCTGGACCGACCGATCGATTGTTTAAAACCGAGCCCTCCGAATTGTTGGTTTGAGTTAGATAATAGCCAGCATTCAGATTAAGGACAGGCAAATTGGAAGTCTTGTTTTCTTTTAAAACCAGACCGGCTATTTCCACTTGCTTCTGAAGTGAGAGAATGGCAGAATTTGAGGTGTTGAGTTTTTGAAGTAAATCCGGCTTGTTTGGAGTATAATCCAGCGGGATAACGTCAGCGATTTCAAAAGCAATTTCCGGATTTCTTCCCAACAGTCTGTTCAGGTTTTTTTTGCCGGCCTCAATGATGTATTGTTGCTGAAGAGCATTCTCCAAGGCTACATTCAGATCTATTTTAGCCTGTAAAAGGTCTGTTTTAATCAGTGACCCGGCATCAAATCCAGTTTGAGCAATTTTAACACGTTCCCGATTGAAGTTGATGGCCTCGTTGTAAGAGTTCAGTTGTTGTTTTTGACGCACCACATCGTAATAAGCAGCGATCACCTCGTATTGAGTTTGCAAGACCTGTTCCTTAAACTTCATTTCGCCAAGAGCTTCTATCTGATGCAACTTATTTTTGGTCACAAACATTTTTCCACCATCGTACAAGGTCCATAAAAGTTCGGTTCCTGCAACGAATGATGTCGTTGAAAGCGAGGGATAGCTTTTTTCCACACCATCGGAAGACTTCTGCCTGACATTCTTGTTCTCATAATTCCCGGTACCCGTCAAACCAATTGTTGGCATCATCCCGGCATTTCCGCGGGTATTGTTTATTCTGGCTATTTCCGCATCGTTGCGGGACACCTGTATGTCGAAATTGTATTTTAGCGCAGTATTTACGGCATCGTCCAGCTTCAGAATGCTCTGAGCAGAAACAGACGACGCAAGTATAAATGCGATCAGAATAGGCACTTTTTTCATAAATTATCCTTATTAATGGAATGATCTTTATTCCCCGACATCACAATATAAGTCGTAGGAATAACAAATAAGGTGAGCAGCAAGGCAAAGAGCAGTCCGCTTACCACCACAATACCCAGCGGCACGCGGCTTGTAGCGCCTGAGCCAAGGGCAAAGGCAATGGGAAGTGACCCGAAGATGGTGGCCAGAGATGTCATCAGAATGGGACGGAAACGCGCAGAGGCAGCTTCAAAAGCAGCAACCCGTTTATTCATTCCCAGTTTGCGTTTCTGATTGGCAAACTCGACAATCAGGATACCATTTTTCGTCACAATTCCGATTAAAAGAATCATCCCGATTTCCGAAAAAATATTGATGGTTTGTCCGAAAACCCACAGGGAAAGCATAGCCCCGGCAATAGCCATAGGAACAGTTAGCATGATTATAAACGGATCGCGAAAACTTTCAAACTGGGCAGCCAGAATCAGGTAAATAAGCAGTAAAGCCAAAACCAGCGCAAAGGAAATGTTCGACCGGCTTTCCTCAAAGTCTCTGGAGGGACCAGCCAACGAAGTGTTAAATGACTTATCCAGCAACTTGTCAGAAATCCGTTGCATCTCGTCAATACCATCTCCCAGCGCCATGCCTTTGGCTAAATTGGCAGAAACTGTCGCCGATTTATAACGATTAAAGTGATACAAAATAGGAGGATTGCTGTTTTCCTCGATTTTCACCAGATTGTCCAGTTGGATCATATTGCCCGATGCAGACCGAACATACATCGAAGAAATATCGGCAGGGGCACTCCTGTTTTCACGGACTACCTGCCCGACCACATAATATTGTTTGTTGTTGCGCAGAAAATAGCCATACCGGCTCCCGCTATAGGCTAGCGACATAGCATCAGAGACATCCTTTTCATTGATTCCAAGCGTATTTGCCTTCAACCGGTCAACCGTTATATTGATCTCTGGTTTGTTGAATTTCAAATCGACATCCACATTTTTAAAAACCGGACTGTTTTGTGCTTCTTCCAAAAATCTGGGCAAAATTGCTTGAATTTTATTAAAATCAAGATTCTGTAAAACAAATTGAACAGGCAATCCTCTGGAAGTAGCGGTAGCAATGGTGGGTTCCTGACTGGCTACCACCTTCGCATCCGGAATGGTTTCATAGATGCTTGAAATTCGGTCGTTGATATCCTGTTGGGAAGCTTTTCGCCCTTTGGGTTCGGACAGATAGGTTTCGATAAAACCCGCATTAACACTGGAGCTGCTTCCACCACCATATCTGGTAAGCACAAATTTGGATTCAGGCACTGAATCCTTTATCATTTGTGCAACTCGATCCACAATGGTTTGAGTGGTGGTATATTCCATACCTTCCGGTGCCTTAACGGTCGTTCGGATGTAACTGTGATCTTCGAGCGGTGCCAGCTCCGATTTCAGCGTTTTTGAAAAGGCAAAAATCATAACCACACAAAGACCGAGTATGGAAAATGAAATCCATTTATTGGTAATAAAGAAAGCCAGGAACCTTCTGTATTTTTTTTCCATACCCAGGAAAAAAGGCTCGGTTGCTGTATAAAATTTTGAATGAAGCGTTTTAGAACCACCCAAAACCACATTTAAAACAGGGGTTAATGTCAGGGAAACCAAAGCGGAAATAAGCACAGCACAGGCCACTACAATACCAAATTCACGGAAAAGACGCCCCGTAAAACCTTCCAGAAAAATAACCGGTATAAAAACAATGGCCAAAGTCAGGGAAGTTGAAACAACCGCAAATAATATTTCACGCGTTCCTTCTAAAGCAGCCTGCCATTTGTTCATTCCACGCTCAATCCGCTTGAAAATATTTTCCGTAACCACAATACCGTCATCAACTACAAGCCCGGTAGCCAGTACAATTCCTAGAAGCGTCAGCACATTGATGGAAAAACCAAAAATATACATAATGAAAAAAGTCCCAATCAGGGAGACTGGAATATCAATAAGTGGACGCAAAGCGATGATCCAGTTTCTGAAAAACAGAAAAATAATCAACACCACCAAAAAAATGGATAAAATCAGTGTTTGAACCACATCGTTCACCGATTCCCTTACAAACAGCGATTTATCGCGTCCGACAACAAGCTCCATGCCTTTAGGACTGGTTTCATTGATCTGATCCAGACGCTTGTAAAATTCATCGGCAATCTGAATAGCGTTAGCACCAGGAAGTGGAATCAATGCCAGTGATACACAATTTATGCCATTTATTTTAGAGCCTGATTCTTCATTCTGAGCCCCCAAAACAGCTTCTCCAATATCTTTGAGTTTGACCACCTGATTGTCGGTTTGTTTGAGTATCAGATTGTTAAAATCATCCACTGAAACCAAACGACCGTTGGTTCTGACAATAAGTTCGGTGGAAATACCCCGGATTTTTCCACCTGGCATTTCCACATTTTCCTTGATTAAGGCATTTTTAACATCAGACGCAGTCAATTTATAAGCAACCATCTTTTGCGGATCCAACCACAAACGCATAGCAGGTTTTTGTTGTCCGTGAATAGCCACCGAACTTACCCCCGGAATAGTCTGAAATTTTTCCTGTAAAATATTTTCGGCGTAATCACTCAGTTCAATGTCGCTCATAGCACTGCTTTGCGCAATAAGGGTCACTATAGGTTCACTGTCAGCATCTGCTTTCGTAACCGTTGGCTGGGCATCAATATCCTGCGGCAGGTTTCTCATGACCTGTGACACCTTATCACGAACATCGTTGGCGGCTTTTTCCAGATCAGAACCCAGTTCAAACTCAACCGTGATTCTGCTGGAACCTATCGCTGACTGCGATGTAATAGATTTTACCCCTTCTATTCCATTGATGGATTTTTCAAGGGGTTCGGTCACCTGCGATTCGATCACTTCAGCATTGGCACCAGTATAGGATGTTTGCACAGTGATTACCGGCGGATCAATGGCCGGGTACAGGCGGATTCCCAGAAAATTAAAACCGACCGCACCCAAAAGAATAATAACCAGGCTTAAAACCGTCGCAGCGACGGGGCGCTTCAGTGCTATATCCGAAAGCATCATAAGGCAGAACTTACTTGAGCATACATCAACGGGGAGCCTTCCTTTAAAAACAGGATACCATTGGTTATAATCGTATCACCCGGTTGAATACCCTGGGTAATTTCAATACCCGAGGCATTCCGTATGCCCGTTTTTACAGAGACAAAATGCGCTTTACCGTTTTGTGCGATAATCACCTGTTTATCCTTTTCCTGTGGAATCACAGCTTGAGTAGGAATAACCAGTGCAACTTTATTTTCACTCAGCCGCAAAATAACATTGGAAAAAGCACCTGGAATCAAATCATCCGATTTACTGTTTACCACTGCCCTCACTTTCAGATTGCGGGTATCTTCACTGATGCCCCGTTCAGTAGCCAGAATAGTCGCATCGTACTTTTTATCACTGCCGGAAAGGGTGAACTGCACTTTCATGCCGTTTCTGATTACCGGACTGTATTTTTCAGGTATATTAAAATCGAGTTTCAGATTGTTTTCGCTGCGGATAGTTGCTACAAGTGTGGAGGAACTGACAATAGCCCCAACACTGATATTTCTCAATCCAATCACACCGTCAAAAGGTGCCAGAATTTCCGTTTTCCGAATTTGTGCTTTTTGCTCTTCAATGTCCGCTTGCAATGAATTAACCTGCAATCCCGTAGCCTCGTAATCATTTTGGCTAATGCCATTCACTTTCAGGAGTTCGGACTGTCTTTGGTGGATTTGATTCTGGATATCGAGTTGCGATTTAAATTTTCGTAGACCGGCCTGCAAATCGTCGTCAAAAAGTTTGACCAGAAGTGTCCCTTTCCGAACAAATTTACCTTCGGGCAAATGGATCTTCACTACTCTGCCAGCCACTTCATTTTTTAATTCCACCTCTTCAAAAGCCAACAGAGAACCTGAAACGGCTATTTCATCGATCAGCAAGCTTGGTTTTACGACAAATCCATTGACTTTTTTTATTGAATCGTCTTTGGAATACCTATCATTTTCTTTTGGTTTACTGAGACTAATAAAAATTAAGCCAACTAGAATAAATATAAAAAGGAATGAAATCCATAGAGTATTCTTTTTCATGTGCAAATGTTTATGCTTATTAGGACGCAAAAGAACTGGTTGGTTTAATATCGTCTGTCTTTTTACGAAGTTTTTACAATTGCAAATGTAGAAAAACGGTACAGATTTTAGTATTGAAACGCATGAAATATAAATGACAAAACATTAATTTTCCGGGTTCTTAACTGGCAAAGTAAAGTAAAATACCGATCCTTCACCTTTAACCGATTCCATCCGAATATTTCCCCCAAGCAAAATCAAAAGCCCTTTTACAATAGATAAACCTAAACCACTGCCTTGATGACCACGGGTCAGTGAAATATCCTCCTGCATAAAAATATCAAAGAGTTGATCTTTGACTTTCTCATCAACACCTATACCCGTGTCTTTAACAAAAAATTCAATCAGGTCAGACTTTACTTCGTATCCAATGGTTATCAATCCTTCCTTCGAAAATTTGATGGCATTATCCAGTAAATGAAAAAGGACTCTCTTAAACAATTTCAAGTCCGTTTCAACAGTCACACCGGCTGTACCTACTAAACATAAAAAATCCAGACCAAGCCCTTTAATTTCGGCTTTGTCTTTAAAAATAAACCGGGATTCCATTAAAACGGCATTCACATTGATTGTCTCATTTTTGACAACCATATTACCAGAAATGATCATAGCAATACTAACATAATCCTCTATCGTATTCAACAATCGGACGCTGGAAGTCTGTATCATTGAAATCAGCTCCTTTTTATCAATATCACCAACAGCCGGATCGACCAGCAGTTCACTGAAGCCAAGAATTCCATTGAGAGGCGTACGTACCTCATGGGAAATATTCTGAAGAAAAGCAGTTTTAAGCCTATCACTCGATTCTGCCTTATCAATGGCAACAACCAGTTCATTGTTTGTCTTCTCTAGCTCCTGGGTTCTTTCTTTAACCTTCTGTTCCAGTAGCTGATTTTGCAACTGCATCTGTTGATGCAAATATTTGGTATACAGCAAGTTTTTGATACGCAAAGCCACTTCAACTAAATCGAATGGTTTTGTCAGAAAATCATTTGCTCCATATTCCAGCGCATGTTGTTTTGCCTCAAAAGTAATATCTGCAGTAAGAATAAGAATGGGAATATAAGAATCTGGGGGTATGTTATTTTTTAATTGTTCCATCACTTCAAACCCATTCAAATGTGGCATCATTAAATCAAGCAGAACCAAGTCCGGATGAAAACTATTAAAAATGGATAGAACCAGACGTGGATCAGTCGTTGATTCGACATTGGTATATCCCTGCAACTCCAGTAAACCTTCCAACACATCAATGTTGGCTAACTGATCGTCAACAAGCAGAACATTTGCATTTTTTAAAGTAGAATCTATCATTGTTATTCTCCCTCTTACTTAAATGTATTCGTCAATGACTTTCAGAAATTCAACAATATTCAAAGGTTTGGTCAAATATTTTCGGACACCTAATTTTAAAATTCGTTCCAGTTGAATGGGCATGGCATCAGCACTGACAACGACAATAGGAATTTCCCTGGTTTTTTCTTCAGCCAATATACGTGAAATCACTTCACTTCCATATGTATCTGCCAGATTAAGATCAAGAAGTATTAAATCAGGCACGATTTCTGAAACCAGTTTAACCACGTCTTTTCCATTCATGCTGGTAACTAGTTTTATTCCGGAACGTTGAGAGGCTATAATTTGTTCAACCAATTCAATATTGGAAATAGTATCCTCAATGTATAAGATTTTACCTTTTTTCGAGGAAAGACTGGAAGACATTTCTGACAAGGTCGCTTGATCAATGTTCACCAATTTGCATTCATCCTGAGGTAATTCAAACCAAAAGGTACTACCTGTTTCTTTGATGCTTTCAGCTCCAATATGACCTCCCATTGCCTCAATCAATTTCTTTACCACAGTCAGCCCAAGTCCGGAACCTTCTGTCTCCGTTTTTTCAGCTCCAAGCCTTTCGAATGGAGTAAATATTTTTTTAAGATCTTCCGGTGAAATACCTGAACCGTTGTCCGTAATTGAAACTCTGATCAGAGGCATATCATTCTTTTGAATTAAATCTGTACAGATAGTTACTTTACCACCACTACGGCTGTATTTTATCGAGTTGGTGAGCAGATTTAAGAGAACTTGTTTCAATCGCTGCTTGTCTGCATTTACATAAAACTTATTGTTGCATAATTCAGTAACTTTAATCTTAATTTTATTTTTGGTTGCCAAAGGATAGACTACATCAATCATTTCACGAACAATATCCTTCATCAGGACGGGTTCCATAGATAAGTATAGGTGTCCGGCTTCGATGCGGGAAATATCCAGCACCTCGTTAATCAGGTCAAGTAAAATCTGACCACTCCGTAAAATATGCCTGACACTTTTCTTTTGTTTGGGATGGAGATCTCCCATATACAACAACTGTGCAAAGCCCAGAATCGAATTCATTGGAGTTCTTAATTCATGGCTCATTCTGGAAAGGAATTCGCTTTTTGCCAGATTGGCATTTTCCGCCTCAATCCTGGCTTTTTTCAAATCCTCTTCCGCACGTTTACGCTCCTCAATTTCCCATATTAAATCATTATTGGTTTGAGCAAGCTGTGCAGTGCGTTCTTTAATTTTATTTTCAAGGTTCAAATTGAGATCAATGATTTTATTTTCAGCATTTTTTCGTATAGTTATATCTCTGACAAATCGAAAAACTTTATCATCACTTAAAAGAATTAACCGAACCTCATAAAATATCGGCATTTCTTTAAAAATGATGGAGTAATCATACGTTATCATCTTTTTAGTTTCGACACATTCCCTGATTTTATTGATATGCAGATTTGAAATATCTTCATCGAAAAGTTCCCTCATATTCATTCCAACCAGCTGATCTTTGGGAACAACCAACTCATCTATATTATCAGCGAAATATTCCAGATAATGTCCCTCTTTGTCCATGATGAAAATCAGGTCTGGCATCGCTTTCATAATAGCCATCAGACGCTCATTTTGCAACTTTATTTGTTCATCCGCATTTTTTTTATCTGTGATATCAACAATGGTACCGCTTTTTCCAACCACTTCACCGTTTTGTAATAAAGAAGTGGCCGATGTACTTACCCAACGGAGTTCACCGTTTTTGTTTAAATATCGATATTCCACTAGTGGATGATCTACCTGATCTTCAAGCAATAATCTTTCAATCAAAATTTTCTTATCCGGTTCGTAAACAAAATCTAAAAAATTCTTTCCTATTAATTCTTCTGGAGTAAAACCTACTAATTTTTCAATGATTGGACTGATATAGATGATCTTGCCATCCATGGATATTTCATAAATGACATCGGTAATTCTTTCCACCAGATTTCTAAAGGTTTCTTCGCTTTTACGAAGTTTTTCCTCCATGATTTTCCGTTCAGTAATGTCAACCAAGGTACCGGTACCACCCAAAAAACTTCCATTTTTAAAATTAGCTTTGGTAGATAACCGAATCCAGCGGTTTTCACCGAATTTATTCTTGATTAAATACTCATTCTCTATTTCATGGGTTTCGCTAAGTGTAATAAACCTTTTTTTCAAAAATTCCTGGTTTTCTCCAACGAATTCCAAAAAATTCCGACCAATGACTTCCTTTGGAACATAGCCCAATATTTTTTTGATAGTTGGGCTAATGTATTTTATAACACCACTTGTGTCCACTCTATAAACGACATCGGTGAGACTCTCTATCAAATTACGAAATTCCTCTTCACTTTCGTTTAGGGCTTTTTCACTGGCCCTTCGCTCAATAATTCCACATAACCTTTCCCCAATAGTAAACAACAAATCTGTTTCCTCGGGCAAAAAAAGAGGATCAGCCTCTGGGATTTGGTCGTCCAGATACACAACTTCAATATTCCCCAGAATGTAGTTTGTCTCAAATCTATGAATCAGTGAATGGTGACTTTTTTTGTAGCCTGGTGTTTTGAATGTTTTGGAATTGATCACAATAGAAGCTTCAGCCATATCCGAAAAATAAAAAGCCTCCGGTATAATCAGTACCATATTTTCGCAGATTTCGTCCATCGAAAGAGCTGAATTGCTCAGCACTTCCGTCATGCGGTAATGACAATTCAGTTCTTTAAGCCTTTCACGCAATACTAATTCAAACCTTAGACTCTCTACATCATTTGTTTCTAAAGTGGCTTGTAAAGAGTAATTTTCCTCCTTCAATTTGATTAACTCCCGTATGAGTTCTTCTTTAGATTTAGAATTGTAGTCCATTGCGTTATTTATAAAACACTATCAATTAACCAATTAAAAGAGATGTCATTGAAAGGGATCCACCCACGATTTTATCATTAAACAATTTAATGGGTTCGTCTTTTTCTTTCAATGCCAACGAATAAAGCAGCGGGATATAATGTTCAGGAGTAGGAATTGCCAGGTCAAACGAATGACCCTGTTTATGATAATCAATCAGTGATTGATGATTTCCGTTCAAGATGGATTGATTCATTTTGTCGTTGGCCTCATAAGCCCATTCGTAGGCATACTCATCTTCATCAAGCCTATCCCAGGCAACCATTCTTAAATTATGAACGATGTTTCCGCTACCAACAATAAGAACCCCTTTTTTGCGGTAAATGGAAAGCAATTTAGCCAAATCATAATGTTCCTGTGGCGTTCTTTTATAATCAAGACTCCATTGAATGACAGGAATTTCAGCCTCCGGATACAGATGCTTCATTACAGACCAGCAACCGTGATCCAGACCCCATTGATCATCCAAAGAAACGACTGTTTGGGTCGTGGTTCGGACCAGCTCGTTCGCCAACTCAGGATTTCCGGGTGCCGGGTATTGAACAGCAAAGAGCTCCCTGGGAAATCCACCGAAATCATGAATTGTTTTTGGTCTGGGCATAGCAGTTACACACGTACCCTTGGTTTCCCAATGAGCAGAAATACATAGAATAGCACTGGGCTTTGGAATTTCTTGTGCAATAGTTTGAAAACCTGTTACAAATTCATTTTCCTCCAATGCAATCATGGGACTTCCATGCCCTACAAAAAGGACTGGCATTTTCTCAGTTGCTTCCATCACTTGATTGTATTTTTACCAGGACGAATCCTAATAAATGTATCCACTTTTGAAAACCCCTCATTGTCAATGTATTCGTGAAACTGTTTTCTGGTAAACTTTATCTGATAGGTAGTTGTATCTATAGGAGATTCATTGATTTTATCCAATGTTTTTAATTCTTCTTTGGTTGAAATAGAACCAATGGTCAATAAACCTTTCTCCAGCTTAAGTTTATGAACCATCCAAGAATGTTTGCCATAAATGGAATTCAGGAAATAATATCCCTTAAATTTTTTAAGAACATTGTCTTCTGAAAACCGGAAAAGCGTATCTACATCGGTTATATGTTCTATCACAGAATCGCCAACCACACGGTATTTGCTTTTTTCTTCCGGGGTCAGATTCGTCCAGTCGATGCTGTCTTTTGGCTGTTTGACATCGTAATCATAGTGCAGAATCATAAAGTTACGATCAATGTTTAAAAGGCCTCCCCCATTTTTAGCAAGGTATTGACCAAATAATTTCCGCGGTATTACCGTCAGGCTATCCACCCCTTCAGGCTGAGGTTGATTAAAGGTTACAACGGGCACACAACTTGCAATCGCAAGAATAAGTATTAACAATAAAAAAAGTCGTTTCATACGGATACTTGTTTAATTTCTTAGAAATTTATCCACAAAATTGAACTCAAAACACTGTAAATATAAACTATATTTTGTTTCGTACTAACAATCAAAGCTCTTTTATCCTATGAAAATTAAACAATCTTCACAAGAGGCGTTGCATCAAAATCCAGCATAGCGTTAATGAGCTTAGCTCCAGTATATTTTTCTAAATCTGAAGGCCTGATACCGGCCTCTTTAATCAGACCTTCAGCCAACAAATGTTGCCTCTGCGTACCATTCAGCAAATAAGTATCGGGGGTCACCCAATTCTGCCCGTCAAAAAAAACGATGTTTGAGTAAGAAGTATCCGTAATGAAGCCGTTTTTCACAATTAAAATCTCATCCGCCTCCTCTTTTTGAGCCAGCATACGGTCAAATGCACGACGATCCTCATACTTAAAAGTATAGTCAATATCATTGTCTTCCACCAACCGCAATGTCTGTATATTTTTGGGGAAATAAGGATGCAATTCAATGGATTCAATGACATTATTATAAAGAACCCGACATTTGTAAACTCCTTCTTCCAACGAATCTGGAATTTCAACAATCTGCCCTAAATCAAGCCATTCATCCATTCCGAAAAGATGAAACCGGGTCTCATTGAATCGCTTGTTGTGCCATTCAAGATGCTGCAATTGTCTGTTTTGAAGCTTTATGCTTTCTATTAACCGGTACATATATTTTTTTTAGCATTTCCTGATATTCATCATCCAGCTTGCTGAAAGCCGTAATGCCTCCACCACTTTTATAAACCAAACCATGATCTGTTTTTTCAATGAAACGAATCATCACTGCACTATCCAAATTCTTACCGTCAAAAAGCCCAAAAACACCGGTATAAAAACCTCTTTCGTAGGTTTCGGCATTTTGAATAATTTCCATCGTCTTGTTTTTAGGGGCCCCGGTAATGGAACCGGCAGGCAAAAGTTTAAAAAGAATATCGCCGATTTTTTCCTGAAAACCGACAGGCAGTTCACCGGATATTTCCGAGCTTACCTGCAATAATTTACCTATATCAGTAGTCAACTCATCCAAATATCTAAATCGTACCACCTGCACATTTTTGGCCACCATGCTCAGATCGTTTCGGATCAAATCAACAATGGTGCTGTGTTCAGCCATTTCCTTGGGATCGTTCAGTATCGTCGCTGCCGCATCTGGCAACAAGGCATCTATCGTACCCTTCATTGGAAAAGAAGACAAGACCCCGTTGGTGATACGAATAAACGTTTCAGGAGAAAAAACCACAAACTGATCCTTGTACCACAACTTATATTTGGCCTGAGCCACTTGAAAAATCTGTTTTAAATCAACGTTCGAACGAATCGGCGTTTCACAGGTCAGATTGACCAGAAAACTGTTGCCCCGCTTTATCTCCGAAACGACTTTTTTAAACTGCCTGGAATAGGACAATTTTGAATAACCATCGTTCCAAATAGAAACCGTATTCTCAAAATCCGGGATACGTTCACTGATTAACGAGTGAAGATCCATTTCAAACTGAATTACCTCTGGATTAAGCTCATCCACAGGAATAACCAGGTTCTTTTGTTGCAAATAATCCACCATGAAAAAAAAAGGTCGTTGCTCTTTTCCATAGTTGTTCATCAAAGCTACGGCCTCCTCCTTACTCCACATCAATCATTGGTTTAGTTCCGGGGAAAATTCGATTATCAGAAAGTAAAAATATAATTCATCACAAAGTTCCAAATCGTAACAACTCCAATTGCAAAAAGTTTAGACAAATAGAAATTCAATTTCAGTTTTTCTGTCAGCAAATAAATAATCAGGTTGCTGATGCCCAAACCAATCAGCGAAATGCTGATAAAGGAGAAATATTCTACAGCAATCTGCTGATTGTGACTGTGGAACGTCCAGATTCTGTTTAAAAAATAATTGGAAGTGGCTGCCAAAACAAAACCAGTCGAATTGGCCACATACTTGTTTATTCCAGCTTTTTCTTTCAACAACCAAGTCGTTCCAAAATCTACAAACATACCCGAAAAACCGACCGCACAAAATTTAATCAGCTTAAAGATCACAGCCTCATCTATCATCATGGTTCTATGGTAACTTTAACCATTTCATTTTCAGGAGCTGGCCCGAAAATACTATTGGTGGTAAAACAAAAGGTATATTCACCAGGAAGTAAATCTAAAGGTACATTGGTGTACAATTTACCGGATAAAGTCTCTTTGGGTTTGATAACCGTTAGTTGAACATCGTTAACCACCTGATTGATTTTCTTTACTTTTTTGGTAAAGAAACAGGCACAGATACTCACCGGAAATGTTTCGTCCTTAAAATCAATGCTATACGGATAAGGATTGTAAATGGAGTAATCGGTGGAAAGGAGTTCACCCCTATGCAGAATAGCCCCTGGCTGAGTCTTTGTTTTCACATGAAGCCTCATGGCAGAATGAAAAGACTTTGTAAAAAAGCCTTCGAAAGTTTGATTACCCACTCTATAGCTTTTGCTGAGACCTTTCACTTCAGAACAGATAAAAACCGGCTTACCCTCAAAATCACGTTCGTGTTGCCATATATCAAATTGCGTCCGTCGGCTGTTGATGGAGCTAATGGTCGTCGAAGGTTTGTCCGTGTAATACGTATACAGAGAAGGTGCCTGAAAAGACCCTGCAAAAACCACAGGAACATCTCCAGCCACCGATTCAATGGCTTTGTATTTTTCATCAGCCCCAAAACCTAACCGTTCTGCCAAAGGAGGACAAACCAGGGCTATTCGGGCAATAAGAACCAGTACCAACGATCCAAACACATACCGTGAAATGTATTTCCGAACACCTTCGTTTTCCCTGGATTTGTTGTAGAGAATAACAATCATTGGAATGGAGCAAGCCACAGTCCAGTGTGGTTCAACATGCCCCCGATAGGCCATTATCCAAAAAAAAGCAATAAAACCGGTGATCAAAAAATACAATCCCCTTTCAAAAACATCCTTACTTTTGAATTTAAACAACATGTAAACAACCAATCCAAAGGTGAAAGGATTAAAAACAGCCAGTTGATTGGGCAGGTATTCCAGAAAATAATTGAGCTTAAACTGATTGCTCCTATCTACCAGATGATATTTAAAACTGGGAAAATCCGAACTGTATTGCCAGTAAAAATGCGGAAACAAAAGCAATAAAGCACCTATTCCGGCCAACCAGAATTTGGGTTTCAACAACAATCTCCCATTGGATAAAACCACCAATCCAATCACCAGACTTGACTGGTATTTGCTGTAAACCATGCCTGCCATAGAAAGACAAAGCAGAAAAACAGTCCAGAAGCTTTCCTTCTTTAGAAAACGTTTGTAGGAAAGTAAAAATAAAGCCGTGAAAAATAAGAAAGGAGAATCAGGCGTAGTGATAAAACCAAGCGCTGAAAACATCACCAAAGAAGCAGCCAGAATGAAAAATACCCCCACTCTTTTACCATCAGCCTTCGCATCATCCAGGATGCGCCAAATGAGCAGCAAAGTACCAATTTGAACAAGAACAGACATAAAACGCACACCCAGCGCACCACTAAAAAACAGCGAACTGATGTAATTGAATACCGCTACCATGGGCGGATGATCAAAATACCCCCAGGCTAAATGCTGACCCCAGAGTGCATAATAGGATTCATCGTTGGACATTCCTGTAAAGGCAGCCTGCAGCAAATTCACTACAAACCATACAGCAAGCAGCAGAAAAAATGATTTTTTGGCAGAAATATCTTTGGGGCAAAGTTGCATATGTTTTTTTTTTACTTTTCGTTGCGCAGAGATTCAACCCAGGAACTCCACAAATTAGAATAAGGCTTACTCAATTTCTTTTCCAGATTATCCATATTGAAAGAAACAGAAAGCGACTGCTCGTGGAACATCTGATTTTCCATAAAATGAAAGGTGTACATCAGTTTTGTTTCAACCACATCCGTGTGAAAAAAACGGATGTACAAATCGGCACGATCGTATTGTTTGGCCCGATAGACCCTTTCACCCCAATACAAATTTGCCGGATGATCCTTGTAAAAAGCCATTTGCCCATCACCCTGGTAGTAACTATTTTCAAACCCCAGTCCCTTGTATTCAATTTTAGTTTCTAACATCAAAGCATTGTGCCCCTGCCATTTTTTATTTTCACCCCTGGCATCTTCCACTCCGACAGCCCAGCCAACACTGGATTCCAGCCTATCGAATCCTGTTTTTTCAGCCAAAGTTACACCCAAAGAGGTCAAATACATCCCATTATCATGCAACGCCTCAGGAACGACAGGATCCATCATTCCTGCATAATGAAACATATATCCAAAATGTTGTGCATAAAAAAGCCCCTTTTCAAAACGAGCCGATTCTCCCATAAAAAACGTTTCATGTCTTTGATAATTCTGCCTGCTGGTCCAGTCAAGCCAAGCCCGGATATACGATTTATGATGAGAAAATTCCCAGCAAAAGCCATTCATGGTTGGACGATAATTGTTGATAGAATCGCTGAAAAAAATACGGGGATAATCATCCAGCACCATTTTTCGGGGAAAAGCACCCATAAAAAAGCGGAAAGGAGCTGAATTGTATTCGTAATAAGCTATTGGATTGATAAAATCGATCACCTTGTTGCTGCCAAATTCATGCATCACATCAGCACCCACAAAAACCTGGTGCACTGTATCCCAGCTCAGACCAAACTCAGGCGCAAAATGCACACCAGCCATTGTTTGAGGTATCTGAATTTTTGAATGTCCAAACTCTGTATTGTCAAAAAAAGCGTTGACACCAACTTTCCAGACTTTTTGTTGAGCAGAAAGCGGTAAAATCAACAAAAGACAAGGAAAAAGCACCCCCAATAATCGTTTCATGGTGTAATTAAATTTAGACCGATTCTGAAATCAATGTTACCGGACAAAGATATACAAATTTTGATTGTTATCTTTACCGCAAAAATATCCATGAGCACCATTTCTTCCGAAAATCCCAACAGTTTTTATCAAAAAAAGATTGAAACACACACGCTGGAACTGAGTCAGACCAAAAAGAAAAGAAACTTTGTCAGCATTGCCCTCCTTACCTCTTTCGTGCTGCTGGTCTATTCAATATACACCTATTTCACCAATGAACGAACCGCAATCTCACTCCTTTTCCCCATGCTCACAGCCGTTGCGTTTGTACTTTTCACCAGAATCGATTCCAGCTTTTTAAGAAAAATTGATTACCTCAAGGCACTGATTGATTGCAACAAAAAAGAACTGGACTACTTAAACGGAGACTTTAACGGACTTGATAAAGGAGAAGAATTTGTAGACCCGACGCATCCGTATTCCAACGATCTGGATGTTTTTGGTGAAGAATCCCTGTTTCAGGTCATCAACCGCTCCATCACCCCCAACGGAAAGTCCTTCATGGCCGAAATGCTGTTGAATCCCTGTCTGGATAAAACAGAGATTGAAAACCGACAAGCTGCAACGGAAGAATTGATTCAAAAAGTGGATTGGTACCAGAAATTTCTGGTTAGTGGAAACAAACGCCCATTTACAAAAACCAACGACCAGATGATCCAACAATGGAAAAAACTGGATAAATTTTTCAAATCAAATTGGTTTAAAAGGCAGATTTATGGTTCAAATATCGCCATGTTCCTGCTCATTTCAATAGGTCTGTTTGTACCAAGATTTATGGGAATAGCGATAGCGCTGTTTCTGGTACATCTCCTGATATCCCTGTTTTACAGCTCCAAAATAACTAAACTAAACGACCAGCTTGGCAAATTCATCACCTCGGTTGGCAGCTACTTCTATCTGGCCCAAGTGATTCAGGAAGGACGCTTCTCCTCAAAACTGCTTGCTGACATTGAAAAAGATTTATTCAAAGAAAAAAATGCACTGAAAGCCTTCGCTTCCCTAAACAGCATTCAAAACGGTTTTGAAAGCCGTGAAAACCTACTCATCACCGTCTTTTTTGACGGATTATTCCTCTACGACCTGCACCTGGTTCTACGGTTGGAAAAATGGAAAGACACCTATGTGAACGACATCGATACCTGGATGGCAGCCATAAATAAAATGGAAGTGTTGGTTTCCATGGCCAATTTTCGATTCAACCACCCTTCGTATGCCGTACCTCAGGCAAAAGGAGAAAACATCCTGGACGCTCAATCACTGGGACACCCTTTATTGCCATCAGAGCAGATGGTAACCAATCCTTTCAGTACTGGAGCCCTCCATGAACTTTACATCGTTACCGGAGCAAATATGGCCGGAAAAAGCACGTTTCTAAGAACGGTAGGTATCAATATGGTCTTAGCACTCACCGGCAATGTGGTTTGTGCCGAAAGCTTCTCCTTTGTGCCTATCCGTCTTTTCACCAGCATGAGAACAACCGACAATCTGGCAAAAGGCACTTCCTATTTCCACGCCGAATTACTACGATTAAAAGCCCTGATTGATCAGATCGCCAACGACCGTCCACACTTTATTATTCTGGATGAGATGCTCAAAGGCACCAATTCGAAGGACAAACTCAACGGCTCCATTAAGTTTCTGAACAAGCTGCTATCCCTGCCGGTTTCCGGACTTGTAGCAACCCACGATCTGGCACTGGGAAAATTGTCGGAAGAAGACCCAAAACACTACTTCAACATATGTTTTGAAATAGAACACACGGATTCAGACATCACTTACGATTACAAGCTTAAAAAAGGAGTCAGTCAGAATATGAATGCCTCCATACTGATGGAACAGATGGGACTTATTTAAATTTTTACAACACCCAAACAAGCATATTCCCCTTAGGTTTCCATCTTCCCCAGGCTTTTTTCATAACCATGTAGTAACCGGCGCCATCGTATGGTCCCAGAGTATAGGTCAAATAAATAAAAGCCTTGTTCTTCTTTTTGTTGAACCCCGGTCTGGATATAGTGACTAAAGGTTTCAGTTCGTATTTTTTGTAATAGGAATGCCAGTCATTTTTAGTTGCAAACATCTTTTTGAATTCTGCCGTTCGTATGTAGGTAATCGGAGTATTTTTCCCAAAGCCATAGGTGATTGGCACCGATTTGCCATTCTTTTTACAAAAATCATCCAGCATATCCCTATCCTTTTCAGTGAGCACTTCACGCTCAAACATACTGATGGTATCAAATTCTTCCTCATTAACTGGACTTTTGGTCACATTCAACAAAACGAATGCAGGAATCTTGTGAAAATTGTAAGTCTTAACTCTCCCCTTTCGTTTGGATATCTTAAATTCTGGAATAAAATCGTTGCCATTGTTCAACATGGCAGCAATCACTTTATTTTCAAGCTGAGCCTGGCCGTAGCCTTCCAAACTGACCAATAAAGTGAAAATAAAAACAAGGCAATATTTAATAAATTTCATGTCGCAATTTAATTGATAAAATGAACCGGACTATTTATTTTTTTGAAAATAATCATTCATAAACAAAACCTGATACTTGATTGAATTTTTCCAGTATTGCCAATTATGAGCCCCTGGCCTAACAATAAAATCGTGTGGTATATTGTTTTGCAGCAATTTTTTATGAAGATTCAGATTGACTTCGTAAAAGAAATCCTCTGTACCACAGTCAACGATCAACGAAAGGCTGTTTGGAGTCAGTAAATTTACCAGGTTAATGACGGTATTCTTTTCCCAGTTTTCAGGCTGATCAGCATATTTTCCCAAATCGAGCGCCAAATTCCAGTTGTTTGGAAAAGGTCTGATATCAACACCCCCGCTGGTACTGCCGGCTACACCATACACATCCTGATGACGAAAAGCCAGATACAAAGCACCGTGCCCCCCCATACTCAACCCAGTTATACCTCTTCCACTGCGGTTTTTAATGGTCTTGTATTTTTGATCCACCCACTTAACCAATTCACTGGAAACATAGGTTTCATACTTAAAATCTTTTTTGACCGGACTATCCATATACCAGCTTGTACTTCCATCGGGACAAACAAAAATAACATGGTACAGGTCGGACATCGCATTCAAACCTATTACATTGGCAGACCAACCGGCGTATGTATCACCAAAACCATGTAACAAATAAATAACCGGAAAATCTTTTCCTTTTGTATAACTTGCCGGAGTAATCACAACAGCATTTATTTTTTTATCCATTGAAGCGCTGAATGTTTCCACCGTTTCAACAACAGCTGCATGGGAGAAAACAACGATAAAAAGAGTCAGAATGGCGGTAAAAAGTGTTTTTTTCATTTTTGCTAAACTAGGGAATTATTCACCGGCTAAAGAACCTGATACAAAGGTAACAGAACTTACTAAAATTGGTACATTCTAAAACAAAAGACCTGCATTATTTGTAGTAGTTTTATAACCAAATTCGCAGGCACTAAAAACTTGAAAACTATGGAAATGAAAAAGGAAGTATTTGCCGCCGGCCTGTGCATCGGACTGGGGCTAGTCATTTTGGGCTTTAGCCTGAAAGGCGCTATTGAAAATTTCAAGGCAAAGGACAGAGTAGTCACAGTCAAAGGCCTTTCAGAAAAAGAGGTCCCTGCAGACCGGGTTATCTGGCCCTTGACCTTTAAGGAAATCGGTGACGACCTCGCATCTATGAACACCAACATTTTGGTGAAAAACAAAACGATAGTCGATTATCTGAAAAATAATGGAATCAAAGAAAGTGAAATTTCCGTGTCAGCTCCTGAAATTATCGACATGCAAGCCGAACGGTATGCTGCCACTGCATCCCGTTATCGGTACAACATCACCTCCATTGTGACAGTTACCTCCACCGATGTCACTAAAGTTCGCGATCTTATAGGCAGACAAAATGAACTGATCAAACAAGGCATAGCCATAGCAAGCGACGACTACCGTTTCCAGAAGCAATACGTATACACCAAACTCAACTCCATTAAACCGGTAATGATTGAGGAAGCCACCAAAAATGCCAGAGCCTCAGCCCTCAAGTTCGCCCAGGATTCTGAAAGCAAACTAGGCAAAATAAAAACGGCCGACCAGGGACAATTCTCCATCAGTGACCGCGACGCCAACACTCCCCACATAAAAACAATACGGGTTGTGACAACGATAAATTATTACCTGGAAGATTAGATTTTAAGATCCTGAAAGAAGGTGAATTCCTCCACACTGAAGGGCTCACAATCGGATGCAAAAATGGAATATTTTACATTTTGAACACCTTTTGCCAGTTGCCCTGTCATGATGCGTGGAAAATTATCTTCCACATGATAGATCAATAATTTTCGGACACCATATCCGATGGATTGGTATATTTCGGCATGAACATCGTAATAATCAGCTTCATGCAACAACATTTCAAAAGAATTGATGGCCATCTGTCTTTTAGAAAGTATTTCACGAATGGACTTTATTAGATCAAACAGACTTTCCCCAACATACATATTGACATCCATCGAAAGCAGCACAATGTATATCGTCGGGATAAGCGTATTATCCAGTTGTTTTTCACTGGTTATCTGAATTTCCTGGTTCTCATAATCTTGAGTAACCTTCACCTCTACCGCCCAGTCTGCATGTTGAAAATCATGAGGTGATCGCAGTGGAGCACGCCAGGACTCCACGCAGGGTACTAGTTTCGTCTTTTTTTGTAAAAGTTTTCTGAGAAAATAAAGCTCACCATACAACTTTTCTTGCGATTTATCGGATAACCCATTTAAAGCAACACTATCAAATATATTTTTCCACTTTTTGAAAGCAATACAGACATGATTGATTAACTTGTTTTCGTCAATGGTATTAAAAACCTTAAAAATAAGATCTTCAGTTAGAATAGCAAACAACTCATTAAATTGGGGATCCAGCAATTTAGCCAGAATAAACACATTTTTTGGATTAACCTTATCGGGAACAATTTGGATTTGGATTTTTTTAATACCAGCCCATGCCCTGGCATTGGGAACATTGGTCTTTTTGACCAGAAAGGCAATGCCTCTTTCTCTATTTGGAACACTAAATGCTACAAACAAATCGGACATAACTGCAGGGGAATATCTTCTGTAACAAATATCCACACTCTCAGCTTGTTCCTTTTCAAGTTCGAACCAAATATTTTCAATTTTCCTCATTCTATTTTATTCGTTTTCTAATCAAAATCGATAGAATCAAATGATGAAAGCATTCCGATTTCACAATACATATTTAGACCTTAAAAGTGTACAAATTTATACAAAAGAATCCATCGACACAAATGTATAATCAATTAAACATTACCATTATGTATCTTTATCTAATCCTATATAATATCATTTTAACATTTATTTATATTTTAAATTCATAAGCCTATACCGCTAAGCAAGCAGATACAGGGACATGTGATTTTTTAGTAACAAACATATCAGGGCGCATTTTAGTTCTCTTTTAAACTAAAATACGCCCTGAAATATTTTTTAAAAAAAAGGTCTTCTACCACAACAAAACCACCCTAAAATCCATAGCAGATGGTTTACTTCCACTAAAATCAGAATCTATGACTTTCACTTCGATAGAACCTGCTGCAAAATCGGCATCTATGGTTTGTGTCCACTGGGCACCATCTATATCTTCATTATGACGAACAAATGGCAATACCTGCTGAACTCCATCAAAAACAATATAAATCTGAACGATTCCTTGATTATAAATATAGGGTGTAATTTCGGGCATATCAATCAAACAGGAATAATACGGATTTAATCCTTCAGAATCTACACTCCTAACCCAGTTGGTTTGATTTATACCAAAATTTACTACATTCCATTTCGTATCAGAAACAGTGGTCTCTTTCTGACATGAAACAAACATGGACACGATAACAAATAATAAAAGTATTTTCTTCATAAAGTCGGATTTTAGAGTGAATGAATAGTTCGTGTAAATTGGTTTAGGATTATAGGGCTAAAGTACGGTTTTTTTGTCACAAAAAGGCAAAAGCCTTATTAGACTTAGATAATACGCTCAACAGTCGACAGAAAATATTGAACATCTCAGGAAAAAGGTTGGTATGAAAACGAAAAGGAAAGAAAGTTGATTGATTATGGTTATGGTTTTGAGTTGGTGGGGGGGGGTAAAAAAAAATTCCTATTTGAAAGAAAACGCCAGTATCGTTTTTTTCTATAGACTGTGCTGTAGAACATTCTTCTTTAAACCAGATATTCTTTTGAAAGAATCATTGTTTTTCAAAGTCTCTTCCTCCAAATCAAAATCATCTTGCAATCCAAGCCAAAATTTAGCAGAGTTCCCAAAATAGGAACTTAGTCTTAGGGCTGTATCAGCAGTAATTCTTCTTCTCCCTTTGATTATTTGAGATATCCTTGTTTGGGGTATGTCAATATCCTTAGATAACCTGTATGCAGTAATATTTAAGGGAGACAAGAATTCCTTCATTAAAACTACTCCGGGGTGAATGTTGACTAATCGTTCCATTTTCATTTCTTATTAGTGATAATCTATTATTTCGAAGTTTAACGCATGGTTGTTTTTACTTACATGTTTTTATCGCTAGGCACTGCCTGGCAAGTTGTGATGGTATTTTCTGAACTTCTATATCAAACTTTCCTAAAACGATAAAAGATTCAGCAGAAAACTTCTGCTAAAGTACTAATTTTATGCTAATAAATATTCTATGATTGGTATGCCAGGCATCGCTTCCACCCTTTCCCAACAAAAACGCATCCTCCAATTCAAAAAGCTAAAAAGCGCACTTCGTTCGGCTGAGCCCTCAAACCGCTGCGCTTCGCTTGCTCGGCCTGCGGCCGGAAGATGAGGGCTCTGACTTCCTCGCTACAGCGCGCTTTTCCTGATGCTTTTTTTATAGTCGGAGTGCTGCTTTTGTTGGGAAAGGGTGTAGGCTGGGTGGGGTAATTGAAATGAGTTAGGGGTTAATACAAGCAAACCCGAAGTCTTTAGATTAATAATAATTGGGTGTTGATAACTTTCTGCAATTTCCATTTGGAAGTTTAAATTTATAAACTATATTTGTAACCATTGAACAAGGTTAAACAATGTGGTTATGGAAGAATTCTTAACATTAAAACAGGCATCCGAATTCATCGGAAGAAGTAAAGAAACTTTAAGACGTTGGGATAAAGAGGGTAAACTTACTTCTTTAAGAGATCCAATGAATCAATATAGAGTTTATAAAAAGGAACAAGTAGAGTCTCTTTTTGCTGCATTCTTGATCGACAACCATACGGAAGAAGTTGACAACTTTGTTTTACCAGACCACAGATATGGTGTACTTGAGTTATTCGCCGGAGCAGGTGGGCTTGCCCTAGGGCTTGAAGCAGCAGGTATTAACTGTGTTGCTTTAAATGAGATTGATAAATACGCTTGTCAAACATTAAGAAAAAACAGACCAGAATGGCGAATTTTTGAAGGAGATATACGATCCTTTGATTCTTCTGAATTTAAAAATAAAATTGATATTGTAACAGGTGGTTTTCCATGTCAATCTTTTAGCTACGCAGGCAAAAGACTAGGTCTTGATGATGCAAGAGGCACACTATTTTATGAATTTGCAAGAGTCGTTAAAGAGGTCAACCCGCCAATTTGCATTGGTGAAAATGTTCGTGGGCTACTTAGTCATCAGAATGGAAAAACGCTGGAGGGTATGATATCTATTCTTGACGAGATTGGTTATAATGTTGTACCTTATAAAGTATTAAAGGCAATCAACTATAAAGTTCCTCAGAAAAGGGAAAGACTAATCTTAGTGGGTATTCGTAAGGATATAAACATAAAATTTGAATACCCAAAACCATATAAAAGAATTTACAATCTTAGGGACGCGCTTAAAGCAGGGGATTTATATGATTGTAGTGTTCCATTTTCTGATGGATCAAAATATCCAAAAAGTAAAAAAGATATTCTAGATTTGATTCCACAAAAAGGTTATTGGCGTGATTTACCTATTGATTTGCAAAAGAAATTTATGGGTAAAAGCTTTTATCTTGGAGGCGGCAAAACAGGTATGGCAAGAAGAATCGGTTGGGACGAACCATGCCTTACGTTAACATGTAGCCCAGCACAAAAGCAAACAGAAAGATGCCATCCAGAAGAAACTAGACCATTCACTATTAGAGAGTATGCACGAATACAAACATTCCCCGACGACTGGGAATTTGAAGGTTCTATTGCTCAAAAATACAAACAGATTGGAAATGCGGTACCAGTTAACTTAGCAAAAGAAGTCGGTTTTTCTATTGTTAAGTTTCTAAATCAATATTATAGCTCCTCAAAACCCCAGTAATATGAGTAATTCTCAGAAGTAATTTGATCAAGGATTTTTCGTTTAGAAAGCAGGGAGCTTTCACCAATTTCATTTAATGCTGAATTTTGAGAGACTGCTTTATTTTGCTCAGTTGATTTCAAATAATCATCAATTGCCATTGGCAGAGCCTTATAAAGCTGAAGGAGAGCATACTTTTCACCACTTAACAATGCATAGAACCTATCTCCAGATATCTTAAAAACCCTACTATGACTATATTCCTTTCCATTAATATCAGAAACCCATTGTTCTTCAAAACTCTTTTTAGCTAATATTTGAACCCAGTAGCATTTTGATTTTTTATAAGTATTGGCATAATAGGATAATTTTTGAAAAAGTGCTTCAGCAGAACTACTATTCATGGTATTATGCTTATTTTTAATATCAGCAAATAATGTATCATCATTTGCTTTAATATCAAATCCACTTAAATATCCGCCTTCATATCCTTTTATTCCTCCAAGAATTTGCTCATGAAACGTACCAATAGAGTTATTAATAGATTTATCTACTTGCCTAATAATCTCAGCCTCAATCAATTTATCCTCGCTAATATTATTAAATTTAGCATCAAAAGTGAGTTTTATTATATCAACTTTATTCTTATAGAAATCCTTTTTTGTAATACTACTATTTGCTTTCAAGTATGATTTATACAGATTATCCACACACTTTAAAAAATGCTCATCGGTTATAAAATTCACATATCTATTATTCATTTTCTTACATTTTATTGCGCACTAAGGTATATAAAATTAAGATAAACCAACTTATAAAAATAAATCAATATTAATTTGATACCAATGTTGGACATTTCATCTTTAAAATTGAACTTAAAATATGCCCGATAAATATCTTCCATAAGTCCACCATATGACCACATAACCGAAATCAGTGTGTTCATCATATCACCGAAATATCCATTCTGAACATAATAGCAGATTATTTCCTAAATACAAAGACCCAAAACATCATGGAACTAAGTCATCATGAAAAAGCATGGTATGAAAAGGATAAGAAAGCTCATAGATTATGGTTATTTTGTTGATTTGGTTGGGGTGTTAGCATCTAATGATGCAACCCCAAACTTTTCAAAAGTTCAGGAAAGATTTCGGCCTACATTGTCCAAATCCCATTAGCTTCTGATTCTTTGATCAATTCTTCCATGAGCTTATTACCAAGACCCCGCCCTTGAAATGCAGGATCGATGTAAATGCTGACTTCTGCAACACCGGCGTAGACACATCTGCTGGAAATGTTGGATAATGAGCACCAACCGACAATTTGTTCATCAATGAACGCCACCAATCGACAGTCTTTTCGATGTGCATTGCCCCAAGCATTCCACTCAGGTGCTTTTGTTTCAAATGTGGCGTTTTTGGTTGCTATGCCTGCTTCGTAGATGCGGGCGACTTCTGACCAAGAGGCTGGAGTCATTGGATGTATCTGAATGATATTCATAATTATTTTTTTATTCCCCTACAATCTTCACCAAAACCCTCTTCCTCCTCATCCCATCAAACTCCCCATAAAAAACCTGCTCCCACGGTCCGAAATCCAGTTTCCCATCCGTCACCGCGACCACAACTTCCCTGCCCATCACCTGCCGTTTCAAATGTGCATCCCCGTTATCCTCGTATCCATTATGCTGATACTGATTATGAGGCTTTTCCGGAGCCAGTTTTTCGAGCCATTTTTCGAAGTCGGCGTGGAGACCACTTTCGTCATCGTTGATGAAAACACTGGCAGTAATGTGCATAGCATTGCAGAGAAGGAGACCTTCACGGATGCCGGATTCTTTGAGACAGACTTCAATTTGTGGGGTAATGTTGAGATACGCACGTCGGGTAGCGGTTTGAAAGAAAAGTTCTTTGCGGTATGATTTCATAGTTGGAAGTTTAATTTCAAATATACAACTATTTTGATTTTTAAGGTAAAAATAGAATAACTCCAACTAAAATTAACAACAGTTGAGACCCTGTTTAAATTTCCCAAAATCAACTTCCCCTGTAAAAAGTGTATCCAAAACACACTTTTTCCCTGTAAAAAGTGTAATTCTTAGTGACTTAATCCCCACCAACGCAGTGATTTTTGGCACAGCCAGCCCGTCGCCGACTAGGAGAAAAGCGTCAAGAAAACGGCACTGTAGCGAGGCGTCAGCTGGCGAGTCTTCCGGCCGTAGGCCGAGCAAGCGAAGCGCAGCGGCTCGAGCCAGCAGCCGAGCGCAGTGTCGTTTTTAGCTTTTCGAGTCGGAGGCAGTGGGCTGGTTGTGCCAAAAATCACGCAGTGCTCACAGGCAACCATATCTTTTAATTTTAAAAGTCCTACCTTTACTCCGAAACCAACCCACTCCCCCCATGCTAACTGCCGAATCCATCATCCGTCTACTCGATTTAAAACCCCATCCAGAAGGCGGTTATTACAGAGAAATTTACCGTTCCGACGAAATCCTCCCTCCAGATGCATTACCTGCAAGATACCTTGGCCCTCGCAGTTTCAGTACAGGAATCTACTACCTTCTCACACCCGGCGATCGGTCAGTGATGCACCGTGTAAAATCCGACGAAACCTTTCATTTTTATATGGGTGATCCTGCAGAAATCCTAAAACTTTACCCCAATGGAACAGGTGAAGTCGTTGAAATCGGCCTGGATCTTGAAAAAGGCATGGCACCCTGCGTCACAATTGAAAAAAACGTATGGCAAGGACAAAAATTGAAAGAGGGTGGTCGCTTTGTCCTTTTCGGGACAACAGTAAGCCCAGGTTTCGAATTTGAAGACTTTGAGTTTGGAGACAGAGCACTATTACAAGCAGAATACCCAGCATTTAAAGAAAGAATCGAAGCACTCACGAAATAAAGCTACCATCAAATATCTATCCCCTTTATAAATGCCCTCCCCAAAGAATATGGAATTACTTTATCATGCTGCAATCGCCCAATAATTATAGCCGGATGCGTTTTAAATTTATTGGCAAAAGTCACAACATCTTCTTCAGAAATAACTTTCAGTCTCAATATCTCAGCCTCCTCCTCTTTTGACAATGTCCATTTAACGGCAAAATCATTCGCTTCTAACTCTTTCTCATTATCCCTGTCCGGATATTCCATATTCTCCAGAAAAATATCCTTCTTTCCATGAAGCAAAATATGCCCGGCTTCGTGAAAAAACGTAAACCAAAAGACGTCATTTCTTTTGTATCTACCTGTCAACTGAATAAAAGGTGTATCATTCAGCCATCTGGTTGAACCATTGATAGGAGCTTTAGGCAAACAAGGCGTATGCACAACTTTGACACCAGCTTGTAAAGAAAGTGCCTGAAGCTTTTGAAAAAAATCATCTGGTTGCTCAGCCATCACCATTTTTATCTGGGGCAATAGCTCTTTGAATATTTTTTCAGAATACGGATTTGTTGGCAGTTCGGCTGCTTGCAATTCACCCATTCGCAGCCAGGCTGAAACAGCATAAGGTTCATTAGTATGTGCTAATGAAATGCGAAATGCGACCTTTAATTCTTTGTTGAAATAATAATCATGCCATGCATCTGGACTACTGACACTAAAGAATGACAGCAATTCCACGGTTTTTTCTTCCAAAGTTGAGACAGATTTAATCCATCCCTTATTAATTATATCAGCCAATGGAAATTTTTTTGCCCAATCAGCTGAAGCAACAATAAGTTCTCTACGTTTTACACGAGCGATGTATTCATCATAACTTCGCTGATGATTCATCCAGAAATGAGCAGGTATTTTTGTTACATTCTCAAATTGAACGGACATATCAGGTGTAATTGCGCTTTGGCCCTTCAGAACAGCAATAATTGTCTTTTCGGGTTTACCAGTGCGTACAGCAAACTCTTTTGGTCCCATACCCAATTCCTGAAGCTTTTCATCCAGTGTTTCTCCAGGGTGTGGATGAGACTGAGGAAAATATTGATTTTGATTCAACATGGTTATTTTTCTTTGTGATAATTTACAATTTCAATAATTTCAACACCAGAAATTTCCAACCAAACATATTGGCCGTTTTCATTTACAGGAATTGGTTTTTCCTGTGGAGTAAAAATTAATCTATAAGGCTGATCCAAGTCACATCCCCATTGTCCTTTTCTGTCCTTGGTCAGTTCATGATAATTACCTGGTAAAAATCGGACATCATTCAAGGTTTTAGCATCAGCCAGCTGAGTTAACCTTCGTCTCAATAGTTTAGCCCTAAGTTTGCCAAAGACTTTTAGCATAAGGGTATCGTTATTTACTAATTTAGCGAACTTCTTATCTGTAAATATTATTGCCACTGCAAAGGTATTATTTTTTTTGACTTACAGTATATGTTATTTATTATATTTTATTATCGATATAAAAAATAAATAAGCCACTTAACCACCTCATTTGAATTTTAACCCCTCATTCTTCCAATTCCCAACAAACCTGAACAAAACCCCCTCCCATTTGTTTTACCCTAAACCTCAAAAAACACACAGCCCATGTTTTCACTCACCGAACTGCACCCAATGCTCGTGCACTTTCCGATAGCCTTAGTCACAGTCGGATTCCTGGCAGAACTCCTTTCATTCTTCATCAAAAAAGAAACCTGTTTGCCCAAAATTAGCTTATATTTATTACTACTAGGAACACTTGCAGCTATAGGAGCCTTACTTGCAGGAGGTTTGTTCACAAGTGAAATGTCGGGAGAAGCAGGAATTGTACGAGAAACACACGCATCTCTTGCACTCCTTACACTCCTATTTCTCATCGTCACCTCCATCCTTCGAATTACCCCCCTACTCACAAAAAAACCTTCTAAATCCATCGATCGACTGGCTTTTATATTCTATTTGTTAGCAGTCATTTCAGTCAGCGCCACCGGATACTTTGGAGGAACACTTGTCTATAATTACATGATGCTTTTATAATTAATCACTTAAATCCAAAAAAAATGAAGAGAAACCTATTTGCCCTCACCCTCATCGCCCTGATGATCTTCACCAGCTGCAACACCCCCAAACCAGTAAAAACCATCGAAAACCTTAAAGCAGGAATCATAGGTGAAACCACCGCAAGCAACAAGTATCTGGCTTTTGCCGAAAAAGCTAAAGCGGAAGGCCTCGATACCATTGCCAAGCTATTCGAAGCAACATCAAAAGCCGAAGCCATTCACGCCGCCAACCACACAAAAGTACTGGAAAGCCTGGGCGCAAAAATGGACGCTTTCACCCCTCAATTTGAAGTGAAAACTACAGCAGAAAATCTACAGGCAGCCATAGACGGTGAAACCTACGAAGAAACCACCATGTATCCAGGATTCCTGGAAGCAGCCAAAACAGAAAAAGTATCCAAAGCAACCAAATCGTTTAACTGGGCTTTTGACACAGAAATGAAACACAAAGAATTTTACAACAAAGCACTGTCGGCTCTAAAGACTCATAGCACAGGCTCCCTGTCATTCGGTTATGCAGTTTGTCCTGTATGTGGAAATACCTTCGAATCGGCTAAAGTCGATGCCATGTGCGCATTCTGTGGCGCCCCAAAAATGAAATACATTCAGATTTGATAAAAGTCTGACCTTCTTCAAAAAAAAACACCAAAAAGCCCCTTGAACGTAACAGTTCAAGAGGCTTTTTTATAGTAGTTTCAACCGGTTTTTACCTTCTCCCGTTGTTTGTTTTGGTTGTTCTTTCAGTAGAAGTCTTTTCTACTTTCTCAGTAGCCTTTCTTTCAGGAGCAGCCCTTTCCACTTTGGCAGGAGCAGCCCTTTCTGTTTTTTGTTGCATTTGTCTTTCAACCTTCACCGGATTACCGATGGTGCGGCCATAATAGTTGGTCTTCTGAGTCTTATCGGTTTCAGTTGCTCTGGTATCCGATTGTTGACGAGAGGTATTTGGCGTTTCTGTAGCGCGAGTGGGCTTATTACTATCAATAACCCTGTTCCCAGTTTCCCGCTTTGTATTATCGCTTTCTCTTTGAGTGCGATTATTCCTGGAATTGGCATCCTCCCTGGTCTCTACTTTCACTTCAGTCCTGCGAACATCCTTCCGGTTTACAGTCCGATCTTCCACCTTAACTCTTTCTACACTTTGTCTATCATTTTCTTTTTTACGCTGAAGTTCTTCCTTTGGATATTTGAAATTACGGTTATTCCTCAAATTCTGATCATCCCACTTACGAGCTCTTTGCCTTTCATTCTCTCTCCAATAAATGGCACTTTTACGATTTTCATTAAAGCCCCTTACATAAGGAATGTTGCTGTGATCGTAATAATCCCGGTAATAGTACCTCGGATAGTGTGAAACGTAGTATTGATGGTGCAACCAGGGACGGTATACCTCCACACTCAGCACCACGGAAAAACAATTATCCAGATCAAAACTCGAGTAATGGCCAGGAATAGTTCGGGAATATCTCCACATTCCATCGTTCAGATAAATAAAATCGTTTGAAGACAGATCGTAGTAGCACTCAATATCAGGCAAATAGTAATAACGTGCACCGGCATAATACGGAGGAGCCCATTGCGGATTTGAATAATTTGTTTGGACAGGCACTGTCTGCGTATAAACACTACAACCTGTAAACATGCATGCGGAAAGCAGAAAAACTGCTACAACCGCTAAACCTTTAATTCTTTTCATCTTATTATTTATTAAGTTGTTGGATCGGATAAAAATAGTGAACCGTCAATATTCGTTTTAAAATAATATGCAATTTAACTATAAATTCAGAAATACGAACCAAACGAATGATCAAAATGTTATCATTTGACATCTAATAACATTACGGATTTTTTACTATATTTACATGACCAACCTATAAAACGAAAGAATATGAAAAAACAACTCTGGCTTCTTTCTTTGGTGCTGCTTCTTGCACCTTCCCTTTTTTCAAAAAATCCCGTTAAACCAAAAAACAACACTATGAGCGTCTATAAATTCACCGTCGAAAACAGCAAAGGCGAAAACGTAAACCTCTCCGATTACAAAGGCAAAACGTTGCTGATCGTCAATGTAGCCAGCAAATGCGGCTTCACCAAACAATACACCCCACTGGAAGCCCTATATGCAAAATACAAAGACAAAGGTTTTGTCATTCTGGGTTTCCCGTGCAATCAATTCTTAGGTCAAGAACCGGGAAGCAACGAGGAAATACAGAGTTTCTGCAAACTAAATTATGGAGTCACTTTCCCCGTCCTTGGTAAAATCAATGTCAACGGCAAAGAAGCTCATCCCTTGTATCAATTCCTCAAAGAACAAACCGACGGCAAACGTATCTCCTGGAATTTCAATAAATTCCTAATTGACAAAAATGGCAAAATCATTAAACGATACGCCTCTGGTGACTCTCTGGAAGATTTAGAAGCAGACATCAAGGCTATATTGTAGCAAGACATGAAAACAAAAAAATTAAATATTTTGATTACAGGATCTACAGGCATGGTTGGTGAAGGTGTTTTACTAATCTGCCTGGAAAATCCTGCCATCGAAAAAGTAACCGTTGTTAACAGACGAAGCCTGGGTATCACAAACCCCAAACTAACCGAAATCATTCATCCGGACTTCTACAATCTCACCTCGATTGAAGATCGCCTCACAGGTTTTGATGCCTGCTATTTCTGTTTGGGCATTTCATCCATTGGCGTGAATGAAACAGATTATTACAAGGTTACCTATACCCTGACCATGCATTTCGGTGAAACCCTGAGTCGGTTGAACCCAGGTATGACCTTTTGCTACGTAGCCGGCGCAGGCACCGATGAAACAGAGACAATTCGTTACAGTTGGGCAAGAGTGAAAGGAAAAACAGAAAATGACCTGGAAAAGCTCCCCTTCAAAGCAATGTACCGCTATCGGTTTGGTTTTGTCAAACCTGTTTACGGACAAGAAAATGCCAAATCTTTTTACAAATACATCAACTGGGTACTTCCATTTGGCAAATTTTTCTTTCCGGAAGGATTCAACACTCTGGAAGAAGTGGCATTATCCATGATTTATGTAACCTTAAATGGTAGCATTGAAAAGAAACTGGCAGGAAAAGCGATATCCAGGCAAGCAGAACTCTTTAAAAGACAGGACGTTTAGCGTTAAAAGCAGTCATCGCCACACAATTATAAGTTTTTATCAATTTTCAGCTTCTTTGACCCCATATCCGCAGGTTTTTCAACAGGAATCGGCAGGGGCATTACGTTTAGTTTGAAAGTTATGGAATCCGGAGGTATAATAGCCACCGCCTCCGCTTCTGTTTCAGTAATTTCAAGTACCTCCAGTTTAATTCGGGCGACACCCTGCCTGACCATATCTATTTTCTGAGCTGCCGAATAAGTCAAATCAAGAATATGCCCTTTTCTGGGAGAGAAGCGATCATTAACTTTAACAACCACCGATTTTCCATTTTTTTGATTAGTGACCCGAATAATCGTTCCAAAAGGGATGGATGGGTGTGCTGCTGTATATTTTCCGTTGTCTAACCTTTCACCGCTGGAGGTCTTTCTTCCGTTAAATTTTTTATTGTAAAAGGAAGCAGTTCCGGTTTGTTCAAACAATACTTTTTCGATGTCTTGCGCCTGAACAGTGATGAATAGAAAAGCGATGAAAAGGTATAGTAGACTGGCTTTTTTTGTAAAAAATAAGTCTTTTATCATTCTATTTTACGTGTTTCATTTTTACAAAGATGTAATTTTTAGATTAAAGCCCCAAAATAATATGCATAAATTCGTATATTTTTACATTTTTTTCGAAAAAAATTTATCGCCCACATGATTAATATATTTAAAATAAATTTTTAATGAACGGATATTCTTCTGCCTAAAACCGTTCCATTTAAAAATAATATTTCAATTGATTGCATTATTTAATAATCAAGATTATCTTTACGCGATTAATTAAAGATAATATTCCCTTTATCGCGATACCACAATGAAGGAAATTCCATCTTATTATTAACACATAATACATATTAATTAACCTTCCCAACACATGAATGAACACGATTTAGACATTGTCTTCGACCTACTGCTAAAAAATTCCACCACTTGTGATTCCATTGTTGATCTGCAAGGAAACGTTTATCGTTGCAATGAAGCATACAAAAACCTAGTGGGTTATACTTTTGAGGAAATAAAAGGGAAATCAAATTCTCAGTACGTTTCTAACGAGGATTTGGAAAAAGAACTCGAGAATTTAAAAAAACTTACTTCCGGAGAACATTCCATGCTTAAATACAGATCTTCCAGACTGACAAAAAGTGGAAAAACTGTATTAATTGATGTGACAGCAATAGCCTTCAAAGATCAGAAGGGCAATGCTACATTCATCCTAAAAAGGATTGAAGACGTCACTGAAACAGCTGCATTTGAGCAATTACAGGAAAACCAACAGCTGTATCTGAAGACCATTATGGAAGATATGCCAATGAATATCTATTTCAAAGATCTTGAAAGCAGATTCATTCTGGTCAGCAAAAATAATATTGGATTTTTAGGTTGCAAATCGATGGATGAAGTCCGGGGAAAAACCGACTACGACTTTTTCCAACCTGTTCATGCCGATGTTTGCATGAAAGACGAACAGTACATCATCACTACTGGTAACAATATTGTAAAAGAAGAAAGAGAAGTTCATAAAGACGGCAGCGTCACCTGGGTTTTAACTTCCAAATCTCCACTCAAAGATCTGAACGGAAAAATTATCGGTACCTATGGTATCTCCAGAGATATTACCGCTATAAAAATAGCAGAGGCTCAAACCAAGCAGGTAAATAAAATGCTTGAGGAAAAGAACCTGAAGCTGGAAGAAACCATTGAAGAATTGAGCAGAACTCAAAACAAGCTTATTTTTGCTGAAAAGATGGCAGCTTTGGGTAATCTCATCGGTGGTATCGCTCATGAAATCAACACTCCCCTTGGAGCAATCAAGGCCAGTTCTTCAAATATTCAGGAAGTTGTCGATAAAATCAACATCGATTTACCATGGATCATACAGAATGCATCTCCAGAAGAAATCACATGGTTATTCAAACTGATTAACGAAGCTGACGCCAGAGACATATCCGTCTTCTCTAAGGAAGAACGCATGAGAAAACGTGAACTCGCCAGCTTGTTTGAAGCACATCATATTGAAAATGCACAAACAATAGCTGACACTCTTACTACCTTAAGGTTGAAGCAAACCAACGAAGAATATCTTGAACTTTTGAGTTTGCCAAATACACAGAACCTTCTTCAAATGTTGAAAGTCTTGTTCTCCTTGAAACGAAATGCCAACAATATTTTTGTTTCGGTTGAAAAGGCTTCCAATGTGGTACGTGCCCTTAAGAACTACATTTATAAAAACGGTCAGGGTGAATACGAAGCAACCAACATTGTTGAAACCATAAATACGGTCTTAATTCTGACCGCCAATATGATTAAGCACACCAAAACAGATATCATCACCAAGTTTGACAACATCCCAATGATTTTCTGCAAACAAGACGAAATGTGTCAGGTTTGGACCAACATTATGACCAACGCCATTCAGGCAATGGGTGAAAGTGGTACACTTGAAATTGGCACCGAGAATGTTGACAAAGAACACGTAAAAATCTGGTTCAAAGACAATGGCCCTGGTATTCCTGAAAGTGTTAAACCACGTATTTTCGAGCCCTATTTTACAACAAAATCACAAGGTGTTGGCACAGGTATGGGGCTTGATATCTCCAGACAAATTATCGAATCACACCACGGCAAACTAGCTTTTGATTCTAAAGTAGGAGAAGGAACAACATTCTACGTAATTATACCTGTAAACCAGGAACCTATAAATAAAACTCCAAAAATTCAATAAGAAGAAGATGAAACAAGCTATTATCTGTGTTGATGACGAGGACATCATCCTCGAAGCACTAAAAGACCAATTAGGACCATTTTTTGAAAATCAATATTTGATTGAGACAGCTACAACAGCTGAGGATGCCTTAGAAATATATGATGAGTTGGTTGAAAGCGATTATGAAGTACCTGTAGTTATATCCGACTATTTAATGCCGGGTATGCGTGGAGATGAATTCCTGATTAAAGTTCACGAAAAAAATCCAAACACATTAAAAATTTTGCTGACCGGTCATGCCAACATTGAAGGCATCACCAATGCCATCAACAAAGCCAATCTTTACCGCTACATTCCGAAACCCTGGGATCGCGACGACCTTATCCTTACTGTCCGTGAAGCCGTTCGCAGCTTCCTTCAGGAACTGGAAATCAAGAAACAAAATATTGAACTTGAAGCCATCAATGACAATCTTGAAAAGTTGGTTGAAGAAAGAACAACAGAATTGGAAAAGGCCAATGCAACAAAAGACAAATTTTTCTCCATTATAGCACATGACCTTAAAAACTCCTTCAACGGGCTATTAGGATATTCGGATATTTTGCTTACGGATTTCGATCGATTCCCGGATGATGAGAAAAAAACCATCGTTTCTGCCATTCGTCAGGTATCAGAGGGAACCTATAAACTCCTCCAAAATCTACTCGACTGGGCACGCGTACAAACAGGTAACATCCAATTCACGCTGGAAGATTTTGACCTGAATGCTTTCCTTTCAGATGAATTAAATCTACAGACAGAAATTGCTGCGGAAAAGGGTTTAAAAGTCAAGTTTGATGCGAAAGAAGATGTTGCAGTCAGAGCTGACAAAAACATGCTGCTTACAGTTATTCGGAACATCATTTCAAACGCAATCAAATACAGCAACAAGGGTGGAGTAATTTCCATATCACTTACGCATGATGATAAATTTGGAATTGTTACCGTTGAAGATACCGGCGTCGGCATCAATAGCGATAATATCAAGAAACTTTTCAGAGTTAATGGAAATTATAAGACACGCGGCACCAACAACGAAGAAGGTACTGGTCTAGGTTTAATTCTATGTAAAGAATTCCTGATTAAAAACAATGGTGACATCACGTTTGAATCTGAATTTGGAAAAGGATCTATTGTAACATTTACGATACCTTTAAGCCCGAACGCCTGATTTAGTAAAACTTAAACATCAATAAATTCCGTCAGGAATCTAACTGATAAAAACAACGAAGCCTTAATTGTTCCATACCGGTAACAATTAAGGCTTCACTATTTTAAGACTATTTAATTAAGATTTCCGTAAATCGGATGCTCCTTTTAGAATAATTTCTTCTCCTTCGCTAAGTCCACTTATAATAATATAGCTATCACCAATTTTGGGACCAAGCGTTACATCGCGGGCTTTGAAAATAGTTTCATTTCCGGTTGTTTCTTTAACGTAGACAAAAGAACGTGAATCAGATCGTAAGACTGAAGATTGAGGCACAGACAGCTCATCACTGTATTTGGATAGATTGGCTTGCACAGTACCGGTAGTGTACATGTCGGGCTTTAAAACACCAGACTGATTGTCAAATTCAACCCGAACTTTAGAGGATCGAGTCTTGGCATCTACATCGGGATAAATAAACTGAATATTGCCTTTAAATGTGGTACCTGGTAATGCCTTACATGTAAATGAAAGAAGGTCACCTTTATTGAGAAACGGCAGATCACTTTCGTTTACATCAAATATAATCCAAACCTTCGACAAGTCAGCAATTTCATAAATAACAGTTCCTTTACCAATGTATTCACCATCGTTCGTGTGCCTGGCTGTAATCACTCCTGGAATACTGGCAACGATTTGCGTATTAATTTCAACTCTATCCTTTATTTCAATGGCTGCAATTTGAGCATCGTTCAATCCGAACTTAATCAATCGATTCCGCGCCTGGTTGAACGTTTCCGGATTTGATTTTTTATTCATTTTAGCTTCAAAAAAATCTTGTTGTGCAGATACATACTCCGGAGAATAAATCATAGCCAGTAATTGCCCCTTACGTACGCGTTCGCCGGTAGCATTGATCATCATTTTATCCACTCGTCCTGAAATAGTAGCCACTTGTTTTTGTACGACCAATTCATCCGCCTGAACTTTTCCGTATAAGAAAATTTCTTTCATAGGACTTTGCTTGGTCACAATCGTTGTTGAAAGTTTGGCAAGATCTGCCGAACTATTTGCAAAACGAACTTCATCCGAATGAGTAGCTTTCTCATCTTTATTCAGAGGGATAAGAGCCAGGTTACAGATAGGACATAGGCCCGATTCTGTCTTTAGAATTTCCGGATGTGATGAGCAAGTCCACGTTGTAACTTCTTGCGCCGTAATCACTTCGGGATTAGCAACCGGGGTTGATGAATGAAACAAAAACCAACCTAAGAATATTCCACACACAAATATCAGAAAAAATGCTATAATATTTTTTTGAAAGAAATTATCCATGATTCAAATTATAATAAGTATCTCAAATTGCATGTAAAATTATCGTATTTTTATTATATAGCAATGCTTTTTCTAAGAAAAAAAAAGCCATGAAGTGAATTAGTGTATAATTCACCTCATGGCTAACCATTTTTAGGATAGATATTTTTAGAATCCTAGTTGAACTCCAACGCTTACAGAACGTTGATTCAAATAAGAATCACCGTTTGTATTGCTTGCGATTTCAGGGTCTTGTTGATATTTTGTGTAATTGGTAAAGGTAAACAAGTTGTAAGCACTTAAGAAAAACCGAACATTGGTTAAATCCTTACTCAGATATTTACTTGGAACCTGGTAACCCATATCCAATGTTTTAAATCGTAAATACATAGCATCAATCAACCAATAATCAGACATATAAATGCTAGGACTATTGACGGAATTTGCTGAGGTAGTCAAACGTGGGAAATTTGCATTATTCTGATTGTCAACTGTCCATCTTTCCTGATGAATGGGTTGAAACTGACTTTGGAACGTTTCGATACCTGTTCCTTGTACTGAAAAGCTATAACCAAATGATGTCTGTATAAGCATATTCAAACTGAAACCCTTGAATCTGCCACCCAAGGATAAACCTAAAGTTGTACTTGGTACATTTGGTTTTCCAATGGCTGTCTTGTCCCTGTAGTCAATAGTACCATCTTTTTTAATATCCATGTACTTTAAGTCACCAGCTTGAACAGTAGAACCGGCTGGAACAGCAGGCATATCTTTATCCTTAGCGGCTATCAATAATATATCATCCGGTGTATAATATCCGATAAACTTATAACCAAAAGGTTGATCAATTCTTTGACCGGTTTGTTTTAACCAGGGAAATTCAGGTGCTGCTTCATCTTTGAAAATAACCTTATTTATAAAATATTGGAAAACCAATCCGGAAGTGAAATCAAAATTGCCTTTGGAAAAACGATAACTGAATTGTCCGTCAAAACCTTTATTGGTAGTGATAGCTGCATTCGAGGGTGAAAATCCAACTCCTAAAATTTTTGAAACGCCTTCACGATAGACCAACTGGTCGTAACGATACTCATCAAAGAAATCCAGCGTTAAAGAAACTCGGTCTTTAAACATATTTAGATCAAGACCAATATCTCTTTTTTTCGATTTTTCCCAGGTTACAATGGCAGCCAAATCGCCTTCGTAAATACTACTTACACCAATAGGATTCTCACCGAAGGAATAGCCTCCACCTCCGAAATAATTTTGATTAAACAAATAATGTCCGCCTGGTGCAACATCTGAACCTACAATACCCCAGGAACCTCTAATCTTGAACATGCTTACATCTGGAAACAAATTCTGAAAGAAAGCTTCTTCAGAAGCACGCCAACCAACAGCTACAGCGGGAAACAATCCATATCTGTGTGACTTGTCAAACCGGTCAGTTCCATTGTATGCACCATTAATGTCGAGCAAATATTTCTCTTTATAGTCATAACTGATTTTTCCGGTGATACCTCTGGAATTATTGGGGATATCAGCTTTAGAAGTAGAACTTGATTGATTGTAAAGAGCTAACAGTTTAAACTGATGATTTCCGAAAAGTCTTTCCCAGTTTAATGAAGCCTGCAAGGTCACATTGCTGTTATAGATACCATTTTCTCCTGTAACAGCGTAGGAATCAGATACATATTGACCGCCTGGGATCAAAGTATACGCTTTCGTTTGAGAGTTGTAGTGGTAAACAGGAAAACTAGCTCCTCTCCAAAGACTTCTTGAATATTGTTCCTGACTTGCATAAGAAGCTCGTGCAGAAGCAGTTAATCCTTTGGTTAAAGAACTAAGGTCTTGTGTGGCACCAAAAAGAACGTTAAAATCAGTTCTGTTTGAACGGTTATAACCTTGGTTTGCCAATCTTGCATTGATGGTCGGAAGATTCTCTTCTGTATCATAGGCATAAGCGTAACTTCCGTCCGGATTCAAAAAGGGTGCTGAAAAAGGGTGTATTTTCTGGAAATTATAAATCTCTCCAACAGCATTGGATGATTTTGGTTGATTTATGTTACCAAAACGGGTAGTCAAGTCCAAACGTAGATTTAAGGTTTTGGTAGCCTTCATATCGATGTTAGAACGAAAGTTATAACGACGATAAAAATAATTGGTATTTACTTGATTGTTGGGATCCTTAAAATCCTTCATATTTCCGTTTTGTGAAAGGAAACCACCAGAAATAAAATATTTTACCAAATCATTACCACCAGAAATATCAATGTTATTGTTTGACTGCATGGAATAAGGTTTGAAAAGAGCCTTATACCAGTTTACATCAGGGTGTCCGTAAGGATCTGTGCCAGTCCTGAACAATTCCACGTCTTCATCTGAAAAGCGTGATAAACCACCGTAACTTGATATGCCATCATTTTTGAGAGCCTCATTAACCAACAGTGCCGTTTCATAGGAATTTAAAAAATCCGGAGTTTTTACCGGGGTTAATATACCACCTTCCAATCGTACATTCACTTGTGGCTTTCCTGCAGCTCCCCTTCGGGTTTTCAAAACCAAAACTCCATTGGCACCTTTAATACCATATACGGCAGTTGTAGAAGCATCTTTCAAAATTGAAATACTTTCAATTTCATTGACGTTAATTTGTTGCAACTGATCATACTCATATTCGATATCATCCACAATAATCAATGGCTTGTTACCATCAGCCGAGTTTAAGGAACTAACACCACGAATGAAAAAGTCTGCAGCATCTTTACCAGGTTGTCCCGATCTTTGTTGCGAAACAAATCCCGGGAGCTTACCGATTAATGCATTTTGAACGTTGGCAGTTGGAATATTGCGAATTTCTTTGGCAGAAATACTACTAACAGAACCGGTATTGGTAATTCTCTTTACAGAGCCATACCCTACTGTTACAACTTCACCCAACTCATGTTCGGAAGCCTGAAGTATCACATCAACAGCAGTTTTGCCAGCAACATTCACACTTTTTGTGTTATAACCCATCAGGGTTACATCAATCGTATTAGTACTGCCTTTTAAAGTTATTTGAAATCGTCCGTCCTCGTCGGTACTGGTGCTGTTGCTGGGCAAGCCCTTTTCTAAAACAACAGCGCCAATAATAGCACCTCCGGCATCTTTCACAGTACCTGTCACTGTCCGTTGCTGTGCAAACAAAGTAGCAGGCAGCAGAAGGAACATTATGTATAGGGAAAAAACTATATTTTTCATGATTGCAAAATTGTTAATTATTACTTACTCCCAACCCGGATTCTGTACCATCTGGCTATTCTTGATAACTTCGTCGTAGCTGATCGGATATAAATACATTTTTTTACTGTAGATCTTATAAGGTGTATAGACCACTATATCTGAATAGCTTAAAGCTCCTCCTTCTTTTATGATAACTTTTCCGTGCAAGGGCTCAGTTAAAACAGTCTCTGCAATCATCCATCTTCTAATGTCCCAATATCTGTGCTCTTCGAAAGCAAGTTCAATTCGTCTTTCGTTTCGTATAATGTCCCTCATTTCAGCTTTGGTCAAATTGGCTTTCAAACCATACAATCCGTCAGTACCTGCTTCAATACCAGCTCTTTTTCTGAGACTGGTTATCATCAGTCGAATTGAATCCGTGGGAGCGTCATAATACTCATTAGCAGCTTCTGCATAGTTAAGCAAAACTTCTGCATAACGTAAATAAATCATATCGTGCCATTGAGCTACATAACCAGTTGTAGAAGCTGCAGTTTCAAAATCACCCATAAACTTACGCATATAATACGAAGTTTTTGTTGTAACCTTATTAACGGAGGTACTACTTACTATCGGATTATTCAAACCACCTCTGTACAACTGTAAGGGAGTATTAAACCAGAGAGCACCGTTGCAAAAAACTGTATAGCCAAGTCTTGGATCACGTTTATCATAAGGATTACTTGGATCATACCCAGAATCGGCTTCACCTATAGCTTTTCCGTTATTCATCGGAAAAGCATCAACCAGTTCCTGAGTTGGATTAGCGTTACCATTTCCTTTAGCATTATTTGAAAAGCCCAGGGGTCCGAAAGTCGTTTCTATACTTGTGTTAGTCTTTTCAAACTGCATTTGAAAAATAAGCTCCTTATTAGCTTCTTTGCTATCATCAACTAGGGTAGTAAAAACGTGCTTAAAGGATGACAATAAGGAATAATTATTCAAGTTAATAACAGCCTGAGCAGCATCAGCAGCTTTTTTCCACCTTGCTTTCACTGAATTGGGAGAAACATCGGTATACCCAGTGAGAGGATTCGTCAATGTACTCCTTTTTTCATTAAATAAAGGACTGGCTGCATAAAGCAGAACTCTGGCTTTTAATGCGAGTACAGCACCAACTGTAGGTTTGTGAGCATTAACACTTGGAGCAGCTATCGGATTGGTCCAGATAGAATCTTTCATTTGATCACATTCTGTAACAATGTAGTTCACGCAATCCTCAAAAGAACTGCGAGGTATTTCCACATTTTCACCCAATACCCTGGCATGATTACCCATCAAAGGGACACCTCCATAACGTTTGATCAACTCAAAATAAGCCAATGCTCTTATAAAACGTGCTTCACTTTTCCAAAAGACCTTTTGTGAAAGCCTTACACCTTTTACACTAAGTACAGTGTCTTTGACCGGAACAACACCAATATTACTTACAAAATTACTGCTTATCCGGATGAGGGTGTATAAATTAGACCATCTCATATCTGAACCAAGAATACTCGTAGCAGAATAGGCTCCGGTAGCCAATCTAAATATTTCGGTAGAACCAGTTTGAATGGTAACGCCATCATCAGAAGCACAGTCCAGCAAATTAGTATTCCCATCAAATCGATTTTGAGATTTTGGCAAAAAGCCATAAATGAAATTCAAAACATCTTTAGCCTTGACTCCGAGTGAATCTAACTTATCAAAGGCCTGTTCATTGGAAATGTTTTGCAATGGAACAGATTCATAATCAGAGCTGCTACAGGATGATAGCAGCATACCTGAAAACAGGACAGCCACTAATAAATAAAAATATCTTTTCATAATTACTTGTTTCAAAATTACTACAAACGAATGTTTATACCCATATTAACAACTTTTTGAAGCGGATAGGCATCCACTGCAACTTCAGGATCAATCTTATTATACTCTGCTCTTGTGAAAACATTTTGTGCGTTGGCAAAGACTTTCACTCCGGACAATCCAATAGAATGGAACCAGGAATAGGGCAAGTTATAACCAAGACTAATATTCTTTAAACGGAAATAATCTCCTGAACGTATCCAAAATGAGTTTGTTGCATAATTAGAGGTATTATTGCCCCAGGCCAATCTTGGAGATGTTGCCGTAGCAGCAGTTTCAGGAGTCCAACGATTCAGTACTTGTTCATAAGCCTGATTATTTTGATTAATAACAGCTTTATCCACAACATCGTTGCAAATATATCTGGTTCTATTTTCAACACCCTGAAGTAAAGCACTGAAATCAAAATTCTTATATCCAAACCCTACAGTTATACCATAATAAAATAAAGGTTTCTGAGAGCTAATGGGTGATAAGTCGAAACGATCAATGACATGGTCATCGTTCATATCCTTATACTTAATGTCACCTGGTTTAGCAGTATAACCGCTCACAACAGGAGCTGCAATGGCTTCTTCTTCGGTCTGAATAAATCCTTCGGAAATATAGCCAAACAAGGTTCCCACTGGCTTACCGGTAGCTTTCAGATAATCTTTAGGTTTATATTGTTCATCACTATATATTACCTTTGACTGTTCCAAACTAGCATTCGCTGAAATAAAATAGTTGAAGTCTCTGATGTTGTTTTGATACGATACACTTAATTCAGCACCCTGATATCTGTTTTTTCCAATATTTTCGTTGTTATAGGTATTTCCGATCAACTCGATGGTTTTTCCTCTCAACTGTAAGAGATCAAAGTATAAATCGTTGTAAACATCACCCGTAACTGAAAGATGATCACCAAACAAGGATGCATCAAAACCCAAATCTAATTTATTGGCTTTTTCCCAGGTTACATTTACATTGGCCAGACTAAACTCTCTGAAACCATTCAGATAGTTGTGTGAGGTACCTCCCATATATACTACTGTGGAATATGGATTATCCGGGTTACCATAGGCTTGACGCCAGATGTAGTATCCGGAATTGTCCAAACCACTACCTGTTCTACCGAAAGAAGTACGAACCTTCAGTTTGTTGATCCAATCAAAATTATCTTTGATAAAGTTTTCTTTTGAAAGTTCCCATCCAAGTGCCCCTGCATAAAACAAACCATATTGATGTCCGGGCTTATACCGATTATATCCACTATAATTTATTCCTGCTTCGGCAAAATATTTACCCTTAAAATTGTAGCTGCCCTTGGCAGAATAATTGTTGGATTGACCCGGAATATCGTAATTGAGTGTAACCACTCTCTGGTCGGCCACCAACATCGCATTCACACCATGATCACCAAATTGCCTGTCGTAACGCAGTTGAAACTGAGAAAACCAATAGCGGGTGCTCACTACAGATGCATAATCATTCTTTTGTGATATTGATTCACCATACATAGCGTATGTTGAACTGTCACCGCTTAATTGATAGACAGTTGACTGTTTACTACGATTAATTGAAGACTGAGATTGCACAGACAAGTTAGCCTGAATTTTAGCAGTTAATCCTTTGACATAATCATTGAGATCATAACCTAAATTGATATTGGCCATAATGTCTTTGCTATTATCCTCTATATATCCTGAACCTACTGTTTTTGCCAGGAGGTTGTTTTTCCAGGTATTATTACCGCCAAACGATCCGTTAGGATTTTGAGCTGCATAGGCATTACTGGGAGTAGATAAAAGATCTTTAACTATTTGCATGGCACCTGCACCGGGTTGATTACCCTTCTGCAAACGACCAAATAATTGCAAGGAAACATTCAGTTTTTTAGTAACATCAACACTTAAATCGGCATTGATCAAATACCTTTCCAATTTTAAATTGGTATTGTAATTGTTGGTATCGGCAGTGACAAACATACCATCCTGATCTGTGTAGTTGAGTGAAACAGAATATTTGGCTGTTTGGTTACCACCATTGATACTTAAATTATATCGGTTTAGAGGTGCATTATCACGCAATATGGTTTTTTGCCAATCGACACTAGGATAACGAATTGGATCGGAATTGGTTTTGTATTTATCAAGCGCTTTGTCACTATATAAAGCGGATGTACTTCCAGAATTATAATAGGCTTCATTGAGAAGATTCACATAACGATACGTGTCAATAGGCTTCTGAAGTCCCTGAGAGTTTTGTACGCCACGTTGAGCAGTAAATGATATTCTGGGTTTACCTGCCTGGGCACGTTTGGTAATAACAGAGATTGCACCTCTTGAACTACGCTGGCCTAGAAGCAATGTAGACGTTGCATCTTTTAATACAGTGATAGATTCAATATTCTCAGGATCCAGAGAATATATATCACGCTGTACGCCATCAATCAAAGTGACAGGAGCCTGACCACGTAACAGAATACCAAATTCATTGTTATCGGTACTTTCAGCCGATCCGGAAACAGGTATACCTCCGATAAAATCGTACTTAAGGTTGTCTGTGATACTCGGATTTCTAAATCCACTTTTTTGTTCAATGCGCAATCCTGCCATCCGACCTTGCATTGCAGCAAGGTAAAGGGAAGCAGGCGTGGTATTCAGCTGATTAGAATTAACAGTTGAAGAAGCACCCAACATCTTTTCATGAGATATGGTATCGTAGATTACGGATTGTACATTAGTTTTCTTCAGATAAACATCATACAGAACCACATTCAAAGAACGTTTTGCGTTTACGCGTTTTTCAATTACAAGATAACCGGGAAGTTCAAATATCAACGTATTGTGGATTTCGGCATCTAAAGCAAAAGTTCCCAATTGATTGGAAGTGCAAGCGGTGCTTTTCTTCCCTTTGATATAGATTTTTACGCCACCGAGTGGATGGCCGAAATTATCTACAACCAGACCCTTCACCAGCTCGTCAGAGACCTGACTACTTGTATTTTGGGCATTGTTTAATGATCCTGCATATCCAACCTGAGTCAGCATCAGCATCATTAAACTGGTTATTATGCATTTCTTTATAGAGTAATGAAGCATATAATTTGGTTTTATGTTTGTATTAGAACGAAAATAGATTTAAGTATTTTACAGTTAAAAGTTTCTTTATCAATCAGACTTCACCAATATTATTGGCAATTAAAATGATAAATGAATGGTATACCCAGATTGGCAAAACCTATTTTCTTATCAGCTGCTTTGTTGGTATAAAAATATTCAATCCTTTCCAAGGTTTGATCCGGAGTTAGTTGAAATGTTTGTCTAGGCCAAAATGTTACGGCATACTTGTCGGAAAAATTATCGTCGGTTTTAGTCAGCAGCAATTGAGATTCAATGGAATCATTATCGGTGGTATAACCTTTCATGGTCACGTAATTTTCCAATATTCCATTAAGCTGTGTTGCTTCCGGATTGGCTTTTTTATCGAATGTAAGTGTGAATATATCGTTATCCAAAGCATATCCGGGAACCGTCGTTTGCATGGGAATATTGCAACAATCAAGCAATTCTCCTATACCACCAACAACAGTCATACAAGTTTTGTTGATCGTTTTTCTAGATTCAACAAATGTACTGAAGAGTCCTTCTGATTTATAACAAATGCTGTAAGCCGGCTTAAACGATACATTCTGAAGACCGACTTTAGTAATTATCGTTATAGTGGGATTAATATTTATGGTCTGTAAATAATCGTAAGGTTTTTCACTCCAGAAACAAATCCACTCAAGACTATCAGGTAAGTAATTATCACCTACGCCATAACGTTGTTTGAAAGCAGCTTTCCATGAGACCTCACCTAAACCGGCATCCCCGGGGGTAAGGACGGAATCTGGAATTAAAACCATACTTATATTTTTCACGGTTGCATCGTTGAAAGTCATGGTCGTATTTTGATCTGCATTCCAGTTTTTAGGAGCTAAAAAAGCTATTACAACTCTTTCACCATTACGTGCATATTCAGGAGTTGAAGCCGGGGCTAGATTGACATTCATTGTAATAGTGATATTTTCACCTGCAACAAATGTGTCCGGTTGAGTTACGCTTTTAATTGTTATACATCCAGCAAGAATACAAAGTGGCAAAACCAATATCATTAGCCATCTTTTATTCCATTTAAATTTTATCAGTGATTTCATAGTTTAATATTTTTATAATTACTAAATAGAATCTTGCTCCAGCGTATAGATATAGTTTACCGAAGTACATCCAGGGTTAAAAAGAAATCTTATATTTCTTTTACCATTGACGATGGGAAACGAGAATTTAATTGTTTTACTTACAGTTGAATTATTTTCTCGCAAGATAAAATTATGTGGATAGGTTGGATCGTCCAAACTCCAGACACCATTTGCATTAACAGCAAAAGGAACAGGATTTTCAATGGTATATGTTTGAACTCCAGCTGGATCTTTCAAGAATTTAATCTTAAAATTCGAAAAATCAAAAAGCCCGGTCAAATCATTCGAATTTTGAACAACTTTTGCAATATGCCAGTTTCCTTCCAAAGATTTGGTTGACTCTGCAACTAAATCTTCCTGTTGAACACAAGAGGTTGTACAAATCAGGGCAAAACTCATCAAGCCTAAGACGCACAGACTTAATCGTATTTGATGCATTTTCATAATGTGATTTTTTTGTGATTAATATTGATTACCACTCTGGATTCTGAACTAACTTATTGTCTCCAACACTTTTGCCAACTTCTTTTTCAGGAATGGGCCAGTAATACATACATTTACGAAATTTGTGCGGATAACTTACTTCAAGAATTTCATAATTGACTGTAGTTGCGGTACGAAGGACTTTCATGCCATGCATCTGTTGATCCTGAGTACCAAAAGCTTCCAGCCAACGTCTTACGTCGAAGAAACGATGACCTTCATAGGAAAGTTCGATGCGTCTTTCATGATGGATGATGGTTCTCATCTCTTCCTGATTCAGCCCTGCTTTTAACGCATAAGGATTAATACCTGCTCTCTTGCGAATCAGCTCTACTGCATCATAGACTTCTTTATTGGGTCCACCATTCCACTCATTCAATGCTTCTGCATAATTCAATAAAATTTCTGCGTAACGCATCAGCGGGAAACAACGTTTTGTAGCATCCTCAAACCAATCACCCGCCTTTTCCTTATTCACCATTTTGTATACATAATATCCAGTTGGCGTTCCTTTACTAAAGGCATCTTTGGTACTTTTAGGTATCAAAGTGACAGCATCTAAATAAATAGTAATTGGAACAGGAAAAATTTGACTGGCTTGCCGTAGTTTGTGCAAAGTGGAATCGTGTATAATGGAAAAATTCAATCTTGGGTCACGATTTTTATAGGGGTCATTAGCCTTATAACCTGAAGTGGGATCGTTAATGGCTTTACCGTTGGCCATTTCAAATGCATCCACAAATTCCTGGTAGGGAAAGCCTCCATTTTTGCCATCATTGCTACCAGGATCTTTTCTCGTAGGTGGCAGCCAAGCGTGTTCCAACTCCGCATTATCTCCTTGCATCCTGGCTAAAATATATTCTGTATTAACACGATCTTGAAATACAGAATAAAATCCATTGACACTACCATAAATAGAATCTTTGCCAACAAAGGTTGATAGTTGTTTAACGGTATCAACCAAAGAAAAAGCGCCCAGATCCATCACTTCTTTGGCAGCTAGAGCAGCTAAATGCCATCTTTCCTTGTCGTAGGTAGCATACCTGATTAAATTAGCTTTAAAGGCGCCTGCATCTGAAAAAAGAGTTTGTTCGGGAGTAGCCGGGTTATACAATGGACTGGCTGCATAAAGCAATACTCGGGATTTCAAAGCCAGGCAAGCACCTCTGGAAATACGTCCGTACTGACCCTGTTCTCTGGTATTTGTAAGTACAAGGGCAGACTTGTCACATTCAGCCAAAATATAATTGACACAATCTTCAAAAGTATTGCGTACTATATTAATTTTATCATCCTGGGTATAGATGTCATCACCTACTAGAGGAATACCGCCGTAATGTTGTACCAGAATAAAATAGTACCAGGCTCTTAAGAAGCGTGCTTCAGCCTTCAAAGTTGGCTTGAGGTAATCCTGCATTGGATTGGCATCAATTTTCATCAGAAACTTATTCACTCTACGGATGTTTGTATAGCAAACAGACCAGGCATCATCTGAAACAGAAGATGCATTTACAGTGCCTTGAGCAAATAAAGACGTTGTTCTGACTACATTAGAGGGATAGGGTTCCGCCTCATCACAAGCGGCATCCAATCCACCGTTATTAAATCTGGTAGGGCTGGTACTGAATCCAATGTTGTTGTAGATGTCGGACAGAAAAGCAATCGTTCTGGCACTGTCAGAAAAGACAGTTTCTTCTGTTAAGTCCGAAGTTACGGTTACATCTAGTAAATCCTTTTGCCCACAGGACGTGACCATAAGCATAAACAAGCACGAAAAGACTAGAAAATTAATTCTTCTCATAGGTAAAATAGTATTTAAGGTTACTTTTTATCAACGGTTCCTGAGACATAAATCTCAGTCGTTTAATTAATTAACACACATTAAAAACAATTAAAGCTCTGCAATTTACATGCAGAACCATAATCTTTGTAAAAATAGCTTCAAAAAATCGTTTTAGCAATAGGTATTGATTAATATTTGCAAATATTTATAAAAATATAATTCAACAAACTTATAAAGAATGAATTAACACAACAAATTATTTTATGTTCGCGTGTTCCTTGAAATAATTACTAAAAAACAACATATGATATTGTACCGAATTGGACCAATACTCCCAGGTATGACCTCCGGGTCTGCTGGTGTAATCGTGTGGAATTTCCAATGACTGCAGTTTTTTATGCAAAGCCTCATTTACACCACCAAAAAAATCGTTGGTACCACAGTCAAAGATCAAAGCGAGAGTATTGGGTTTGATTGTAGAAGCCATGTTAATAACACTAAATGTTTCCCAATTATTTGGATACTTTGCATACGTTCCAATTCTATCAGAAATATTCCAGTTTTCCTTAAAGGGTCTTATATCGACACATCCGCTCATACTTCCAGCAGCACCGAAAATATCCTGGTGACGGATTGCAAGAAATAAAGCGCCATGTCCACCCATACTTAAACCAGTAATGGCTCGTCCAGTAGAATCATTAATTGTTTTATAATGAGAATCCACATATGAAACCAGTTCTTTTTCAATGTAAGTTTCATATTTATCGGTTGAATCAATCGGACTGTCTACATACCAGCTTGAATAATTACCATCTGGACAAACTATAATTACATTATATTCATCGACAAGCGACTGAATAGCGGGCACTTTCTTAACCCAATCGGAATAATTTCCACTAAAACCATGCAACAAATAAGTCACCGGAAATTTCTTCCCTTTTTTATAACAATCCGGTTTTATAACAACCGCTTTTATTTCTTTTCTCATGCATGTGCTGAAAGTCTTGATGGTATCTACACTTGAAGCTATAGATATGACAGATGAACACATAAAAATTAATGCAAAAAACAAACGCAACAAACTCCTCATCATACTCCTCTTTACTTTATTTTATTGAAAAAATTAATTTATACCCCAACCTTCATTGGGCTTATTCCCCATTTTCAGTTCTAAAATTCCACCTGCAACAATGTCGGCATGGTCAATATAACACTTGTTGTAAGTTTTACCATTGAGCGTTGCACTTTGTATATAGATATTTTCGCTTGAATTTCCTTGTGCTATGATTTTAAACGTTTTGCCTTTTGCGTATTCAGGGTCTAGTTTAATATCGATGGTAGTAAAAACCGGTGACGTGATTTCGTAACGGGTACTGCCCGGACATACCGGATGGAAGCCGCTGGATGCCAAAACGTACCAGGCAGACATCTGACCTACGTCCTCGTTTCCGACAAGCCCTTCTACAGAATTGTGATAACCTCTTAAACAAATGGCGCGAGTCCACTTTTGGGTTAACCATGGGGCACCTACTCTGTTGAATAAGAAAGGAACGTGCTGATCTGGTTCGTTGGAATGATTGTAATAATCGTTCCACATCAGGTCTTGGGGTGCCTTACTAAAGAAATTTGTCAAATCTTCAATGACTTTTTGATTTCCACCCATCAACTTAACCATGCCAGGTACATCCTGAGGCACAAACCAACCTTGTTGATAGGGATTGCATTCGATACAGCCGTACCATTGTTCCAACCGACCAGCTGCTGGCCAGGGAGACCAACTTCCATCATTTTCTTTTGGTCTGAAACAATTTTTCTCGGTATCAAAAATATTCTTGTACGCCATGGATTTTTCACCATATATTTTGGCTTCCTTTTCTTTACCCAAAGCACCGGCGAATTGGGAAACACACCAGTCAAAATAAGCATACTCCAATGTATTGGATATAACAAATGGTGCATAAGCGTAACCTCTGGAACCATTTCCAAAAAGTTCTACTGAATTTACAGACAATTCAAAAGCTTTTTCAACGTTGAAATTTCGGATTCCTTTCATATAGGCGTCCGTTATGACAGAAACAGCAGGGTTACCAATCATACATCCGCTGTATGAATTCAGCAATTCCCATCGTTCCAGATAATTTTTATTTTTCTCATTTGCCAATGTAACCAGAGAATTGACCATATCATTAACAACAGATGGATTAATAATAGTCTGCAAAGGCATTTGACTTCTGAAAACATCCCAACCACTAAAAATGGTGCGTTTGGTAAAGTTTGCAGACTGATAGACTTTTCCGTCGCCGCCAGGATAATTACCATCCACATCTTCAAAGATTCTGGGATCCAACATGGTATGATAGAGTGACGTATAAAAAACAGTTTTTTCTTCCTCTGTTCCGCCACTCACCTTCATTTTTGAAAGAGCTTTGCTCCAGCTTGCACGTGCTTTTTGATGAATTTTATCGAAATTCCAAGATTTGATTTCTTTGGATATATTGTTTTTAGCACCATCGATACTGATGAATGAAATGCCAGTTTTTAAGATAACCTGCTCATTTTTAGTCGTTGAAAATTCGGAATAAAAACCCAGATGTTTTCCGGTTTTTTCCTTTTCCATAGGTAAAACGGTAGCAGCAGCTATTAAATCCTGATATTTTTCACTCGTAACATCGTCTCTTTTTCGTGTCCAGTCTTCTGGAATATTGGCACTCCAGATTCCGAAATTCTTTAATGGTTTACTGAATTGGGCATAGAAATAGACGGTGTAATCTGCTTTTCCGTCACCATTTCCCCAGCCGCCACCATCAGGTGTACATTTCATCCAACCTTCGATGGTGTTTTCATTGACCACCTTAATATATTGACTGGTAGATGTTCCTCCTACTCTTCTGGCCAAATCAATCTGAATGCGTGACTGATTACTCTCTGGAAATGTAAAACGTAGCATTCCACTATGCGTAGTCGCAGTCATTTCTGCTTTGATATTAGTATCTGTTAGTACAGTTGAATAATATCCGGCTGATGCAACCTCACTTTCCTTGGCATATTTGGAACGATATCCATCCTTTGATCCATCCAGGCTACCAGCGTTCGTTTTAAGCTTACCAATAGTTGGCATCACCAGAAAATTTCCTAGATCACCAAACCAACCCACACCACTCATTTGAGTTAAAGCAAAGCCCTCAATACTAGTGTGTTCGTAGCTGTATCCTGACCCATTATCTCCACCTGTTATGGTATTTGGGCTCACTTGTACCATACCTGAAGGCACAACTGCACCAGGATAGGTTTTACCTAAACCGTGATAAATGCCTGCTGCTCCTTCATTGGTGCTTGCACCAATAAAAGGGTTGATGTAATCGACTGGCGCTTTGGCTTTATTTGTAAAACTGCAAAATACTAAAGTTGCTGATATTGCAACTATTGACAGAACTTTTCTAAACATAGGTATGGTTATTTAAACTTCTCTATTTTAAAACGATGGATGGTAGGGCTATTTTTCTCATAAATCAATTTAATGAGATTTTCCATCTTCAATTGAAGATCTTCTCTGGAACTTTTAACACGAATTTGTTCATAATCCCCTTTTTTACCTCTGACAAAGGGATTGTCAGTAGCAAAAACCTGTGCTTTAACTGCTTCTGAATCATCGAATAGAAGACCTTTCTCATTCAGGAAATTGTATTGTATCCAAAAATAAGCTCTAAATTTAGACTCAATATCATAGCGCTGTTGATTCAGATTCATGATTTCTATAGCCTGAATGTTTTGCGGGGTAGATGGAATAGTAGCCAGATTTATCCCTTTAGCTAAATCCAATGCAGTCCATGTTCCTATTGTTTTGTCATCAATTTTGACGTTGTATGATTTACCTTTTAAACCTTTAACAATAAGCATTTCTTTGTTATAATCATTGGTAAAAGGAATAACGTCCAGCGCTTCACTTTGTTTATGAGGATTCATCCAAACTCTGGCAATGATATCGATGGGAAAAGGTAAAGACTTGGCTAAATAATCAAAGCTAACAGATTTGCGGCTTGTATTAAGATTTGAAATAGTACAATTTTCAGCTTTAAGAACTCTCTTTTTGGAAGCATTTATTTTTATTTCTGCAATGGGCTTGCCTTGAAAACCCTGAGCTTTCAAAAACAGGGTAGCCATCACCAAATGTCCAGCATTGCCTGGGTGAATACGATCCGGACCGGTTAAAGTAAACTCGGGACTTATTTTTTGATTCCTGACATTAATTTCTGTCATTGGACGAAGAATATCCACAAAATCCCATTTATTATCTTTTGCCGCTTTTTCCTGGAATTGAGCTATTTTTTCAATGGTTACACTTTTACCTGGAAAATAGTTGCTTGCATTTTTTACTGAATCCTCAAAAATCATGGTTTCATCATAAGGTGAAGTGGTCATGATGATTTTACGAACATCAGTCATTTTGCGAAAACGGTCTTGAATAAGCAAAAAACTTTCATAAGATTTCTGTACGGCTTCTTTGGTAACGTTCTCTGCAGCACCAGGTGTTTTGTATTCGAAGTATCTGCTGTCGTTCATTCCAAAAGACAAAGCCATTACTGTAGGTTTCTTAGGTAAAAAATCACCATCAAATCTCAGATAGATTTTTTCTGCGGTATCACCACCTACACCTCCGTTAAAACAATCAATCCGCATTTCAGGAAAACGTGTCATATAATAAAGCCAGATATAAGATCCGTAGTATCCGGCCTCTGCAATACTATTCCCTGCAAAAACGACTCTGTCTCCCTGTTTGAATGGTTCAACGGATTGAGCATTCGCTTTTGTATATAAGAATAAAGACAGTAAAATAAACAAGAAAATCTTTTTCATGATATGGTAAGATTTTTATAATGGGCACAAAAATAATCAAGAAAAAGAACTAAATCGTTTTTCATCCCATTATTTTATTAAAAAAAATGCCAAAGTTAAATATTACAGCATTTTTTAAAATCTAAGTGTCATTATTCAAAATAAATCCCACATGGTTTTAATTTTATGGAGTGCAGGTCAATATTTTCAATTTAAGCGTATTTTTAGCTAAATCGTTTTGTTTTATTTTTAGCTTACAAATGTCTCAAATTGACTTTTTCACCATTTTTCCATACATTAAAAAAGATGGAGACTGTTTATTGTATTTAATTGTTAATCTATCAGTTAATCAACAATAATGTTTGATCTATTTCAAAATATATAATTAAACCTAATCCTATTCTATAAAAAATTGATCAAAATAATTCTAAGAATGCCAAACTAAATAAAAATTATTATATATATAAGATTAATCGTTTTAGCTTTAATAAAACTTCAACTTTGTAAAGATGAAATTAACTAAATCCATTCTTTATAAAAGACAAGATACTAGGTATTTACATTCGAATGCCCAATATAGAAAAATATTTTTCAGTTATATTTTGCTAAAAATAGATTTTAAATGAAGAATCTATTTTTTTACCACCAAAGAGTTAACTTTATTTAACTCGAGTCTATCTATCTGTCTTTCTGTACATTAAGTGCCTTTTTAAAAAAAAAGTAAATTTGTTTAATCGTTTTTCCACCAAAAAGAGCTAAAAAACGAATAATTTTTGGTTAATTTTCATTAATTATCTAAACTATTCAAGCTAATTCGATACATTTGAACTGTAATAAAAATTTATATTTATTAGTTGTATTTAAATCTTTATTTTTTGGATAATTCTAAAAATAATAAACTTCATAATTAGTTAAAAGTGGGAAAAAAAATATCTATCGTTGATATTGCAAAAGCTCTGAATATATCAAAAAGTTCTGTTTCATTTATTTTAAACGGGCACGCAAAGGAGAAAAGAATTAGTAATGAACTGGTAGAAAGAGTTACAAAATATGTGAACGAGGTCGGTTATAAACCAAATTCTTTCGCTCAGAGTTTGCGTACAGGCAAATCAAATACCATCGGTCTGATGGTTGAAGATATTTCCAATCCTTTTTTCGCAAAAATTGCTCGCCTTATTGAAGACAGGGCCTATGAAAATGGCTATAAAATGATTTACAGCAGCACTGACAACAATACCGCTAAAACTCAGGAGCTCATTACCATGTTTAGAGACCGGCACGTAGATGGTTATATCATAGCTCCTCCAGAAGGTATTGAAGATGATATTAATGCTTTGCTGAATGATGATCTTCCTGTTGTTTTATTTGACAGATATTTATCGACTATTGAAACAGATCACGTTGTTATTGACAATAAATCTGGCGTATACAACTTAACAACACATCTGATTGAACAAGGCTATAAAAATATTGGTTTTATTTCTTTTACATCTGTGCAAATTCAATTAAAAGAACGCTTACAGGGTTATAAAGATGCATTAAAGGACAATAATTTGAAATCCTGTGTTAAAGAACTGATGTATAGCCGCAATGAGAGCCTGATGTATGAACCCATACTTTCTTTTCTGAAGAAAAGAACCGATCTGGACAGTGTCATATTTAGCACGAATCATTTGGGAACTTTGGGATTAAAAGCAATTAGAACACTTGGACTAAATATCCCCAAAGATATTGCAGTAGCCTCTTTTGATGACTATGAACTTTTTGAGCTTACGACTCCACCTATTACTGCTATTGCTCAACCCATTGAAGCCATTGCGGATAATATTATTACCATTCTACTGAATAAACTAAATGCACCAGTTAAACAGAAATCGCGTCAGAATGTAATTCTTTCAACGGAATTAACCATCAGAGAATCTACAGCCCCGCACTCAAAAAAGACAATTAAAAAATCTTAAATGCGATAAGAGTTATATCTTTTCTTTTTTGAAGCTCAACGTTTTTTCAAGGTGTTCAAGTTGAACACCTTTTGTTTCAACAAAAAAGAAAAGCACCACAAAAAACTGGATAATCATTATGATGCTTCCCCAAAAAAAAGGCAATGACAGTCCTATTTTTGGGATTGATAGGATGACCGGGTAAAGTTGTGCGGTGATGGCACACAGTCCCCAATGCGTAAAACTCCCCAATGCCTGCCCTTTACTCCTGACTTTGTTTGGAAATATCTCGCTGATATAGACCCAAATAACAGCCCCCTGAGAAAAAGAGAAGGATACGATGAAAAAGGCAATACTCCAGGGAAACAATTCCGGATAATTTTTTGTCCATGCAATATAACCGCATAATGCCAAAGGTATAGCACTACCCCAGGAGCCAATGAGCAGGAGCTTTTTTCTACCTATTTTATCGACGACCAGGAAAGCGGAAGAAACGGCCAACATATTAGCCAACCCTATATAAACAGGTTGAAACACTCCTCCAGATTGCAATCCAATGGCATTGAGCGTATCAATCAGATAATAAAGAAACCCATTGACAAATGAAAGTTGATTGAAGGAGGCTATTGCAATAGCTAAAAAAATGGGGTAATAATATTTCTTTTGGAAGAGTTTTTCTTCTTTGTCTGTTACTTCATTGAGGGACTTTTTTATTTCTTCTATTTCATTTTCAACATTCTTTTCCCCAACACCGATCAAGACTCTTTCTGCTTCGTCAATTCTATGCACAGACACCAGCCAACGAGGACTACAAGGGATAAAATACAGCATGTATGAAAAAACAAGGGATGGAATACAACCAACAGCAAACATGAATCTCCACTGTACATTGATTACATCCAGATGTGTCATTCCTATTAAGGCATTTGAAAAATAGGCAAGCAGAATGCCCAGACAGACGTTAAACTGAAACAGCATCACCAGTCGCCCCCTTAGTTTAGCAGGTGAAATTTCAGCAATGTACATCGGTGCTAAAACGGAAGTGCCACCGATACCTAATCCTCCAATAAAACGGAAAATACATAATGACCAAAAATCATTTGATAGTGCGCATCCAAGTGATGATACAAAAAACAAAACACCCAGCACTTTCAGGCAATCTCTCCTGCCCCATTTATCTACAGGATTTGAAATTAGAATTGTGCCAAGAATAGTACCTATCAGTGCGGATGAAACGACAAAACCCATCGCCCAATCAGATAATTCAAAAAGTATTTTGATGGATGAAGTGGTTCCAGAAATAACCGCTGTATCAAAGCCAAACAACAAGCCCCCAAGGGAAGCGGCCACAGCAGCTAAGATCAATGTACCGGTAATTTTCGAATCTTGAGTGATGCTTGTGTTTATCATCCTTGAATATTGACTGCAATTACATTCTATACAAATATAAGAAGTCTTTTCATCTTATTTGAAAAAATTCCGGGTAAAAATAAACATAAAAAAGCGGTTATCAGGGGGATATCACGAGGTTTAAAAAAAAAATCTCGTAAGGTTTTAACGCCTTACGAGATTTTTAGGGTTTTATTAGCTACAACTATTTAAGCTCATTGTCAATAAAAGGAACAATCACTGGAATAACTTCACTAAAATTTGCTTTACGGTTGGAAATAGCACAAACACGTATATAAATTTTATTTCCGTTTTTCCGGATCAGCGCCAGGTTTGTCTTTTTCATAAATGCGGCATCTTTAAACAGATCGACAGATTGAATCAAATCCGTATTTAATAAGGTGCCATCCAGTTTTCTACCTGTTGATAAGGTCGTTACACCCAAACTATTTCCTATTGCATTATCAATATAAGGACTTACATGCCAATAAATAGCAATCGAATTTATCTTATATTTAGAGATATCAGCAGTAAGCGTATAAGAGGTGTCCCTGGACATTTTATAAGTCACATTTAACGATCTTGAAGTGATGGTGTCGTTACCTATGGTCTGACTAATAGCTGGAATTACGGTATCTATTCGCAAATAGGGCATCACCAAAATGTCTTTTTTGGTGATTTTTCCGGCTTCAAGCCTAATGGCCATGGGGTTGACAGGGAAAAAGTTCGTTTGTTCAACAGACAACGTATAATCTGTACTAAAAATCCACGAATTCTTAAAAGTTCCATCTATTTTTCCATAAAAGGAGATGAACGTTTTAGTAGAGTCTGCTTTTTCATACAGTTTAAACCAAACATTGGCACCGGTTTCTATTGCCTGGGGCACCGGCTTTAATGTTTTAGCATCCAGTATAGAGCCTTCTATCCCGGAATTTGGTTCAGCATAGTTATCATTGGCACACGAAGCCATGAAAAATAGGCTCACAACGCTTAATAATGAATAATATATAATTTTTTTCATCTTTTAAATTGTTAAGATTAATAGCCAGGATTATTTTGACCAAGTCTTGGATTGCTACCCATATCTGCATCCGTTATCCGAACATAGTAGTTTCTTTCTAAAAACACTTTATTGGGCTTGGGAGCTTTAGCAGTAGTGAATACAAATTTACCATCGGCCCAAACATACCAGGGGTACAAAGCATCTGTTTCGAAATTAGCCATAACAGTAGTGGCCGTTCTCCATCTTTTCAAATCCCAATGTCTGTGATTTTCATAAGCAAGTTCAACTCTACGTTCGTTTCTAATACGATCCATCGTAAGTTCACCTACATTCAATGATCTTATACCAGCTCTGGCTCGTACCATATTGAGTGCATTTAATGCCTCATCCGATTTGTTTAGTTCAAATGCAGCTTCGGATTTATTCAGATAGATTTCGGCCAGTCTGAAAACAGGCCAGGGTGCACTGGATTGATTGTAAGCAATCGTTGTAACAGTTTCGTCAGAAAATTTCTTGGTGTAAAAACCAGTTTTGCCAACATCACCGGTATCCCAAACACCGTCCTTACCTAGAATAGTCATCATAGATGCTCCAATACCATAAGTGGCTTTGGGATTGGTACTTGATACAAATCTTAATGCACCTGCTTTAGATTCATCATAAATACCTCTTCTTATTTCAACAATTTTACCGCGACAAGCATCGTATGGTAAATAAAAAGAGCCTTTCAGACGTGGATCTTTATCCTTGAATAAATCCAAAGGAGAATCATATTTGATCAAATTGCCGGCATTGTCCTTAATATTTAAGGTTCCACGTGTTCCATCTATGTTTTCGTATGCCTGAATTAAGTCAAGGGTGGGAGTTTGGCCACAACCATAACCATTCTGCACAAAACTAAACGGTACATTCAATAAATCCCAGGAATGTGCTTTATCGGGTACCGAGAATTCTTTCCAGAAAATATATTCGCCATTATTGCCTTTCTCTATAAACAGATTTCTGTAATTTTCGGACTTATCAGCGTATTTTTCATACAGGGCATATTTCCCGGAATTAATCACTGAATCGGCAGCAGTGGCAGCAATTGCAAAAAACTTATCTGCTTCCGTGGCAACTACACCACAAATGTTTCCATCAAGTTGAAGTGTTCCGTATTTTGCAATGGACCCTGCATAAAGTGCGGCTCTGGATTGTAAGGCATAGGCTCCGTAACGAGTGATTCGAGACCTGTAAAGAGGTAAGCGTTTTGCAGGTAGATCAGCTACACTGGCACTCAGTTCATCAACAATAAACTGCCATATCACCTGCTCTTTGTCTCTTGGCACTTGCAAAACAGCAAGATCAGCAATCGAATTGTATTCTTGAGGTGCTGTGATCAGTGGAACGCCACCATATCTTTTGACCAGAGTAAAATACTGAAAAGCTCTCAAAAAACGGGCTTCTGCCAAATAGGCTGGTTTAAGATTTTCGTCAAGACTTGATTCTTCAAGTTTCTTGATAAACATATTGCACGCATAGACTTTCTCATAAGTCGCTTTCCACTTACCAAACCACTCAGCATCAAAATAAGCCGTAACTATATCACTGGTTCCTAATGGGCCGGCTTGATAAGCACCGGATCCTTCATCACAAGTTGTTGTCAGACTCACGTTGTGAACATCCCACATCTCAAAATAGCTGGAGTTGTGTTCAAGTTCAAGGCCATCGTACAAATTTGCAAGAGCAGCGACTATCAATTTTTCATCGTTCCAGACTTTATCTTCGGCAAATCGATCTGTAATCTTAACGCCTAAATCGTCGCAAGAAGACATGAACAAAACCAAAAGGCTGGCTAGTATATAGGATATTTTTTTCATTTTCTTCATTTTTTTAAAGAGTGATGTTGATACCGAAACTAAAGACTTTTAGCTGTGGATAATAAAAACTCATCCAACCTTCCACAGCTTCAGGATCTGTATATTTCACATTGGTGACAGTCAAAGGATTGTAAGCATTTGCATAAACTCTGACATTGCCAATACCTGTTTTTTCAAGCAACGATTTGGGAAGTGTATAACCCAGTTCAATACTCTTCAAACGTACATAATAAGCATTCGTCATCCAGTAGGAGGAAGTTCTGCCATTGTTCTCATTGCCATCTATCCTTAAAGATGGGAAATTGCCTGCAATCCATTCGCTGTTTAGATCGGTGTAATCGGCTTTGTGCCATCTGTCTTCCCAAACCTGGAATCCATTTCCTTCACCTGGGCCTCTGAATGGGCTCTTTACTGCATTAAGTGTCTGAGTGTAATTGCATGCGCCCTGGAAAAGAACATTCAAATCTAGACCTTTCCAGCTGGTATTGAGGCTTAATCCATAGTTTACATCCGGAAAAGAGCCTTTTCCAACAACCTTCTGATCCAAATCTGTGATTGAACCATCGCCATTTATATCCTGGTATTTTAAATCACCTGGACGTAAGGTCGAATTGCCTTTTCCATCCTGGATTGGTGAATTATAGATTTCTTCATACGATTGGAATTGACCTGTATAAACATAGCCCCAAGTTGTATTGGAAAAACGGTTGACAGTGTTGTTTCTATAATTTAAATATTGATTTGCAGGTGCGGCCTGTTCTTTATACAGCGATTTTGCCCTTGAATAAGCAACGTTTCCTTTAATTTGAAAGCGAACTTCACCCACTTTCTGAACTGTACCAAGAGACAGTTCAAAACCTCGGTTATCATCACTATTCAGATTTTCAAAAGGCATTTCACTACCGAAAGAGGTTGGAATAGATGTTAATCTTTTTGCGAATTTCCCAGTCGTTTTACGATAGAAATAGTCAAACTCAAGTGTTAACTTATTATTCCACATGGAAGCATCCACACCAAGGTTTGTGGTTTGAACTTTGTACCAGAAAATTCCCGGGTTAGCCAGATTGGCTTTGCTTAAACCTTTCGTGATGGTCGTTGAGCCATCTGATGCACCACCTAATATATAACTTCCTATCGGGTATTTCCAACCACTCATAAATTGGCTGGCATCTAATCCGGCATCATCGCCAATTTTACCCCATGAAGCACGAAATTTCAGGTTCGTCAAATTTGGTAGAGCGTCTTTTATAAATTCTTCTTCGGACGCTCTCCAACCTCCGGATACTGCAGGGAAGAAACCCCAACGATGCAAAGGAGATGTTTTATAGGAACCATCGTATCTAAAACTAGCTTCCAATAAATATTTGCCTGCATAGTCGTAATTTAAACGGCCAACATAACCGATGTATTTGTACTGGTCTGAATTTCCTTCAGCTATTACACCATTAGGATCACCTTTACTTAGCTCATCGATGCCGGTCGTAACTGAATAGGTTTTGATAGCGGACATCCCGCCATTATTTGCCTCTTTCAATTCCATCAGAGCCAATACTGAAAAGTTATGCTTTTCATTGAAACTTTTGGCATAGTTTAAAGAATATTGTTGAGTGGTTCTATAGTTGAGGGTATCTTGCTGATACATCTGACCCACTGCAACCTTGACTATCTTGTCATATTTTTGAGTAATGTTGTTGTATGAAAATAGATTGACTTCTCTCTTGAAATTACTCTTTGTTACATTGGTAAAATCAAAAGCAACAAGTGCTTTTGCAGACAATCCTTTCATTATTTTATAAGTAAGAGCTATCTGACTGTTAAATTCCAGATCACGTCTATCTTTATGCCCCGTCAGATTTCTGTCGAGCATGGCAACCGGATTGAGCTGATTGTTATCAGAATTGTTGTAATAGTCGGGATTGTTGTTTGCGTAAACAGATTGATTTGGGGCATTTGACTTGATGGCCGTAAAAAGTGCTACACCCTGATCACCCAGGTAATACGGATATTTACGGTTTTCCATTCTTCCACCTAAACCAACTTCAGCAGAAAGTCTTTCAGACATTTTAGCCGTTATATTTGATCTGAAATTGTACCGGTCAAAATTCTGAGTTGATTTCAGAATACCCTCCTGATTTAAATAACCGAAAGAGAAAAAATACTTCAATTGATCCGATCCGCCGCTAATATTTAGATTGTGCTGTTGTTTCGGAGCAGCTTTTCTAACAGTCTCTGCGTACCAATCTGTGGATGGATAATTGACAGGATCAGACCCTGTACGGTATTTTTCAAGTTCCTCATTGGAGTATTGAGCTATTCCGCCACCATTCAACAATGCTTCATTGCGATAATAAGCATAGCTGTATGCATCCATCATCTGCAGATTCTTAACAGGTGCCTGCAAACCATAATTGTAGCTGTAACTAATTTTAGGTTTGGCATTAGCTCCTTGTTTTGTTTGTATGATAAGTACACCATTTGCACCTCTAAATCCATAGACTGAAGCTGATGCATCTTTCAAAATAGAGATAGATTCTATTTCATTGGGATCAATCTGCGAGAAGGGTCTTTCAATACCGTCAATAATGGTCAAAGGATTTCCAAAACCGCGGATATCGAATGTACCGCCATCATCACCCGGTTCGCCATTTGTTTGTTGGAACCTGATTCCAGGAACACTTCCAAGCATATTGGCTTTTAACGAGGGCTGACCAATCTTAGATAGTGTTTCTCCTTTAATAGAGGCTACCGATCCAGTTAACGTCGCTTTTTTCTGCACACCATAACCAACAAGAACAACCTCATTTAAAGAGGTGGATTCTTCTTTCAACGTTATGGCTATGTCATTTTTACCATTCACATCTACATTTTTGGGTTCATAGCCGATGCATTTGATGGAAATGGAGCTTTCCGGAGATAAACTGATTGAAAATTTACCGTCTCCATCGGATGCAGTACCATTCTGCCCCTTGGTACCCGCCTCAATGACCGTTGCTCCTGCTACAGGTTTACCGGATTCATCAAGAACTGTACCTCTTAGAGTTACATTTTTAGCGTTCTGGCCAATATCATTGCTAGCCAAAATTCCGAGCAATCCGGTGCTTTTCGCATAGACATGACTTCCAGAAGTAATGAAAAGAAATAGAACTCCCATTAAATGGAGTTTCCATTTACTAAACCTGATGCTTCTTGAAAAAAACAAATTTAGTGAAGGATGTTTTTTCATGGTTTATTCAATATTAAATTTATAATTGATTAAAAAAACAAGTACTTTCATTCTTGTTGTAATTAGTTTATTCCACTTGGCTAGATAAGATCAACGATGAATAGTCGAATTTTAAGACGTTTGAAAAATCATTTTCCACCAAGTATATTTTAATTAAATTTTCATTTGGGAAGAATTATATTCTATTGATAAAATCAAAATTTTACATAGTGTAGTTTTGACATTATGATATTGGTAAAACATTTTAGCATTGCAATTGTATCTTATTATTGACAACTTTTATTAATAAAATACTAAAAAAAAGAGGACATTTTTAAATTCAATGGCAGACAACCGATGACGAACAGCCTTTTGCTACACCTGCCATTTTAAAGCAAGGAGTTCTTTTAACAGCTATAAAAAAACTCAACTATTTAAGTGGGTGGAGTTAAACAACGGTCATCGAAAACTAGTGTATTTTTTACAAAAATTAGGGGAATGCCGTTTAGGTTGTTTGTAAAATTCCACTATTTTTGATAAACTTAAAACTAAGGATAAATGGAAGAACAATTTAAATGAAAATAAATTTCCTAAAATATACATTGCGCGAGTCAAAAGGATTTAAAAACATCTTTCGCTCCTTCCAATACAGAAATTATCGGTTATTTTTCGGTGGTCAAAGTCTGTCTCTGATTGGTACATGGATACAAAGAATGACCATTCCCTGGTTGGTTTACCGCCTTACGGACTCTGTTTTTCTGTTGGGGTTTGTTGGTTTTGCAGGTCAGTTGCCCACCTTTATATTAGCTCCTTTTACAGGGGTTTTAATTGACCGTTGGAACCGCTATCGAATACTGTTCATCACCCAGGTACTTGCTATGTTGCAGGCTTTGACCCTGGCTTTTCTTTATTTTACAGGAAATATTGAGGTATGGAACATTTTATTACTTAGCATTCTGCTTGGTTGTGTCAATGCGTTGGATATGCCGGCAAGACAATCTTTTGTCGTAGAAATGGTGGATGATAAGAAAGACCTGGGTAATGCCATTGCATTAAATTCTTCCATGGTAAATGGTGCCAGACTGGTGGGGCCATCTATAGCCGGCATCCTGATTGCTACAACGGGTGAAGGTGTTTGTTTTCTCATCAACGGGTTAAGTTATATTTTTGCTATTTGGTCGCTGGTGTTGATGAAAGTAAAACCTCAACAACCCAATATTGGAAAACCTGATATCTTAAAAGAGTTAAAAGAAGGTTTCAATTACACGTTCGGCTTTATGCCCATTAAATCAATCATTCTTTTATTGGCATTAATCAGCTTAATGGGCATGCCTTACACGGTGCTGATGCCGGTTTTTGCCAAAAACCTCTTTCACGGTGGATCTCACATTTACGGTTTTTTGATGGGTGCGTCGGGGGTAGGAGCTTTGGTAGGAGCCATTTTTCTGGCATCGAAAAGATCGGTTCTTGGTCTGGAAAAAATGATACCAATTTCAGCAGGAGTTTTTGGAATAGGAATAATGGCCTTTTCTTTTTCTCACTACTTTGCACTTTCCATGATTTTGATGGTTGCATCGGGTATGGGCATGTTGCTCCAAATGGCTTGTAGCAACACTATTTTACAAACCATTACGGACGATAACAAAAGAGGGCGTGTGATGAGTTTTTATACGATGGCCTTTATGGGCACTGCTCCATTTGGCAGTTTGCTAGCCGGTGGTTTGGCCAGTGTGGTTGGTGCACCATATACGTTATTGATTGGTGGATTTTTCTGCGTTCTGGGTGCACTTGTTTTTGCCAGCAAACTTTCAAAAATTAAAAAATTGATCAAACCAATCTATCTAAGGTTGGGAATCTTACAGGTATAGGGTTTTATTGCCAATTTTTTGCATACTTATTCACCTTTTTTCACTATGTTTGTTGTAGAGATAAATGATGGCCGGTTAAAGTATCCTTCTTGTTAAGGTTATCTGTAACCGGCTATTTTAGAATAGTCTGAACATTAAAAACGGAAAAAATATGTTTAAAGGGCAGCCTAAAGGGCTTTTTGTAACGGCTTTGGCCAATCTGGGTGAACGCTTTGGTTATTACACCATGATTGCCATTTTTGTATTGTTTCTCCAGGCAAAATATGGTTATTCAGAGGCTGATGCCGGAAGTATCTATTCCACTTTTCTTATGTTCGTCTATTTTTTACCTCTTTTTGGCGGTATAATAGCTGACCGTTGGCTGGGTTATCAGAAAACGGTAACAACCGGTATACTTATCATGTTTGTTGGATATCTGCTTTTGGCTTTCCCCAATATAATGGGAGGTAAAGAAATGTTGGGTATTTACATAGCTCTTGGGGTTATCTCCTTGGGCACGGGTTTGTTTAAAGGCAATTTGCAGGCACTTGTTGGTAAACTGTACGACAATCCTAAATACGAAAGTAAGAGGGACAGTGGTTTTAGTGTGTTCTACATGTTCATCAATTTAGGAGCTATGTTTGCTCCTACTGCAGCTCAGGGAGTCGTTAATTTTGTCATGAACAAATCTCAGCTCACCTACGATTCACGAATACCTGAACTTTATCACAAGATGGCTGCAGGGGGGTTGGATCAAACTGCAAAAGAAAGTTTTTTGTCCATTGCTCAAACCCAGGATGCTTCTGTTACTATAAATTCATTGCAGACTTTCGGTCATGACTATGTGAATGTGTTGGGAGGATCCTATCAGCTTGGTTTTGGCGTAGCCTGCCTGAGTCTGATTGTCTCTCTGATTATTTTTATGCTTGGTCGAAAGACCTATGTGAATAAGGTTCCCGTTGTTAAAAAAACCACCCAAAATGGGGAAAAAGCAGTAGAAGAAATGTCTCCGGCTGAAACAAAAGAACGAATGGTTGTCTTGTTTTTGGTTTTTGCCGCCGTTATTTTCTTTTGGATGGCCTTCCATCAGAATGGCTTAACCCTCACCTATTTTGCACGAGATTACACGGAGACCTCCGTGGGTCGGTTCACAAATATCTGGTTTGACCTTTTCACCTTGATTCCACTTGTCATAGCGTTGGTCTGTGCCGTTTTCACCGTTAAAAAATACAGTCAGGATACAAAAAATGTCCTTCGAAGACGTTTAATATTCGGTTTAGTGGCAGCGACGTTTGGATTTTTGACGTATTTTCGCATTCGTGGATTTGAAGTAAGCAATCCCTTTACCCCTCAGCTTTTCCAACATTTCAATCCTTTTTTCATTGTTGTGTTGACTCCTCTTTCGGTGGGCTTATTCGGATGGTTGTCTAAAAGGGGAAAAGAACCTTCAGCACCGCGAAAGATTGCGTATGGGATGCTGGTAGCTGGTTTGGCTTATGTGTTGATGTCTTTTGCCTCAACGGGTTTATTAAGTCCAATGGACAGGGGTGAAATTATTGATTATGCCAGAGTTACACCTTATTGGTTGATTTCGACGTACCTGACTCTCACCATTGCAGAGCTTTTCATCAGCCCAATGGGTATTTCATTTGTTTCCAAGGTTGCTCCCCCCAAATATAAAGGCATGATGCAGGGATGTTGGTTTGCTGCTACAGCGGCAGGTAACTACCTGATACAGATTGGTTCCCACTTCTGGAGTCGGGTTCCGTTGTGGTCTTTGTGGTTGATTTTTGTAGTTTGTTGCCTGCTTTCAGCCGTGTTTATGTTTTCTATCATGAAAAAATTGGAAAAAGTAGCCTCTTAAGTTTACAATACTATGAGTGATTCTGAATTAAGGTCTGTATTATTGATTTGTACGGGAGGGACTATTACCATGTCTGTTGATCCAGGTACAGGCTCCTTAACTCCATTCAAATTTGACCAACTGTATAATCACATGCCGGAATTGAACAAATTCAATTTTAAAATTGATACTGTTCAATTTGACCCTTTGCTGGATTCGTCTGAAGTGGGCCCCAAGGAATGGGTACAGATTGCAGAAACAATATACGAAGCATATGACCATTACGACGGCTTTGTGGTTTTACATGGCACTGATACCATGGCATATACGGCATCTGCGCTGAGCTTTATGTTGGAACACCTCCAAAAACCCGTTATTTTAACAGGATCACAACTTCCGATTGGGATGGTTCGTACAGACGGAAAGGAAAACCTCATTACGGCTATTGAGATTGCAGCTGAAAAGGAATATGGCGCATCTATGGTACCGGAGGTTTGCATCTTTTTTGAAAGCACGCTCTGGAGAGGTAACCGTACGACTAAAAAGAATGCAGAACTCTTTAATGCTTTCGGTTCCTACAATTATGCTGCTTTGGCTACTGCCGGCGTACATATTCGCTACAACAGGAGTGTCATACATCACATCAGAGGTGAAAAAAAGCTGAATCTACATCGTTCACTGGATACCAATATTGCTATTCTCAAATTATTTCCAGGTTTATCCGAAGCCTATGTCCAATCCGTTTTTAATACTCCCGGGCTTAGAGCTGTTGTCCTGGAGAGTTTCGGCGCCGGAAATGCACCATCACACGATTGGTTAATATACATCCTAAAGGATGCTGCAAAAAAAGGCATTGTAGTAGTTAACATCACCCAATGCAACACGGGAAGTGTTGAAATGGGACGATACAAAACGAGTGTTCATTTACTGGATGCCGGCGTAATCAGTGGTTACGATATAACCACCGAATCGGCCGTCACAAAACTGATGTTCCTGCTGGGGCACTATAAAGACCCCAATACGATACGAAATCATATGAGAATGTCTTTTTGCGGAGAAGTTTCCGTGGACTAATAAAGCTTTACAACATACTCAAAAGTAGTTGGCTTTGCATAAACCAAATACTTATCAAGTGCTCTGGGGCCACAACCGTTCGAACCTACTCCCAGAGTCCGGTAATTAACACATAGTACTGTTGAATTGCTTTGTGGAAGATCTATGCGATATTCCGTGGCATCCATGACTTCGTCGCTGTAAGGTAATGCTGATACCTGCAACAAACTGCCACTTTCTATTATTTGAAGCCCGTTTCCGTTTTTATTGGTCAGGTTTGCCCATCGGACATCTTCGTGGTTACCACATTCCATGGGTCTTTCATAAGGTGTCAGCTGTTCTGTAACTGTGCTTTTATAGAGTCCTACATCAAATCCGCGCTTGCGATCGGCGTAATTTTCCATAGGTCCCCGACCGAAATACGTAAAGGCATCAAACTGCTTGTCGAGGAACCACCGAACGCCGACATGAGCTACCACCAAACTGGAATCATTGGACTGAATGGAGTTACTGACTTTAACAGTGCCATCTCCGGAAATAGTATAGATCACTTGATGAGCAACTTTGAAATTATTTTTACCAGTAGCCTCCAGACTCGCTGATACAGTAACTGCTGAAGGGGAGGATTGCTTGGCATGAATATCGCTGACTGTCCAATTCAGGTTCCTAAGACCGTTTTTTTCCCAACCATCATTGGCCCACAGATCATCAATGCGATGGGGAGCACGCCACAAGTGTAGCTTGGGACCACCCTGCTCGTTTGCCAACAGACTGACACCTTTTACTTCCAGGGAACTTATTGTCCCGGTTTGTTTGTTAAATTTCACGGAAAAACCTTCGCCATTCACAAGTATATCTTTTTCATTTTGTTTCAGATTTAAAGATGATTTTTGAGTTTGTGAAACAACAGGTACATGGACAGGCAATTCAAATTGTTCAGAAGCGATTTCAAACCCTTGCTTTGCCCACTTTTCATCCTTTTTCAGCGTAAAGGAAATGCGCAGGAAATACGCTGCTCCGGCTTTTGGGTTGGATATTTGAAATGGAACATTCACCGTAGATTCTGCACCAGGAACTATTTTGGGAACATTCAGATTGCCACTGGAAATTTCGACGCCATTTTCACTAATGGTCCATGTTCCAGTAAAGCTGCCTAGGTCAATAAACTGATATCTGTTTCGAATAGTAATGGTTCCTTTTTCCAGTTCAGCTGAGGTTATACCTATCCATTGATGCACCTTTTTCATTTCAGGGAAATGAGGCTTGAGTGACCGGTCTGAAGCGATGACTCCTTTATGTATAAAATACTTATCGTTGGGATATTCACCGAATCCGCCACCATAGGCAAGAATGGAATGCTCCGGATTGCGACGGTTCCATACCCCTTGATCCATCCATTCCCAAATGGCTCCGCCCAAAAGAGCAGGATATTTATCGAAAAGGTCGTTGTACTCTCCGATGGAACCCATGGAATTAAACATGGCATGGGCATATTCACACAGATAGAATGGTTTATCAAAGCTGGTATCCTGTGCTATTTTTTCAACATCGGTTGGATGGGTGTACATGCGGCTGTCAATATCGGCCGGATTGTCTTTTCCGATGCCAAAGCGTTCGTAATGAACAGGACGATTCGGGTCTATTTGCCTGATGGCAGTCATTGCGGCCAGAAAATTAGAACCTTTTCCACCACATTCATTACCGAGAGACCAAATGATAACCGATGGATGGTTTTTGAAATTTTCGGTATTTGCCACATTTCGATCAACGATGGCTGCCTTGATTCTGGGTTCTTCGTCAAAACGGCCATCCAGACCGTGACATTCCACATTGGCTTCAGCCACAAGCCAAAAACCCCATTCATCGCAGAGTTCATACCAACGTGGATCATCGGAATAATGACAGGTACGAACGTGATTGCAATTTCCTTGTTTTAAGAGCTCCAAATCACGAATCATTTGCTCCTCTGTGATAGCATGCCCCACTTCCGGCCAATTTTCGTGTCTGTTTGCACCCTTTAGCTTGATGGGTATTCCGTTCACCAGGAATAAGCGGCCCTTTATTTCAATCTTCCGGAAACCGGTACGGGAAGAAAGTAGTTCAATCGTGTTTTTATCGTTCTTTAAAGTGAATACAGTGGTGTATAATTTGGGCGTTTCCGCTGTCCATTTTTCGGGATTTGAAACACTATAGCTAAATTTTACTGTTGTTTCCTCGCCGGGTTTCAGGGCTGGGACTTTTACCTCTGCCATAGCTCCTTCAACTGGAACATCTCTGTCGTAGAGGGCAGCCTTCAGTATCGATGCTTTTGCAGTTTTAGCACCATAGTTTCTGACTTTTGCCGATACAAGGACGGTTGCATTTTTATAGTTTGCATCGAGGTCTGTTTGCACAAAAAAGTCTCTGACATGAAGCTGGGAAGCACTCCAGATAGTCACGTTACGGAATATCCCGCTTAAACGCCACATATCCTGATCTTCCAGGTAACTGCCTGACGTGTAGCGATACACTTCTACAGCTACCGTATTTTTCCCGGGTTTTATAAAATCAGTGATGTTAAATTCGGCTGCATTGCGACTGTTTACACTATATCCCACTTTTTCGCCGTTGATCCAAAGAAAAAACCCGGCATCTACCCCATCGAAAGTGATGAATGTTTCGCGTTTAGTCCAGTTTTCGGGAATCTCAAAATCGCGGCGATAACTTCCTACCGGATTGCGTTCCTCATAAGCTGTATATTCCCTGGGAGGTTCACTCATAACATAGGGAAAATCTCTTTGGAACGTATATCCAAAATTGCGGTAATAGGGAGTGCCATAACCAAGCACTTGCCAATTGGAGGGTACAGGTATTTCTTTCCAGGAGGAGACATCGTATGAAAGCTTGTAGAAATCTTCAGGTCTGTTCTGAGGCCACTTTACAAAATTAAATTTCCACAGGCCGTTCAGACTGCGACAAAAAGAGGAAGCGTGGCGATTGGCTGCTAAAGCCTCTGAAAGGTCGGCATAAGGCATTAAAGTGGCATGAGCCGGTTCTTTATTGATGCCCAGACATTCCGGATCTTCAATTTCCTTGGGAATGGGCGCGTTTCTGAGTGTAGGAACCTGTAAATTCAGACCGAAGGCATCAACTGAGATTAAAATAACCGATACGAAAAGGAAAAAAATAGACTTTTTCATCGTTTTTTTGTGTTTTTGAGGATGGCCTGTAAATAAGGTCTAAAATTCTGCTATTTCTTATGAATAAAAGTCAGCATTTTCTCAACAAATTTATTCGGAGATTCCATACAGGTAAAATGACCAACATCGGACATTAACTGGATTTTTGCATCTTGACAAAGAATGGCCATTCGTTGCATGGACTTCTTGCTTCTGGCAGAATCGTGCTGACCTATGATCAATAGAATTCGAGGTTTCTTTTTGTGTTTAACAAGCGAATCCTCAGCCTGAAGACCTATAAAAGCATCTGTTTCTGGGTTTATTAATTGCCAGCCTGTCCAGTCATCAATCATCTGGTTCAGATTATCAGAAATGTCCTGGAAATGCTCACCGCTGACCGATCGCATCATCATTTTCCAATCGTTCTTTTCAGCATCCAGACCTCGAAGTTTCGTTCTTTCGACGTCCTGCTTTTTAATGGAAAATACGGTATCGTTGTAAATTTTCAAAATATTCTTAGGCATAGCAGCACGATTGGGGTATTCACTGATTGCTCCGGAGGAAATAGTGGCGGTTAAAACCCGATCCGGATAGAGAGCAATAAATTCGGTTAAAGTCATACCCCCTAATGATAGACCTGCAAAATGGGCGCTTTTGATTTTAAGGCCAACCATCAGGTTTTTCAAATCGTCAACATGCAAGTAGCCATAACCGGATTCGGGGTTTCCAGATTTTCCATAACCGCGTAAATCATACCGAATCACCCGGAAATTTTTCGCCAGTTTAAAAAAAACATCGTCCCACATGCGACAATCCACCGCCTGATCATGCAATAAAATGATCGGCTCTCCCTGGCCACATTCTTCATAATAGAGTCTGGTGGTTGGAGAAGTGGGTTCCAACAAGGAATAAATGCCGGATAAAGCATGCTCTGTGACTGTTGGTACTTCAACATACCCTGTTTTAACCACAGGCTTGGTGCATGCGGATAAAACAAGGGCAGAGGTAAAAAGTAAACAACGTATTTTCTTCATCTATTTAAAAAGACAATCCTTTAGTTGATATAGGTTTCCAAAAGCAAAAGCTCACTTTCTGTGCTTAGGGTAGTCCCTTCAATGGATGCAGGTAATAAAACGGTTTCGCCCTGACGAATGGAAAGTATCTGGTCGTTTCCATAAAGGATACTCCCCTCGCCTTGCATACAAACATAAATGACAAAACTGTCCAGGTCGGTATAATCGCGATCCATTTCAACGGTTTCTGTCATTTGTACTTTTTGTTGGCCGTTATCGGTAATAATTTCTTCTACTCCTGAAATATCGGCTTTCAATTGTACGCGATTGGTGGTGAAATAGGAACAGTGTACCAAAGGTACTGCATCGTTTTCGACCGGTTCGTACGAGGTCTTAAGCTCTGGGTACATTTTAAAATCAATGGCATCCTTAGCCAGCTCGGTATGCAATTCACGGCCATTGCCCTGTGCGTCTTTACGATCGTAGTCGTATAAACGATAGGTAATGTTGGAACTTTGTTGAATTTCAGCAATGAACAATCCTGCTCCAATGGCATGAACTCTACCTGCTGGTAAAAAAAATACGTCACCGGCCTGTGCTTCATGTTGTTGCAGCACTTCTTCGACGGTGTTATCAGCGATTCTGCGTTCGTATTCTGCAGCATCTATTTGTTGTGAAAACCCTGAAACAAGTTTGGATCCGGGTTTGGAGGATACTACATACCACATTTCTGTCTTTCCAAAAGAGTTGTGACGTTTGCGTGCCAGTTCATCGTTGGGATGTACCTGAATGGATAAATTATCTTCAGCATCAATAAATTTGATCAAAAGCGGAAATTCTTTTCCAAAGCGGGCATAAACAGATTTACCTAAAAAGGCTTCAGGAGCAAGTTCAATCAAATCTGTCAGGCTTTTACCTTTCAGCTCTCCGTTGGCAACCACCGATACGGAGCCCGGAACCTGTGATATTTCCCAACTTTCACCAACACCGGATTCCTGTTCGTCCAGATTTTTAAAACGACAGATTTCACTTCCACCCCAAATTATTTTTTTGAGGATGGGTTCAAATTTTAAAGGATATAACTGCATACGATTGATGTATTAAAAATAAGGGCAAAAATAGCGCTTTTCAGCGAATCTTTGCCCTTTATTGTAGTAAGATATAATTTATTTAGTCTTGTAATTTATCCAATTCATTTAATGCAAACGAATAAGCACCGATTGCGATGGCTTTACTGGCTCCTAATTTGGATATAACGATACCCATACGTTTAACTGGATCATAATCCACAAATTTATCGGTATGAGGAACCTGAAGTTTGGTAACTGTTCCCTTCAGGAATTCAGCCAGATCTTTTGGATCGTCCAAATTGTAGGCTTTCATTTCCATTCTTGGTTTTGGGGAGCCGTCAATCAAATTGATGGTTCCGTTGAGTTCAGCCATCAATGCAGGCATGAAATATTCTCTGGCACCAACAATTCCACCTCCTAAAACAACCAATCCGTCTAATAACGTAGAAACACAAGCGATGCCATCACCAGCAATTTCTCCAAATTCAGCATAGGATTTCTTAGCTGCTTCCATATCTCCATCCATCGTTCCACCTGCAATCATGCAAATTTCTTTTGGCATTAGTTTTCTTTCGTCACCTGAAAGTTCGCGGTAGACACGCTGTACTGCACGTGTGGCTACTCCTTCTTCCAAAAGGACATCCATCTTCTTTTTGTGACGCAACAACCAAACTTCTCCGGCTGCTCCGTTATCACCAAGGAACAATTCATTGTTTCTGGCAATTCCACAACCAAAACCAGTTCCAATAGTGAAACCAATCATATTGTTGTAACGTTTGGGACTACCTGCTAATTCAAGAATCTTATTCATTTCAGGTAGTGCTCCGGCTATACATTCACCATAAGCGAACAAATCACCGTCATTATTGATGTAAACAGGCAAGCCATATTTGGCTTCCAAAAATGGACCAAGAGCTACACCATCCTTAAAAGCAGGAAAGTTGGGAAGGTCCATGATAATTCCATTTTTATAATCTGCAGGGCCGGGAAATGCAAAACTAATAGCAACAGCTGGTTCACTCAAACGTTGTTTAATGGTCGAAAAACCGAGTTCGAGAGTTTCCAGACATTTTTCCAGATTGTCTGCGTTGGATGGTAATACTATATTTTCTACAATTTCTTGATTTGCTTGCATGGCAGAAAATACAAAATTTGTTCCACCCGCATCGAGAGTCATTACAACTCGTTTGTCATTTCTATACACTGTTGTTATTTTTTAGCAGTTGTTAATCCAAAGGCGCAATAAGTCAAATAGCAAAGGCAAACGGTAATTACAATCAGGGAGCCAGTCTGATTACCTATAAGTTCTGTTGCTTTACCCATCAAAGGAGGTACAATGGCACCACCAAAGACACCTGTCACCATCAAACCTGAAATTTCATTGGCTTTTTCAGGACGTGCAGTAATGGCTTTTGAGAAAAGAACAGCGAAAATGCTGGAACATCCGAAACCAATAATTCCGACCATCACCAAAAGAGGCCATTGTGAGGATATAAAGAATAAGGCGATCATTGCAGCAACAGCTACAAGTATATGAATTCGGAAGTATTTCATGGCAGACATTTTGGCCAATAGGATGGCGCCAATCAATGCACCTGCTGTACGGCATAAGAAATAGACACTGGAACCGGTTCCGGCATCCGCTAAATTTAAGCCACAACGTTCCATCAACAATTTAGGGGTAACGGTATTCATACCCACATCAGTTCCAACGACGAAGACGATACCTAAAAACAGCAACAGAATAGTTTTGTCTTTTAAAAGTCCGAAAGTGGCTCCAATGGAAGCAACCTGAGTAGAAGGTGTTTCTGCAGGCACTTTTGTAAACAACAACCAAAGGGAAGACAAGACCGTCAATGCAGCATAAATTGGGAAAATGAACATCCAGTTGCCAAGTTGAGTCATTGCAAAAGCAGCAATAATCGGCCCCAGGAATGAACAAACAGCCTTAACGACCTGACCGGCAGTTAAGGAACTGGTAAGAACATCTCCTTTTACGACATTCGTCAAAAGAGGATTGAGAGAAACCTGCAAAATGGTATTTCCTATACCTAATAAAACAAAAGCAACGATGTATGCTGCAAGAGTGGTTGGAAAAAACAAAGGGATAAACATACCGATGATGGTAATGATGTTACTCACCTGAACGGTCATTTTACGACCTATTTTGTTCATAACGATAGCCGTAGGCACCGAAAACAACAAAAACCAGAAAAAAACCATGGAGGGTATAAACCCGGCAGTTGCTTCGCTCAAATGGAAAGATTCTTTCATGTAAGAGGTTGATATTCCAACTACATCACAAAATCCCATAATAAAGAAGCCAAAAAGCACTGGCAAAATCTTTGAAATTGGAGATGATTCGTTTTTCATGTATATGTAATATTAGTAAGCATGTACTAGATCCAAGGTGTTTTTTTTGAAGGCACAAAATTAATCATAATTGATTGATATTTATGCTTTCATCTATCTTTTTGATGTTTTTTATGCTTTTATTTTAAAAAGCTTACCACCAAAGAAAAGTTATTTTTTTTTAATATTTCTTTAAAAAGATCCGATTAAATAACAAACTATTTAATTATAAGACATTTATATTCCTGTCCACAACAAGCAATTTTGAAAATAGACCACCTGTATACTTGATAAAAGACTATAAATTGACCTGAAAATTAATCTTCAGCGAACCTGTAAAAATAGATTTCACAGTAAGAAATGGGTGAATTTCTATCTTTTGATCACTCTATTGTTGCCCCTGACTTCGTAACTGCTCGAGTTCCAGGGTTGATTTTTCCCATAAATCCATATTTTCTTCCAATTCCGCCTTGACTTTGGCATGGATCTGGTGCAGGGCCAGATTGGTAGAACCCTCCGAGGACATTAATTTTTCTTCAGTTTGAGCGACTTGCTTTTCAAAACTTTCAATATTTGCCTCACATTGCTCAATTTGCTTTTCAAGACGTTTCACCAGCTTATTGAACTCTTTTCTGGCTTCGTAGGAGAGCTTGTTGTCTGTTGGTGCTTTATCTGTATTTTCCTGCTTGGAAACCAAAGTTTGTTTTTCGAGATCCTGCATGGTATCCATTTTTTTCTTATCAAGAAAATATTGAATGCCACCTAAATGTTCAGAAACTTTACCACCACCAAATTCAAAGATTTTATCACACAGGCCATCTAAAAATTCACGGTCGTGAGATACAACTATCACGGTACCATCAAATTCCTTAATGGCTTTTTTCAGTACATCTTTTGTGCGGAAGTCCAGGTGATTGGTCGGTTCATCCAGCACCAGTAAATTTACGGGTTCCAACAGCAGACGAATCATAGCCAGACGACTGCGTTCACCTCCGGAAAGCACTTTTACTTTTTTGTCGGAAGCCTCGCCTCCAAACATAAAAGCACCCAAAATATCTCTGATTTTTGTACGGATGTCACCAACGGCAACCTGATCGACTGTATCAAAAACGGTGAGTGTCTCATCCAGTAAACTGGCCTGATTTTGGGCAAAATAGCCGATTTTAACATTATGACCCAACTTCAGAGTACCTGTAAAAGGTATTTCATTGAGAATACATTTCACAAGAGTAGACTTTCCTTCTCCGTTTTTCCCGACAAAAGCAACTTTATCACCTCGGTTTAAGGTTAGATTTACACCCTTAATGACTGTTTGCGCACCATAATCCTTTCGCAGATCTTCAATAATTAAAGGATAATTGCCGGATCTGGGTGCTGGTGGGAATTTTAAACTCAGGGATGAATTATCCTCTTCGTCCACTTCCAGGCGTACGACTTTATTAAGCTGCTTAATGCGTGACTGTACTTGCACAGCTTTGGTGGCTTTGGAACGAAAACGGTCAATGAATTCTTCGGTATCCTGAATCATTTTCTGCTGATTCTCGTAGGCACGTTGCTGCTGTTCACGATGTTCCTTGCGCAACTCGAGGTATTGGTAATAGGAAACCTTGTAATCGTATATTTTTCCGAGGGAAATTTCTATAGTTCTTGTAGTGACGGCATTTATAAATGCACGGTCATGGGAAACCAGAATCACCGCATTGGCATGGCTGGCTAAAAAGTTTTCGAGCCATTGGATAGACTCAATATCAAGGTGATTGGTGGGCTCATCGAGCAACAGAACATCGGGACGTTGCAACAGCAGTTTTGCCAGTTCGATGCGCATACGCCAGCCACCGCTGAATTCATTGGTGAGGCGATCAAAATCAGTACGCAGGAAGCCCAGTCCAAACAGCGTCTTTTCTACATTTGCCTTGTAGTTGTTCACGTCCGACATGGCCAGACGTTCACTTTTATGCATCAAATCGTCGATTAATTTCTGATAGCCATCCGATTGATAGTCTTCTCTTTCGGCCAGATCTATGTTAATTTGCTCTATTTCAGCCTGAAGGTCGAAAATGGATTTAAATGCAAATTCAGCTTCTTCCAGAACGGTTCGGCCATCTTCATGGATCATGTGCTGAGGCAAATAACCAATAGTGACATCTTTTGGCACAGAAACCCGGCCACGTGTAGGCTGCTGAAGACCTGCAACTATTTTCAACATGGTGGACTTTCCCGCACCATTTTTTCCAACCAGTGCTACGCGGTCCTTATCATTCAATACAAAAGACACACCATCAAAAAGCGTAAACCCACTAAATTCTACCGTAAGACCATCTACAGAAACCATCCCTATTGTTCAAAATTTATAAATCGAATGCAAAGATACGAAATTCAGAGCAAAGGGAACAGGCTTATTTTCAGATCATCCATTCAATGGCCTACGGTAGTTCTGGTTTTCTTATTTCTTTGCCAGCTTACTGCAAAATTCTACGATTTTGCCAATATCAGCAGGTTTAATAAAATTTATATTTTGTTCCTTGGCAAAAGCATCAATCTCCAACTCATGTCCTTTAAAAAATTTGCTAAGGGTTTTAGCCGAATTAAAACTTCTGTATCTTTCTTTTACTTTGATAAAATACAAATTATCGTCCTTAACATCGTATTTCATATCCAGTCTGAGATTGGCATAGTTACCAGTTCCCTGACCATTGATAACTCCGACGTTGGCTAAACCTCCTGATAAAGCGGACGCTCCGGAATAGCCGCCATTGTCTACCAATTTACCGTCCTCAAATTGTTGTTGTCTCCATTGGATGTAAAAGAATGTATCTCCAGCCTGAATTTCTTCATAGAAGGCTCCAAGACCTGAATAAACAAAAAAACGTTCGCCGATTTTGATAACCTTAATAGCGGAAGGGTCTGCAAGCGTCATAACAGTACTGTCCTGATTCTTGAAAATCATTTCATTTTTGAAACAATTGTAATTGAGAGGGGCAGCCACAAGCGAGCCGTTATTAAAAACAACAGTTCCCATCTTAAAATCAGGGAAAATAAAGCCATTACTCAAAAAAACTTCCTGACCAAAAAGTGTAAAGGGAAGTAGAAGTAAAAACAAGAGAGTAGAAAATCGAACTAGTTTCATGATTTTTAGATTAAAATTTAACACTTAGGATCTTATCCAAATCTGACCTTAGACTTTCAGGTTATGCAAAAACGATTTCGCAAATTTACTATTTTAAGTTAATAGTCATGTATTAATAATAACTAAAGTGCTGGATATTTATCTTTTTCAATTAAAAATTGCTGGATTGTTTCATAGACCCTTTGCTTTATTTCTTCTGGTGTTGGGTTTAACTCTTTGGCTGTGAAACGACCATTTTCAACGTCAATCCTTTCAAACACCATCAAATACAAATTGAAAATCAGATCCAGACTGAGCTGATACCTGGGTTCCAGAAAAGGTCTGATCTTTTGAATCACTTGATACGTTTTGAGGCGGTATTCATCAGCTACTGCGCAATATTCCCTGATCAGATTGCGGAAACCGGCACTAATATCACCCCCGTGGGCAATTTCGTTCAGTTGCTTTCGATCCAAACCATTTTTTTCTACCAGATCATCGGCCAGATAGTTCAGGTTATTAAACTGATCCTTCTGAAAATCACGGATGATATGTACCAGATAGCTAAAAATAGCACAAGGTCTGGCAGCTTCCATCACATCAAAAGACGGTAAATTATAGGAGTCTTCTTTTGATGTGATTCCGCACAAGTGGACAAAAACGGCAGCAGGGGCTACAGAAGCACCTTCCGCATAATCAAGAAAAGTTTGCAAATTTGCAAAACCGTCGTGATGAATGTCGTAAATCATCGACCGGGCAAAAGCTTCCATGGGTTCCACCGGAATTTTAAACAATTCAAAGGTTTCAAACAGTTTTTTTTGATTTGGATCGTTTTTGGTTTTGTGGACGATGGAAGCAATCCAATCTTCTACTTCAGTAGTAAAAGATCCTTTTTCTTCCTCTGAAATTACTTTGTGGAAAGCTTTGTAGTTATCTATTAAATCGTCTATGGTACGCATCAGATTGTAACAGACTTTGGCAGCATCGTACCTGTCTAAGTCCCAAAAATTGGCTGCAATTAGTATGTTTGGATGATCCTTGATTTGATTGAAGTCAAGGGTATTGAAAATTTCCCAATAATTAACTGACACGATATTCATTTACTTCTATATTAAATAGTACATTTTTTTGCGTCTCTCAGTATTCGTTCAGTTGTAAGTTTAGAAGACAACAGAACCAATGGTATTCCATTTCCCGGATGCGTGCTCCCACCTACAAAATACAGGTTTTTATAACGATCATGCCGGTTGTGTGGCCTAAAATAGCCCATTTGCAGAATATGGTGGTTGATACTTCCAAAAACAGAACCTTTAGCAACATTGTAAAGGGTACACCAGGTTTTAGGCAGATAACAAATTTCAAACTTGATATGCTCTTCAATATCTTCCATCCCTTGTTTTTTTAACCGGTCTATTACAGCTAACCTGGCTATTTTTTTAAGCATATCCCAATCCTGCTCCTTTTTCGGGTCAAGATGTCCAACTGGAACAATGATGGATAAAGTGTCCTGATTGGCAGGAGCAGCCGAAGGATCTGAGCAGACAGGGGCATGAACATAAAAGCTTGGTCGATTACTCATGCCATTCTCTTTAAATATTTTATCAATTCCTTCCCGGAATGGTTCCAAAAAGAACACGCTGTGATGAGCAAGCTGCGTATAAACCTGATCGAGTCCCCAATGAAAAACGATGGCAGAACAGGAATACTTTAAATGTTCCAAACAGGCTGCACGTCTTTTATCCGGGAGTAATTCACGATAGACGTAGGGTAAATCAGCATTCGCTACCATAATATCTGCTACCGCCTCCGATCCATCCTCAAAAATAACACGTTCTGCCTTGTGTTTGTTTACTGCAATTTCAACAACCGGCTTGTTGTAAAAAAACTCAACTCCCAGACTTGTTGCTGTCGAAATCAATTTTTCGACAATACTATACATTCCACCTATCGGGAAAAAGGATCCTTCGGTTATCTCCAGAGCTGGTAAAATCGAGAATAAAGCTGGAGATTTATACGGATCTTGCCCTACATAAATGTTCTGAAAAGTAAAGGCAACTTTCAAATGAGGATGTTTAAAAAACTGACCGACATAGGTCATGTGCCTGATGTGGGTTTTTATTCGGAATAAAAGGCGGACATTCCTAAAATTTATAAATTCAAAAAGGGAATAGAAATTTCTTCCCAATAGTTCATCCAAAGACCATTTATACATTTTGTAAGCCTTTGAAATAAATGTTTTGAACTGCTTATAACTACCAGGCTCCATCGTTTCGAGTTGCGATTTCATATCCGCTTCGTTGGTCGTAAAGCTAAAAACCTGACCGTCATCGAAAAATAATTTATAAATGACAGGTAAAGGTTTTACGGTAAAACAATCATCGAGCTTCAGACCCATAGATTCAAACACCTCTCTATATATTCCCGGCATTAAAAAGATGGTGGCCCCCAGATCAAACCGGTGCCCCTCGCGGATCAGTTGTCCGCAACGTCCACCCGGCGATGCATTTTTTTCATAGACTTTCACTTTATAACCATTTCTGGCCAAACTTATTGCTGTTGCAATCCCTCCAACACCACTTCCGATCACTATAGCTGTTTTAGTATCAATCATTCTCGAATTAGTTTACCATCAACATTTCTAAAAAACAAAATTTGGGTGTAAATCTAATACTAATTTTCAAATAATAATACATCGAAAAAGACTCCCTAAATGTTTAATCAAACACTTGGGGAGCCTTGTATGTTGGGTGCAAAATCCTTCTATTCTTTCTTATTTTTGTGGATAGGTACAATTCCTGCCATTTCACCAATAATATTAACCAATTCAGATCCAGTTGGAACAACAATCTTTGTATTATTAACCAAAGAGGTTTCCATAGCCTCCAGTTTTCTCAACAATTGGGCATTTCCGACAAAATACTTATCTGCAGCCTCGTTTACCAGACGAATAGCTTCTGCCTCTCCTTCTGCATGTAAAATTTTTGATTGCTTATAACCTTCTGCTTCTTTTATCTTGGCACGTTTAACACCATCTGCAACTGTTTCAGCAGCGGTGGCAGAATCAATGGCTGCAATTTTTTCATTTTCGGCCTTGACTACTTTGTTCATGGTTTCCTGCACATCTTTTGGAGGATCGATCTCTTTCAACTCTGTACGTACAATTTCGATGCCCCAACTTTCAGTTTCCAGGTGCAGGGTTTTGTAAAGTTCAGCATTAATCTTACCACGCTCACTGTTTGCTGACTTCAAAGTTAGCGTTCCAATGATGTTACGTAGGGTCGTACGCGCCAGATTAACTATTTGCCATTTATAGTTATTAACATGATAAATGGACCCTTTAACACTGTCTTCGTCCGACTTAACCTTGAAATAGACTTGAGCATCGACGCTGGCATTCAGGTTGTCATTGGTGATGATTTCCTGTGGCTCAGCATTGACCATTTGTTCGGTAATGTTGACGATAAACATTCTGTCGATGATTGGAATGATCCAATGAAATCCTGGATTGGCATACTTATTATACTTTCCAAGTCTTTCGATCAAGGCGCGTTCTGTGGGGCGAACTATTCTGATTCCAATAAAGAACAGAACTAAAAGAGGAATAATTAAATAGAAGTACATAATTTAAATATTTTAAGGATTTTCAGAATAAACATCCAAGGTATGAAATAAGTTCTCGTCGAAATGCTTTTAAAAATAAAAAAAAGTACTCTAAATATTAAAGTTTAGATAACATCCTCGATAACAAGATCTTTTAATGCTTTATCAAGAGCAATCATATCGTGCTTATATTCGTATTTAAAGGATATCCACCTACCTTTGCTTTCTAACTTATAGTCATCCAGCTTTGTTTTCATATCGGTGTTTTTTTGCTCCAACTCGTTTGCTTTGGCATGATATTTATCGACCAATTCACTTTGAGCTGCTGGTATCTTTTCCCGGAATTCAGCAATTATCTTCAAGTTTTGACCGAGTCTTTCCAGTGATTCAATTTTGTAATCCTGTACAGATTCGTGCAACGTCAAAGCCTGTTTTTCCCGAGATTTAACAAGGTCTTCTCTATCCTCTTTGGCTTTATCACGGGGATCCTGCACCATTCCTACTGAAGAATCAGTCAATTTAACCTCAAGCTCGGCTTGTGGCAAATTACTCACATTGGATTCACTTAACATCGTATAATTATATTAAATTATGAACAGTCACCGTACGTAAGAGTCTGAAAAAGACTTAACAGTCAGAAGCTCAAAGGTACACAAAATAAAGGATTATCCTCTTTGTGATCTACTTTCTACAAATACAGGTTTCTTTTTCAAAATAAATTTAGGTTGCGCTTCAGGTTTTCTTGTAGCTTCACTCTTGACAGAAGGTCTTTTTGTTTCGGTTCTGGCTGTAGTATTTCTGTTACCAGAGTTCCTTTGAGGACGTTGATGTTTTACCTCTTTAACTATGGTATGATTCATCAATGGATACGGATGTTCATCATTGACGGGTATCTTTTTACCGATCAATTTCTGAATATCTCTCAGGTATTCTTTTTCTTCCTCTTCACAAAAACCGATGGCTATACCACTTGCCCCTGCTCTACCAGTACGACCGATGCGATGTACATAAGATTCGGGAATATTTGGCAATTCGTAATTGATGACATGGGTCAGATCGTCGATATCAATACCTCTGGCAGCAATATCCGTTGCAATCAGAGCACGGGTCAGCTTACACTTAAAATTGGTCAGCGCATTCTGACGGGCGTTTTGTGATTTATTTCCATGGATGGCCTGAGAAGTAATCCCGGCTTTAATCAATTCTTTAACCACTTTATCTGCACCATGTTTGGTACGGGTGAAAACCAGGACTCGTTGAATGCTTTTATCTTTCAAAATATCAATGAGCAGGTCTTTTTTATTTTCTTTATCCACATAATAGATCACCTGATTGATGGCATCTACGGTACTTGAAGCTGGTGTCACTTCCACTTTAGAAGGATTTCTCAGAATAGTTCCAGCCAATTGTATAATGGCAGGTGGCATGGTTGCAGAGAAAAACAAGGATTGTCTTTTTACCGGCAACTTGGCAATAACTTTTTTGACGTCGTGTACAAAACCCATATCCAACATGCGGTCTGCTTCATCCAAAACAAAAAACTGAATGCTGTTCAAGTTGATGTAACCTTGATTCATCAGATCAAGCAATCGTCCTGGTGTGGCTATTAAGATGTCAATACCCTTACGCAAGGTATCAACCTGTGATTTTTGATTCACACCGCCAAAAATAACCTGATATCTTAAGTTTGTATTTGCTCCGTAGCTTACAAAACTTTCTTCAATTTGTATGGCCAACTCTCTGGTTGGGGTCAAAATCAAACTTCGGATAGCTCTTTTACCTGGAGCTAGATTTTTATCCTGACAAAGGAGCTGAATAATAGGTACAGCAAAAGCAGCAGTCTTACCTGTGCCCGTTTGAGCACAACCAAGAATATCTTTTCTATTTAAAATGAGTGGAATGGCTTCTGCCTGAATGGGTGTTGGTACTGTGTATCCTTCTGATTTTAAAGCCCCGAGGATAGGCTCAATTAAATTCAAATTTTCAAATGACATTATCTGTGTAATTAGTGATAGACCGGAATAAATTAGTAAAGTTCATAATCACCGGTCTGATGAGAAGGAAATTCTTGTGTGTTAGACTTTAAAATTGGGAATGTAAAATTTCAGAAAACTTTAACGGAAGGAATGCTAACATACAACTACGACCTGATTTTAGAAATCGGTACAAAGATACTTAAAATTTTCCACATTGGCCAATTCAAGGAAACAGGTACTAAAAGAAGCCTCTGTTTGGCTCTTTTAACAAAAAAAAATGATATATTGAGCGCTTTAAGCTGCTTCAAAAAAAATCAGTAATATGACAGAATCAATAGCACATAGCCCATTTATGAACATTCTTGGAATGACTCCTGATGAAGATCAAAGAAAAGGAGAAAATCTGGAAATCCACTATAGTTTTACAGAAGGACCTTTTGGTAAAATGATTATCGCCACTACTCAGAAAGGGTTATGCTATTTGGGTCTTGCCAAAAATGAAATTGCGGCTTTAGAACTTTTAAAAAGCAAGTTTTCAAAAGCCACCTATAAAAATAAGGAGGAAATCATGCATCAAAATGCCTTGCTCTTTTTTTCCCAGGACTGGAGTGGTGTTCATCCTATCAGTTTACACCTGAAAGGCACTGCATTCCAACTGAAAGTTTGGAATGCTTTACTTGAAATTCCAATGGGAAAGCTGGTTACCTACGGTGATATTGCCAAAAACATAGGCCATCCAAAAGCCTGCAGAGCAGTTGGTACAGCCATCGGTGACAATCCAGTCTTTTATTTAATCCCATGTCACCGGGTCATCCAGGCGAGTGGCGCGTTCGGAAATTATTTCTGGGGACCAACGGTCAAATCCGCCATCATTGGATGGGAATCGATCCGGAAAATACAGTTCTGACTTTATTTCAACAAAAGGGCTAAACTCTCAGGCAGATAGAACGTGTTGTTCTTATCCACATAAACGACAACCGTTTTTAGTTGAATGGCTTTTCCATTTAAATCGACAATATTTGAATTTGCTTTAACCGTCAAAACGTTGCTGCCTTTTGTTACAGTCAGAACCGGATGATTTTTTTCTGTATCAGCATTGGAAGAAAATTTCATTTCCTTAAAAACGACAGTGTGTTTGGCAAAATACTGAGAGGTTAATGAAGGAAGTTTATTTTCCAGTTTGAGAAGCTGACACAAATAGTCGTTGATTTCAAAGTTGTGGTAAACACCTTGCAGCGGATTCTTATTGGGATAATAAGACGCTAAAAACACTTCTTCACCCGTATGTCCCCCTGTAGTGAATCCAAAACAGGTTGGTTCAGACATGATTCGTATCAACAAGGAAGAGACATTGCCGCCCTTTCTTTGATCTTTGAGTAAGGTACTTTTGGCATAGTCGCTGCAATTATTGAGCTGACTTAACTGATCGTCCGTCAACTCCAGTTGTGTATATTTTTTCATCAGGTCTTTTGCAGCAGAAAAATCATTTTCATTCAAAATTTTGGTCAGCCCTTCCGATGTTTTTGTATAATGCGTCACAGCATCAAACAACTGATCTTTAGTGAGCGTGGAATAGCCTGGACAACGATTACTGCCAATGCTGAATCCACTGTTACCGTGATCTGGCAGGATAATTACAGCAGTATTACCATCTTTACTGGCAAAATCCAATGCAGCTTTACAAGCCCGGTCAAAGGCCAGAAAATCGGTCATCATACCTATAGGCTCGTTGGCGTGAGCAGCCCAATCAACTTTACTGCCTTCCACCATCATAAAAAAACCATTCTTGTTTTTAGACAAGGTTTCAATGGCTTTTGAGGTCATTTCTTCCAGACTTGGGGTAACTTTGGGGTCTCTGTCCAAATCATAGGGCATATCTCTGTCGTTAAACAAACTCCAAATTTTTTTTCCTTTAAAATTGCGCAAGGCATTTACATTATCCAGTTGAACATCGTAACCGTTTTCCTTAAGGAACGCTTGTTGATCTTCTTTTAACAGACCAACGCCTCCTCCTATCACCACATCCAGATTGTTGTGAACCATCTGAGAAGTAATGTTTGTATAGTTACCACGATTGTAACAATGTGCTGAACAGTCTGCTGGAGTAGCATGTGGAAATTCACAGGTAAAAACCAGTCCGGTTGATTTTCCGTATAAAATTCTGGATGCTTCCAGTACAGTCATTAATGGTTGGTAAGCTTTGGTGGAATCCATTGGATAAATGTCGTTTTCCACATCAACTGTCGGATAGGTGGAGACCCAACCGGTTCGTGAAGAAACTCCTGTCATATAACAGGAAGTAGTTGGCGCTGAGTCTCCGATGGGTGCGTTTGAACAATTGGTGCGAACAGTTCCACAGATATAGGGGTCAATGTTCAAATCGGGTTTGGAGGGATCTAGTATCCATTGATACCAGCGGGCAGCTGAAATGGTTGCCAGAGAACAACCGTCGGGTATCATCAGAATGACATTTTTAACAGGACTCACTAAACGGTCATTCCGACGGCCTGATACTTGTTCCTTATTATTTGTTTGAGCTCTAATATTACCGGCAAAAACCTGAAAATTATTGACCGACAACAAAAAAATAATGGCGGTTGTAAAAATTGATTTTTTAACCATACTGCTGGAAACATATTTTATACTCATACTCATTTATTTTGTATACATGATTATACGATTCCCAGGCAGATACTCGTGCTCTGGATTTTTTAATAACACTTAGAACGTCGTACAAAGATAAGAAACCTGATTAAAAATTTACAATCTGTTTTTCCAACGGAGAAAAGCCTCCATATAAACATCCTTATCCCGCTGCTTTGGCTCAACGATAGCTGCATTTTTTAATGTAACAAAAGCTTCCTCTGCATTTGCATATAGACCAGCCCCAATACCGGCACCTTTTGCAGCGCCCACCGCTCCATCCGTTTCAAAGAGCTCTATGGTCGCTCCTGTTACACCAGCCAGGGTTTCCCTGAAAACAGGGCTCAGATACAGTCCAGACATTCCGGCGCGTATAACTTTAGTTTTGATGCCTATTTCGTTCATAGCTTCCAAACCTAAGGCTAAATTAAAAACGATACTTTCCTGAGCAGCCCTCAGTATATCAGCCTGTCCATGCACATTAAACTGTATACCATGGATGGAACTGCCTGGAATTTCATTTTCTTGAAGAGATGTTGTAACACTTCTGGATGGCATGATAGTCAAGCCTTTGGATCCGATTGGCGAACGGGCAGCCAATTGATTCATATCGTCGTAACTTAGTCCGGGAACCAACTGATGTTTAAGCCATGAATTCAAGTGACCTGAACCAAAAAGACTTAGTAGAACGCCAATTCTGACTAAATCAGGGGCTCCGGCTTTTCTGTTGGGTATGCCGGCCGTATGATTCACATGTGCAAAGCTGTTCACCCTCTGTTTGGAATCAGAAATAGGTCGTCCATTTACCCCGTATACAAATCCGGAAGAACCGGCCATGGATGCAATCTCCCCAGGATTCAGCACATTCAGGGAAAGTGCATTGTTTGGCTGATTCCCGGCACGGTAGCTCACGGGAGTGCCGGCATGCAATGCAAGCTGATTTGCTACAGTTGTTGTAACAACTCCCTGAATGGAAAAAGTAGGGTAAATGGTTGGAATGAAATAATCATTAAAACCAAAATATTTTAACAGCGTATCAGCGACTCTGCCTTTTCTGAAATCCCACAACATGCCTTCGGATAAACCGGATACAGTAGTGGAACAAACACCAGTCAGCTTCATGGCGATGTAATCACCGGGAAACATTATTTTATAAATTCGGGCGAAAAGTTCAGGCTCATTTTTCTTTACCCATGCAAGCCTGGAAGCTGTAAAATTTCCTGGAGAGTTTAACAAGTGCGTCAAACACCATTCTTCCCCCAAGTCTTGAAATGCTTTTTCACCAAAAGCGACAGATCTTAAATCGCAACCAAGGATGGATGGACGCAAAACGTTCAGATCTTTATCTACCAAAACCAAACCGTGCATTTGATAGGAAATGCCAATAGCTGCTACATCAGCACCGAAAACACCAGAAGTGCTCATCACTTCAGCCGTTGCCAGCTGCAAATTTTTCCACCAGTTTTCCGGATCCTGTTCTGCCCAACCAGCCTGAACCGACTTTATTTCCATTTCAACCTTTGGATAAAAGGCTGAAGCAACACATTCACCACTTTGAGCATCCACCAAAGAAGCTTTTACGAATGAGCTGCCAATATCATAACCCAACAAATACATATATCAAATTTAATTCGGCAAATATGGCCATTATAGCCCATGCATGCAAAAGACTTAAGGTTTTTTAGTGTATTAAATAAACATCTTTTGTGAAAAGCGAAGAGACCGAACTCTTTACGAGCCGGCCTCCTGCTAATTCTTTAAAGATCTTAAAGTCGTTTTAGAATACTACCAAAGTTTGGCTGGATAAACGCCTTCCTGAATCAAGGTATTTATTTTTTCTACAACCATGGAACGATCTTCAGCATAAGTTACTCCAAACCATTTGGAAGGGGTGTCCAATACTTTACAGGTGACTTTTCCGTCTACAATCAAGTTATTAACCACCAATGGAATAAAATATTCAGCTTTGATATTTCCTGCTGTTTCTTTCAGGAATGTTTTAAAAGCTTCTTCCGAATATTGAAAATAATCCGGTGTAAAACCCCACATATTCATAGAAACGGGTGCATTTTCTTCAACAACCACCATTTGATCGTTTTCGTCCTTGAATTTAACCAGGCCATCGGTATCGCGAAGGATATAGGTACGTTCAACAACCGTAGTCAGATTGGCATTTTCGTCTTTTTCACAAATGCCGCGCGCCACAGAACCGCTTTCAGAAAGCGTATTCCCGATGTGATAACCTATCATGCAATATTCGTTGGTTTTACCTTCCATTTGAGACAACCAATCGGCCAGAACAGCAAAACTTTCCTTACCATAAAAATCGTCCGCATTGATGACTGCAAAAGGTTCCTTAATAATGTCTCTACCCATCAAAACAGCATGGTTTGTCCCCCATGGTTTCACACGGTCTTGAGGACAAACAAAACCTTCTGGCAAATAATCTATTTCCTGGAAAACAATCTCTACTGGAATCTTTCCCTGATATTTATTGACAACAATACTTCTGAAATCTTCTTCAAAGGAGTGACGAATTACAAAAACCACTTTACCAAATCCGGCGCGTGCTGCGTCGTAAATTGAATAATCCATGATGGTTTCACCGTTTGGGCCCAGACCGTCCATTTGTTTGAGGCCACCATAACGGCTCCCCATACCTGCTGCTAAAACAAAAAGTGTTGGTTTCATAAAGTATGTGTTTATTAATAGATTTAGTGTTATTTTTGCGGCTGTAAAAGTACAGATAAATATTTAAAAAAAGAAGTGTACTTTTGCCACTTATTAATAAAAAAAAGTAATTTTATGAAAATGCGCTTTTTTTCAATCATCATCCTATTAATTATCAGCAGTATGACAATCGAAGCAAAAACTAAGAGTAACATTGTTTTAATTGAGACCTCTCTGGGCGACATCAAAATCCGCCTTTACGACGAAACCCCTCAACACCGCGACAACTTTTTAAAATTGGTAGAAGAAGGATTTTACAACGACCTTCTTTTTCACCGTGTGATAAAAGATTTCATGGTACAAGGTGGTGATCCCGATTCAAAAGGTGCACCAGCCAACAAGTCACTGGGCTCAGGCGGTCCTGGTTATCAGATTCCCGCTGAAATAATTTATCCACAACTTTTCCACAAACGTGGTGCATTATCAGCCGCCCGTACCGGAGATCAGATGAATCCTGAAAAGAAATCATCAGGCTCACAGTTTTACATCGTTTGGGGTTCTGTTTATACGGAAGCTCAGCTTTCAGGAATGGAAAAACAGAAAAAGGAGCAAGCTATGCAAGCTTATTTTGGAAATCTGGCCAACGAAAGACGCGATACCATTCAGGCTCTTTACGACTCCAAGAATCAAGCCGCTTTGGATACCATGCAAAAGCAACTCGCAGATATGACCGAGGCTGAATTTGCCAAAAATCCGGAAAAAGGTGGATTCACTGCAGAACAGAAAAAAGCGTATTCCACTGGTGGCGGTACACCCCACCTCGATAACGAATACACGGTATTCGGCGAAGTAATTGAAGGCCTTGATATCGTGGAAAAAATCCAGTCTTGCCAAACAGCAGGCAGCGATCGTCCAAAAGCAGACATCACCATGAAAATGAAAATCGTGAAGAAATAATTCACGCTATTCGCAATTTAGTAGAAGGGTGTCATCAAATTTATTCTTGGAGACACCCTTTTTCTTTTAAATTCTAATCCATTCTTTTAGAACATCATCATACCGCTTTATTGCTTTTGCCGGATTCCCTGCAACGATCGTATAAGCAGGTACACTCTTTGTCACTACGCTGCCACCAGCTACCACAGCATGTTTACCAATCGTAACCCCGGCTACAATCACAGCATTCGCTCCTATCCAGGCTTCATCTTCAATGACAATATCTTTGGTACTCACTTTCTGCATTTTAATAGGCATGGTTACATCTTCATATCCATGATTCAGCCCTGAACAAACGATGTTCTGCGCTAAAATAACATCATTCCCAACTGTAACCGGACCAATCAGCACACAACCCAGACCAATCAGCGTTCTGTCTCCAATCCTGACATCCCCCACGCCATTGTTGACCGTTGCAAAATCTTCAATTGTGGAATCAGCACCCAGACTGAACACATTAAAAGGCAGCACATCCATACGCGCCCTGCAACGAATCAGGGAATGTCTGCCTTTAGAATGTTTAAAAGGGTTTACAAAAAGCTTGACCCACAAACGAGGTCTGGCCTGATTTCTGGGCATCAGCATCCACAAAAGGAAATTCTTTAATTTTGGAGAGTCTTTGAGTTTTTCTTTAAGTCCCATAGTACCTTAAGTATTAAAATTTAAAAATATCTTTCATAGTATTAATACGGATTTTCAGACCGGATACGCCATTCAATGGGATACCCATTGTTTGCCCGGTTACCGATATTTTTCATCCAGCCAAGCGGATGTCCTTCATACATCATTAAAACCCAACCCAAAGGGCAAGTTTCAGGTAGAGTCAAAGCTTCCCTGCGCAAATAGGCGATGGACTGCTTCAAATCCAGCGAAAATGTTTTTACGGATTCTATTTTAAGCTCATTGGATAAAGCCAGGGAAATATCAGGCAATAAATCCTTCCCTTTCACCTCCCCCATGACAATACCTGCATGAACGATTCGGAGATTTTTTTCCAATAGATGAAGAGCAGGTTTATGATTGTTTCTCAAAGCACAAATGCGGCCCAGACGATCGTACGAAAAATCAAATGCATCTGGGTTCTTTAACAATCCCCGAACTGAATCCGGAATTTCCAACTGTTTTTTCTGATTGTTACTTAACTTCACTTTGGGCAATTTTCCGGAAGAATAGTACCCTTCTTCTTTTTGCAAAAGTGCTAAAAAGAAACCTTCACCTTTTGTTTTATGAGGCATAAAACGATAAACAGGTATATTTTCATCCGTTAAATCCAGTAACGTAAAATCCTGCGATTCAACAGAAGTATAACCTAGGGAACCAGTTATGTGCCACTCCGAAGGAACGGGTATATCCAGCACCTTTGCACCAAGCTCATCGCATATCCAGCGAATGTTGTCTTCGTCCTCCAGCCTGTTAAACGTACAGGTGCTGTAAATCAGACAACCACCAGGACGCAAGGCAGTCCATGATTGTTTGAGAATATCACGCTGCCTGGAAGCACAGAGTTTGACATTATCTTCAGACCATTCGGTGATGGCACCCGGATCCTTGCGAAACATTCCTTCGCCCGAGCATGGTACATCCGTTAAAATCACATCAAAAAAATCTGTCAATCCTGAAAAAGAAGACGGGTCACTTTGTGTGACTATCACATCCGGATTGCCCCATTTAACCAGATTTTCTGCCAATATATTTGCTCTGGTACGAATTAACTCATTGGCCACTAATAGACTGCCTGAAGGCAGAACAGAAGCTGCCAGCGTAGATTTTCCACCGGGAGCAGCACACAAATCAAGCATTCTGACAGGAACTCCTCCAAGTACTTCCAAAGCCTTGTTCAAAGCTTGCTCAACAAACATGGAAGAAGCTTCCTGCACATAATAACAGCCTGCATGCAACAAAGGATCAAAAGTAAAAGCCGGACGATCGTTCAAATAACGACCAAAAGAAGACCAGGGAACTGATTCAGCCAAAAAAGCAGACAGTGCATCAGACATTTTTTCACCTAACTTAGAAGGGTTCATACGAATGCTGACAGATGCAGGCTTCTCCAAAGCTGTAACTAAATTTTCAGCCTCATCGCCCAACAAATTCTGGGTCTGCTTTAGGAATGCTTCTGGTAATGACATAAATTTCCAATGTTTGTTGTTTGCAAAGATAGTAGGAGAATGCGAATATCCAGTAAAGGCATTTGCAGTTCTGCACATTTTCATAGTACATTTGCATTTAAATACATCCGCACGTAAAATCTGAAACAATGCCAGGCATTTTGTACCTATTTCCAGTAACATTGGCTGAAAGTTCGCTTGAAAAAGTCCTTCCCCAATACAACAGAGAATTAATTTTGCCAATCCGGCATTTTATTGTGGAAGAAGTGCGTACAGCCAGACGATTTCTGAAAAAAGCCGACCCGGGCTTTGATATCGATGCTTGTCAGTTTTACTCGCTGAACAAACACACCACCCCCGAACAAATTGCCGGTTACCTGGAAGCATTGAAAAATGGATCAGATATGGGACTGCTCTCCGAAGCAGGCTGCCCGGCTATTGCAGATCCGGGAGCAGATATTGTGCGCATCGCTCAGGAAAAGAAATACAAAGTAGTTCCTTTGGTTGGCCCTTCTTCCATCTTACTGGCGCTCATGGGTTCCGGCTTCAATGGACAACGTTTTGCTTTTGAAGGTTATCTTCCCGTTGAAAAAGACGATCGCATCAAAGCCATTAAAAGACTGGAACAGCGTTCATACTCGGAAGATATGACACAAATTTTTATTGAAACTCCATACAGGAATATAAAGTTGTTGAATGACCTGACTGAAAATCTTCGTCCAAATACCCGTATATGTGTCGCTTTTGACCTGACAGGCCCTGATGAAAATATACGTACACTTTCCGCTAAAGATTGGAAAAAAGATCAGACAGAGCTCACAAAAAAGCCTTGCATATTTTTGATATACAAGGGATAAACTATGATATTTACTTATTAAGGAGCGATTCCAGAAAATCAATCTCGCCTTCCAAAAAGGCACTAAAATACGATTTTCCAAGATTTTCACGAATTTGAGGAAGCGTCCAGAATTTTCCATTGCTTTTATCAAGACCAGTCAACTCATTTTCGTCCTCAATAGTAAGTACATATAATAGAACCTGCCATTTTCCAATCTTATTTTCATGCTTGTATCTCAATAAGAATTTTGGAGGCGGACTGTTTGGAAAAAAATCTTTTTGCATCTTTTCCAGAGTTTCTTCTACAGAAAACCCATATTCCATCATACATTCAAAAGGATGATCAAATTTTCGAACATCCGGACAGAATTCATACGTACGTTGAGATAAATAAATATTTCCGGATTTGAAAGTTAATATACGGATTAAGGGATGTTGAAAAACTCCTGGTTTTTCGAGCGATACCGATCGGGCAATACGACCTATCACTCTTCCACCATCATCAACTACAGGAAGCCAATATTCCCTTTTATTAATGTGGTTAATCATATATATGCGATAGATTATGACCACAACGACAACGATAACAAGCATTGCTAAAAGTCCAGTAACTGAATTACTGAATTTAGGTAAAAACCCACTGTAATTTTCTATTGAAGCATTCATCGTTCTTTACTGATCTTTCTATCCAATGGAACAATCCTAAATCGGTTTTGTTCGAATAGGTTGGATTATATGTGCTTTTCAGCATGATAGGATGAGCGGACCAAGGGGCCACTCTCAACCAATGAAAAGCCTTTAAGTAAAGCTTTATTTTTATAGAATAAAAATTTATCAGGGTGAATATACGCCTGAACCGGTAAATGCTTGCGGGTAGGTTGCAAATATTGTCCCAAAGTCAGAATGGAACAACCAACATTCAGCAAATCATCCATTGCTTCCAATAATTCAACTTCCGATTCCCCCAAGCCCAACATCAGACCAGACTTGGTGCGAATGCCTCCCTCAGCCAGTTGTTTTAACACCAGCAGACTTCTATCATAAAATGCAGCCGAACGGACTTCTGGTGTTAAACGTTTCACTGTTTCCAGGTTATGGGAAACGATATCGGGTTTTTCATCGATGATTTTTTGAATAAGTTCGACCTTTCCCTGAAAATCAGGGATTAAAACCTCAATGGTGATTTCCGGGTTGACTTGTCTCAATCTTTGGATAACCTGAACCCAATGACCGACCCCTAAATCAGGCAAATCATCCCTGTCCACTGAAGTTAGTACCACATGCTTTAACTTCATTAACCGTACGGATTCAGCCAATCGTCCGGGTTCTTCAGCATCAGGTGGAAATGGTTTTCCGGTCTCCGTATTGCAAAACTTGCAAGAACGTGTGCAAATGGTACCCAGTACCATAAAAGTGGCTGTACCCCTACTCCAGCATTCAGCCTGATTTGGACAACGACCGCTTGAGCAAATAGTATGTAAATGCTGGCCTTCAATAATTTTTCGGGTATGATTAAAACCTTCGTTGTCGCCTAAATGTATTTTAAGCCATTCCGGTTTACGTACATAATTTGCCATACCCCTTTTTATAAATTCTTGAATATAAAATCAGCCATCCTGTTGTAAAGGTGCTTGCGATAGGTTTCTCCAAGAATACTGTGATTGCTTGTTGGATACATTTGCATGTCAAATTGAATACCTGATTGTATTAAAGCCTCAGACATATCCAAACTTTGATTGACACGTACATTATCATCCATCATACCATGTACCAAAAGCAGACGTCCCTTCAGACTGGCAGCCCTCAACAATGGTGAGCCTGCATCATATCCAGATTGGTTTTCTTGTGGAGTTCTCATGTATCGCTCACCATAAACTGAATCATAGTAGCGCCAGTCACAAACAGCTCCCACAGCAATACCAGCTTTAAATACAGTAGAAGGATCAGTCATAGACATCAAAGTGATGTAGCCACCGTAACTCCAACCCCAAATACCTATTCTGGAACCATCTATGTAGGTTTGCTTTTTCAAAAAATTGGCAGTTGCAACCTGATCTTCTGTTTCCTGAATACCCAGGTTGCACCAGGTCGATTTACGAAAAGCCTCACCACGGCCACCCGTACCACGTCCATCAACACAAACAACAATGTACCCTTTTTCAGCCAAAAAATATTCCCAGTCAAAATCAAACTCATTCAAGGCTGATTGAGAATCTGGACCACTGTATTGAATTTGCAACACCGGATATTTTTTGGATTTATCAAAAGCCGAAGGTTTTAACATCCAGCCGTTTAATTTCTGTCCATCAGCAGCAGGTAACGAAAAAAAGGTTTTATCGTCGTATTGATAGTTGGCCATCATGGATCGAAGTTCTTTATTATTCTCAACAGAGCGGACTTCTATACCCTCTTCATCACACACACTGTACATCTGAGGTGTTGTTATATCCGACCATGTCTTTACAAAATAGCTATAGTCCGAATTGAAAGTCGCTTTGTTGACACCTGGCCTGGCACTGATTTTCATCTTCTTTCCTTTCATATCAATACTGTAAAGCGAACGTTCCATCGGCCCATCTTCCGTAGATTGATAGTAGAATATTTTATGAATGGTATCACAACCTAAAAATTTTGTTACGTCCCACTTACCTGTGGTCAGTTGTTTTTGCAATCCTCCTTTGTCTCCATAAAGGTACAAATGACGGTATCCATCTTTCTCACTTAAATAGGTGAAATTATTAGTCGAAAATTGTATGGCATCATACATCGGTTCCACATATTTTTCGCTTTGGTCTGTCAACACCAAGGTACTTTGAGCGGACTTTGGATTGGAGTAGAACATTTTGAAAACAGTCTGAGCCTTGTTTAAAGTCATTACTGCCAATTGATTGTTGTATCGGGTGAAGCGAATGCGTGGAATATAGTCTTCCTCGGCAACAGGTAAAATCATCTGCTTGGCCGAACGGGTCTGAAGACTGAAAGCAAAAATAGAAACCGTTGAATTCAAATTGCCGGCACTGGGATATTTATAACTGTAAGAACCTGGATAATACGTATTTTTACCTGGAAGAATGGCTCCAAACAAAGGCATGGTATAGGTCGGTACTTTTTTTTCATTAAACTTCACATAAGCTAAAAATTTGCTGTCTGAAGACCAGTCAAATGCACATGTTTCCACAAATTCTTCTTCATACACCCAATCAGCAACACCATTAATGATGCTGTTTTTTTCTCCATCAGTTGTTACGGCAATTTCAGTTCCAAAATACAATCTTTTAATAAACAGGTTATTATCCCTTGAAAAAGCAATTGAGCGACTATCTGGAGAAAATTTGGCATCCCTTTGAAATCCGATATCAGATAGAGGTTCTAACAAATTTCGTTTGCGGTCATACACCTGAAAATCGGTCGTAAAGGAATGGCGATAAATTGGATTTTTCTCTGACCAGACCAGAATTTTGGTTTCATTTGGACTAAAAGTATAACCAACAATCTTTTTCAAAGAAGTTCCTTTTACTTTTTCAATATCAAGGATTATTTCCTCTTGTTTTCCAGAAATGTAACTGTATCGAATCAATTTCTTGCCTGAATCATCGATGCACGTGTAAAAATGAGCATCCTGCATCGATCGCATTTCGGGTATCGAAGCCGATAGGAAATCGCCTGAAACAATCGAATTCAAAAGAATCACCTGTTTGGCAGCAAACATCAAACAAACATTCAGACTCAGGATAAGTAACAAACAAATTCTCTTCATAATAGTGTGGTTAGTCGGTTGCAAAAATACGAATTAGAATTCGGAAGCCCATTTATTAAGCCACTTTTCTGTATTTTTGCAAGACTTTAAGCATCCGAAAAATTAAAAGGACTGGAAAACGCTTGGAACAAGTCTATAAAAAATGACAACAATACCCCTGTACAGAAAGTTTCAGGATTTCCTGAACGACTATTTTGAAAATAAAATTCAGAAAATTTCCCTGAATGCGGGATTTACTTGCCCCAACAGGGATGGAAACAAAGGTTTTGGAGGTTGTACCTATTGCAACAACCAAACCTTCAATCCGGCATATTGCCAGACAGAAAAAAGCATCACCCTGCAACTTCAGGAAGGTATTCGTTTTTTTGCAAAAAAATATCCAAAGATGGATTATCTGGCATATTTCCAGGCGTATACCAATACGTACGGCGAACTGGAACGGTTGAAATCCTTGTACGAAGAAGCCCTGAAGGTACCCGGAGTAAAAGGTCTTGTCATCGGAACCAGGCCGGATTGTATGCCGGAAGATTTACTGGATTACCTGGAAAAGTTGTCCAAAAATCAGTTTATTTTAATTGAATATGGTATTGAATCTACCAACGATGAGACCCTGAAACGAATCAACCGCGGTCATGATTTTGCCAGTTCAGCAGACGCTATCAGACGTACTGCAGCAAGAGGCCTTCCCGTCGGGGTTCATGTTATCCTTGGTCTTCCAGGCGAAAACCACCACGACATCCTGCTACACGCCGAAAGACTGAACGAATTGCCGATAGACACACTCAAACTGCATCAGCTTCAGATCATCCGGGATACCAAACTGGCAAAACAAGTCGAAACTGATCCAACCATGGTTCATTTGTACACCGCTGAAGAATACGCCGATTTAGTGATTGACTTTCTGGAAAAGCTTAGGCCAGACATTGCCGTTGAACGTTTTGTCTCCCAATCTCCCAAGGAATTGCTGATTGCGCCGGACTGGGGTTTAAAAAATTATGAGTTTACTCATTTAGTGGAAAAAAAGATGCGGATTCAGCACAATTATCAGGGACGAAAGTATTCCATCCAGGATCAGTCCGTATAAAAGGAACCTATCTTTTCAGTTGTTTTTTAATCAGATTAAGCAAAAAGGTAAACTCTTCGAATTTTGCAATTTTGGATACCGCCAGATAGTAAACCAATCCGACAAAAGTTCCTATCAGTAATTTAAGAACCTGACTCGTGAAAAGGTAGGTAGAACCGTAAGCAAAAAGCCCCATTGTTGCAGTCAGGAGAATAACAGGTAAAAGATCCTTGAATTGATTCAACAAACGAAGTCCCATTAGTTTTTTAGTATAAATGGTAATAATGACCATATCTGTGAAAGAATACAAAAGCAGCCCCCAACACATTATTTGAATGCCAAAAGGAATGGTTACCACCAATATGATGATCGCCATAATCTTTTTAATAATTTCCGCACTTAAAAAATAATCCGAACGACCTTTGACATTCAGGATGGAGCTATTCATCATCATTACCGGATTCCACATATAGGCAATACAAAGAATCTGAATGTAGGGAATAGCGGGCACCCATTGTACATTCAGTACCACCTTCACTAAAGGCTCAGCCAATGCACAAAGGCCGACAGAAATTGGAAAAATGACATAACAGGAAAGCTTCAGATACTTGCTAAAATAATAGGTCAACTTTTCATCATCATCTTGCATGCTGCACTGTATGGGATAAATAGCCCTGACAATCACCGCAGATATATTGTTTGACGTAAAGGTCGCCAGGTTCGAGGCCTGATAAAAACTGCCCAAAGATTGTTTTGAATAGAATTTCCCGATAACCAGTGTATAAAGATTGGTATAGACCGTATGCAACAAAGACGATAAAAGCAGTTTGGATCCAAAAGAAAACAAAGCCATAAAAGATTCTTTGGAAAAAACCCAGAGGGGAGACCAACGGGAAAGTATCCAAAGTAAAATATTACAAATCAGGTTATTTAAAACCGTTTGCGCAACAAGAGCCCAAACACCATAACCGGTATAAGCCATCCAAATGCCGAGCAATCCGCTAATGAAAACAGCCAGCGTGGAAGACAAAGCCAATTTCTTAAAGTCCAGAGCAATAGAAAGTTTCGCCCTTTGAACAAGCCCAAAAGAATTAAGGATTAAAGAAATACCCACAACTCTGGTAATATCAATCAGTTTTTCTTCTTTGTAAAAATCGGCAATAAAAGGAGCAGCAAAAAAAAGCATTAAATACACCAGCAAGGCAACCACAAAATTAAAATAGAAAGCAGTGGAGTAATCAATTTCATTTCTGTCTTTTTTTTGAATCAATGCAGATCCGAAACCACTGTCCACAAAGGTCTGTGCAATTGCCATAAAAAAAGCAAGCATGGCAATGAGCCCATATTCTTCAGGCAAAAGCAAACGAGCAATAATTATACTCATTACAAATTGGATACCCTGACTGCCAAAACGTTCGACAGCACTCCACACTACACTTTTCACCGTTTTTTGATTCAGATCATCCATTGTCTTGTACTGCTTTTTATTTTTTTTGCGAATATAATTATAAAGATTTTATAAATCACAGGTTAACTGGAAATACTTATCCGGAATAAAATATAACGAAAGGTAATATCAAAGTAATTGATTTTTATATATATTTGTATAAAGCAAAGAAAATTACAGCAAAACCAAATTTGAATTTTCAATTTGTCAACGTCTTTTAATATTACAAGAGACATTATTCCTTTTATATTAAAGAATAAAATCTCGTAATTTAAAGAAAAAAAAGAATGACTACTGAACAGAGTGAAGAACATCGAATCTCGGTCGCTGATGGCTTAAGAGGTTTTGCTATTATAGCCATTACACTGCTACATAGTATTAATCATTTTAATCTTTCCATCTTCCCAGTGAGCTCAAGTCCTTTTTTAAATTGGGCCGATCCGATAATTAACACAATCGTAACCTCTGTCTCATCTGGAAAATCATACGGTCTTTTTGCGCTTTTATTCGGATTAACGTACCACCTTCAACTTTCAAACCAGGAAAAACGTGGAAAGGACTTTAGTTACCGTTTTATCTGGAGAATGTTTATTCTATTTTTCATCGGCACGATAAATTCTGCTTTTTTTGCTGGTGAAATTCTGGTTTTATATTCAATCTTAGGTCTTGTATTGGTTCCTTTGCGTCATGCTAAAAACAGAACTCTGATTATCCTTACAATTTTGTTATTGATGCAACCCCTGTTGCTTGCCAAAATAGTTTATATCCCTTTTAGTGAAAACTATTCGCAAAATTTCCAACGTTACAGTCCACATGAATTATTCAGTCAATTAGCTCATAATTCATTCCTGGATATGATCAGGACGAATCTTACACTAGGTAAGCAAGTATATTGGTTAAGTATTATATCAAACTGCGAGCGAATTTTTCAATCCACAGCTCTTTTTATTATTGGAATTTTACTGGGCAGGCAAAAACTTTTTGATCCATCGCTAAGAACCAATAAATTTTGGCAAAAAACGCGCATTATCACTTTAATTAGTTTTCTGGTGATAAATGCCATCAAATTCAAATTGACAACATTATTACCATCAGGCGCTCTTCACAATATGATTGATAATCTTTTATCCTTGTGGTCCGATTTTGCTGTAATCATTTTCATTGCAAGTCTGTTCATCCTCATTTATTCTTGTTCATTTAAAAAAAATGTGCGATGGATGGAACCGATCGGTAAAATGAGCCTTACAAATTACATCATGCAATCTGTCCTTGGGTCATTTATTTTCTATGGATACGGACTTTTTCTGTCAAAATATTGCGGCATCACCACAAGTTTTCTAATTGGTCTGATTTTACTATTTTTGCAGTACTTATTTTGTATCTGGTGGTTAAAATTTCACAAGAAAGGGCCTATTGAACAATTATGGCATAATTTGACCTGGATAAAAAGTTCAGTTTTGCTTAAAAATATAAAACACTAATTAAAATTATTTTATCGTGAATATATTCTTTTGGATTGGGGCATTTTTAGTATTCTATACCTACCTGGGGTATGGTATCCTTTTGTTTTTTCTAGTTAAAATCAAAGAACGCTTCTTTCCGGAAAAAAAGGGTCCGTTCTCAGAAATTCTTCCGGATATCACACTTATGATAGCTGCTTTTAACGAAGAGTCTGTTGTCGATGAAAAAATGATCAATTGCCGAGCATTACAATACCCGGAAGGAAAACTCAAATTTATTTGGATTACGGATGGTTCAAACGACAGAACCAATGAATTGCTCGCTGCTTTTCCGGAAGTAACCGTTTTATTCAGGCCCGAACGACAAGGAAAAACCGCTGCTCTCAACAGAGGAGTCCCCTTTGTAGAAACACCCATTGTCGCCTTCACAGATGCCAATACCATGCTTAACGAAAATGCTATTCTGGAAATAGCAAGGTCTTTTGCAGATCCAAAAGTCGGATGCGTTGCTGGAGAAAAACGCATAGAACAAAAAGATGAAAGTGGTGCAACTGCCGGCGAAGGTATCTACTGGAAATATGAATCAACACTTAAAGCACTGGATGACAGACTCTACTCAGCAATTGGAGCAGCCGGTGAATTATTTTCCATTCGAACTGCACTCTTTGAACAAATGCCAAGCGACACCTTGCTTGATGACTTTATTCTATCCATGAGAATCGCTCAAAAAGGGTACAAAATTGCATACTGTAAAAAAGCCTATGCCATCGAAGATCCATCGGCAAATATGAAGGAAGAAGAAAAGCGAAAAGTTAGAATTTCGGCAGGTGGCTTGCAGTCCATCTATCGGTTACGCAGTCTTTTGAACCCTTTTAAATATGGCATTTTAAGTTTTCAATACGTATCCCACCGTGTTTTACGTTGGTCATTAACACCCATTGTCTTTTTTCTGCTGTTTCCAATAAACCTATGGCTGGTACTATTTAGCAACAGCCCTGTTCTATATGGAATTCTTTTAGCGCTTCAAGTCTTGTTTTACTTATCCGCAGCCTGGGGATTGCATTGTGCACAAAAACAAATTAAGAACAAGCTCTTCTACATACCCTATTACTTTCTCTTTATGAACGTAAGTGTTCTAAAAGGGATCAGATATCTGAAAAACAAAAAGGGAAGTGGTGTGTGGGAAAAAGCAAAACGAGCCTAAAGATTGTCTCTGACTACAGCTTTTAATTCATATGCATCTATCGGCTTTGACATATACAAAGACCCACCTGCGTCCATAAAAGCTAATTTATCACTTTCAAAGGCAAAAGCAGTCAATGCAATAATTGGAATAAGCTTATCAATCTCCCTAATTTTTCTGGTTGCATCCAATCCATTGAGCACAGGCATCTGAATGTCCATTAATATCAGGTCTGGATGAATCTCTTCATAAAGTTGAATAGCTTCTTTACCATTCATTGCCCTGATAATATTGTACTCTTTTCTAAGTAAAATAGAGATCAGTGCAAAATTACTATCAGTATCTTCAGCTACTAATATTGTTTTATTGCTCATTGATTTTAGTATTTCCTTCAAACCAAACTTCCAGAAAAAATCTCATAAAAAATTAATTTTATGACTTCAATTTAATTCGATACGAATGTACAATCGTTCATTGTACTTTGCAAGTTGTTTCCCTTTTTTCTTTAAAATTATTTCTATAAAATTCAATTTTTTTTCAAGGCAAAAAACAGACTAAAAAAAGGCATTAAAATAATTTAAAACAAAACATAGTTTAAGAATCATTGATTATCAGACTGTTCCTTTTTTTGTTTTTGTTCTAAAAATAAACATATTATTCGTACAAAAGTGTAAATTTGCTTTAAATTAAAAAGTAGCTTTAAAGATGCCTTTTTGCACCTGTAATGTCAAACGTCATGGAAAAAACAAGCACTAATTCTTTGGTAGAAAATAAGAGTCCAAATTATTCCGAGATACTTCATAAACCGGAAAATTCAGACAAATTATTAAAAATGACAGCTGACACGATGTTTATGTTATCCAAAGATGGCATATGTGTTGACATGATTCTACATACCAACAAATGGTTTTTGCAAAACACCTCCAAATTTATAGGTAAAAATATATTTGAGCTTATTCCGGCAGAAACGGCTCTTGCCTTGAAAATCAATTTCGATAAAGTCTTGTCTACTGGCGAAACTTCCACCGAAAATTATGAATTAGTACTTTCAGGGAAAAACTATTTCTTCAAATGCATCATATACAATTACAGTGAAGATCTGATTCTATGTCAATACAGGGATATCACCCAGCGTGTTTTATTAAAAAAGAAACTGGAAATAATAAACCAAAGATTGAAGGAAATTGAGGAAGTAGCTCAAATTAGTCAATGGATTTACAACTGTGATTTAAAAGAATTTACATACTCTGGTTTCTCCGGTGCACTTGCAGTTGCCAGTGAAACAAAACTTATTAGTCTGGAAAATTATTTAAAATACATCCACCCTAAAGACAGAAGCAACTTCGATAATTTTGTCAAAGAAGGGATGCAAGGACTTACTGATGACAGATTAATCGTTTATCGGCTACTTTTAAACAACAAAGTATTTCATTTCAAGTTTAAAAATATCAACACCTACTATGAAAATGGAATGAAAATGATAAACGGTTATGTACAAAACATTTCAGATATCATGGAAAAAAAACATGAACTGGAGGTGGTCACACTTGCCGTAGAGAATTCAACTGATTATATTTTTTCCATGAAATCTGAAGGTCAGTTGGTTTTTGGAAACGGAAAATTCAAAGAATACAACCACTTAAATGTTGGTGAAGACATAACTAAATACAATTTTTTTGATATAATCAGTGGATCCAACAAAACAAAAATGATGGATATCATTCATCAATTAACTTTCACCAATCAGACTATTAATTTTGTCGAGCTTCATCCAATTCCAGGCAAACCAGAGATAATTGCCTTTGAATATACATCCTATCTGGTGCAAGATTCGTATGGTGAGGATCTTATCTGGGTCTTTGGTAAGGACATCACAGAGCATGTAAATTATGAGAAGCAAGTCAAAGAGCTCAATCAGATTATGAGCACCGTTTTGAATAATATCCCCATGTCCATTTCTGTTAAGGATGTAAAAGACGATTTTAAGTATATTTTCAGCAATAGAATCGGTGACGAATTTCATTGGGGTATTAAGGATGGAATGATAGGCAAAAGTGATTTTGAAGTTTTCCCTAAAAAAATTGCTGAAAAAATGAGAGTTGAAGATCTGGCCAACATCATAAGCAATCAAGTAAATAGAAAAATCATCGAAGACGTCGATGAATATGGTGAAAAACAAATCAGAGATCAATTGCGGATCCTGGTAAAAGATGAAACCAGACCCCTGTTAATTTCAATTGAACGGGACATCACCAAAGATAAACTCATGGAACAGGAGCTTATTGATGCTAAAGAAAAAGCCGAGCAATCGGATAAGCTTAAATCTGCCTTTATAGCAAATATGAGTCATGAAATCAGAACACCTTTAAATGCCATAATCGGTTTTTCCAGAATAATAGCTGAAACCGAAAATAGTGATGAAAGACAATCCTACTTTACTATTGTAGATGAAAACAATACCAGATTGCTGGGTCTTATCAATGAAATTCTGGACATTTCAAAAATCGAATCCGGTATTGTGGAATTTAACTATGAACCAATAGATCTGGAAGCGTTGTCTCTGGAAATTCTTCAAACCAATTCCATGAGATGCGGTAAAAATACCAAGCTTATTTACGATGGCACCAAACAAGACCTGATCATCAATTCAGACAAGAATAGATTGGCTCAAGTATTTAACAACCTAATTGGCAATGCTATTAAATTCACGAAAAACGGAAATATAAACTTTGGCTACACTAAGAAAACGGATTATATTGAGTTTTATGTAAAAGATACAGGAACGGGCATCGAAACGGATCAAATTGATAAGGTTTTTGAACGCTTCGTAAAAACGGATAATTATTCCCAGGGAACTGGTTTAGGCCTTTCAATCAGTAAATCTATTCTTGATAAAATGGGCGGAGCCATCACCGTTAATTCTACTTTTGGAGTGGGCTCCTGTTTTACTTTTACTTTACCCATTAGTTGCATTGTAAACTATTTGGTAAATGAAAATCAGACTTCTGCTCCCGATTATATTGAAAGAAAAGAAAAAAAGGAATTAGTTATGGTAGCCGAAGATACAGACAGCAACTATATTTTACTGGAAGCCATGATTGGTGGTCTTTACAATTTAAAAAGAGCAAAAAATGGGTTGGAAGCCGTAAATATGTTTGAAGAGCAACAGCCAAATCTGATTTTGATGGACATTAAAATGCCCGTTATGAATGGATTAGATGCGACAAGAGTTATACGTACCATCTCTTCCGTTGTACCAATAATCGCATTAAGTGCCTTTGCTTTTGAGGAAGACCGGAACAGATCCATCGATAGCGGATGTACTGATTTTCTGGCAAAACCATTCAAAAAAAGACAATTGGTTGAAATGATCAGTAAATATTTAAAATAGACATGACCGATAATGCTATCCTTCGAATAATACGATTTATTTTTGCCGCATTAACTTTCCTTGTTTCATTCCTATCAATTTGTGCATTAATTAGTTCAAATTATGGGGGAGCCTTCGATGTTTTTGGTTTTTACGGACTATTCCAGCCAATGCTGATACTTTTAAATCTGATTTTAATAATTTATTGGATCATCCGGTTCAAATTATTAGTCATCGTACCAGTAGTGACCATTTTGCTTAATTTAAGCTTTATTGGTTCTGTCTATCAAATACCATTCAGGTTTAAGAAAGTACCTGAAACAGCAGAAAACACCATTCGTTTAGCCAGCTACAATGCACAAGGATTTTATCATGGGCAAAGACCGTTAACGGTGAGTCTGGTCTCCGATTTTATGAAAGAAAAAAATGTTGATGTACTGTGTATGCAGGAAATGGATTACGATTCAACCTTTACCATTGACAGCATTGCAAGGTCCTTCTCTTTTCTACCATACAGTACAGTTGCCAGCTCTTCAATGACTGGATTCAATCTGATGATTCTAAGCAAATTCCCCATAATACGTTCCACCAGAATTCATTTTGGAGAGGAAGGAAATCAGGCAATGCAGACCGATTTGCTCATACATGGAGATACTGTGCGGGTATTCACCTTTCACCTTCAAACCACCAATTTCAATCAGACGAAATACAAGTTTGTACCTCAAAATTGGCTTTGGGACTTATCCGGTGAGGCAAAAAAGTCACAGATTGTATACGATGTTATTCTTAAAAATTATAGAAAACGAACCCTACAGGCAACATACATTCATGATCAAATTGAAAGCTCCCAAAACCCCACATTGGTATGCGGAGATATGAATTCAATACCCTCCTCCTACACCTATCATCAGATAAAGGGTCAGTTAAAAGATGGATTTAAGACCTGTGGTAAAGGTTATGAATATACCCTGTTGGGACTTTTCAGACTTTACAGAATTGATTACATTTTCCACTCTAAAGATTTCCAGGGGTATTCCTACCAGTCCTATAAATTGGATTTCAGTGATCACAAACCAGTCATTATGGAGTTAAGCTTAAAAGGTCAGGTAAATCAATAAATTTATTCCTGACCGTGTGGAGTATGAATGAATTTTTTCCCCTTTTTCATTTTAAAGAAATTCAGGAACATCATAACAAAAAGAGTTGGAACAGTTTTCCAGCTTTTTCTAAAAAAATCCTTTAAGAGATCAGGCGGAGTGACCATTGCAAATAAACCCACCAACAAAACAAGAAGTACAAACCATTTAATGGCAGAAGTCCAGCTTATAATCAAAACCAACATAGCCATCAGACCTGTCAATCCGAACATCACAACCCTCGGAAGCAACATCCATTGAATAATTTTATCCAGATAATTAATATTCCCAGTACGTAAACACATGGGAACATTTCGTAAGTTGGATAACAACATGGAATACTGAGCTGAAAGCCAACGCTGACGTTGTGTGGAATATACCTGGTCTTTACTGGTCTTTTCATCGCGAACATAAATAGCGTCTGCATACTCAATTTTTACGGATTGTTTCAGTAGCAAAGTTTCAAGCTCCTTATCTTCACCGGCGGTTTTCAGATGAACAACATTTTCCTTGAACCATTTAAAATCAAAAGCCATACCAGACCCAACCAAAGCGGTCGATAATCCGAAAGCACAATGACCTTTTCGAAAAATAGAATGATTAACCTCTTCACTGACAGCATCAAAAACGGCAACACCCGTCTGAAGGTTTTTGGCAATACGATGAGCCTGTAAAGCCTTTACACCAGAAGCAAAAGCGTTATTGATCGCCTTCAGGTAAGATGGATCCACCACATTATCTGCATCAAGTATCGTAACAATGTCAAAAGAACCGATATCGTAATTATCCAGAGCAAAATTAAGGGCTTTAGCCTTGGAACTTTGTTCAAAAGTCACCTCAAGAAAAGTAATTGGCATTTGCCTAAGCGTTTCATTTGTCTCATCCTGCATATGATCAGAGATGACCACCACTTCATAACTATCCTTCGGATAATCTTGTAAAAGAAAATTTTGTACTGAATTTAGTATAACACGATCTTCCCGATAGGCAGGAAACAAGACAAGCGCCTTTTTAAATTCCTCAGAAACAGGATATTCGCGATTTCTAAAAAATTTCGATGCAATACCAAATACCAGGAGGTAAAGCACAGACAAAGCTACTGTAATAAAAATAACCCAGTCCAGAACGCTGAAGAAAATATAAAAAGTCATTGTTTCTTAAATTATTTATCCATTTTCAAAAAGGCATTTATGCCACGAATACATGCTTTCATCAAATTGGTTTTCCCTTTAATCAGAAACAACAAACAAGCTTTTGAATTTGCAATTAAAATTTGATAGATTATTGATATCCATTTATTTAAGCCATCAATATTTCGCCAGGCATAAAGCAATCGGTTACGTGTCATATAAAAAACCTGTAACTGACTATAAACACCTGTACTTTTACTTCCCTTATGAAATACCACACAGGTTGGAATGTACCACATTTCAAAACCAGCACGCAAAACCGCAGCACTCCAGTCTAATTCCTCATAGTATAGAAAATAGATTTCAGGCATTAACCCTACTTTTTCCAAAGCACTTTTCTTGAAAAGCATAGCCGCACCATGTACAATGGGTGTGGGTATAGGACTATCCCATCTGCCGTCGTCGACCTCATCTATGCCAATAATATCATTCCGTAAGGTAACCTTGGTCAATGGTGTATAACCTGCAAACTGGATAGTATTACCAGGTTCGGCAAACAATATTTTTGGAGATACCGCTGCTATAGATGGATTGAGAATCATCGCATCAATCAGTGAACGAAATCCATCCGTACGAACAAAGGTATCGTTGTTCATAAAGAAAAGGTAATCACCTTTTGCATTCAGAATGCCTAAATTATTTCCACCGGAAAATCCCAGATTCTGATCACTTCTAAGCGCAACGATTTGTGGGTATTTCTTTTTTAAAATTTCTGCTTCATTCATTCTGGAAGCATTATCTACTACAACAATCTCATAAGAGACCGAGTGAATAGTTTCAAGTAGGGATTCTATCAATTCACATGTATCATCCAAACCATTGTAATTCACAGTTATGACAGATAGCAATGGTTCAGAATGCTTTGAACTTAAGGCACTTTCTGACAAATCCGGATCCGTACTGCTCATCCTCTTATCAAGTTAATTGTTTTAATGCTTTGGGATTGAAAAACTAAACGTAGTCCCCACTCCTATTTTAGAGTTGAACCACAAACGGCCACCATTTTTTTGTGCAAAGTCTGCACATAAAAGCAAGCCCAATCCAGATCCTTCTTCATTGTTAGTACCGAAAGTACTGAAGTGAGTCTCAATTTTTAAAAGTTTTTCCTGAGCCTCTTCACTCATACCAATACCATTATCTTCAACACTGACAACCACCATTCCGTTTTCTTCGGAAACATGATCCTGGATTCGTACAATGATTGAATCTCCAGCTTTACTGAATTTTGTCGCATTGCTCAATAAATTACGTAAAACGCTTTTTACCATATCTCTGTCTGCATACACATCACAACTTTCAGGTGCAATAAGTTTGATGTAAACTTGTTTAAGTTCAGCTATTTTGGCTGTAATTTCAAGCACACCATCCACCAAAGACACGAGTTCCGTTTGTTGAAAAACAACATTGAGTCTGCCCGTTTGACTCTTTGTCCATTTAAGCAGATTGTCCAACAAGACAAACGTATCTTCTGTTGTTTTGTTGGCCAGACTCAACATTTCATACATTTCACTTCCAATGGCCTCTTCGGTAACGGTTAGAATAGCCATATTCAACATCATCTTTATGGATCCCATCGGGGAACGCAAATCATGCGCAATCACAGAATACATCTTATCTCTGGAATAAATTGAATTCTGCAATTCCTCTTTTTGCTGAATGATGATTCTTTTAGCCGCGATTAAAGAAATTTGATGTTTAACGCGGATAATAAGCTCCTCTTTACTAAATGGTTTAGAGATGAAATCGTTTGCTCCAATCTGGAAACCTTTTACAATTTCTGCTGTACCATTCAATGCAGTTAGAAAAATAATTGAGACATCACAATAAGGAGCAGGCATATTTCTCAATTGTCTGGTCACTTCAAAACCATCCACATCTGGCATCATCACATCCAATAATATCAAATCAGGGTTCTCTTCCTGCACTTTTTCCAAAGCTTCCTTACCACCCATAGCGGTAGAAATCTGAAATTTTTCATTGGTAAGTAAAATTTTTAATAGCAGGACATTTGAAAGAACGTCATCTACTATTAATATTTTATACTCTGAATTGTTGATTTCAACATCCATCGACTATTCTTATTAAAATAAAAATTGATAAAAATTTGAACAGTTATTTAGCGTAGTTTTAAAAACTACTAAATCTTGGTCTTAAAAAATGCTATTGTTTTATTTAATCCTTCTTCCAATTGTATAACTGGACTCCAGTTGAGCTTTTCCTGAGCAAGTGTAATATCGGGTTTCCGTTGTTTTGGGTCATCATTTGGCAATGCCATATAAATGATTTTAGATTTAGAATTGGTAAGACGTATCACAACCTCTGCCAACTGACGAATAGTAAATTCATTGGGATTACCGATATTAACTGGTCCAATAAATTCATCTCCGGTAGCCATCATTCGAATCATACCTTCCACCAAATCATCCACATATTGAAAACTTCTGGTCTGGCTTCCGTCACCATAAATGGTTATATCTTCATTTCTTAAAGCCTGAACAATAAAATTAGATACAACCCGACCATCGTTGGGGTGCATATTGGGTCCATAGGTATTAAAAATCCGGATTATTTTGATTCGACAGTCATTTTGTCTGTGGTAATCCATAAAAAGGGTTTCAGCAACTCTTTTTCCTTCATCATAACACGAACGTATTCCAATTGGGTTTACATTTCCCCAATAGCTTTCGTCTTGCGGATGCACAAACGGATCGCCGTACACTTCACTTGTAGATGCCTGCAATACTTTTGAACCATACGTTTTAGCCATTCCAAGAACATTGATTGCCCCCATCACTGACGTTTTAACAGTCTGGATTGCATCGTATTGATAATGGACTGGTGAGGCAGGACATGCTAAATTATATATTTCATCCACATTGGCAAAATATGGGTGAATAACATCCCAACGAACAAGTTCAAACAAAGGGTTAGAAAGTAAAGGAATAATGTTATTGATTGATCCCGTAAAGAAATTATCCAGGCAAACAACGTTATTGCCTTCTTCCAGCAATCGTTTGCATAAATGAGAGCCTATAAATCCTGCTCCTCCGGTAATTAAGATCTGTTTCATATTTTTAGAATGTGTTATCAATGGTGGCAAACAATAGTGTGTAAAGTTAAATTTCTTTTTTATATGTTCAAACTTTCCTTACCATCAATTTAAAAAAAAACGCCATCAAACTTCATTCGATGGCGTTTTGGTAAGTTTTTCAGTGAGTTTTCAACTAAAAATTGGAATAAACTTCACTTCAGCGTCTATTTTGCAAAAACATATCCGCTTTTATCGGTGGGATATTCATACCAGAATGAATTATCAACACCACCGGATGTACACCATTGTGTAAACTGAGGATAAACGGTAGTAATGTCTTTCCATTCGGCAGCATACTGGAAGGAAGTAGGGATAAGTAAACCCCACATCATATTTTCTTTTGTACGATAATTTGAGCCACCTTGAGTGTAATTTACACCGCCCAAAAGCATTGCAGGATCAGCCTTGTCTGTGGGTTTAAATCCGGCCAAATGCACTTCTGATCGCATTGTTGAAGAAGCATTAGCTAAAGGAGCATCCGTGACTATAAAGAAGTTTAAATTTGCAATACTAATATCGGCAGGATCTATTGGACTTGCAAACACAATTTTAATGGTATCAAATACCGGAGTATAGTATTCGCCACCAATAATGGTGTTCAATAAACTGGGCGTAGCTCCGGTTACTGGATTTAGCAATAAATGAGCATCATCAAACAATGGGATGACAGCTTTAGTTTGTCCAACCTCCAAACCACCTTTTTGAACAGAAAACACATTACCGGTAAGAACTGGTTCTTTATAGCTTACACTGGTAATCTGACTTGGTAAAATATTATCCAACTGGAAGCCTGCTGCAATTCTTTTAGAAGCTCCGGCAGCCCTCAGTTTATAAACTACAGTCATTGACAAAGCCTTGTTGTTCTGATCCTGTAAATAACTGATATTCAGATCAACAACCAAATCGTTCAAATCATAATCACCCAACCATGGCCAATTATCCTCCATCAAAAACGAATAATTGGTGGTTAGATTAACTACTATTGGAAAATTGGGGTTTGTGGGGGGATCCACATGTATTGGTACCAGCACATTTCCACCTTCATTACAGCCGGTGGAAGCTATATTTGTAGTTGAAGAACCTTTAGCAGACCAACGCACATCTGCACCTTCAACAACCCAGAAAGGATTGTTTTTTTCATTTTTCTGATGGTCGGAGCATTCGATTTCCATTTTACCCTGATAGGTAATATTCTTTGAAACAGCATTCTTATAGGAGTCAACTTTTCCCAAACGGGCTAAGGCATATTCTGAACCAACACCATTTAAATAATTTCTCCAGGTTGAAAACTGAGCAGCATCCACATCCAATATGGAAGCATCAGACATCGTAAAAGTTGTTCCATCTGCCACAAGATCCTTCGCTTTCAAAAGTGACCCCTTGTAACCAAAATAAGACGTTCCATGAAGATCCAAAAGATCTGTAACGTTTATATGACAGTTGTTTAAGATCGTTGATCCTGATTTTGTAACCAGCTCCTGAACTTCAACTGAACCATTGTTTACAAAACTGGCCGTTGATGTAACTTCAAAATTGGCTACATTAAATGTACCATTGTTTGTAAACGGATAACTTTGGACACTATAGCTTTCACCATTGATATCTCCATCATTTACAATCAGATTATCTGCATTTGATGATGAAAAATTTTTAAAAATCATTGTCCCGATGTTGTACATCGTCGACTTGCTGGTTAAAGCAAATTTACCATTAGCTTCGATAGTTCCATAATTATTAATCTGACCAATGTGAAAACTCAGGTTGTTATCGCTGGAAACTATAAACTTTCCGGTACTTTGTACAACAAGTTTTCCACCATAAGCAATGGCAAATGTTTTCTTTTTATCGCTCAATGAATAAGTGCCCTCAATATATAATGAAGAATTTTGCCCAAGATCAATTTTACCAGTATAGGTTTGACCTACAGGAATAACATAGTTTTTATTGTCTGTCCAACTAACGTCACCTGATTTTGAGGTAAGGATAATAGCTCCTGCCGGTGTAGGTTCTGCAACCACCACTTTAGCTGACCGAAGTGAAGCAAGTAACGGCATCGAATTTGGCACTGATACTGTTTTGGAATTAAAATCACAAACCATATTTAAGCCCAAAACCTCAACAGATTGAATGATTTCATTTTTAGCTGGATCAATTTGCCGGAGATAAAGCACTGTTGCAGATGTTGGCAACACCAGATTAGCAACATAACTACTTCCGCCTTTTACCACAAATTTGGCCAACAAAGGAGCAGTACTGCTAAACAATGGATTTTCACCATAGACAGCTATGGTGTAATAATACTGAGAGTTATAAGTATCTGCAGGAATTACAGTTATTTGTGCTGATTTTATAGTTGCCCAATCAAAATCACTTGGTACAGCTAAAGCACTAACATCAATTCCGTTTGATGAATCGAGATTATCCTTTATGCAGGAAGATAGTCCAACACTGAATAAAGAGATAAGCAGGATAAGAAGAAAATTAATTTTTGATGTTTTCATATTAATATCTTTATTTAACACAGGCTAATAATAATTGTACAAATATAAATATATTTTTATATATATGTACACTTATTTCATATTAAAAAATATTTTCAATCTAAAAGTTAATAAAAATAGATAGGCTTTTGATATTCTTTTTCAAAAAATGGAGATAAAATTCAAATACATTTTTTACCTTTGACCAAGTTTCATTCTTTGAAGAGGCTAGAGATATAGCAATTCAGACAACTTTATAAGCTAATGCCGAATATGAAAAAACAAATACTAATTGTCGACGACAAGGAATCAATAGCAAAAATCCTATCTATTTATTTATCACCGGATTTCGACTTAACATGGTTTGACAATCCCATAAAAGGAATAGCATGGTTGCAGGAAGGTAATATACCGGACCTGATCATATCAGACATCAAAATGCCGGAAATGCGGGGTGACGAGTTTCTACACTACCTGAAAAGCAATGACTTGTTTAAATCTATACATGTTATTATGCTTTCCGGTGAAGATAGCACGTCCGAACGTATTCGTCTTTTATCGGAAGGAGCAGATGATTATATTTTAAAACCATTTAACCCGTTAGAACTCAAAGTTCGTGTTAAAAAAATTATACAATGAACCATAAGGTCATCTACATTGGTAAGAAAACAAGTTTCATCAATCATTTCATTGAAATTTTTGGGATAGATATTGAAGTCTTTAATTCCTATTCCGAAATACAGAATCTTAAACAAGCTTATAAGGGATTTCCTACCTTATTTTTTTTATTTGAAAAGGAAAATGTAGAATCTGACAAAAAGGGTATTACTGCCATAAACGAATCATTTCCACTTAGTTATGTACTTTTAGTTTCGGAATCACTGGAAAGCGAGGAAAGTTCAATCTATCTGAAAACAGGTATTTTAAACACCATATCTCCAGAGATTGACAAAACCAGGATTCTTGAAGTCTTCGATTATCACTTGAAACTTCAGCAAAAAGTAAAAACGGCATTTACCGAAAAGGCCTCTCCAATCAATACATTTCATCTCCCATTGTGGAAAAGAGTTTTTGACATTCTGGTATCCAGTCTGGCTCTTTTAATACTTTGCCCGGTCTTTCTACTTGTAGCAATTGCTATTCGTTTAGAAAGTAAGGGTATGGTGGTTTATAAATCAAAAAGGGTGGGCAGCAATTATAAAGTGTTTGATTTTCTTAAATTCCGATCCATGTATATGAATGCAGACCAGCGACTGAAAGAGTTTTCCGGTCTGAACCAATATCAGCAGGAAGAAACTTTGGTAGAAAAAAAGGATATGATGGATGACACATCCCTGATGATTGACGATGATCAGATACTTATGGTATCAGATGACGAAGTCATGACAGAGGAAGATTTTATGCAAATTCAACGCAACAAACAGAATAACGCCTTTGTTAAATTCGAGAAAGATCCGCGAATCACCAAAGTAGGGCGATTTATTAGAAAATACAGCATTGACGAACTACCTCAGCTCTTCAATATATTTAAAGGCGATATGTCTGTTGTTGGTAACAGACCATTACCCCTTTATGAAGCGGAATTGCTTACAAATGATGAATATATTGATCGTTTCATGGCTCCTTCCGGATTGACCGGACTGTGGCAAGTTGAAAAAAGAGGCGGAGCAGGTAAAATGTCGGCCGAAGAACGTAAAAATTTAGATACCAAATACGCCAAGAAGTTTTCTTTTACAATGGATATGTCCATAATCCTTAGAACTTTCACAGCATTTATTCAAAAGGAAAATGTTTAATTATGAAACAATCAGGATTACCTAATTTAAAAAAAATTGAATCAATAATGGGAAAGGATCAAAATTCCCTTTTTTTGAGTATATTTCAGCCGATTGTTAAAAATAAGTTACAGATGAAATCAAATTTCGGATTTAAACTTTTTTTTATTTTTATACTGACTTTCTCCGGAATGAATTCCATTTCATTTGCGCAGGAAATCAGTAGCGATTTAATCGATCCAACAGTTGATGTAGCAAATTTAACACCCGAATATTATTCTGAATTAACTTTGCCTCCGCTCGCTGTATTTCTTGAGGCTGCAGAAAGCAGTTATAAAGTGGGTTCCCTTAAGTCTACCAAACAGGAAGAAGAAGGAGCCCTGTTAACTTCGAAAAGGGAGTGGATGAATACCTTTCGTGCTGTAGGAAATTATCAGTATGGTAATGCAATAACATCGGCAGATAATTCTGTAACTGTTCGTTCTTACGGTAGCAATTACAATGGAGGGGCTTCACTTTCTGTCCCATTAGATGTTGTATATGACCGCAAAAACAGAATCAGAAAACAACAAGCCCGTGTAAACAAAGCAGACTACGATATTAAACAAGCCATTGAAGAACTTAAACTCGTAATTGCAGAGACCTATATTACTGCAATTCAACATATGAATACATTAAAAGTGAGAGCTGAAAGTAAGGAACTTTCCGATGCGGATGTAAAAATGAGCGAAACAAACTATCTGAACGGAAACCTGGAGCTATCAGAACTCAATTACAGAAAATCAATGCAAGCTACAGCTATAACAAATTACGAAACAACCAGAGCCGAATTAAACAAGGCTATATTACATTTGGAGCTGCTAACTAATGTTAAAATACTTAAAAAACAATAGCAATGGATAGTATAGGCTTATTCTTTCGTTTCATCTATCGCATACGTCACTGGCTCATTCTTGGACCAGCTTTCGTTACAATCCTGGCTATTTATTTTTCATCCGATCTTACCAAAAAATATGAAGCCAGTACAACTATTTTTACTGGAATCATGTCAAGTGCGAATGTACAGGAAGATAAAACATCAGACTGGAACACAACGAACAATGCATTTGATAATATCATAAATTTAGTACGTTCCCGCTCCACCTTAGAAAGAGTTTCTATCAGACTTTTTGCGCAGGCAATGATAAAAGGGGATCCTAAAAAAGACAATGTATATATTCGTGCTGAAAGTTACAGAGATCTTATCAATAGAGTACCTAAAGATGTCAGAGTTCTCATTGATAAAAATGATGAGCAACAAACGGTACAAAATCTTTTAAATTATAAGAAAGAAGACAAGAACAACTTTCTTTATGGACTCCTTAATTACTCCTACAGATACTACAGTTTCATTGCACTTAATGCTATAACTGTAACCAGACTCAATACCAGTGATATCCTTGAAATTAAATACAGCTGCGAAGATCCGGGTATTGCCACCCAGACTTTGAATATTCTGAATGAAGAATTAATTACAGAATATACCAATCTTCAACTCGGGCCTTCAAACAGCGTAATCGATTATTTCGAAAACCAGCTTAAAACTATTCAGGATCAATTGAAAATCCAGGAAGATTCATTGATGGAATATAGTATTAGTGGTAAAATCATTAATTACGAAGAACAGACAAAACAACTAACTACGATTAGTGCAAATCTGGATGATAAATATCAACAATCTCTGATGGACTTCTACTCTTCCAGAAAGTTGATAAATAAACTGGAATCTCAGTTGGATACAAGGGCTGAGATGATGAAACAGAACAAACAATTCATCCGCTCATTAAGCCAGGTTTCACTATTAACCAAGAAAATTACTGAATTGGAAATGCTTGGTCAGGATAACGCATCGGAAGATGCCGAGAACTTACCGAGATATAAGGAGCTTTTGGAAAAAGCAGAAGAAAATTTATCCGATATCACAAACAATGTTAGCAACCTTCAATATTCAAAAGAGGGCCTTTCAATGAACGCTGTCATTCAACAGTGGCTTTCAAGTATACTGCAAAATGAAAAATCAAAAGCAGAAATCAGCGCTTTAAGAGACCGGAAAAAAGAAATTGATGACGAATATCGTCGTTATACACCAATCGGCCCGAATCTAAAAAAGCAAGAACGTGAGATTGGAGTTTCTGAAGAGTCCTACCATACTATTTTGACTCATTTAGCTCAGGCTAAATTGCAACAAAAAAATATTGAGATGATTTCAGCCACTTTAAGAGTAGTTTCACCTCCTCTTTTCCCGTTGGAAGCAGCTGGTACCCGAAGACGATTAATTGTAATGGCAGCACTGTTTGGCAGTCTGGTTTTCATCTTAAGTATCTTTGTTATTCTTGAGCTATTGGATAAAACTGTTCGTGACAAGAACCGTGCAAAGAGGTTGACAAAAGCTAAAATTCTGGGAGCTTTTCCTGGCAATTACAGTTTATCAAGCAGAGGTTTTTCTAAAGAAAACAGTCGGATTGCTTCAAGTTATGCCTGTAACATGCTGCAAAATTATTTTGTTTCTAATGGCACTACATACATCAATTTAATCAGTGTTGAGAACGGAGAAGGCAGAAGTTATATTGCAGAAAATTTCAGGGATTACTGGGAAGAAAAAGGACTTTCTGTTCAGATTCTTTCTTACGAGGAGGATTTTGACACTGAATCAAGGCAATTTTTAATGTCCGACAACATCAACGAACTGAATACAACAAATTCCAAATACCAGCCCGATATTGTATTGATAGAATATCCTTCGTTGAGGCAGTGCAATATTCCTAAAGCCTTTTTGCAACAAGCTCAGGTAAATCTGTTTATCGTTAAAGCGACCAGAGCCTGGAAGGGCAGTGATCAAATGTATCTGGATGACTTGACAGCTCAATGTGGAAAAACACCGGTTTACGTCTATATTAACAATGCACAGAAATTTGCTGTTGAAGATTTTACAGGTCAACTTCCTCCATACACCCGATTCAGTAAACGAGTATATGAATTGCTAAACTTGGGATTTACAGCAGAAAGAAATAAGAATATAGATTAAGACAAAAAATATGTCAAAGCGGACAATCATACAATGGTTGACATGTGGCCTTTTGATAACCGCCCTGTATATGATAGCCTTAATCTATACAAGAAGTGGCATTAAGCTTGGTCTTATTTTTTCATTAGCACCACTTATACTTCTTATATTCACAGCCATTGTCACCAATCCATATTGGGGTTTAATGGCGCTCTTTGTGCTCAACTACTTCATCATGGGGATTGGCCGCTATGTAACTGCCAGCGCCTTAGGAATGACGACAGATGCGATTATTGTGCTTACAATCGCGTCCTTTATTTACCGGGCCACTTTCGCTGGTGATGTCACATTTGATCGGGTAAAAAAAAATCTGCTGATTATTCTTCTGCTTTTCTGGATGGTTTTCTGCATGGTAGAAATTTTAAATCCATCTGCAGTTTTTGCAGCCTGGATGTCAAATATCCGCCCCTATTCCATCTATCCTTTTTTCACCGTACTTTTTACAACTTTGCTTTTTGACAAGTTTAAAGATGTAAAAGCCATCTTGGTTTTATGGTCCTTCTTTACACTTTTGGCATTTTTTAAGGTCCTTATGCAACAATACATGGGCTTTGACAGTGGTGAAACAAACTGGCTAAACCAAGGTGGTGCACGAACTCACTTATTGATAACTGGTACACGATATTTTTCATTTTTCACGGATGCAGGTAACTTTGGTTCAAATATGGGTTGCTCCATGGTTGTTTTCACATTGGCTGCCTTTTTTGTAAAAGAAAGACCTTTAAAAATCTGGTTTTTTATCATTGGATTATTTGGTGCATATGGTATGTTTGTTTCTGGTACACGTGGTGCTATGGCCGTACCATTTGCCGGTTATGTCTTATTTGTTTTGCTCTCAAAGAATTTTAAAAGTATGATTTTTGTCAGCATCTTTATTGCGTTCTTATATGCATTCCTCAACTTTACTTATATTGGGCAGGGGAATCAATACATCAGACGTATGCGAACAGCTTTTGACACAGAAGATGCATCCTTGCTTGTCCGAAAGGAAAATCAAAAGAAATTAGCCGTCTATATGAGAACGAAACCTTTTGGTGAAGGCTTGGGTTTATCCGGTGCAGAAGCTGAAAGATACACTCCAGGTCGAATTACAACACTTCCAAACGACTCCTGGTATGTAAAAGTTTGGGTTGAAACCGGAGTTGTAGGAGTATCCTTCCACATTCTTTTATTGGCAATTTCCCTTTTCTATGGATCCTATCTGGTTTTAGTCCGTATAAAGAACAGGGAACTCAGAGGACTTCTGTCAGCCATGATATGCGGTTACGCAGGTATTTTAGCAAGCTCGTATGGTAATGCCATTTTCCTACAATACCCCACCGGTATCATTATGTATATGATTCAGGCCTTTATTTTTATGGGATTGTATTATGATAAAGAACTGGAAGAACCAACTGAAGTAATCGAAGAAATCGAAGATGGAATATAAAGTTTGGCATCAGCTTTTAACTACTGCTGATTTTATCTTGTTTTTTCTCTTTATGTGCGCAGTAGGATATTTGTTTATCTTCGCTGTCTTCTCCTTTAAAAAGCAAAAAGTCAATTTCAAAAAAACCAATAAAAAATACCGATTTCTTATTCTTTTTACTGCTCGAAAAATTGATGAGAATATCTATAAATCCCTGGATTCCTTTTACAACCAAGATTTTCCAGACCATAATTTTGATATTGCCATAGCTGCAAGGAAAGTTTCTGATTCGGCAGAAAAAGAATTTGACAGATCACCTGTTACATTAATAAAAAGCCCGGGCGATGAACGTTTTAGATCTCGTATTCTGGAATATACTTTAAAAAAAATTCATTCAGATTACGACGTTATTGTCATTATGAAAGCAGGCAATACAGTCGATTCGGACTTCCTGGAGGAAATAAATAAAGCGTATCATTCCGGGGTCATGGCCGTGCAAACGCATTTTACCTCCAAAAATTTAAAATCAAACACCGCCATACTAAATGCGCTGAGTCAGGAAATAAACAATTCAATCTTCCGAAGAGGACATGTGAATCTTGGATTTTCAGCAGGATTGATCGGTTCTGGCATGGCATTCAATTATGAATGGTTTAGAAAAAATATTTCGAAAGTCAAAAAAAACGGGCTAACCAAACAGCTTGAAACATTGCTGCTTAGGCAGGGAATTTTTATTGAATATCTGGAGAATATCTATACGTATGATGAACGAAAAGGTAGCTCGTCAAAACATAGTGAAGGAAGGCAACATTGGTATTCAGCAAAATTCTATTCACTAGGAAAGGTAATCACAGAATTACCAAAAGCTTTTCTTGCCGGTAACTTTGATTTTTGCGATAAAATTATCCAGTGGATTATCCCATCCCGCTTTTTCTTGCTCTTTACTATTGGTATTTTTTCTATAGTACTAATCTTTATTGACTGGATTTTATGCCTAAAATGGTTTGGCCTTTTATTTGTTATTTTATTGGTTTTCGATTTATCAATTCCAACGAAATTCCATAATACACGCACATTCTTTGCCTTATTTTCACTACCTATACTTTTTCTCTCAAATTTTATAAATTACTTTAGATTTGGTAAAAAATAAGAATTATTGATCCATTAACCGAAAATTGATATTATGAAAATTGCAATCGAAGCACAACGTATTTTCAGAAAGAAAAAACATGGAATGGATTTTGTCGCTTTAGAAGTAATTCGACAATTACAAAAATCCGATTTGACCAATCAGTACTTCATATTTGTTGCACCTGGCCAAGACAAATGCCTTCAATGCTCCAGCAACATGCAGATTATTGAACTTAGTTGTCCAACGTACATACTTTGGGAACAATATGCTTTACCAAAAGCATTGAAAAAAATCAAACCGGATATCTTACACTGCACAAGCAATACTGCTCCACTTTTTGGTAAAACACCACTCGTGTTAACGCTGCACGACATTATCTTCCTGGAAAAAAAACAAAAAGGCAACAGAACGCTTTATCAAAAATTGGGATGGTATTACAGAAGATTTGTGGTGCCTCGTATTTTACCCAAATGCAAAAAAATAATTACAGTCTCCAATTTTGAATGCCAAAGAATTACGGAAGCACTGCATCTGGCTCAAGGTCAGCTTGTCGCTATTTATAATGGGTACAGCAGCCATTTTAAACCGGTAGAAAATCACAGTGAGATTACCGCTAAATATGTCAAAGACGATCAATATGTCATGTTTCTAGGCAATACTGACCCCAAAAAAAATACAGCCAGAACGCTGAAGGCTTACCAATTGTATAGAGAAAGATCCATTAAACCTCTGCCTTTGTTGATTGCTGATTTGGGGGAAATCTACATAGACCAAATCCTGAAGGACAACAATCTTGATTCCTTAAAACCTTTTTTAATGATTCCTGGCTATATAGCTAATTCGGATCTTCCCGCTATTTACACAGGCGCCAGAATATTTCTTTACACCTCTTTGAGAGAAAGCTTCGGCATCCCCATTCTGGAGGCTATGGCTTGCGGATCTCCCATCATTACATCAAACACATCGTCCATGCCTGAAGTAGCAGGAGAAGGCGCCATTCTGGTTGATCCATTCAACGAAGAAGAAATTGCACAAAAAATGATTCAACTGGAGACCGACAAAGACTTTTACGACAAGCAAGTCAATTATGGCCTGGAGCGAGTTAAACTTTTCTCCTGGGACAGGACCGCTCAATCTACTCTAAAAATTTATTCATCAGTCTATAGCGAATTACAATCATGAAAGGAAGGGATTTTATAGTTACTGGCCTTCAAACCTGGGATGTAGCCATTGGTTCAAACGCCATAGATATTGCAAAAGAAATTGCAATAGATAATCGAGTCTTATACGTTAACAGTCCACTGGACCAGATGACTCTTTTAAGGAATCAACCGACTCAGGAGAGCAAGTATAGATTTGATGTGCTAAAAAAGAAAGCAAAACCATTGAGAAAAATATCCGACAACCTTTGGGTACTGGATTTCCCCTTTTCAGTTTGGTCCATCAATATGTTACCCGACGGTTTTCTATTTGACTTCTTCAATAAATGGAACAACAAAAAAATGTTCAGGTACGTTGAAAAAATAGCTAAAGAACTAAACTTCAAAGATGTCATTCATTTTATTGATAACGATGTATACCGAAGCTTCTATTCAAAGGACATTCTAAAACCAAAAGTCTCTATCTATTACAGGAGAGACAACCTTCTTCCTGTTGCCTATTGGAGAAAGCATGCATTAAGGCTGGAGCCAATGTTTATTGAGAAGAGCGATTTGGTCGTTTGTAACTCACCACAACTAGCTGACTTTGCCCGAAATTTCAACAAGGAAAGCTACGATATTGGTCAAGGCCTGGACTTATCAGCTTATAATGATGACCAGACCTTTGACACACCAAAAAACATCGAATCCATACCAACACCCAGAATTGGTTACATTGGAGAGATTAACAGTTTACGTCTGGATGCAGACCTTATCTTTGATCTGGCAAAAAGTCAACCCGATTATTCATTTATAATGATTGGTCGGGAAGATGAGCTTTTTGTTTCTCATAAACTACACACACTTAAAAATGTGCATTTTCTGGGAGCCATTGACAAAACAGTGATTCCACAATATATGGCTACGTTTGATGTTTGCCTGAACCCTCAGCTACTCAATGAGATTACCAACGGGAACTATCCACGAAAAGTGGATGAATATCTGGCTATGGGAAAACCGGTTATTGCTACCAAGACAGCAACCATGGATCTTTTTAAGGAATATACCTATCTATGTTCTTCTTTGGAAGAGTATCAGGCAGCAGTAGAGAAAGCGCTGACAGATAACACAGCTGACCTGGCGAATCATCGCCGGTTATTTGCCCAATCGCATAGTTGGGAAAACAACGTTAAAAGGCTCTATGATCAAATCCTAAAATTCAAGACAAAATAAATTGGTTTTTTTGAAAAACCAAAAAAGAGCATCGAAAATAAATTCGATGCTCTTTTTGTGAGCCGGAAGCCGGACTTGAACCGGCGACCTACGCATTACGAATGCGTTGCTCTACCAACTGAGCTATTTCGGCAATTATTAAATTCGGGCGCAAAATTAGTCAGATTTTTCTTAAATCAAAACCTTTTTTTGTTCCAAATTAAATACCAGTCATCAACTTCTTATAAAAGTCGTCGAGTTCTTCATCCATATGTTTCAGAAAATCGTCATCCAGGAGGAGTTGTTCATCATCAATCAACAGAAGTTCTGCAAGGGTTTCCATTTCTTCATCAACCATGAGTACCGAAAACGGCTTCATGATATTAATCAGATCAAAGCCTCCCTCGTCGTTTATAGCATGCGCAATCTCTTTAAGAATCGATTCGCATTCTATCAAAACAGTATCATTATCGACCGTCTCATATTCTTCTTCCCAAGCTGGTACAGGAACCTTCACAATCAAATGATCTTCATCATCGAAGACAGAAAATTCACCGGCATCTGGATTTGGTAAAAGATACAAATCCACGATGGATGCTGAAAATTCTTTTTTTTGCAGAAGTTCCAATGCTTCGCGAAAAGCACGGTCTAATATGTGGTATAAAGCATCCCTTTTCATTCGAATAGATTTAATATTTCCTTAGGGTTGTATGCGAACTAAAGTTTGCTCGTGTTATCAACGATTTTGCAAATAGCCTTCATACATTCGGGTTTATTTGCCTCAAAAGTACTAAAAAAAAAAGAAACTCTTTCTATTTTATTTAAGCTCAAAGTTCAATCGGTGTTTTCTTCCTTTTTAGGGCTGTTAAAATTAATTTTCAGCCAGTCATATTCAGCTGACCGGACTCTGAGTATCTGCTTCCAACTTTCTAACAGCCACCTGTCATACACAGAAATACCCAAGGATCGGTCTGTCATATTTTTCTCCGCTTTTTCATACCAAATGAGTGCTTCTTTGGGATTCGTTTGATATTCAGCGTATAAGATCATATTCATGGCCGCATGGTAGACACTTTTACCAAAACCCTTTTCAAATTCTTCTTTCCATAAAGTAGCTGCACCCTCCCAATCATCCAGTCGCACACAATCTACGGCATGTAACATTCTATAACCTCCTGAAGAAAAATAGGGTCTGGATACCGATTCCCAATGTGGACTGATAATGAGAGCTATTCTTTCACCTAAGACATCCGCTATCTCTGGCAAAGTTTCTTCCAATTTTGGCAACTCATCTTTTACAGTATTTAGCGACTTTGTAGAATATTTTTCCCAAAACAAGCTATCGTTGTACTGAAATTGCGAAAGTAAGGTATCCGCTTTTACATCAAAAATGCGCCACACGGTATTTAAAGAAACATCTCTTGTAACTTTATATACATAACTAAAATTCTGAACATTACTTTTAGATTGAATGATCATGCGATCCAGACTAACCAAAATATCAACATTCGCTGAATCTGACAAGCCAACTACTTGCTTAAGACTTAATGACTTTGCATCAAGATATTTATCACCCAGGTTGTTAACGTATTTATTTTGAGACCTGTCACAGTTTTTTACAGTATTGAAAAAGCCCTTGTCTAAAACTCGTTTTGAGACTGAGGCCAAAACAAGATCAGACAATGAATCCGTATTTAACGTTGTATCCTTTGAATAAGCTGAATTAAGATGAAGTGTATGACCAAACCACTTAGGCTGAATTCCTGAATTATCAACGAACAAAATAGAGCACGTATCGGAGGGTACAACAAAAGCCCCCGGACGAAGAATATCCATTCGAAATGTCAGAACGTTATTGCAGGAGAAAAAAACAAAAGCCACAAATATAAAAAAAACTGCTTTTTTCATTATTTTACCACATTATATAGCAAAGTTAAAAGTATTTAGCGATATTTTCATTGCATTATTCTGAGTATTTTTTCCTAACTTTGTGGCCGATTTTCAAATCAACATAATGTCTAACTCACTAACTATTATTTAGTAATTAACATGGATCAAAACAATCTTTTAATGCCTGATCAGACTTTTGATTGGGATGCCTTCGAAAAAGGCGAAGTCTTTGGCACAATGTCCAAAGAAGCTTTGGAAAAAGCGTACGACGAAACTCTTAACACCGTAAAGGACAAAGAAGTCGTTGAAGGAAAAGTGATTTCAATGAACAAACGCGAAGTTGTAATTAACATCGGCTTCAAATCAGACGGTATCGTTTCTTTGAACGAATTCCGCTACAATCCCGAACTTGCTATCGGTGATATGGTTGAAGTTTACGTTGAAAATCAAGAAGACAAAAAAGGACAGCTCATCCTTTCACACAAGAAAGCTCGCGCAACCCGCAGCTGGGATCGTGTAAACGCAGCATTGGAAAACAGCGAAATCATCAAGGGTTTTGTAAAATGCCGTACCAAAGGTGGTATGATTGTCGATGTATTCGGCATCGAAGCCTTCCTTCCAGGTTCACAAATTGACGTTAAGCCTATCCGCGATTACGATGTATTCGTTGGCAAAACAATGGAATTCAAGGTTGTTAAAATCAATCAGGAATTCAAAAACGTTGTTGTATCTCACAAAGCTCTTATCGAAGCTGAACTGGAACAACAAAAGAAAGAAATCATCGCCAAACTGGAAAAAGGACAAGTATTGGAAGGTACTGTCAAGAATATCACCTCTTATGGTGTATTCATCGACCTTGGCGGCGTAGACGGATTGGTTCACATCACCGACTTGAGCTGGGGCCGCGTAAGCGATCCAAAGGAAGTGGTAGAATTGGATCAAAAAATCAACGTTGTTATTCTTGACTTTGATGATGACAAGAAACGTATTGCTCTTGGTTTGAAACAACTTACTCCTCACCCATGGGATGCACTGAGTGCAGACCTGAACATTGGTGACAAAGTAACAGGACGTGTAGTTGTAATGGCCGATTACGGTGCATTCATCGAAATCGCTCCTGGTGTAGAAGGTTTGATCCACGTTTCAGAAATGAGCTGGTCACAACACCTGCGTAGCGCACAAGACTTTATGAAAGTTGGAGATTCAGTGGAAGCTATCATCCTGACACTCGATCGCGACGAACGTAAAATGTCTTTGGGCATCAAACAACTTAAAGAAGATCCATGGGCAGCCATCGAATCCAAATATGCAGTTGGCAGCCGCCACACAGCTAAGGTTCGCAACTTCACCAACTTCGGTGTATTTGTTGAAATCGAAGAAGGCGTTGACGGCCTGATCCACATCAGTGACCTAAGCTGGACCAAGAAAATCAAACACCCAAGCGAATTTACACAACTAGGTGCTCCCATCGAAGTTGTTGTATTGGAAATCGACAAGGACAACCGTCGTTTGAGCTTAGGCCACAAACAATTGGAAGAAAATCCTTGGGATGTTTTCGAAACATTGTTCACTGTTGACAGCGTTCACGAAGGAACCATTATCGAATTGATGGATAAGGGTGCAGTGATCTCTTTGCCATACGGCGTTGAAGGTTTTGCTACTCCAAAACATTTGGTGAAAGAAGACGGAACGACTGCTTTGATTGACGAAAAGCTTGAATTCAAGGTTATCGAATTCAACAAGGACGCAAAACGCATCATCCTTTCACACAGCCGCATTCACGAAGACGAAGCTAAAATTGAAGCTCGTGCTGCCAAGAAAGCTACCGGACCTAAGAAATCCACAAAGAAAGCTGACGAAGAAGAAGCTCCTGTTCAACAGAAAGTTGAAAAAACAACTTTAGGTGATATCGACGCTTTGGCTGCTTTGAAAGAACAGCTGGATGCTAAAAATAAATAAAGTATAACTCTCTATAGAAAAGCCGGATTCGAAAGGATCCGGCTTTTTTTATGTAAACAGATGATAGTTAAACAGTTTTAAAGGATATCTTTGTGTAAATCAACACGCAATGGCACTATGAAAAACTTAATAGGATTTTTTATTCTTATCACTTTATTCAGCTGTAAAAAGACGGAGCGTTCAAATGTAACAGAAAAACCGACACACACTATAACCATCAACCGCTTCGATCAGACGTTTTATAAAACTGGCAGTAGTCCCGACTCGTTATTTTTGGACTTATACGCCAACCAGATTATGAAAGTGGGTGAACCTGGAACGCAACTTTTCAATCAATTTGATTCAATTTTCAGAACAGACAGTCAAATGCGTCAAATCTTTAAAGATTGTCAGGCAAAATTCAAGAATGTGTCCCCAATAGAAGATAAACTGACCCTGGCTTTTCAACGTCTAAATTCTTATTTTCCAGACATTCCATACCCAAAAGTATACATGCATATTTCCGGATTTGGAGAATCGATTGTCTCTGCACCCGGCATCTTGTCAGCCAGCATAGATAAATATCTGGGCTCCGATTATGAGCTGTACAAAACTCTTTTTAATCCCTACCAGACTCAAAGAATGTACCCTGAAAAAATAGTAGCAGACTACATGAATGGGTGGGTACGATCTGAATTCACAGAAGAATCAATGGTAAAACAACAACGATTGCTGGATTACATGGTGTATGAAGGAAAACTACTGTATTTCATGACAGTACTGCTACCGGATGAATCTATGGAAAACATCAGTAGCTTCAACAAAATACAGCTTGATTGGTGTGAAAAGAATGAGAAGAATATGTGGGAAGCTATCATGAAGCTTCAACACTTATATAGCACTGACCCTCTTGTTATTTCCAAATACTTAAGCGAATCACCCCGAACAACCTTTTTCCCTGAAAAATCACCAGGACGTGCAGTAATATGGACCGGTTTTCGCATCGTTGAAAAATTCATGAATAAAAAACAAAATGTTTCTTTTCAAGATCTATTCAATAAAGATGCACAAGACATCCTTTCAGAGTCTCTATATCACCCTTGATGGGGCGTTTGCTCAGACAAGGTCAGATGCATCTCACAAGCCTTACAGTCAAAACTGAGCAGTATACGATTGTTGTTATACACCAAATACAGAGGTTCATTTAAGACTTTGGCAGTTTTGCCCATCTTCGGGCAAGCACCCAGTTCATAGCGCAAGCAATACTTATTAATCATCAGAGCTTCCGATGGATCAGCACTTCTTTCGTCTTTCGAAAAAGTTCTGGACTCAAAGGCTGGATCAATGGATTCAACTCCATGACTCGTATAAAATTCAGCGGCTTTTTTATTCAGAACATTACCCAGATAAGATAGTTTCTTTTCAGGATACAAATGCGTAGTAGGAAGCCATTGAATTTCTTCTCGTTGGTAGTCTATAGTTCGGGCAGATTCCAATTTTTCACAAAGCTGACGTCTTAAATCAGCCCATTTGGAAACAGGAACAAACCAATCATTGCTCCAATCAATGTCACAGGCAATCGCTTCAAAATGAGTATTTCCCAGTTTGGTCAACTGAGTTTTAACATTTTCTTTTTGTGGCTTTGAAGCTGGTTCCTTTGCCTGGTCAAAGGCTAAATAAACATTATGCGATTCTTTATCTTCCATGCTTAAAGCAAACCCGGACTCCGTTTCCCAACATTTAATCGTTACAGGAATGAAACGTTGTGCAGAAACTTTTTCCAACTCACGCTCAAAGGCCTGGTCAAAAGTTCGGTAAAGCAAGGTGTTTGGTTTTACATGAGTCAATTGTGCAGGAAACAAGCGATTCTCTTCCACCCTGTTCACCCGAAAACCTTCCATATTGCCCCGATCATCAAAAAAGCTCAATCCATCACCATTTGTGAAGGAAGACAAACCGGCAACCGTTATGCTGTTTCCTCGAATCTCTTTAACACGGCCAACTGGTTCTCCCATCGATTTTGGCGTATCCGGATTGGATAGCTTTTCCGGACGATCTTTCATGAAAAAATCGGTAAAACCCCTGTTAAAGCTTTTTTGAGGATTTGGTTGAAAAGTTATTTTACTATATCCTGAAGAAGAACGCTTAAAATTCGGACGTTTTTCCAGGATTTCATCCAATTTTTTACGATACCAGGCAGTAATATTTTTCACATACGTAACATCCTTTAGCCGTCCTTCAATTTTAAAGGAACTGACACCGGCATCTATCATTTCCTCCAGATAATTGGAACGGTTCAAATCCTTTACGGATAATACATGCTTTTGACGAATCAACACATTGCCATCTGCATCGACCAGATTGTAAGGCAATCTGCAATATTGAGCACATTCACCCCTATTGGCACTGCGCCCGGCCAAAGCCTGACTCAGGTAGCATTGACCACTGTAACTGACACAAAGGGAGCCATGAATAAAACATTCAAGGGGAACAGTAGATGTAGCGGAAATCGCCTGAATTTGCTTCAGAGAAAGCTCTCTGGCTAATACGACCTGACTAAATCCTGCATCCTGCAGAAAACGCACTTTTTCAGGCGTCCTGTTATCCATCTGAGTGCTGGCATGCAATGGAATGGGTGGCAAATTCATACCGCAAATACCCATATCCTGTACAATTAAGGCATCTACCCCAATACGCCAAAGTTCCCAAATCAATGCTTCCACCTCCTCCAATTCCTCATCATACAAGAGAACATTGAGGGTTACATAAATACGCACCCGATAAATGTGGGCAAACTCAACCAGTTGAGCTAAATCTTCCAGACTATTGCCTGCAGCAGAGCGAGCACCAAATTTGGGCGCTCCAATATAGACCGCATCTGCTCCGTGTAAAATTGCTTCACGTGCACATTCCACGTTTTTAGCAGGAGCCAATAGCTCTATGTTGCGTTGTTTTTCCATCATTCCGTTTTTATTGATTGGATGTAAGCGTTTATTCGTAAAAAAGCCTTCGGCCGGAGCTCGAAGGCTTGTAGAAAGTCTTTGACCGACTAATGAATCTGTGTAATATCAAAAGGTGTTTCCTGATAAACAAAGTAATTCAACCAATTGGTAAAAAGCAAATTGGCATGCGCTCTCCAGCGAACCAACGGTATCTGGCCGGGATCATCGTTTTCGTAATAGTTCTTTGGGATTTCAATATCTAAACCTTTGTCGCGATCTCGCTTGTATTCTCCATCCAATGTGCTGGGTGAATATTCAGAATGTCCGGTGATAAAGAATTCTCTTCCGTTTCTGGCCATCACCATGTAAACCCCTGATTCATCCGACTCAGACAAAATGGTCAGTTCCGGAACTTTCAAAATATCCTCTCTGCGAATCTCGGTATGTCTGCTGTGAGGTACGAAAAATTCATCGTCGAAACCTCTGAATATCTGATTGAGAGGGTCGTTTATCCGATGTTTAAAAACCCCGAACATTTTTTCGGACAATGGATATTTCGGAATGCCATAATGGTAAAACAAGCTGGCTTGAGCGGCCCAACAAATGTGCATAGTTGAAGTCACATGTGTTTTTGCCCATTCAAAGATTTCCTTCATTTCTTCCCAATAAGTCACATCTTCGTATTCAAGCTGTTCAACCGGAGCACCCGTTATAATCATGCCATCGTATTTCTGATTGCGCATGCTGTGGAACGTCTTGTAAAAAGCAATCATATGCTCAATGGGCGTATTCTTTGAAGTATGGCTTTTGATTTTCATAAAATCAATTTCCACCTGCAATGGCGTATTGGATAACAGACGTATCAGGTCTGTCTCAGTAGTAATCTTGATAGGCATCAAATTGAGAATGACTATTCTCAACGGACGAATATCCTGTTCAGATGCACGTCCCGAATCCATGACGAAAATATTCTCTTTCTTGAGAAGATCAACCGCCGGAAGCTTATGTGGTAAGTTTAATGGCATAATTCAATCCTTTACTTTAAACCAAAGCAAATGCTTGCTCCAAATCTTCTTTGATATCATCAATGTGTTCCAATCCGATGGACAAACGCAATAAATCAGGATAAACACCTGCAGCAGCCTGAGCTTCTTCACTCATTTGTCGGTGGGTGGTAGAAGATGGATGGGTTATTATAGTTCTTACATCGCCAATATTCGTCAAATGGGTTATTAGATCAAGACTTTCAACAAATTTGACGGTCTTATCAAATCCACCTTTAACCCGAAATGTCAATACGCAACCAAAACCATTTTTCAGATATTTCTTGGCAAGTGAATGGTATTCACTGTTTTCAAGACCTAGATAACAAACATCAAAAGCCTTTTCATGTTGATCCAGCCATTGTGCTATTGCCATAGTAGTCTGACACATTTTATCTACCCGAATAGACAAAGTTTCTACACCCTGCAACAAATTCCAGCTGTTAAAAGGACTGATACATGGGCCCATATCCCGAAGATTTTCGGCCACACAACGCATGGCAAAAGCTCCGTTTCCAAATTTTTCCCAAAATTTCAATCCATGATAACCTTCGGATGGTTCTGAATATTTCGGAAACTTACCATTTCCCCAATTGAAATTACCACCATCAACGATGATGCCGCCCATGCTGTTCCCATGACCGCCAATCCATTTAGTTGCACTTTCAACCACAATATTTGCTCCAAATTCAATGGGACGGCAAAGATAACCACCGCAACCAAACGTATTGTCAACAATCAAGGGTATTTCATATTTCTGGGCCAAGGCAGCCAATTTTTCAAAATCGGGTACATTGAATTTCGGATTACCAATATTTTCAGTGTACAATGCCTTGGTATTCTCATCAATGAGTTTCTCCATTTCTTCTGCACTATCGTCTTTCGCTTTTCTGGCTTCTATACCCAGATCTTTGAATGAAACGAAAAATTGATTGTATGTTCCACCATACAAATATGGGCTGGTCACAAAATTATCACCAGTCTTCATAATGTTCATGATGGTAATCATCTGAGCAGACTGTCCGGATGCAGTAGCAACAGCAGCAACTCCACCTTCTAAAGCAGCCATGCGTTGTTCAAAAACACTGTTGGTCGGGTTATTTAACCGTGTATAAATAAAAGGAGAAACTCCTTCTTTAAAATCCAGATTAAACAAATCGGAACCATGTTCAGAATTATCAAAAGAATAGGCTGTTGTTGGATAAATAGGTATCCCACAAGAATTTGTATGATCCGGTTTGTATCCTGCATGAACTTGCAGTGTCTCAAAATGCAACTTTTTCATTCTTTAAAATTTTATACACAAAGGTAGTAATTTAAATTTGGAATTTACTTTCACCTACCTTGGTAACTTCTAAACGCCAAGGGCATCTATACTTTCTGATTATGTGTGAAGTATAAAAAAAAATGATTCCGGATGTTACCCCGAAACCATTTAGTTTTTTTGTAATTTAAATCTTTATCAAATAAGAAATTCTATTTTTTATAGACCGTTTCCAACATTTTCATGAAATAACCTCCCACAACAGAACGCGCCTGGAAACCTCTCTGATATCCATTGGAGGTGAAATGCCAGTCACTTAAAGGCACTCTTGAATCTGTCTGATGTGCATACAACCAAACAGGTTCCATCAAGGCTTTAAAATCAGCTTCGTTGCCTGTCAGACATGCTGTCCAGAGAATCCAGTCAGACTTGGTATAATTTTCCCGGTTGTCCAAAGGCAAGCCATATTTGTTCTGGTGTTTCAAATAGTAAGCCATTTCCTTTGTAGCCACTTCTTTGGGGAAAAGATTGAAACCAAGTAGGCGATCCCAAACCAGATTGTATTTCTGACTCCAGGTTCCGGGTTTATCAAAGGTCAATTTAAAATGGTCACCATCTTCTGCCTTCGTTATCCACTTATTAGCCATTTCCTGTGCTGCTTTTAAATAATTGGATGCAACCTCTTTCTTACCCAACATTTCTGCCAGTTTAGAATAACCGGCAATACCCATAATGGCTTTGATTGACAAATTGGTATTGTGGGCAAAGTGACCGGCAAAGTCATCGGTGCACAGTTGATTTTCCGGATCAAGTCCTTCTTTCAACAAATAATTGGCCCATACAGTCAAGATATCCCAATGTTTAAGGGCATAGTCGGCATTGCCTTCTCTCAGAGCAATAGCTGCAGTCAGGACTAACATATTGCCGCTTTCCTCTACTGGCATATCTCCACCATACGTCTGTCCATTGGCTAAAGGATAGGTTCCTACATCGTGTGCAGCAAAAGGTTTTGTCCAATTCTTATTTTCGCAAAAAGTAAATATTGGATTAAGCATACCTTTTACTAAATCAGGATTGTACAGCAGAAACAATGGAGCAGAAGGATAGGTTACATCCACTGTACCTATAGATCCGTTGCTGAAGTTTTCTTTAGACAAAAACAACAAATTTCCTTGTTTGTCAGTAACCAGTTTATGCGCAGTAATTGCCTGACGATAAGCCAAAGCGCAGAGTTCAGCATACTTTTGACCACCAGCAGCTGCTGCATCTTTCATCATTTTTCCATCAAAATCCGCACAAAGTTTCATCGTTTGCAAATAGGAAGCCTCACCTTTCTTTACAATGTCCAGAAAATCAAATTTACCATCGTGACTCCAGTAAGGCATTCTGTTATCACCAAAGTATTGAATGGCATAAATGTCATCATAAGCAATCATGATATGACCGGATACAGCTTTTTCTGAAACTTTGCCCAAATTTTCGGACATAGCCAGTACAGTCATTTGTTTATCCATCTGAGATGACGTTTTTTCAATTTTATTTGAAACTGCCCCATTGGAAGAAAATGCTTTTTTAGTTGCGAAATATTCGCCAATGGCATTGGTTTTTTGTGCAGACTTACCACTGATCAAGTAAAAGAACCCCCAGTCAATGCTTAGGTTATCACCTGATTTACCTAAAACCTTTTGTTCCTTACTCCCCGTTTTCAGATAGACCAAACCCTCTTTTTCAAATTTATCAAAAGTCACTTCCTGATCGATAGTATTAACCGCCCATTGAGGAGTAGCTTCCAAATACAATTGAACATCGTGTTGAGTTTTGTCCAGCGATTTCACCTGATAAGTTACATAATTAAAAGGGGAAGTCATCAGGTCCAGATCGTTCATTAGCAAAGGGGACGTAAAAATCAAATCCAACTGAACGTTTCCACATTCAAAAGTATAATAGGTCTGAGTTGGCATTACAACAACAGACTTCTGAACGGCTATCTTTTCAAATAAATCGTTGTCAGACTTTACTTTTTTCATGATTCCCATATCGACATAAGCTCCTCCACCATTGTTTGTACAATGGGCTGCCAAAACATTGCCGGTAGGTTTTAAGTTTTGAGCTATTTCATCAGAAATCTCCTTGATTAAATCGTAATCCAGACCGTTCCCGGTAGCTGCAATAGCTTTACCATTCAGGTAAATCTCAATATTGTCATCGTGGGAATATTGCAGGTAAAGATCATTTTTAGGTTCATTCGCTGGCCAGTCAAAAGTACGGCGAACCCAGATGTCGTTGGTATTCCATGGGGTTGAAAGAAAGGGGTTACCATTTGTTCCAAAACCCGCTTTACCTTTTTTCCAATCTTTTGTATCATAAACAGGTAAAGTCCATTCACCCTTTGGTACATTTTCTGTATAGTAACCTTCCCATAATTTGGTGACTGACATTCCAATTACAGGAGAAACTTTAACTTTATCCTTACCCATAAATCGATAGACCATACCATCCACACGAATTCCTCCCATTAACGGAAAGTTCTTCCCCGTCCAGTGTGTGACCGGGTTTTCATTTAACTTGTCTCCAAAAGACCATGCACTGGTATTTGGATCTATAGTAATTAAGGGTACTGCAGGTGGTCTAATTCCATTTTTTGATGCCGGTTTAAAATTGTTTGCCTGTGCAAAATTTCCACAAATTGACTGGAAACTCAAAGCGGCCAGCAATATTAAAATAGATTTTTTATTATTCATTCGAATTTGTTTAAGGTTTTCTATAAATCTAGAATTTCAACATTAGACCCCAATTTAAATATAAGGTTCAATGCTAAGGTACAAATAAATCGGAAAATAAAAAAACCCTCACCAGATTGCTCTGATAAGGGTTTCAAAAACGGCGACTACCTACTCTCCCACTTGCGCAGTACCATCGGCGTGGTTGGGCTTAACTTCTCTGTTCGGAATGGGAAGAGGTGGG
>Ga0209511_1000062_pt1 | contig 161419 bp, 125 predicted proteins | sample SSSSmetaG_FD_184141 | JGI IMG/M metagenome (GOLD analysis project Ga0209511, IMG submission 184141) | Glacier valley bacterial and archeal communities from Borup Fiord, Nunavut, Canada, to study Microbial Dark Matter (Phase II) - ​SSSS... | ecosystem: Environmental > Aquatic > Freshwater > Ice... | reverse complement strand
TCACTTTGAGAAACGAATAAACTAAAAAAACGAACAAAATGTCTACTTTTGTAAAATCAAAGACAATGATAAGTTTATCGTTGTTTACTTTTAAAAACATTAAACACTAAAAAATCTTTTTAGTGTCTACTTTTTCGAGCTAGTACAGGGGTTTATTTCTCTGAGTAAATAAAATAAAAAATTGAGAAATAAAATTAACTTTGCATAAGAAAAATAATAATCTATTTTAAAAATGGTATGAAAAGATTTATTGTTATTGCTATTCTTATTTTTTCTTTCTATCCTGTATATGGACAAGCAGTTGTAAATGGTTATGAACTAGTTTCGTGGCCGAATGCAAAAGGAAATATAGTAATTCCAGATACAATCAGAGAAATATTAGGCTCTGCTTTTAATGGAAATTCAAAGATCACATCTGTTTTTATTCCTAAATCTGTTAATACCATCTATCCAAATGCATTTTTTAAATGCACATCACTAAATACTGTAAAAATTGGAAATGAGACGGATAAACCAACGACTAAGATTTCAATTTACTCCTCTGCTTTCTCAGGCTGTACAAATTTAAAATACTTAAATATTAACAGAGATTTTTTTTCCGAAGATCGTATTTCTCCTTTTAAGCAAATGACATCGTTGGATTCCATATCTATTGGTAATCAAATACCTACAATTTCTAATGAAACTTTTTCGGGATGTACTGAGTTGAAGAAGTTACTGATTGGAAATAAGTTTAGTGTTCTTGGAGACTCTATCACTTTAGAGCTCGATGCTTTTTATAATTGTCGAAATTTAAAAAAAATATATCTGAATAAAAGTATTGGTATCCAGGGTGCTTCTTCTTCTCTTTCGCCTTTTTATTATTTAGATTCGGTTTACGTTGATGACTCCGTGAGATCTTTGGGTAATCTTGTTTTTTGTGGTTGTGTAAATATAAAATCTGTCAGATTATCGAATTCATTAATATTTATTGGTCCAGGCGGTTTCGCTAATTGTAAAAAATTACAATCAATAGTTCTTCCAAATTCACTAAAAAAAATTGAAGATGGGGTTTTTACAGAATGTACCGAACTTAACTCGGTAACCTTTGGTAACCAAATCATTGATATTGATGATTATGCCTTTATTGATTGCACAAATCTGGAGGAAGTTCGTTTCCCGAATACATTAAAACGAATAGGAACTGGTGCTTTTTGTCGTTGTGCAAGCATGAATAATTTGGTCATTAATAATTCAATAACGACAATTGATAACGGTGCATTCATAGACTGCACTGGGCTAAAAACCCTATTAATTGGTGATTCTTTAAAAACAATCAATGAATATGCTTTTGCAAACTGCACTAACTTGGCCTCACTGACCATTCCAAATAGTGTTTCATTCATAAACGATAATGCTTTTAAAGGGTGTAGAGGTCTTAAATCATTAACAATAAGTGGAAATTCCGGAGATTCAGAGGAAACTGAATTCAACTGCTTTCTATATCCTTTTGCGGAATGCGATAGTGTTACGGAATTGACAATCAATAAAAATATTCATGATTCAGATTTAAGCTCCCCATTTATTATGTTTAAATCATTAACGACCATTAATTTAGGTGATAAAGTGACTTTTTTGCCAACTTTTGCGTTTACTGGCTGTTCAGCGTTGGAATCTTTTATTATTCCAAATACGATTAATTCAATTGGTGTTGCATCATTTCAAGCTTGTACAAATTTAAAATCGATCAGAATTCCAACCTCAATAACTGTTTTAAAAAATCAGACATTTATGGATTGCTCAAGTCTCAAAAGCATTCATATTCCCAACAATATAACCTCATTAGGAAATTTGTTATTTTGTGGTTGTATTGGTTTAGAGTCTATCGTCATTCCTGAGTCTGTTGACTCTGTTGGAGCTCTTGCTTTCGGTGGATGTAAGGCATTGCAATTGGTTTGGTCTAAAAATCCAGTCCCCCCCGTTGCTGGCGATAAATGTTTTTTAAATGTTCCTACTTCTATTTGCCCTTTATATGTTCCAATTGGTAGCAAAGATGCATATCAGGCAGCAAATCAGTGGAATAATTTCACAAATATTATTGAGGTGGATATACTTGCCTCTTTACCCAAAATGGTTGATGTTGTTCCGTTTTTTATTAAAAATGGGGAATTGCATATAAACATGGCTTATGATGCACCGGCAAAGGTCCGTTTGGTTAATTTTAATGGTCTGGAAGTATGGTCGGGAATGGTAAGTGGTAAAGGATCCATACCTATAGACGATTTAACATCTGGGATATACTTGCTTTGTGTTGGTGACAATGTTCAGAAGGTTATGATTGGCAATAAGGAGTAGTTAATTTTTTAGAAATAGCAATCCCCCAATGTACTTATTTCTCCAACGAAATCTTCCGTTTCTTCCAAGCCCAGGCAAAAATCCCGGTTGCATAAAGTGCAATGTTGAAAATACCCAGTGAGAATATTCCCATCGAAAAGATGCCAGCGCTAAAGATTCCAATGGAAAAACGACCTGCGGCAAAAACGCCGACAGAATAGTCACCTGCTGCAAAGTAATTCATGCAATAGTCGCCTGAGCTGAACATATTGCCAATGGTGAAATGTAAAATTAGCCCAACCACTATCAGTAACAAGGCGATCAATAAGATAAAGTTCTTTTTCATGTTGAAAGGATTTTAGTTTGTGAATCAATTTTTTTGATGCAGCAAACGTAAAACATTCCAAAAGTGCCTCCAAATTTGTGGGATGTATAGCGGCTTTTTGTGACGAGTGACGTCGGTGGATGATGAATGGAGCCTTTGAGGGACAAGCGGGAACTTAGTTTTTTTGGATTTTTTCCATTAACATTTTTGTGTACGATCTGGAGACAGGGATTTCCTCACTCGTGTTTCGGAGTTGAATCCGTAAACCTTGAGCATTGCCATTCGCTTGCACTATCTGAATGGTGTTGACCAGAAAGGCACGGTGGCATTTCACGATGGTCGGAAATGATTCGAGTTGGTTTTCTGCACTTTTTAAAGTGCACCGTAGTAAATTGGTTTTAAGCTTAGCGTTTACTAAGTAGAAAATTTTAAGATAATTTCCAGAAGCCTCTGCGTACAAAAAATCCGGTAGGTTCATTGTTAGAAGTTCTTTTTCAGCAGTGATTGTTACTATTTCGTGGCTTTGCTCAACGTCTTCTTTTTTAAGAAAACGATTGAAAGAGGTTGCCATTGTTAGATTTATTTTGGCAAGGCGTACCTGTTGAATCAGGGTTACTATTGTAACGGGAATAAGTCCTACAGCCAAGGTGAAAAATTGAAAGATCAGCAGTGTATGGACGTTTTTCGACATGGTGAAAACTGAAACACTGTAAAAATAATTCCCCAATCCAATGGTGAAAAGGATGAATGCTAAAAAAAGAATTTCTTTACTGACAGTCCAGTTTTTAGGGTTGTTACGTAATCTTGAATAGAGCCAAAAGCACAAATGGTCCATCAATAATACGAGTAATGTGACCAGTCCATAGCCCGCAATAACCAACGTTTTGTCTGTCCCTTCAATTTGAGATAAGCCAAATGGTTGAAAAATCAACATAAAAATCGAGACGAATAGGCTGATTAGCAGCGTCGATTTCCATGAAAAGGTGCTAACAGGGTATGGACGGGAAAGGATGGATGGCATAGGACGCGTCGGGTGATTAAAGGTTTCTATACGTATTATAGTATTCCCAAATGTATTAATTCCTTTTCTAAACAAACACCTTCCGTTAAATGTATAGTGTGAAAGCCCAGTTCTTTGGCCGCAATAATATTATTTCTGTTGTCGTCAATAAACAAACACTCGTTTGCCAGAAGGCTGTATCTGTTTAAAAGTATTTCGTAAAGACCTTTGTTGGGCTTGATTGTTTTTTCTTGTCCGGAAAGGACAATCCCTTCCAAATCCTGAAAAAAAGTATAGCTGTCAAAAATTTGAGGAAAAGTTTCTGCCGACCAGTTGGATAGACCGAACAACCTGTATTTTGATTTTAGGGATTTTATGAACTTTGAGTTTTCCGGTAAATCCCCACCAATCATTTTTATCCAATCCTTGTAAAAAAGTTCAATCTCCTTTGTATACTCGGGGTGAAGCAGTTGAAGCTCCTTTGTCGCTTCAGCCAGTGAACGCCCTTCATCCTGTTTTAGATTCCACTCGGGGCTACAAATATCTTTTAGGAAATAGTCCATTTCCAACTTATCTGCAAAAACCGACTTATATAAATAAATGGGATTCCAGTCGATCAGGACTCCACCAAAGTCAAATACAATATTTTTGATAGTCATAGTATGTCGTTTTATGGAACAATAGTTGTTATTTTACGGATAGAACAAGCGTTGAAGTAACCCAGTGCTCCATTCGTAAGGTTTGTGTTTGGGTTTGCCGGTGAAGAAGAATTTCGACCATCGCTTCCTGCTGTTCGAAAATAGTTGTAAGCACCTTCATCAATAGATTCCAACCAAATTTGAACAGTGCTTCCCGATTCCAGTGATAGGTCATTATTCATTCTCCTTCTGTAAAATGGGTAGCTGAATTCTTTTCCATTGATGTATTTATCATCCATCACGTTAAATTGATTTATTTTATCATTGTTGATAAATGGGATGAAACGGTAGAAATTGGTGCTATTAGCCGGGTCTTTAAAATCAATCGTGATGATTTTCTCATTACCAAACAGACTCTTCCCAAAGTAGATCGAATCGATCGATACAGCGTTGGGCATGGTGGAGTTTGCAGTATATGTTTTTCCATCCGTCAAAACGTTTAGGGTATACGTGCGCCCCGCAATACCTGGTGACGGATCTGTAACATAGATGCCTTCTGAGATTTCTGTCAAAATCGCTGTATCTCCAACATTGCTGCTAATGGTAACAGTAGCTCCAGTCACAGCCGGAAAAATGGATGCCTCATCAAAATCCACGGACCTTGAAATTTTGATCGTATCAGGTCCTTCCAAGTCATCCAAATTTCCCTGTATAACGATTTGAGATGAAGAAGTGTTCAATTTCAGATCGATGACCTCCTGGCACGAAGAAATCAAAGTGGCAAATGCGATCAAAATGAAAAGAGATTTATTTTTCATTACTTAGAATTTAAAATTGTACGATACCGATGGGATAAACTTAAATAGAGTCGTTTGCACTGCCTCCGTTTTTGTTGGATCTGTCTCGCTGTCCTGGAACGTAATCGTGTAGGCATTGTCATGGCCATAAGCATTGTAAAGAGAAAAAGTCCAGCTGGATTCAAATTTATCGGTTTTTTTATTTGTCCAGGTTGCGCCCAGGTCCAGTCGGTGATAAGCTGGCATCCGGTTTGCATTTCGATCGGAATAGTATAATTTGGTAATACCATCCACGGTATATTTCCCAGTGGGAAATGTCACTGCATTCCCCGTATTATATACCCAGGTTCCCGACAATGTCCAACGCTTATTCAACTCAAAAATACCTACGAGGGAAAGATCATGGGTGCGATCCTGCCTGGCTGGGAAATAGTTCCCATTATTTATTTCGTTAAATTTCCGCTCTGTTCGTGAAAGAGTATAACTAATCCATCCATTAAATCGTCCGTATTTTTTCTTTAAAAACAGCTCTAAGCCATAAGCACGGCCATCCCCGAAAAGTATCTGAGATTCTACATTCTCATTGAAGTTTAACTCTGCTCCGTTTTTATAATCCAATTGATTTTGAAGGTTTTTGTAGTAGATTTCAGCAGAGAACTCGTATTCATTTTCTTTCAGGTTGCAATAATAACCCAGCGAAACCTGATCGGCAATTTCGGGTTTCACATTATTGCTGCTCGATATCCATAAATCGGTTGGATTTCCTGAGGTTGAATTGGATAGTAAATGGAGATTCTGAACATTGCGGGCATAAGCCATTTTAAACGAACTCTGTTCATTGATCAAATAATTGAAGGTGACACGGGGCTCTATATTATAGTACGTTTTCACGATTTTTCCGGTACCAAATTGCGTTGTGTCTATAGTAGAGCCATTTGTATCGTAGGTGTAGAAATTGCCAGGCCCTAGTTGACTGAACATGTTAAAGCGTGACCCATATTCCAGACTTAGACGATCGGAGATCTTATACTGATGGGAAATGTACAACGCATTTTCAAGAGCATTTTTATTGGTTAGGCTATTCAGCGTTGTATCATTCGCTGTAATGACGCCTGGAATGATTCTATGAAAAACCGAATTAAAGCCAAACTTAAGGGTCGATTTTCCACTTTCAAATAACTGGAAGTCTTGTTTTATGCCTAAGTCTTGTATGCGCGAAATGATGTTCATTTCCTGACTCGTCTTTATTTTTATTTTATAATTGTAATTGCTGTAAACTAGAGACGTGTTTGAAAACAGGCGGTCTGAAAACAAATGATTCCAGCGAAGAGTGCCAGTGGTGTTTCCCCAGTTTACGCCAAATGTATCTCCAAAACCCAGAACATCGGTTCCAAAATAGCCGGATAGAAAGACCCTGTTCTTGTCGTTGATCCTGTAATTTGCTTTTGCATTTAAATCATAAAAGTATAACCTAGCCTGATTTAAGGAGGTGTCGTTGGATAGTTTTAAAAAGAGGTCAGCATAGGTACGCCTTGCCGAAACGATAAACGAACCCTTATTTTTAACAATAGGCCCTTCTATATTTATTCGGGATGAAATAAGACCGATGCCTCCGCTAACGCCTACTTTTTTATCGTTCCCATCGTTCATTTTCACATCCAGTACCGATGACAATCTTCCTCCATACTCAGCTGGTTCATTTCCCTTATAAACAGTGACATCTTTTATCGCGTCTGAGTTGAAAACAGAAAAGAAACCCATGAGGTGTGAAGCGTTGTAAACAGTTGCTTCGTCCAGAAGAATTAAATTCTGGTCGGTAGCACCACCTCTAACATTAAAACCGCTACTGCCTTCGCCTGCAGCTTTTATGCCCGGTAATAACTGAATGGTCTTCAATATATCTTTTTCACCAAACAAAACCGGGATGTTCTTTAATTCCTTGGAATTCAGTTTTTGAGTTCCCATCTGCATTTGGGTTACATTCTCATTTTTACGTTGGCTGGTTACGACCGTTTCGTCCAATTCATTTGATTGTTCAGTGAGGTTAAAATCAATTTTCATTGAACTTTTTAGTACAATTTTTTCTATTTGTGGGGTGTATCCAAGAAATCGTGAAATGATCTGATATTGACCTGCGGGTAAAGTAATGGAATAAAAACCATAGGCATTTGACGCTGCGCCTATACCCGGAATCTCTTTGACCGTAATGGAAGCTCCAATGAGGTCTTCTCCTGTTTTAGCATCTTTGACATAACCACTGACTACAAATTTTTGTTGAGCAGCAACAGGAAAAAGTAAAACTAAAAATAATGTAAAGAAATAAAACTTCTTATTTTTCATTCAGTTTATGTAGGAAGTAGGGGTGGACATTATAAGATGATTCGCAAAGATACTTATAACCGCTATGTCGAAATTCAGAATCCTGTTTTTTTAATTATTTTTATAGTCTCTGTTGCAGCTTTAAACTCTATTTTTGTACCGATTTTGACACGCAATCTTAAACATTTTCCAATGAATGCATTAATCGTTTACTCCGGTGGAATGGATAGTTCTACCTTATTGTATCACTACCAAAAGGAGATTCGCCTGGCTGTTTCTTTTCATTATGGTGCCAAACACAACGATCGGGAAATAGCCTATGCAAGGCAAAACTGCGAAGAATTGGGCATTCACCACCTGGTCATTGACCTGGGCTTTATGAATGTCTACTTCAAAAGTGATCTTCTTCTTAGCGGCGGCGAAATACCTGAAGGGCATTATGAAGCGGAGAATATGAAAAAGACGGTGGTGCCTTTTCGCAATGGAATTATGCTGAGTGTTGCCGTTGGTTTGGCCGAAAGCAACGATCTGGATACCGTATTGATAGGCAATCATGCTGGTGACCATACCATTTATCCCGATTGCCGGAAATCGTTCATTGACGCATTTGACGTAGCTGCCAGAGAGGGAACGGACAAGGGTATCCGAGTTGTTTCTCCGTACTGTGACATCAGCAAACGAGAGATTGCATTGATAGGAAAAGGGCTAAATATGGATTTTTTGAAAACCTATTCATGCTATAAAGGTGGTGAGAAGCATTGCGGAAAATGCGGTACCTGTGTGGAACGGAAAGAGGCGTTGGAGGGTTTTGATAGGACTGAATATGAGGAATAGACAAAACACATTCTTGACCGCACTGTTCATTTTAATTGGATGTCAGGTCTCTTTAATCCATGCGGTCAATCCATTGGAAGTTAAAACCTATACATTGAGTAATGGGCTTACTGTCTGGCTAAACGAAGATCATTCCCAGCCAAAAATTTATGGTGCCGTATTGGTTAAAGCAGGGGCAAAAGAGTGTCCGAATACTGGTATTGCCCATTACTTCGAACACATGATGTTTAAAGGCACGGATAAAATCGGAACGACAGATTATCTGTCTGAAAAGGTATTGCTGGATTCTGTTGTGTTAAAATACGACGAATTGGCAACCATTAAGGATGATGCCTGTCGAAAAAATATTCAAAAAGAAATCAATACTTTAAGTGTCAAAGCTGCCAAATTCGCCATTCCCAATGAATTCGACAAGCTTATTACCCGCTATGGAGGTTCAGGTCTCAATGCTGGCACTTCTCAGGACTATACAGTCTATCACAATCAATTTTCACCCCAGTATATCAACCAATGGGCGGAAGTGAACAGTGAGCGTCTCATCAACCCGGTTTTCCGACTTTTTCAAAGTGAACTTGAAACCGTCTATGAGGAGAAAAATATGTATAGTGATCAGCTGGGACGTTTAGCTCTGGAAAAAGCAAGTGAACGATTTTTTCAACCAAATCCTTATAAATATTCTATAATTGGCAGTACAGAGAATCTCAAGAATCCCCAGATTTCCCAAATGCGTACATTCTTTGAAAATTATTATGTAGCAGGAAATATGGGACTGATTTTATGTGGCGATTTTAAATCGGAAGAAATTCTGCCGGTATTGGAACGCACTTTTTCACGGATAAAAGCTGGAGAGGCTCCCCAAACAGACATTCTACAACCCCGGCCTTTCGTGGGAAGAGAACGATTTGAAGTGAAACTGTCTATACCGCTCATCAAGGCTGTAGCACTAGGCTGGCGGGGTGTTCCCTCTAATCACGAGGACGAAATGGCACTGAATATTATGTTTGGTCTTTTGACTAATTCCAATGGCACTGGATATCTGGATAAACTGGGAATGGATAAAAAAGTGTTTATGGCAGCAGGTGGACAGGGCAACATGAATGATGCCGGGTTGCTTTTTGTGATGGCCATACCCAAAATACCTTTTCAGTCTTGCTCAAAAGCAAAAGCATGTTTAATGAAGGAAGTAGAAAGGATCAAGAATGGTGATTTTTCGGAAGAATCCTTTAACAGTTTGAAACTGGAACAAAAACGGACTTACGAGAAGCAACTTGAAGATATAAATTCCCGTACCAATCAGATGATTGATGTTTTTTCCCAGGGAATAAGTTGGGAAACTTATCTTGGAAAAAACAAGAAGATCGATGCCCTGACAAAGAACGATATCGTTAATGTAGCCAATAAATATTTTACAGAAAATTATCTGGAGGTGACCAAAAAGACTGGAACATACCCCAAAGACAAACTGACAAAGCCCGGTTTTGCGCCCATTATTCCCAAAAATATGGAAGCGAAATCGGAGTACGCCAAAAACCTGGAAAAGATGGAGACACAGAAACTAGCTCCTCATTTCCTCGATTTTAATAAAGATGTGAAATGTATAATGTTGGCACCTCTAGTCACACTCTATACCAAATCAAATCCGGTAAATGATATTTTTACATTTGATTTAAAATTTGGAAAAGGGACCCTGGAGTCTCCAATTCTGGATGCTGTGAGTACTCATCTGTCCATGTTGGGTACCGATTCTTTAACGTTTGACCGGTTCAGGGGACATTTGCAAAAACTGGGCAGTACGCTCAATTTTGATGCAGAATCCGAAATGTTTGTCTTACACGTTTCCGGTTTTGATTTTAATTTTGATGAAACATTATCCTTGGTTTGCGATTTTATAAAACATGCATCGCCCGATGAAACGAAAATAAGTCAATTGGTTGATGAGGCAAAAATAAGTATAAAATCGGAAAAGAAATCAGCAGATGAAGTCAGTGAAGCCATTCTGGAGAAGATCCAATTCGGTGAAAAATCCACCTTCCTGAACCGTTTGTCCTTGTCAGAAATAAAAAAGCTGAAAAGTAAAGTGATGCTGGATGAATTTAATGCTGTGACCAAAGTGGAATGTGAAATGCATTACTGTGGTAACATTTCTTCTGATTCAGTAGCTGCTAAAATAAAGAGGGCTATGGCCCCCCAAAATAATACGATTGCTTCTCAGGGTATAATATATAGGGAGTTGAAAGAGGTGGAAGCACCTGTGATCTACTTCTGCAACATGCCGAAAGCTTCACAAAGCGTCATATCCTGTTATATATCAGGTGATGTCGATGCCGATTTTAAGGGTCGTTCGGCATCTTCTTTGTTTAATAATTATTTTGGTGGAAATATGGGCTCCATTCTTTTTCAGCAAATCAGAGAGTTTCGATCTTTGGCTTATAGAGCATCCGGAACTTATCAACTTCAATCCTACAGGCATAAAGATAAAAAAGGAAAATTTATCGCCTCACTTTCTACACAGTGTGATAAGACGACCGATGCCATTTTTGTTCTGGATTCCTTAATCCGAAATATGCCGGAAAATCCCGAGAGAGTAGAAATGGCCAGGCAGGAAGTGGTGAATACCGCATTAAATGCCTATCCTTCCTACCGACAGCTGTCTCCACGGATTGCGGATCTGAAAAGACAAGGTTTTAAATCAGATCCGAGTCAACAATTAATAGATGCAGTCAATGAAATGTATCTTCAGGATATTTTAAATTTCTACCAGAAGAATCTGAAAGGAAAATCCATCGCTTATGTGGTGGTAGGTGACCGGAAAAAGATTGATATGAAAATGCTTTCGGCCTTTGGGAAGATAATAGAAGTGAAAACCAAGGAAATATTCAGATAATCTGAGCCTATTTCCTTGGTCGGATTTTTTTATTTCACATAATCCAATTTTAAGTTTTGAATCCAGTAGTGCGTGATAGCCTCTTTGCAGTAATTCAAACGTATGGTGTTCTTTCCTTCCAAAATATAAGAAGTGATGTCAAAAGAATCTTGTTTGTAGTTGCCATCTACCACATCGTATTTTGATTTGAAAACCTGATCGTTTATCAGAATATCGATGGGCGAATACCCATTATGGCCCCCTGTCATGGATGTTAAATGAACCAACACCAGCATTATTGTCGCATCCGTAGAAATGCTTTTCCAGCGAAACGAGATTCAAAACGGTGAAGTAACCGAGATTCAGAATTCAATTAAAAGAAGTGCGACAAAATTGTTATTTCTGGTTAATCAGCTTATGGATTTTAGAAAAATTGAAACCGATCATGCTGAATTAAATGTAACAAAAGGAAATATTATTGATTTTGTCAATCAGATTATAGCTGTTTACCGTCCCTTGCTCACGAAGAAAAGTATTGATCTTAATGTTCAAATGAGCTATACCCTATCAGAAATTCTGATTGATTTTGACAAATTAGAAAAAATCATGACCAACCTGATGACCAACGCTGTAAAATATTCTCCTCCAAAAGGGAATATTCGATTTTCGATGAATGTAGGCATCGATTCCATAGACTTTTCAGTGAAAGATAGCGGCAAAGGGCTCAACGAAGTTCAAAAAGATAAGATATTTGAAGCATTCTATAGTGAAGATATTTTCAATAACTTAGTTGAAAGCAGTGGAATTGGCTTAGCACTCACTGCAGGCCTTGTTAAAGTATTAAATGGTCAGATCTCAGTAGAAAGTGAACTTGAAATGGGTTGTAAATTTGTAGTAAAACTTCCGATATATCCAACTTCTGAAACAGCCCCTGTATTCCAAAAACAAATTTCGGAAAGTGATATTCCTGCCTTTATGGATTTAAGCGAGACATCCAAATCGGACTTGAATTTAGAAGTTTCAAATAACAAGGAGTTTAGCGTCGTTTTAGTTGAAGACAACAAAGATTTATTGATGCTTTTAAACAAAAATTTCAAAGATAAATACCGTGTTAAGTGTTTTGACAATGGTAAAGACGCTTGGGATTATATTGCCGCAAAAATACCTGATGTAGTGATTACCGATATTATGATGCCTTTGATGAGCGGAACGGAGTTGTGTTCAAAAATGAAAACCAACGTTGATCTCTGTCACATTCCGGTGATTATGCTTACCGCCAAAACAACTGCTGAAGCCAAACTAAACGGATTAAAAATGGGCGCAGATGCTTATGTGCCCAAACCTTTTTCGATGGAAGAACTGGATATACGCATCCGTAACATTCTCCATACCCGTCGCATTTTAAAAGAAAAATTGACTGAAATGTCACGTATTGAAGGATTTAAAATACCATCCGTCAATCACGAACAAGCATTCATTGAAAAACTATTGGCTATGGTTCAGGAAAATATGGATAACGACAAACTCGATGTCCATTTTTTGGCAGAGAAGCTAAACATTAGCCGATCAAACCTGCATACAAAATTGAAAAATTTGATGGAAATGAATACGACCGAGTTTATAAATACAGTGCGCATCAACAAAGCAAAAGAGTTAATAGCCAATACCAATTTTACCTTGTCAGAGATTTCATTTAAAGTTGGATACAAAGATGCCGCCTATTTCAACCGGGTTTTCAAAAAAATAACAGAGAAAACGCCGGGAGAATATAGACGGATCAATTATGAATGATGCAGTTTTTTATAAAACTACCGTTGTACTACTAAATATTTTGATACACTCCAGAATTTTGAAGGATTTAAAATTTCGATCGTAATCTTCTTATCGGCACCCGTTACCAATTTAAAACTGTTTTGTGGGTGAGTCGAGATGATTTTAATATTTTTGCTATTGGTAGGTATGGATGAGATGTTTCTCAAGTCAACCTGTGTAAAGGCAGAATTATCGAATTGATTACCCAATTTTTTAGCTTGAAAAAGTCCACCACTTGAAACAATCTTAGCTTCTTTGAGTTTTTTAGATGAAGCGATACAGTACCATACCGTATTTATATCCGTATCCTGTACTTTTATTGTAGATTGTTGTTGTTCCATCACACTTTGCTGTTCAGTAATATTTTTGCTTTGAACATCTACAGTCGTGGTAAGCTCTGTGATTTTGATATTTTTCTGATCGAGCTCTGCCTGTAAGGTTTGAATTTGAACAGTTTTTTCATCCATTTGGGTTTGCAGGCGTTTGATAGTTTCGGTTAGCCTGGTGTTCGCTTTTCCTTTTTTATTCGCCAGCGTCCGTAGTTCCGCAATTTTTGCTTTGTTTAGTTCGATGCCTTTTTTAATTGCAATCATTTGTGCTGCAATCTGTTCTCTTTTGTTGGTTTTTGAACCTTCTACTCCTTTGAGGTTCACCTTCATTTGACTTTCATTTTGACTGATCACCGCGAAGCCGGTTTCAATGTCGTTCAACAGGGCAAGGGTCTGGTTGTAATTGGAATCTAATGCTTGTTTCTCAATTGCAAGTGAATCGCGTTGCGCAACGGCAGTCTTGTATTTTCCTGAATTCTCAACACACGATGTGGACATTAACGCGAGTGCTGCAAAAATTGCATAAAATTTGATTGCTTTCATTTTTTCTGAGTTTAATTGATTGTAAAATGTATTAAGAAGTTCAATATAATGGGTTATTGTGCTGATTCGTGTAAGCTCTTTGGCTTATTGGTGGTTAACAATGATACGGTGACAAAGTTCAGTAACTTAGGGGAGTTTAATGTTACAAAAATTTGTTTATTAATTATATAATTCACTGCTAATTAGAATCAACAACGCCTGGATATTTATTGAGAATAAATGTCCAGGCGGAATAATTTTATTTGAGGATAGGTTATTTATAGGTAGAAGGAATCGTGCAATAGGTAATTAATGATAGTGGATAACTTGTTTTATCTCGTTCAATGATTTCATCGTAGGTGAATTTCCTCCAGCGTCCTTCTGGATTGGTGGCTGCGTTGTATTAGGTCATCCAATTTTAATGAATTCTTTTACCTTTTCCTCTATTTGGTCTCTTACTTTTCGGGTTAAAGCAAGTATTTCTACATTGGTTCCGGTAAAATCCGCAGGATTAGGGAATGACCAATTCAATCTGTCAGTTACTCCTGGAAAAATGGGGCAATTTTCCGCTTTGTCCACATCACAAACAGAAATAACGTAACTATAAATACGACTTTCTTTATAAAAATCAAAAACACTATCAACCTTGTTTCCTGTCAGATCAATGCCTTTTTCTTTCATTACCCCAATTACAAACGGATTTAATTGTCCTGGTTCTAAACCAGCACTTTCTGCATAGAAGCGGTCACCTGCAAGGGTATTTAGAAACGCTTCAGCCATTTGGCTTCTGGCAGAATTGTGCACGCATACGAATAATACTTTTTTCTTTGACATAAATTTTTGTTATTCAATGTTGTTTTTTTCTTCTAAATCCACTTTGATATCCTCTTGGTCATTTAAATTTGAAATCACATCGTTTTTATCTTTTTGATTTCTGATTATCATGAAAAGAATCAACGCAATCGCAAGAACAAAAATTAGTGCTATAACAATCCAATTTGTTTCCATTGTGTTTGATTTTAGAGTAATGCGTGAATAGTCTATTTACTTAGTAAACATACAACGATTGTCATTTATTTTTAAGTCAGACGTATTACATAAGTATTACATTCCAAAAAGTAAAACAAAGAATTTCTTTTCATTGATGTAGAGGAATCAATAATGAAGTCCAATCTGGAATAAGGATTGCTCAATGAACATCAGCCAGTCTTCGCTCATGTCTGACTGATATGGCTTTTTTGAGAATGGCCTGAGTTATTTTTTTAGATAATTTTCGGTTTCCAGCTTCCATCTCGACGTAATTTTTCAGGTCAAAGGTGTTGAAAGACTCATCGCCGTCCATTGTTTTTTTACGGTTGCTGTCGTAAACGGTATAACTTATGGTATGGAAGATCGTTTGAAAAGGTTTTTCCATTCGTTGGATGAAGTATCCGCTGATGATGACAATGTAATTGGTCCGATCCGATCCAAGCAACTTATGGAACTCATCGTCCGTAAGTCTGCTTAAATCGGCAGAGTTGCGTTCGGTCGAAATCTTCCGAAGTACTATTTTCTGGCAAATGTTTTCCAACGAATGGGAAGCCTCTGTTTGCTGACGGATCAGAAAACGGGTGCTGTTTTTAGACAAACCGTTAGTTACCATGGCGTTAAGTTTAGGTGCAACAGAGTCTACCTGGATGTTCATACTCTCTGCGATCATGTCCAAGGGATAATAGTCGGAGGAGATATTCATCTGAGAAGGCACAATCAATACGATATCGTGTTGAGTGGGTTCTGTTGCGCACATTATACCTGCGGCCAATAACCCGATAAGAATGAAAACTATTTTTTTCATTGGATTATGATTAATTTTAGCGATTTAGAATAACAGGAATGCTGGTTTCCAGGCATTTGCCAGGAGCAACAAAGACATTCAATACCCGGACTTTAATTTCATTATCCGGTATAGAATCTACAAAAGCACTTAATGAAGTCACACTGTTAGCATGGACACTGCAAGGCACATCATCCCGAATGCTCAGATTTTTTGTTACATTCAGGAATTCAAAAACGAAGGGTATGCCGGCTTGATTCACCATTTCGAACAGACCGTTTTTATCGTTTATATTGCTTAGACGGAAGGTTACGGAGCTTCGTACAAGTGGTTCTACATGTTCGCTTCGTCCCATCAGACTGTTGTTCCAAAGTGCAATGGTGCGATGTGCTTTCAAAGCTTCCATTACGGAAGCTTTGTTTTTTTCTTTTGCAATAACAAGCGTCAAGACTTTAAATTCGTCGGCACTTCGTTTTTGAGCCATTGTTGAATGCACATCGGAATTTGAGAAGATGGTCAGGTTGTAATCCAGACACCATTGAAAAGCAGTGGGTTCATAGCGTTCACCATTTACAATTTCAATTCCCATCATCAGACCTTTGTTTTTAAGATCCTCGTGAATGGGGTGCCAGGTCGATTTATTGTTGATGGTTGGATAGGCCGTATGGTTCCAAAAAATGAAGCCTCCCTGTTTTTTTGCCTCAGCCAGAGCTTCAGTAACCAAAGTTGTATCTCTTGTATTCTTGAGATTGACAAAGCGTTCGAATTTGTTGGCGTCTTGTATGTCGATAACATTTAGGTGACCTGGAGGCATGCCTCTGGTTATTTCGGACGATTGGAACATCAGTATACCATATTTTAAAGCGGCGGCTTTTGCCAGTTCAAAAGAGTGGTTATGGTCTTTTGACGTTAACTCATTTAGGTGAGGTCTGTGCTCAATATGCTCAGTTAGGCAAATGATGTCCAAATCTTCTTCATAGGCTTCTTCCACCCGGGTTGTTGGCCAAACCTGGCCGTCTGAGAAAATGGTGTGTTGATGGAAGTCACCTTTCAGTACGTGATATCCCTCCGTATCCGGAAACGTGAACGTTGTTTTACGTAGTTGCGCCATGCTTGAAGTGCCTATGGCAGCAACTAAAAATGCGATTAAAGCAATCTTTTTCATAATTGTTGATTAAAAGGTATAACGTGCACCCAGTTGAATCTGCCAGGGATTTCCACCATAGGTTATTTTGCCGGCAGTGCTGTTCATCGTGTATTTGTAGTTGTTTGAACTGGTGTCGAAGCCAGCCAGATTCAATAAGGATTGCTTGCTGAGGTTTTTGGAAATGCCTTTTTCCTTATTCAGTAAATTCGCAACATTAAATACATCTGCAGAGAGCTCTATTGATTGTGTTTTGTAGGTCTTTATTTTTTTTGACATACGCAAGTCCCAGGTTCCGTAAAAGCCATTAATACCACCGTTGCGTTCTGCTACCTTTCCGTAACTGTCCTTTAAATAGGTTTTGAAGCCTTTATCAATGTTAGGATTACTGAGCAAGGTGTTGATGCCGTCTTTAATTGCTTGAGGTGTTGAAGCATTGTTCGGATCAAAAACGTAAGCCAAATCATTGCCGTTTACAAAGTCACCGTTTATATTTCCGTTGGTGACCATCGAGTAACGTGTTCCACCGATTCCTGAATACCGAACGCCTACAGAGACACCCCATACCGTTGGCAATGTTCCATATAAGATAACCTTGCTCCTGAATTGATTGTCGGAGTAACTCATTTCGCTCAGACTACGTGGGTTGTCCTTTACCATCTGATAAAGTGTTGCGCTGTTGGCCACATTCCCATTGTAAGAAGTATTGTCTTTGGAATCGTTCAGTGTATAGCTGAAACTAAACTGACCGTCTTTAAAATAACGGTATGTTGCATCCACGACCATGGTATAGGTGTTGACCTTGCCTTCGCTGATGAGTTCCAGGACACGTCCTATTTTATCTGATTTTTTCCCTTTTGTCCAGTCGGTGGTACCCTTAGCAGTGTTGATACTGGATGCAGGAACGAAAACGCCTCTGTTGCCCTCGTTGGAAAGTGTGAAAAATGGAGCATCCTGCATATTCCTGTCTACATACATGTAGTTGTTTCGACCATAGGTGGCAAATAAGGAAACACCTGCGCGTATGCGGTCAGAAAAATATTTGTTGTAGGAAAGGTTCATTTTATATACGGTCGGTATTTTAACGTCATTACCGTTGATGTTAAATGTTGCCACTTTGGAAAGACCAAGTTGGTCAAAGAGCTCCACGCCCGGTGCGTTGGTTGGATTTGTGCGATAGCCTTTAAAATCAGGGGTAGGGATGGCGTAAGTCGGTGAGGAAATATCGATAGACAAAACGCGTACACCATCAAATTCCAGGTTGTTGACCATGGCATAGTTATTCATATTGGAGCCAAATATACCGGCGCCGGCACGTAGAATGTCGGTGTGTTTATCATTTATATCCCAGGTCACCTGCAAGCGCGGCTGAAGTTGGAAACCGGCAACTTTGTTGGTTGTACTTAGCCCAAGTTCACTTGTTAATAAGGCATTTTCATTTGGATTGTTCATGTAGGTCGTATAATCCGCACGAAGTCCGGCAACGATCTCCACTCCGCTTAAAGGTTTGATCTGTACTTGCCCGTACAAGGCTGAATTCAGGATACCCTGTTTGATTGTCGGGTCGCCGACGGCAACTTCTCTGGCATATCGGTAGGGGGTCATGTTTTCAAAATTGGAGAGCCCTTTGAAATAAAATCTTCCGTTCATTTCGCTGGTGGCTAATGAGTTGAGATGAGTGTACATGAGGTCGGCTCCAAGTGTGTAGTTGGCTTTCTCTGTGTTTAAATAGAGGTTATCCACCAATTGTACCACATTGTTTACAAAAGTTTCAGGTTCGTAACGTTGTCCGCCAAACTGAATGGAACTGAGCGTATAGGGTTGTGTCTCTATAGTCGAAGTGATGTTTTCCACGATGGCTCTAGGAATATTGGTGGAAGGTAATTGTTTGCTGGGAGTTCCTTGATCTTTCGTATAGAGATACTGAAGTTTGGCTTCGTTGGTTAGTTTGGGGCTAAGTATGGAACGTAAGGAAGCCAACAAGCTATTATCCAGGGAAAGATGGTCTCCGTACACTTCATATAAATTGATCTTACTGTTGTCGTTCACACCGAGATTATTCATGTCGTAGTTGAAGTTCTCACGAAGGGTTAGCATATTGGTGGCGTTGATCTGCCAGTCAATACGACCAAAGGCCGAATGCGTATCGCGAACTTTGTCGAATGATCCTGTTTGTGGAGTAGAAGCAACACCATATTTTTCACGAGCAATGGCGACGAATTTGTCCAGATTTTCTTTGGATATACCATTGGTAATTTCATCATCTGTATCCTGAATATCTGCAATGTATAAAGGTCTGGCATCTGTTTGATGGTCCCAGGTCAAGAAAAAATGCGCCCTATCCTTTATAATGGGTCCGCTAAGTGAAAAACCGTATTGCGAGATGGAATATTTATCAGTGCGTTTGACACCACGTGCATCGTAGGCGCTTGAGAGCTGATCTGCCCTGTCGTAGAAGAAGGCGGAACCTTCCACTTTGTTGGTACCTGATTTCGTTACCGAACTGATGGTACCGCCTCCTGCTCTGCCTTGCGTTACATCGTAACTGTTGGTTACCACTTCAAACTCACGGATGGCTTCCATTGATACCAGGTATGGACCACGATTGGTAGTACCGCTTGACAACGGGCTTTTGGCAGTCATCCCATCAATGGTATAGCTGGTAGACGAAAAAAGCTGTCCGGCCAGGTTACTACCCGAACTAAGTGGGGACAAATCGGTCAATGTTGTGAAATTTCGACCGTTGATTGGGAGTGTTTTTAGATTGTTTGAAGTAACGGACGTGGATACACCCAGTTTCTCCAATCCACTGCGATTGCTGACAACCATCACTTCGTCAATTTGCTGATCCGATTCTGTCATTTGAAAGTCGGCACGAAGCATTTCGCCCTGATTTAGGCTGTAGTTCTTGCGAACCTGATCACCATATCCCAACATAAGGGCTTTAACGGTATAAGGCGACCCTAATGGCAACTGTTTCAGGTAAAACTCACCCTTCGCTGATGTTGTCGTTCCTGTTTTGAATCCGGTCGATTCATTTCGCACTAGGATAGTAACACCAATCAAAGGCTGTCCGGTAATGTCTGTCACTTTGCCAACGATACTGGCATTGGTACTTTGCGCCATAGCTTCACTGCCCAGGGCAAAAGCCAATACAAACAGCAACAATTTGTACACCTGTTGTCTTTTTCTGATCAAAATAAATAACTTTTTCACTTTTACATTTTTTAGAGGTTTCACAGGCAAATGTAAAAGGTTGTTATTGCGATTCTGTATGGAAAAACAAACAAGATAGCGACAATACTATTACATTTTTAAGGCGCCTGCCCCGTTTCTGTAAAGACTGTTACAAAATTATTCGGTCGTTGCTACCCCAGTCTTCAACTGAATGGTGATGGCGTTGTCTTTTGGTGCAAGATCGGACCATACCGATTGAAGGGGGCCTCCAAGTAAGGGAATGACAGCTGTTACGGTTTGAATATCGGTTTGATCGTTTATAGTGGCCGTTTCGTCGCCAGCATAATGGGCAATAAAGGCATTGGACATGATACTGTCGAGTTTAAGTGCCGAAATGTACGTTGTAGGAATGCTGTAGGGAGGCATGCTAAGCATGTAGAAAGAAATCGTTTTCATACCGTCTTTCAGATACGTTTTAGCATAGTTCTGAAAACTCATTCCAGTGGGAATGGTGCTGTAGGTCACCCCATCAATTTTGCCTGTTTCCACTTTCATTGTATTTTTCACCGTATTGAGAGTCACCATTCGATAGGGACAGGGTGAGGTCACAGTACTACCTGTTTCGATATCGTAGATAAAGCTGGAACTGGTGGTTTTTTTAGCGATGTCTTGTGCATGAAAGTGTCCTGTGAAGACCACATTCAAGCCCGATTCAGCCAAGGTGGTGGAGATATTATCCCAATCAGAAATAACATATTCAGAAAACATGGAACTTTGGCCGGTAAAATGTTCCAAAATGCCATGATGCATCATGGAGAGTAAGATTTTGTTTTGCTTTTTTGCTTCCGATATCATGGATTTAACCCAGGTTTGCGTCTGTGTAGAAAGACTACCTACTGTCTCACTGCCTGCTGAATAATGACAAGCATCCATTCCCATGACCCAGACTCCGTTCACCGGTTCAGACACATAACTCAATGAATTTGGATCTTTATGAACTGCGTTGTTGTAACCACATTTTCCATAAATAGAGGCAAATTCGGTAGCTGTCACGTTTTTAACCGTAGCCTTTGTATTCCCAAGGTAGCTTTCGGCAGCCGGGTTGTTGACATCGTGATTGCCTGGTATCACCAACACTTTGATGCCTTGTTGTGTCAATTCCTCGAACAAAGCCGCTACAACCTTGTGACTGATTTCTTCACCATCCTTGGTCAAATCACCGGGAACAAGCAGGAAATCTGGTTTCTTATTCAGGACGATAGCCAATACATTTTTGAGAATGGCACTACTTTCAATGATCAATTTCCGGTCAGAAACAAGATACGTCTGAAAATCTGCATTTGCCGGCAAGCTAAATAGACTGGGGTCAAAATAGTGTATGTCGGAAATAATCATAAATGTCACATCTTCAGGTACTTCTTTGGCTGTTGACTCATCTTTGCAACCAGTGAACAACGAAATACATCCGGCCATAATAAGCATAGAGGTTAGAAATCTTCTCATATAAAAGTTTTTTAAGAGTTTAGAGAAGGCAAAGTAACGCTTAAGGGAATGCAATCTTGTGTTGGCTGTGTGACGATTCATTTACGTTTGGGTGAACAGGGTCCATTATTGGAATGAGAAAGCGGGTTATGAACTTTTCTCACTTTATCCCGTAATTATCATTACTTAATTTGCTGATATTTCTATTAGTAACGATTTAGTAACGGCATATTGTCTGTCAATATCCATTACTGACTATTATATGTCCACTCAATATTATATGTGCATAGTTCGATATAGTTTTAGTAACTCTTTTCTATTCACGTCACAATTTATACAGGTGTTTTACTTGATACAATCGATAATAATTGGATATTAGGATGTTTACAATAAATAATAGATTGATTATTTGCGAAAAGTACCGAAAAATGGTTTCTTTGGCAAAATAAGACTTTAATGAGCAAGCAAGAAGAAATGGATAGAAAAACTTCAATCACGAGGAAGATATGCTTTTTCATTAAGTTTGCTGGCCGATGAACTACCTGGGTATACCGACATTGCAACCAAAAGAGCATTAAGTCGTTTGTAGTTGCAGCTCCGCCAACGCAAAAAGAGTTCCTTTTGAATATGGAAATCAAAATGCAAGATTCAGAATTTTTGGGCGACACGCAACTATTATTGAGGGATGGTGAAAACTACGATCCGCAAAAAGCATATGAATTGGTAAAAGTGAACTTACAAGAAAAAATATAGTCCTGAAGTTCAACAAGCGGTTGCAACGGCTTTTTCGAAGGTGAAGAGTCTTCATGTCCCATATACATGTCAAAGGGAAAAGTATTAATTACCATTATTTGTTTTGATAATCGTTGGGTGTTTTGCCGGTTATATTCTTAAAAACCCTGTAGAATGACGATTGAGAATTAAATCCACACATTTCTGCAATGGTCAAAACAGTGTACTTGCTAAACTCCGGGTTGTCCAGCTTTCTTTTGACCTCTTCGACCCTGTATGAATTTATAAAATCGTTAAAATTTTTATTCAGCTGGTTTCTGATGATGGCCGACAATTCCGCCTTTGACATATTTAATTCTTCTGCCAACAGTTGAACCGTTAGATTTTTATCCAGGTAGGGCTTCTGAGTTTCCAGATAGTTTTTTATCTCTTTTAATTTTTCAGTTTCATGTTCTTGTTTTTCGGCCTTGCCTTTGTGAATAATTTTAACCTGAAACGTTCTGGTAAAAAACAAAATTAGCAAGCTGAACACAGCCAGTAACAAAAGGATGATGAAAACCCTTAAAGGAGAGGATTCTATTTTTAAACCAATTTCATGTACGTTTCCTTTAAAAGTGGCGTTGCCATCCGACACCTCAATAAGGATGGTGTAGCTGCCTGAAGGTAAATGGGGGTAATGTGTGGTGTATTTGCCTTCCTCGGGGTAGAACCAGTCTGTATCGAAGCCTTTAAGTTTGTATCTGAATTTAAACTTCAGGTTTGGGTTGATGTTCAATACCGAAAAATCAAGGCGGAACGAGTGGTTGCCATTTGTTAAATGAATGGTCTTCGAACTTGAGCCCAACCGGTCAAAGATAGGTATGGTTACTAAAGAATCGGAATTGTAAATAAGATCGACATTCAAATCATAGCCTAAATCGTTTATTTCCATCGTCCTTGAGAAAGCTGTAATCTCATTGTCGTTAAAGACACCTTTAACCCGAACATAATATTTTGACCTGGTTTCTAAGTTTTTTAGTTCCATCGAATTGGACTCCGTTACCTTCAGGTTTTTGTAATCCGGAAGTCTTACCTGAAAGTCGGGGTCGTAGGCAAGGTCAATCAAGTATCTTTTTGGCTTTAGATGATCGTGTACACATTCCCAGTGCAGTTCGACAGAGTTGTTGGCTTTTAGAGTGTAGCCGGTGATAACAGGCTGTATCATTGCTGAAGAATTCACATACTTCAAATTCCCGTTGTTGTGTGGCAATGCATGGTTTTTATTGGGACTCAGATCGGTAACTTTCTCAAAATCTTTATCATCAAAGTTGTAATAAACCACCAGCCCGGACTCTTTACCGGTGAGTGGTGTATTTATGCATTGGTTTAGTTGTTCGGGAGTTCTGGCATAATTCCAGATTCTGATCTCATCCAATTTTCCTTTGAATCCGATATGGTCGTTTTGGTCGTAAAAGGCCCCAAGAACCAGCCCGATGGGTTTGTATTTCCAAACGATTTGACCGCTGTATTGCTGCGTCTCTATCAATTGTCCGTTGCAATACATACGAACCTCCCGGCCATCGTACACACCTGCCAGATGATACCAGTTGCCAGGAGTGATTGAAACTCCCGGGTTGGTATTCCATTTGTTGGCGTAACCAGATTCGGTTTTTAAGAGAAAGCGCATTTTATTAAAGGCATACGTAAAACAAAAGCCAGATTCATTATCCAGATTATCCTGCAAACACGATATAGGAGTACACCATTCGGACAATTCATCGGCATTCATCCAAAGTTCCACCGTGATGGCGTTCTTAATCAAAAGCGATGCGTTGAAGGGACAATATAAAACACCTTTGTCAACCGAGGTCTGTAAACAATAATTGGACGATGAATGGGCAAAATTCAGATTTGCATAAAAACAAACAACAAAAACCAACAGTTTGATTTTAACTTCTTTCATTTTTCGTATATTGATTTGAATTTCTTTGCAAATAGTGTTTGAAAAAACAAATATAAATACAATAAGCAGAAATTCATTTTTGTTGTAATGTAATGAATCTGACTGGAGCGGTTTTTTTGGTCAAATCAGCCATTAGGTCCGTAAATTTAACGTCATACAGGTCAAAGTCAACCCATTTTAAATGAAAACAACGCAATGTCAAAATTGGATAAATGGCAGTATATGAGTGTGATATGTGATTCTTATATAGTTGAGAGTTCTTATTTGCAACTCTGGGAGATATAATCACTGAAAAAAAGCAAATCGGGCTCTTTTTGCATTTAATTTTGATGTCTGTCCAAAACAATCGTGTGATCCAATTAAACAACGACTATGAAAAAACGAATTTATTTACTGTATTTAATTTTACTCTCCTCCTTTCCAAGTGCCTTTTCCGTCACACTTCAGTTGGCGAAAAGTCAATATTATCCGAATGAAGAAATTCTGATTTCATTTGACGGATCTGAAAACAGTAAGGATTGGTTGGGCTTGTACGAAGCCACGAAGTCACCGGGAGCCGCCGCTCCAAGTCTGGAATGGTACTATTTGAACGGGACTCAACAGTCCCCGTCTGCGGTTATCCCTACGGGAACAATCCATTTTGTGGCACCGGCAACCCCAGGTAACTATACCTTATATTTTTGTGAGAATGACGGTTATACGGTAAAATCATCCATCGGTGTCGAGGTGGTTTCACGATCTCTGAATGTTGCTTTTAACGCGAGCCTCTCTACAATCAAAAAAGGAGACAGCGTTGTTTTCAAGAATTATACTCCCGAATCGGACTCTTGTCTTTGGACTTTTGAAGGAGGTCTTCCCGCAGTAAGCAAATCTGCTACTCCAACAGTCACCTATTCACAAACCGGTTCATTTAAGGTTTCGTTGACTGTTTTTAGTAATAACAATTCGTATCATTTAATCAAAGATTCCTGCATCGCTGTTGCAGAAATTGGAACTCCAACCGATGTCAAACTGATGCAATTTAACATCTGGCAGGAAGGGAAAAACAGTCCCTCCGGAGAAATAACGTTGGTCAATGTCATCAACTTGACCAATCCCGATATCATATCTTTTTCAGAAACATCTGCAACCACTACCAATTCCATTGTAAAAAAACTCAAAGACATTGGGCTTGTATACTTTTACAAACATCTATCCGGCAACGATGTTTCCGTGTTGAGCAAGTACCCCTTTGTTGATGGTGGGAAACTAATCGGTGGTAGAATCAATGTGCACGAAATCAATGTGCATGGTCGTTCCATCATCGTTGCAGGAGCTCACCTCGATTATACCCATTATGCCTGTTATCTTCCAAGAGGGTACAACTGCGGTGGATATGCTCCATACGACGGATGGGATAAAATCGGTGGAGATGCAAATCCGAAACCCGTTTTGGATTCAACTACCATTGCCAGGCAAAACCTCGCAGGACAGAGAGACGAACAACTTGCTGCCTTTTTGAAAGAGGTTGAACAAAGGGATCTTCCCATTTTCCTATTGGGTGATTTCAACGAACCATCCCATCTGGATTGGACCAAAAGACAAGCCGATATGTTTGATCACCATGGTGTCACTTTTCAATGGCCAACCTCTTTGAAACTCGAAAAGAACAACTATCAGGATGCATTCAGAGCTGTGTATAAGGATGAAGTTGTAAATCCTGGTATCACCTGGCCCTCTATGGTGACCAATCCCTCAAAAGCGGTTTGCTGGGCACCTTTAAGCGATGAAAGAGACCGAATAGATTATATATTTTATAAAGGAAGTGATGTTGTTGCAAAATCCTGTGACATCGTTGGACCTAAAGAATCCTTCAAGAAGGGCAGTCTAAGTCTTGAAAATACAGAAAGCGATGACTTTGTGGCAGACAATCTTGCCTGGCCTTCCGATCACAAAGCGTTGTTAGCCAACATTACCATTCCTGCCGGTAGCCCTGTTTCTGTTCCAAAGACTACCATCCTGAATGACTTGTATGAGGTTTATCCAAATCCTTGTTCCAATTCCATACATATTCGTGCATGTCGTTCTGGAAATACAATCCTTTCACTTTTGAATTTATCCGGTGAGGTTGTTTATACTTCTTCTAAAACTTTTTTGGAGGGAGAGGTATGTGACATCGATGTATCGAATCAGGCTTCGGCGGTTATGTTATTAAGGATTGATGGGGGTGGGAGTTCAAGGAGTTATAAGGTAATAAAGAAATAGGGGTTGAATAGATGATAGCGATTCACCGTGCTTAGATGAACATAGGCCACTTGCAAAATCAATTTGTAAGTGGTCTATGTCTATTCTGACAATTGTTTTTTATTCCAGCATCGTTTTCTTTTCTAGTGCTACCCCAGAGAGAGTGCTTAAACTAATTATTTAAAAAATAACTAATTGCTTTTATCTGAAAAAATAACTTTCAAAAAATCAATCTTCTCCTTTTGAGGAATAAGAATCTGGTAATAATAAGCAATGGTTTCTTCGTTCAATCCAGCATCGACATATTCAGGAGTTATGACAAATTTATAGAAATTTGGTTCACAAGATTTGTAAAACGTATAATTAAACTTCAAAACATTTTTTTTACTGAAAAAATGCCCAATAATAAGTTGTTGTTGAGTAAAATCTATGTGAGGATGACAAGTTCCTATTACATCATTATTATACTCTACTTCATTACCTATAATTAAATACTGTTCACTGGAACTTATTTGCATATTGAGCGCAGCATCCTTGCAGTTCTTTAAGGTTGAAACATCCACTGTTAAAGATGTGATATCCTTACTCACACAGCATTCATCCTTGGAGCATCCAGTGCTCAGTACAATAATTAGAATAATTTGACTGATTTTTTTTAAACCATCTATTTTTAAAAGAAGATTAGAGTGCAACATAGGAATAAGATTAAGATAATGAGTTTATATTACTGAGAGTTTATGGAGATCCTTATTGCTCACTTTCCGCTTATCATTTTCGTCCAGCTGCTTGATAAAAAGCAGGTAGGTAATTTTTTCAATAGCGTTTAGGGGGTTTGAAATACCTCCACTCCAGAATTTATCCCAGAGTGCAGCAACTTTACTTTTAATGGAAGGGGGCAGCATTTATAGTAGTTTAGAGAGATTTGTATTGTTTAGTAATGATTTCATTTGTGTGATTGCTACCTGGTTAAGTTGCAAGAGTCGCTTGGCAGTCGGCATTTCCTGTAGTATCAACAAGGCGTTAATACTTTCGAGATTTGATAGCACGACCAATTGCTCTATCGAAGCCATATCACGGATATTCCCGGATGTTTCGGGATTTTCGGTGCGCCATTGAGATGCTGTTTTGCCAAACAGAGCCATATTAAGTAGGTCGTCTTCTGAAGCGTAAATAAAAGTAATTTGTGATTTAGTCAGTTCTTGCGGTATCAAATTCTCTTTAATTGCATCAGTATGAATACGGTAATTAACTTTGGATAAAATACGTTGAAAATTCCATTCCAGTTTCAATCGGTCATTTTCGTCAACTTTTAGACGCTGATATTCTTTTACCAAAAGTAGTTGAAACTTTGGGCTAATCCACATACCAAAATGAAAAGCGATGTCTTTATGTGCATATGTTCCGCCATAGCGACCTGCTTTAGCTGTCAATCCAATAGCACCGGTTTTTTCAATCCACATTTTCACGGATAATACAAAGTTATTTGAACCTGCTGCATTTTTAATTATACCGAATTCGGTATAATTAAAAATCGGATTATACATTGCTTCCCATTCCCCGATGTATTCTATTGTACTTTTTAAACTGTGTTCAGTTATAAATTTTTCAAAAGATTTGGAAACCGAATCAGGGAAATTTGGACAGCCCATAATAAAAATGTTCCTGAGTTGCATTCTGAAGAGCCATGACGAAGGCCAAGGAACTGTTGTATGGCAGTGTGCAACATAGCACAACCACCGGGGTTTGTTCTCCTGTTTTCTTGTCAGTTATGTAAAGTTTATCGCCGGCAAAGTCGATTTGCATCTCAACGCCAGGGATATAGGTGTTGTGGTAAGAATATGAATGTGATTTTTCGTAATCCTTTATTAAAGCCTTGAAACGTGTATAGCTGTTACCTTCCGGAAACTTCTTACGATACTCATTCCAAAGCAGTTTATAAGTCACATACTTTCTGCCGAGTTCTTGAACGTAATCAGGTATAAGTGGCTCCAAGTCTTTAAAGCGACTATCTGCAGCTGTTTTGTATTCACCTTTTTGAAGCAGGGTGGACAGTGCTGCGTCATCTAGCAATAATAGTTCTTTGTACTGTTTTCCCGACAAATCCGCTCGTTCCTTATAAACAGAGACCGACGTTCGGCTTATACGCATTTTGCTACTTATGCTTCTCTGAGATAAATTCATCTCAAAATATTGAAGCATCTTTCTTAATTCCAACATCGTAATCTTAATATTTGCCATGGCACCTTCAAATCGTTTGATATAAAGGTATCATGTTTGGTTAATAAGATTACAGCTCTGCGAAAGTGTTTATTTGTGGCACATTTGTGAATGATACGGGTGGTACATTTGGAGTGATATTATCATCCTTGATCTTTAATCCCTGTTTGTGCATGATTTGAATCTGTGATACCATTTTTTCCTCGAGTATTTTTCCTGCCATGACTGAACGGTTTGAGTTTACAACTCAAACTTATCACAAAACAAGAAAATTTCACCAAAGGGGGGTCACAATAGATCCAGACAGGGGGTCACGATTGATCCGGACAAGGGGTCACGATGGTCCGGAATATACACGCTTTCCAGGCCTGCCTCATCAACCACTCGAGCATCTCTCCAATTATTGTATTTTTGTAAGTGTATTCAGGATAAATAAAAAATCAAAGATTCTAAACCGTTTTTATTTTATATTTGGAAATAGCTCTATGACAAATCTGTCATTAACATTACCATTCTATATTATTTAATTTGACAAAAACAACAAAATCCGCCATATTGACGGATTCTCTAATAGAAATAATGCCAAAATCCAACATGTATGATTTTTGGCATAATATTTGTTAAGTTATCCCTTGGTTTTTATTAAACGAAAGGAGGTGATAACATGAAATAAATAAATTAAACTAAACAAAAGTTGAAACCTATATAACAAAAATCGATGATAAAGGTTTCTCGGATCGGCAAATCCGTTTTCTAATTGCGTGCAAAGGTAATGTGATTTTAAAAAAGTCCATCAACTTTCATCAATAATCATCGGTTTAATTAATAAAAATTAACACTCGTTTATATGATAGAAAAAAACTTTCCTGAAATCTCAATAAGTCCTTTAGTTGAATTTGCTTTTGCATCTGAAAGAAAAAAGGCCTCAATAATTAAAGCCCAAAAGTATCCCTCAAGTTTTATTGTTGGGAGATATAGTAGTGCCCGTAGTGCTTTCTCGAAATATTTCAAAAATGGTTTTGACAAAGAGGTACTAATTCAGGCAATTGAAAGACTCCAAAACAAAACTGAAGGAACTGATTGGGCAAAAAATAATAGGTCAAATTCAATCCTTGCATTAGGGCATTTTTTCAAACTTGAGTTCCCTTTTCAAAATTTGAAATGCACATTTGTGAAACCAGACCATAAAGCGTATGAATTAGAAGGTGTAAATGTTATCGTTTCACCTGACTTGATTATTCAATGGGAATTAAATGGCATAACAAGTGTAGGTGCAATTAAATTCAATATCAAAAAGCAATGCTTGACGCTACAAAAAGGAGGCTTGACAGCAACCCTAATTTTTGACTACCTTAAAAAAGTGGCGTCACCTGATTGGCAAATTGATAAGAGCTATTGCTTTTGTCTAGATGTGATGAGTGAACGCCTTTATTCACCAACAAGGATTGAAGAAAACATCATGGCTGCAAAAGAAGCATGCATTGAGGTCAAGAAACTTTGGACTCAGGCAAGCTAATGAATCGACAAAAATTAATATGATGATCGAATGACGGGGGAACCATAAGCCCTCGTCATTCTCAAAGTGGTTGTTTCAATGCATTCGATTTTTGGAAAGTACCTTTCAATTTCTTAAATTGATATTTTGATTATAGAATAATTATCCTCATTTGAATTTTCCAATGTATTTAATACTTTGTCTATTTGTTCATCTGGCTTATATATCAAATTTGAAGTCTCAATTGTGTTATAAAATCCATCAGAACAAATACATAAAAAATCCTTTGGGAATAGATTTAATTGTTTTACTGTGATAGATTCCTCCAAGGAATATCCAGAGAGTGACTTCGTGACAATGTTTTTATACCGTTCTATATATTTACTGGATACAACTCCATTATTTTTCATCTCTTTTATTAAAGAGTGACTCTCTGAAACAAATAGTAACTTATTATCTCTGAAGTGTTGTATTTGAACATCACCAATCCAAAAGGCAAAAGCAACACTTTCCCTGATATAAACGCCTGCAATTGTCGTTCCTAATTTAGCGCGTAATGCTTTATGCTTCAATATTATTTGTTCGTTTGCAAATGTTATAGCATGTTGAATTGTTGAAGTAATATCCACATCTGATTGTCTTTCAATTAAATATTGAACAATAGCATCAGTCGCTACTCGAGAGGCTACTTCACCATATAGGTATCCACCCATTCCATCAGCAACTATATGAAGAGAATCATTATTATCAAATTGTACACTAATAATATAGTCTTCGTTTGTTTCACGATTCCCTTTTTCGGAGAAAGAATATACAATCATAATTATATTGCTTTTTTAGTTTCACCTCCGTGTTTGGTAATTCGATGGGAGTGTTGTGATTTTTAAATTTTACTATTTTGTGGCTCTGCAGCAGCTAAGGATTCCCATTCAGGTAAAACAAAATTCTTTATTTTGTCATCATTTAAATCCTTCATAAGTAAATGGAAGAACTGTCCTACAACATAATTTGCAAGACCTTTATCATTCGACAATCTGTTCATAAATTCAATTGGAGGTTCGGCATTTTTGAGCAACGCTTTATCAATACTTTCACGAAGCTTCATGCGTTTTACATCTTCAATATTGTCAGCACGCAGACTTGCCATTAGAGCTTCATCTTTCTTTAGCGAGGTGTACATTTCCCTAACTACTTTATCGTCATCACCTAACTCTACAGCATATTTATCATTGATTTCTTTTACAATGACTTCTAATACTTCTTTTGAATCCATGTTTGTTCCCTTGTGTCCATCTCCTTGAGGATTTTCCAAAATTGAATCTGTAGGATTTAATGCAATACTTCCATTCTCTTTTTCCTGAATTCTGAATTTATCCATATCCACCATTTGAGTTACTTCAAGGGGAAGTGTTTCTTTCTCGTATGGCAAGTATTTAAACAATAGCTTAGTAAATAAATAGAATTTCTCCAGATCAATATCTACGAAAGTAATAATCTGAGAGATAAATGAATACTGACGCACGTATTTGTTTACGTTCTTTCTGAATTTATCTTTATTTTCATCACTTAACGACTTGTATCGTTCATCAGTTATCTTTTTAAAGAAAGGAGAAAGCACTTCAGACTTTACTTTTTTACGAATGAAAATTTCGATAAAGTAATTGACTTCTTCAGCAGTAAATACATCTGCTTTTTCTATTTCATATTTCAAATTGTAAAGCTTCTGTTTATCTGTTCCCTCACCTAGACTCGTGCTTTGGTAATAGTTCTGGAAATCTTTTTGAATATCTTCCTGCTTATTTACAAAGTCAATGATAAATGTATCTTGTTTTCCTTTGGTTGTCCGGTTCAGGCGGCTAAGTGTTTGTACTGTAGCCACACCACCCAATGCTTTATCCACATACATAGTATGTAATAGAGGTTGGTCAAAACCTGTCTGAAATTTATTAGCTACAATAAGAATTTTATATCCCGGTTTTTTGAATTCTTCGGCAATATCTTTCACTTTCGAACCATTCATTTCCTGTTCGGTGTATTTAATTCCCTCCATTTCTACTGTTCCGGAAAATGCCACCAATGTTTGTATGTCAAAACCCTGTTCATTGATAATTTTATCAATGGCAATCTTATAAAGTACAGCATGTGCTCTCGAACTTGTCACCAACATGGCTTTGGCATTTCCACCAATTTTATGTATCGTTTTTTCCATAAAATGATTTATCATGATATGGCTCTTTTTGGAAATGGAGTACGGATGTATATTTACTTCTTTTATTAAAAGTCGTTTGGCTTTCAATTTCTCGAAAGCTTTATCATTTTCCGCACTTTCATTTTCAATCAATTCAAAGTAAGTACTTTTGGTGATATAATTATCCAACACATTCAGAATAAATCCTTCATCTATAGCCTGACGCATGGTGTATTCGTGAAAAGCTCTAAACCTTGGCACCGCATTAGGGGTATCTATCCCAAATAACTCAAAGGTTCTTTGTTTTGGCGTTGCAGTGAATGCAAAGAATGATAAATGAGGTAACTTCTGACGGCTTGCCATTACCTTTTCCAGTTCTTTTTCAACCGTATCTTTTGGCTCTTCATTTTCCTCATCCTGAATTATAAGTTGTTTCAAAGCTTCATCAGTTGTCAAGCTAACTTTTAAATCCTTTACATTTTCACCACTCTGGCTACTATGTGCTTCGTCAACAATAATTGCAAAGCGTTTACCGTTAAGATTGGCTATTTCACCAATATAACCAAACTTTTGCAACGTACTTATAATGATTCTATCGCCTTCGATTAAGGCTTTGATTAATTGTTTGCTGCCTTTGGTTATTGTGCGTACAGTTCCGGTAATCTTTTCAAATTGCTTGATTTGTTTCTGCAATTGCCTATCTAGCACAATACGGTCGGTGATAACAATAATGCTATCGAATATCGGTTCTTGCTTGTCGTCAAATAGGTTACACAGTTGATGAGCCAACCAGGCAATTGTTTTACTCTTGCCACTTCCTGCACTATGCTGAATCAGGTAGTTTACACCAGCACCATGCTCTTTTACGTCCTCTATCAGCTTGCGAACACAGTCGCGCTGATGGTAGCGTGGAAAGATAGTTGATTGCACTTTGGATTTTTCATCAACTTCATAAAAAACATAATTATTCAGGATTTCCAACAAACTGTCTGCTTGCAAAATATCCTCCCATAGGTAACTGCTGGCAAATTTATTTTCGATAATCGGGTTGAAAGTATCTCTGTTAAAGGGCAGAAAACGAGTATTCCCATTATCTAATTTAGTGGTCATCAAAACCGTATTATTATCCACCGCGAAGTGGACTATACAGTTTTTTAGGAATGGATCTTTTCCATCACGTCGTTTGCTGTATTGCTCTACGGCATGAGTTACATTTTGTCCGGTAAACTCATTTTTTAATTCGAGTGTAATAATTGGAATACCGTTGATAGCGATCACCAAATCCAGACTTTTGTCCAGATATTTTGTACTATAATGTACTTGTCGAATAACCGAGAAACGGTTGGCCTGGTATTTCTTTAAATGTTCAGGATTTAAACCCGAAGCAGGTTTAAAGGACACCAATTTGATACTTGCACCCTGTAAAGTAAAGCCATCGCGCAAAAGACTTAATAAACCACGTTTATCACGGAGTTTAGTAAACTCATTGGCCACAGCTTCCATTGTGTTTTCCGGAAACTCTTTTTCTAATTTACGCCAACTAACCGGTTGTGAGGTACGAATAAATTCTTCCAACTGAGGTTTATCCAATACAAATTCGTAATCGAAATCAGAGCTATTGCGGGTAATATATAATTTACTCTCTTTCAGATAATCATAAACTGAATCTTCAAAATGAATTTCTTTAATACCTGACATAATTTTATTCAATTAACTGGTTAATAATTTTTGTAGGTGCATCGCACCAAAGCGCCTATTTTTTCAGTTTCCAATCCCGTACATCTATCTTACCGGTTACAGTCTGACTTATTAACGAGGTTCGGTATTCCTGCATTAAATCTATTTGCTTTTGGTATTTGGAGATAAGATTATCAATAATAGTTGTTTCAGTTTTTATAAAATCAAGAATTTCATTTTGTTCCTCTTTACTTGGATGTGCTACAGGAAAATTGCCCAACATGTGCATTCTTAAACTATCCACGGTTGTTTTTGCCGACAGTTTTATAACTTCCTTTTCGAAATTATCTTTGATATAGTAATAAAGAAATTCGCCCAGTACTCTTTTAAAATGACTTATTTTATATACACGCTGATGAATAGCCATTTTACCATTTGCATAATGATACACCTTTGCAACGCCAACACCATCACCGGCTGTAAGTATGGCTTCACCTTCAAAAGAATAACTTGAAATTCTTTCAACATTATCGGAACGAACATAAAATGGATAAGCTCCATCATCCTCAGCATCTTCTGTATTTTTATTTCCAGTACCAATTTTGGACAAAAATTTCATTCTCCAGACTTCCCAAGATTCTGGAACTTCAGGCAACCACTCAATCCCACTGGCTTTCATTTTAGCATTAGGCTTAATCCCTTTGGTTACAGCTTTATTGATAATGCCTGCTTTCTGCACCTTCAACAGCTCAATTTGATTTTGGCGGCTGGCTATAAAGCTATCTATCTCACTGGTTTTGTAATGAAGAAATTGAACTATCGTAAGCTGATCTCTTTTAGTTGGTAAGGGAAATTTTAATTCCCCAATTTTTGCCCAGCTAGTTCTTGGCATTTTTGTACCTTCAGCTGTTTGACTGACGAAATCTATAAAATTCGGATTAAGAAGAATATAATATAAAAACTCTCTAATTATGCTAATTGGCCTCAGTACTAATATTTCGGATACACATACTCCTTTAAAATCAGGCATTACAACTTTAGCTAAATAGGGCCTTAGTTTCCCAAATAATATATCATTTTCTGTAAATTTCTTTGCAGTACTTTCAAAACCACCAAGCGCTTCATTTAATATAATTTTGCCAGTCCAACTTTCAATGTTTTCCAAAGCAATATAAGTCTCGTCTTCTTCTTTTATGTATGTAGAAATTGAAATATGTTTAATAAGATATTTTATCTTCTTGAAATCCCAATTATCAGGAATATTTCCTATCCATTCTACACCACTCGGTTTATATGTCGGATACTTTTTCATTCTGCCACTTCTTTAATTTCTTTCAATAAATCTTCTGTAGCTTCTTCCAGTTCTTCAATATCGTTCATAATTAGCTTCAAATCGCGAAGCGGTTTGTATTCGTAGAAAAACTTGGTAAATGGTATTTCGTAACCAACTTTATCTTTTTCCCTGTCCATCCATGCATCGGGGGCAAAAGGCAATACTTCCCGTTCAAAATATTGGGTTATATCTTCTTTCCAGTTTATATTTTCGCTGTCACGCAAGTCGGTATCCTGCATTGGTTTTTCTTTCCAGACGCAGATTCTTCCTTTTTGTTTGGGCACATCGTAAGGGTCGGCAAATACAACTTCGGCATCTTCGTCTTTCTCTCCCAATACATCGCGGTACATTTTCAGAAAAGCTTTACCGGGTTTTGAGCCAAACGCTTTTTCAAATACTGTGAAGAAATTAGTATCGGACATCTCCCGTTCTTTCCCAATAAAAGAACTGATTGTTTTCAGAATCTTTTCCTGTGTAGCTTTGCCCTTTTCTATTTCGGCTTCTGCAGCTGCTTTGTCTTTCTTTTTGGTAGTCGCAAGTTCTATAAACTTCGGGTGTTCTTTGAGTGCTTCTATTTTTTCGTCGGTCACTTCATACGATAAGCGTAAAGGACGTTCAACAGTTACTTTGGTATATTTAAAGTCCGCCACATCGTATATCCGGCTAACTTCTACTGTTCGCACTTTTCCATTTTCTTCTAATTCAATGGAGTGACTTTTGTAAGCTTTGTAAATATCGGTAATATGGCTGATGCCACTTTCGCTGATTTCGTATTGCTTTTTACCCAGTGACTTAATTTTTTTAGTGAAGTTGCTATGCACTGCGTTTATCAACTGCACTTTTCCTTTTCGCTCATCGGGTTTATTGTTGTTTAATATCCAGATATAGGTACCTATGCCAGTTCCATAAAATAAATCTTTGGGCAGGGCTACAATACAATCGAGCAAATCATTGGGGTCGTCCATTATCCAACCACGGATATTGCTCCAACCACCTCCGGCATCGCCATTAAACAGCGGAGAACCATTGAACACAATACCAATAATGCTCCCTTGCGGGTTCATCTTACTAATCATGTGTTGCAGGAAAAGAAACGAACCATCACTCACATCGGGTGTCCCTGCACCAAAACGTCCGCTAAATCCTTTTTCTTCACATTCATTTTCTACAAACTCACGTATCTTTTTCCAGTCATCACCAAACGGTGGATTGGTAAGCATGTAATTAAAAGTGCGTCCAATCAGTTTATCTTTGGTTATGGTGTTTCCCTGCTTAATATTTTCGGCATCTTCGCCTTTTATCAGCAAATCCGATTTGGCAATAGCGTAGGTCTTTTCGTTTATTTCTTGTCCGTATAGCCATACATCCAGGTCTTTATTCACTGTTTCAAGCAGGTAGTTCTTTGCGGTTGTCAGCATCCCACCTGTCCCACAACAAGGGTCATAGATATTAATACCTGCTCCGGCCATTTGGAGTTTATTTCCTTCATTGATAAATACCAAATCGACCATCAGCTGTACAATTTCACGGGGTGTGAAATATTGCCCGGCTTTATCGTTACTCGATTCTTTGGATTTACGGATAAGTATTTCGAAGATAGTCCCCATTTCGTGGTTATTAACCACATCGGGGTGTAAATCAATTTTGGGAGAAACAAAATCTTTGGTAACAAGCAGCAGTAATTCTTTTCTCAGTAGCGTTTCATAAATAGGCGATAAGCCTTTTTCAGGACCACCGCTAAAGTTGAGTAGAATATCCTTGATATTATCGCTAAACCCATTCAAGTAAGACTCAAAGTTTACGCCTATGTTGTTGATATCTTTGGTTAGTCCAACAAGCGTATAATCCGACTTATTATAGAAATTCTGTCCGGCAGCCTGTTTAAGCAATTGATCCAATACTTACGGTGTTGCCTTGTCTTTAAACTTTTCGTTGGCTAAAACCACTTTTTCATGCTCACTTTCCAGCACGCAATCAATACGCCTCAACAGCGTAAACGGTAAAATTACCTCTTCATAATCTTTCGCCTCATAATCATCGCGCAACAACTCTTTAATTCCCCAGATAAAATCCGATATTTCGTTCAAATTAGCCATTATATTTTTATTTCTTATTTTTTAGTTCTTGCTGAAGGCTTTGTAAAGCCACTGCTGTTTCATCGTAATTTAAACCTCTATTTGTTTCAAGCATTTGATTTATCAGCATGCTTTCTTCTTCAAATTTAAGTTCAGTTTCAATAATTCCGACGAATGATTTCAACGTTTCAGTATTTTCCTCCAAAATCGTTTTTATATCACGTCCTATGAGTGTAGCTCCTGCAATAAAACGGTTGAAATTTTCAACTTCATATATATCGTAATGCTTTTCAATCACTCTGGTTTCATTTATGTCTAGGTAGTTGTTGATAATAAAAGCCATATCATCAGCATCTTTATTTGTAGCATCTTTTCTATCATTAAATGCCGCTAATTTCAATATGAAGATACCTGGTAACGATGCTACTTTAATTGAAAACTCATTATCAATAGTAACATCAAGTGTATTATTGGCTACTTCAGTAAATCCAGCAACAGACATGGCAAACTCTTCTTCAGGTGGCCAATAGATATTATTGTCAGCTTTTGCGACTTCTCCAAATGGAACTATATCGAGTTTAAAATCACGATTATACCAAAACAATTGTTTTTGTTTGTTCGACTTGTGAAAGCCTTCTATTTCGCACAAATCCTTAGATATTTGGTCAAACATTTCCCAATCTTTAATTGCAATTGCAATATCCAGATCAGCCGTTCTACGTGAAGAAGGTTGATTATAAATACCACTTAAAACGATGTCCCTCGCAGTTGCTCCAATTACGTAATATTCAGAATCAATTGATTCAAAATAGATTGTCAGTTTTTGTAATAACTCTTTCAATTGTGGATTAATAAACCCTTCACTTGATATGTTGCAACTCATTTTCTAAGATTATTTTAGCCATTTCAATATTCCTGCCGTATCCACTTCCAATTAAATCAGCATAAACCAATAGCGCTGGTGCTACTTGTTTTGCATTATTGTTGTCTTTCCAAAAAAGTTGCAGTATTTCAACGTTACCATTGCTATCAGGTACTAATCCTAAATCCTGACCCATATTTTGCCAACTTTCGCTGGTGTAAATGCTAAACAACTCAGGAGATAATTGATTCGTTAGTATTGCCGCGGCAGGCTCTCCACCCCAAAGCGAAATTCCTTCTTCCTGATCCAAGCGTAATTGTTGCCAGTTTTTAGCAGATTCAATTTTAGTGAAGCGCATTTGCTTTTTTACCAATCGGGGGCGAAGCACATCCTGGTATGCTACAACCCAACGTTCGAGTAATGTTGGTTTATTTTTCAACAACCGTTTAAGCTTCGTTTTTAGTATGAAGTTCAGGTCTTCCAACTCCTTCATTACATTGCTTACAGAACCAATTGATACATCGGCTAGTTCGGCTAATTCCCTATAAGAAAGTTGAAGATTATCAGGGTTAGAAAGTAGGTTGAAAATGATTTTAATACCTGCTTCTTGAAACGCTTTTGTTTGTTTGGTTTTTTCTTTTCGGTGTACTTTTTGACCAGCAATGTGTATCACCAGGTCTTTGTTTTTAATATTACAGTTTCCAGCAACATCAAGGTAGTTGATTCCGTTGTCTTTTAACTCACGCGCAACCTCTAATGCAATATATTTGCCAATAACTAAAGTTGGACGATTTGTCAAAGTGCTTAACTGTTCCAATCGAGTAAGCAGAAATCCTTTGTTTTCTTTCCTCAACTCGTTGCGAGCTTCTATAGTAAATGAATAACCATTAATACTGATGATACCATCGTATTCTTTTCTACGACTTTCAATAGTCACATTTAAGCCACTGAGTTGTTCCAGAGCGACTCCTGCATCGTAAATGTAATCGATATTATGATACATAATTAAATGGGTTATTGTTCAATATTTATCAATGTTCATTGTCAATGAACGCTCAAATATATTGAACATATTTGAAAAAACAAGGGGATTGGGAGAAAAATAATAAATGTTTTCTTAATTTTTTTTTGAATAATGTAAAAAACGAGATTTTTTTTGAAACAACAATGTTGAATATCTTGGTTGGCGGCGAAATTGCGTCGCCTTCGGCGCCGCGATCCTCGGTGGGGGCCCTGCAAACATTTTATTTGCAAAATCCCCTTCGGGGCTTACGCCTAAAAGCAAAAAAACCGCATTCAAGCAAGCTTGATGCGGTAATTTTTACTTTTTAGGCTACGAGCTAAAGCTCGTTTTGCAAATAAAATGTTTGCGGAGAAAGCGGGATTCGAACCCGCGGTACCCTTTGGAGGTACACACGCTTTCCAGGCGTGCCTCATCAACCACTCGAGCATCTCTCCAAATTGGGTGGTTGTTATCCCAATTGCGGGTGCAAATGTAAGAAAAAATTGGGATTCTCAAAGCAAAAGGGGCTGAGAATGTGAAAAAGGATGGGGATTTATTCAGTGAGGATGCGCTTGGCGTTCAAAACGGTTTGCGATTCGATTTGTTGAGCTGGGAGATCGTATATTTCTGAGAGTTTCTGGATGATTAGGGAGACGTACTGTGACTCGTTGCGTTTGCCGCGGTGGGGCATGGGGGCAAGGTAAGGGGAGTCGGTTTCGGTGACGATGTGTGTCAGGGGTATTTGGTTCAGGAATGTGGCAACTGGGGATTTTTTGAAGGTAATGACGCCGTTGATGCCTAGTAGGAATCCTTCGTTGGTCAGTTCCAGGGCTTGTTCCAGGTTGCCGGCAAAGCAGTGGAAGATGCCTTTAAGGCCTTTGGGGTAATAGTTGCGGATAATGGGCATGATGGTGTCGAAAGCGTCGCGGACGTGAATCAGGACGGGCTGTTTGCGTTCGAGGGCCCAGTCTAGCTGATAGGTGAGGGCTTCTATTTGTTCATTCAGGAAGGTTTTGTCCCAGTAGAGGTCCAGGCCGATTTCACCGATGCCGGAGTAGGAGCCATTGTCTACGATTTGTCTGATTTTAGCTAGTTCTTCGCGAAAATTTTCACGAACGTCTTCGGGGTGTAGGCCACCAAAGAAGCGGAAAAAGTTTGGATCGAGGGTTCTGAGTTTTACCATTTGGGATAAGCTCAAGATATCTGTGCCAGGTATCCAGATTTCTTCCATCCCGGAAATTTTTGCCCTTTGAATCACTTCATTCAGGTCTGCATCAAATTCGGGAAGGTATAAATGTGCGTGAGTATCAATCATTCTTAATTTCGTTCTTTCTATAATAGTATTGCAGACCATAATTTTGACAAAATAACCGCCTTGTTTCTTCCGGTTCGGTTTTGTAATACTCTTCTACCTGATTCCAGATGTCCAAAATAATTTGGTCAGCTTTTGAACGTAGATCGGCCAGTTGTTCCAGAGATCGGTTGGTGCTTTTTTGGAAAATTTTCTGAGTAATGTTTGCATCCTTGAAGATATCGTAATGAACCATTACTTTAGCTATGGCTGGATTATAGATGGGTGCCCCGCCATTTTTAATGCGTTCCTGCTCACCTTTGATGATGCGGTCACCCCATAGAAGCAGGGAGCCTTCGGTGCTGAGGTCTGGAACGGAAAAGTTGGTTGGGTCGAGTCCATACAAACGTTTCATTTCTTTTTTGATTTCATTTCGAATGACGCTGAAATTTAAGACTTGAATGAAATGGGAGATATAGAGCCTGATGTTCTTAACTTGCATCTGATATTTTTTGCCGGCTGTGACTTGACTTTCCAGAGAAACCAGGTAATCATAATGTGCTCCTTCAAAAATTGGCAAAAAATGTTCGGCTTCGTTTTTGGTCTTTATGGAAAATGCCATATCAGGAACGTTGGTTCTTTTACAAAGTTCTAAAGCTGTATGCATGGCACGAATTCTTGCCTGATCGGTGTTAGGGAGTCTTCTGTAGGGCATAGGGCAAGTTATTGGTAGGTTATTTCTTTCTGTCCATCAATTCATTGGCAAGTTTTGCCAACGGCTCTTTTCGGAGATCTGGAACAACAATCTTATTTAGGTATTCAAATGCTCGTTTTTGGTGTTTTTCAATTTCCTGAATGCATATTTCTTTGACTCCTAGTTGATTGAAAATGTCTGTGACGGCTTTTATTTTTTCTTCATGTACAAAGTCTGTCATTTCCAGCCAGGATTGCAGTTTGTCAAAGGTTGCTTTGTCCGCTTTTTCCAGTGCGTGAATCAACAGGAATGTTTTTTTATTGCACATGATATCACCACCTATTTTTTTGCCAAAAGTGAGTGGATCACCGTAAACATCCAAAAGATCATCCTTCAATTGGAAGGCAAGACCTGTTTCCAGGCCGAATTGGTAAAGTAAATCGGCTTCTTCTTTGGAGGCACCACCCAGGATGGCGCCCATTTTTAAGCTGGTGGCAATAAGGACAGCGGTTTTAAGGCGTATCATTTCCAGATATTCTTCCATATCCACCTGATCCTGCGTCTCAAAATCCATATCGAATTGTTGACCTTCACAGACTTCAATGGCCGTTTGTGTGAAGAGGGTCAGGCATTCTTTCAAATGCTTTTCAGGAAGCTGATTTAGAATCTGATAGGACAGGAGTTGCATGGCATCGCCCGATAAGATGGCCACATTTTCGTCCCATCTGATGTGAACACAATCCTTGTTCCGACGCTTTTCTGCTTTGTCCATGATATCATCGTGCAGGAGCGTAAAATTGTGAAAGATTTCTAGTGCCAAAGCGGGTTGTGTTGCTTTTTCAAGGCAATCATCATAGAGTTCACACGCCATCAGACACAATACCGGTCTGATTCGTTTGCCTCCGATAGAAAGGACATAACGAATAGGATCGTATAATTTGGCAGGTTTTTTGTTAAGGTCAACCTGATCGAGGGCTATATTTATGAGTTCTAAAAGCTCATCCGGCGTTCTCATTCTTTACTTTTTGTTTCAAAAGTACAGAATCAGCCTGTATTAAACAAAAAAAAATGTTTTTTAAAAATAACAACCTGATCTGTCGCAGACTGTTCCCTATTTCAGACGAAAAACGATAGATAAAAAATATTTTACCCTGATGGGTTTACCATTGTGTTTTGCCGGTTTCCATTTAGGAAGTGACCTAATGAGGCGAACAGCTTCTGTATTGAGTACAGGGTGGGCTGCTTGAATTATTTCCACATCCGTTACACTGCCATCCAGGTCAATAATAAACGTACAAATGACGGAACTTTCGATGTGTTCTCTTTTAGCTTGTATAGGATAACGGAGATTGCTGTAGATATAGTCCATTAAGCCCGCTTCACCGCCGGGAAAGGAGGGCATGACATCTATTACCAAGTAAAGTCCGTCATCCAATTCGGCAGCCGGTTTTTCTTTCGGCTTATCCTTTTCTTCCTCCTTGATTTTAGTATCTTCTTCCATCAGGTCTTTGATGTAGCTTTCTTCCATAACGGCATCGTCTACAATGACTGGGACCAATTCTGCTTTGTCGATAACTTTATGTGACTTGGACTCTGATTGCTCATTCCGCGTCTCTTCTTTGACAGCATTGGGGATGTATTGTTTGGATAGCTGTGTAAGTTCGACTTGCGTCAGGCTTTCAGATATGTAAGAATAATCTTCAATAACATAATTCTCATCAGAATGTTGAAAGAGGTAGAATTCAATTCTTTCAATCAGTAAAGGTAGGCATGCCAAAAAGGAAAGTGAGGCTATGGCAATAAAAAAGGATAAAACATGTCTTTTGGACGAAGACAATCGAATCTGATAGGCACCATATTTTTTATTTTTGCCTTCAAAAACAATATCACACCACTCTTTTGAGTTTGTATTTATATCTTTTGCCACGTCGTCTGTTAAAAATGCATGCTATTGCACAAAAGTACAACTAAATATTTAGCCCAATGGCTTTGGACGAAAACAAAAGTTTCTTATTTGTGATTATTTAGAATAAATTAAAGGGCTGGATGTGCCGAGGCTTCGATGAAGCAGAAATATTCAGTATATTTGAATGTTTTTACAAAAACAAAGACAATGCACCGTAAATTATTGACTTGTTTACTTTTAGCGTTAACAACCTGTTCACTGAGTGCCCAAAGTGGTGACGATGTCTATCAGTTTCTGAATATTCCTGCTTCTGTTTCAGCGGCGGGGGTAGGCGGAAATTCGGTTTCCTCAGCAGAAAAGGACTTGAACCTGACCTTTCACAATCCAGCCATCCTTTCGACGGATATGAATAATGAATTGTCTGTAGGCTACATGCGTTACATTTCGGACATCAATATTGGGACAGTGGCGTATGCCCATAAGCTCAATGAAAGAAGTATATTAATGCTTGGAATCCGTTATGTAGATTACGGGTCCATGCTGTGGACCACTCCCGAGGATGAGATCCTGGGAAATACGTATGCTCAGGATTTTGCAGTGACAGGGACCTATTCATTTATGTTGTCCGAAAAATGGAGAGCAGGAGCAAACCTCAGCTTGATAAATTCTGCACTGGATGAGTATAATTCGGTAGCCATTGCGGCCGATTTAGGCTTGTATTATAAGGATCCTATACGCAACTTTTCAGCGGGATTTGTCTTGAAAAGTCTTGGCTCGCAGATCGTTTCATACGATGAAACGTATGAAAAAATGCCTTTTGATGTGCAATTTGGTGTTTCCAAAAAGTTGGCACATGCGCCAATCCGTTTTACCCTGACAGCTCAGAACCTGGCCGAAATAGATTTGGATTATCTAAGAGGTGACAGTACAACAAATGACCCGTTAATTGATAAGTTCTTCAAGCACATCATTGGTGGTGTCGAGTTTATACCTTCTGAGAATTTCCTTTTAAGTCTTGGCTATAATTACCGCCGAAATGCTGAACTCAATATCAATCAACGTACTTCTTTAGGTGGTTTTACTGCCGGTTTTTCTATGAAGGTGAAAAAGATCAGGGTTGGAGCTTCATTTGCCAAATATCACATGTCAGGTAGTACCTTGCAGATGACACTGAGCACAAACCTGTCTAAATTTTGACTATGAGAAAATTAATAATAGCCGTCGATGGATTTTCTTCTTGTGGGAAAAGTACCATGGCAAAATCACTGGCGAAGACACTTGGTTATACCTATATAGATACCGGTGCCATGTATCGCGCTATCAGTCTTTATTGTATGCAGGAAGGTCTTTTTAAGAATGGCTTGCTCGATGAAGAATTACTGAAAGCGCAATTGGAAACCGTGCATATTACTTTTTTGAATAATGCGCAAGGTGTCCCTGAAACCTACCTGAACGGTGTGAACGTTGAAAAGGAAATTCGTACTCTCGACGTTTCCAATACCGTCAGTTTCATTAGTGCGGTTCCCTTTGTACGTGAGTTACTGGTGAGTCTGCAACGTAAAATGAGTGTAGGTGGTGGCGTCGTGATGGATGGCCGGGATATCGGTACGGAGGTATTTCCCAATGCTGATCTGAAAATATTTGTAACAGCAGATTCCCGTATTCGTGCCCATAGACGTTACGACGAACTAGTGGAAAAAGGACAGCCCGAAGATTTGAGCGCCATCCTTGAAAATATTGAAATGAGGGATAAGCTGGATCAAAATCGTGCTGTAAGCCCTTTACGAAAAGCCGATGATGCTGTACAATTGGATAACGGTCGTTTGACTTTAGAAGAACAGGATGCCTGGCTTTTAGAACAAGTAAACCAAAGAGTTTATGGCAATCATTGAAATTGATACTCATTCCGGCTTTTGTTTAGGGGTGGTGAAAGCCATTAAAAAAGCGGAGAATTTTTTAGGAGAAAAGGAAACACTTTATAGTTTGGGGGATATTGTCCACAACAACAGAGAAGTGGAGCGACTGGAATACAAAGGGATGAAAACCATTACCCTGGAGGAACTCAAAAAAATGAAAGATGTGAATGTGCTTTTTCGTGCACATGGAGAACCTCCTTCCACCTACGAAATGGCCAAAAATCAGGGCATAAAGCTCATTGATGCTACTTGCCCTGTTGTCTTGAACTTGCAGGCCAAGATCAGAAAGTTATACGAAAAAAGTAAAGGAACGGATACTCAAATAGTTTTATTTGGGAAAAATGGTCATGCAGAAGTCATTGGTTTGCTAGGTCAAACTGAAAATAAAGCCATAGTTATTGAGAAAATAACGGATGCTAGTGTTTTGCTGGATTTTTCTAAACCCATCGTCCTTTTTTCACAGACCACCAAATCGTTGGATGAATTTCAGTCGTTGATTGCATTGATTAAGCAATCCATGGATGCTGGAGTTTCTTTTGAATACCACGATACGATTTGTCGACAGGTGGCAAATCGCTTACCACTTCTTCGTGATTTTGCCCGCCAGCACGATTGTGTCCTATTTGTCAGCGGGTCAAAAAGTTCAAATGGCAAAGCACTTTATCAAGCCTGTTGGAACGAAAATTCCAGGACTTTTTTTATAACCGGGCCAGAGGATGTTCAAATAACCATGTTTAAAGAAACGGATAGGATTGGAATTTGTGGAGCAACATCCACGCCTGTCTGGCTAATGGAAAATGTTAAAAAACAAGTGGAGAAATTGCTGACTACCTAATTAAATCTGTATATTTGTTCCTTAGTTTTGTAGGTAATTTTTTGTGTACTTTAAGGTTAGTATTATGTCTGAAATAAAAACAATTGGTATTTTAACATCAGGTGGTGACGCTCCTGGTATGAATGCAGCTGTACGAGCACTTACTCGTACTGCCATTTATAATGGCTTCAGAGTAAAAGCCATTTTTCGTGGTTACAAAGGTTTAATAACTGGTGAAATCATTGAGTTTAAAACTCAAAATGTAAGTAATATCATTCAACAAGGTGGTACTATCCTCAAGACAGCCCGTTGTGAAGAGTTTCGTACGTATGAAGGCAGAAAGCTTGCGCACGAAACATTGATTCGCGAGGAAATTGATGCGCTAGTCGTAGTTGGAGGTGATGGCACGCTAACTGGTGCCCGTATATTTGCCAATGAATTTGATTATCCGATTGTTGGTGTTCCTGGAACCATCGACAATGATATATTTGGAACCGATTCAACCATCGGTTACGATACCGCATTAAATACCATTATTGAGGCTGTTGATAAGATCCGCGATACAGCTTCGTCTCATGAACGTCTATTCTTTATTGAAGTCATGGGCAGAGATGCCGGTTTTCTAGCTTTAAACGGTGCGATTGCATCTGGAGCAGAAGCGGCCATTATCCCTGAAATTGCTACAGAAGTGGACCAATTGGAAGACTTGATTAAAAATGGTTTTCGTAAGTCCAAAAACAGTAGTATTGTTTTGGTTGCTGAAAGTGAAATTACCGGCGGTGCATTGCATTACGCCGATCGTGTTAAAAAGGAATATCCCGAATACGATGTTCGCGTGGTTATCCTGGGGCATATTCAACGTGGAGGCTCACCCTCTGCCTACGACCGTATTCTGGCCAGTCGTCTTGGCCATGCAGCCATTGAAGCCTTGATGGACGGTCAACGCAATGTTATGGTTGGTATTGAAAACGATCAGGTGGTGGATGTGCCATTTTCCAAGGCCATCAAAAATGATAAACCCATTGACAAACAATTACTGAATGTATTGAGAATACTTTCTATCTAATTATCCTATAAAAAAACGATCCATCTGCTTCTTGTGAAGCAAATGGATCGTTTTTTTATGTCCTGAAACTTAAAGTTTAAAGTACTTATTGAGCAACTCATGTGCAGCGGCAAACGAGCTGATCTCATCATTCAAGACCTGTTTTTCCTTGATGGCAAGTAATTCCTGAATTTGCTCATTCTGATAAAAACGTTTACGTAATTGCTCATTGATGCTTTCATACATCCAGTACTTGGCCTGTGATGCTCTTTTGGTCTCGAAGGATTGGTTGTTTTGGGTGAAAGCAACGTAATTGTTGATCATCTCCATGATTTCAGGAACACCACGACCAGTTAGCCCCGAATAGGTCAGTACTTCCGGAACCCAACCAGATTCATGTGCAGGAAAGAGGTGAAGTGCATTTTTAAATTGTGCCTGAGTCAATTTGGATTTTTCTATATTATCGCCGTCAGCCTTGTTGATGATAATGCCGTCAGCCATCTCCATAATGCCACGCTTCATGCCCTGTAATTCATCACCACCACCTGTGAGCTGGATGAGCAGGAAGAAATCCACCATAGAATGTACAGCCGTCTCTGACTGACCTACACCTACCGTTTCTACAAAAATAGTATCAAAACCGGCAGCTTCACACAGTACAATGGTTTCCCGGGTCTTTCGGGCAACACCACCCAAAGTGCCTGCAGAAGGTGAGGGGCGTATAAAAGCATTTTTCTGGACAGCTAATTCTTCCATCCTGGTTTTATCTCCCAAAATGCTGCCTTTGGAACGCTCACTGCTGGGGTCAATAGCAAGAACAGCCAGTTTCTTGCCGGCGCGAATAAGGTGCATGCCAAACGATTCAATGGAAGTGCTTTTGCCTGCTCCAGGTACACCGGTTATGCCTACGCGGACTGATTTCCCGGCATGGGGCAAGCATTTTTCAATGATTTCCTGCGCTTTTTGTTGATGGTCAAATCGAGAACTTTCAATAAGTGTGACCGCTTGACTCAGCATGACCATATTCCCTTTCAGGATTCCCTCCACGTATTGAGAAGCGCTATAATCCTTCTTGCGTATCGTTCTGGTACGGTAGGGGTTTACGATGGGTGGCTGTTCAATTCCTTTGTTGACGGATAAACCCTTGTAATGATCGTCGTTCTCGAGATGTTTCATTTAATTCTGGGAAACTTGGGCAGTTAAGAAAATTTTGTGGGTACTGTTTCTTGGGTCATTGGTAATGAATGAAATGGCTTTCACAACATTGCCGTCAAATGTGCCCGCATTAAAATCTATTTTCACTTGGACGTTTTTTCCCGCCGGAACTGTTTTGCTGTTCATGGTCACCTTGATGCCATCATATTCTGGAACAATTTTTCGAATGTATAAGGGCAGATTACCTTTATTGGAAAGCGTGATAACAGCGGACTTACGCATTGAACTTGTCATTTTACCATAATCGATGCGATAGTCGGAGAATAAAGCAGAAGGAGCATTGTTGCGCTGATCGGCTGTTAAACGGGCGAAATCTTCTGTGATAACTGCGCTGACTTTAATTTTATTTTCTGGATTGAGCTTAACTTTCGAATTGGTTGTAATATAAAAGGAATCTTCCCGTTTGCCAAAATCTTTGGTTAAAGCTGGCGTGTATTTGATGGTCAGGACACCAGTTTCATTTGGTTTTAGAATAGCTTTTGACGATTGCACTTTGATGTGTCTGGGTACCTTTGTAAAGGATAGCGCTAAGGGTATATTATTCGTATTGATCACCTCGATGGTTTCAATGCTGGAGCTTCCGATTTTTGCTTCCAGCATGGATACATTGGTCCTTTTCAGGCGCAAACCCTGGATGTTTTTAGGATATTGATCTTCGACCGTCACATCCTTTGGGATGACTTCACCCTTGATGATCAAAACGACATTGGGCGTATTCTGATCGTTGCTGTAAATGGTGATGGTCTTGTGAAAAGCTCCAGGTCTTCCAACAGTGTTGTAGGTGACCTTTATCGTGCCTGAACCTCCAGGTGCAATAGGTTCTCTTGGATAGACCGGTGTTGTACAACCACAAGATGCTACTGCCTTGTGAATGGCCAATGCTGTGGCTCCAGTATTTTTAAAGTCAAAATCGAAAGTGGCTGTTTTGTCATTTTCGGATATTTGACCAAAATCATGAATTTTAGTCTCAAAAGAGATGGTTGCTCCATCTTTTGCACTGCAATTCAAACCAATGATCAAAATGCTAAGGATCAATACAATTTTTTTCATTTTTTACTTTTTTCTTGTATAATTTACATATGAAAAAGCAGGAACACCGTTTTTGGCCTCATGGTCTTCAGTGAAGGTGTTTTCCCATATTTTGTAATCAATTTCAGGGAAGAAGGTGTCAGCCTCAAAATCAGCATGAACCTTGGTTAAATAAAGTGTGTCAACAATGGGGTAGGATTGACTGTAAATCATTGCTCCACCGATGAAAAAAACCTTTTCGTCAGAAGCGCAAATTTCCAGTGCTTCGTCAATGGAATGAGCCGTTTCACAACCCGGGAAGGTTTCGTCATCTGGACTTAAGACAATATTCCTGCGGTTTGGCAACGCACCTTTTGGTAAAGAAAAGAACGTATTGCGTCCCATAATGACAGTGTGTCCGCTGGTGATGGACTTGAAATGTTTCAAGTCATCCGGCAGGTGACAAAGTAAGCCATTGTCTTTTCCGATGGCATTCTGATTGGCTATAGCAACGATAATTCCTGTTTCCATAATTTGATTTTATATAGCCACCGCACCTTTGATATGCGGGAGCGGATTGTAGTTTTCCAAGGAGAAATCTTCAAATGAAAAACCAAAAATATCTTTTATTTCGGGATTGATACACATGGTGGGAAGTGTTCTGGGTTCACGGCTCAACTGTTCCCTGACTTGATCCATGTGATTGCTGTAAATATGCGCATCACCCAGTGTATGTACAAAATCACCGGGTTTCAGACCTGCGACCTGTGCCATCATTTGCAGCAATAAAGCGTAGGATGCAATATTGAATGGCACACCTAGAAAGATGTCTGCACTTCTTTGATACAGTTGCAGGCTCAGCTTTCCGTTTGCTACGTAAAATTGGAAGAAGGCATGACAAGGAGGAAGGTTCATGTTGGGCAGATCTGCTACATTCCACGCGCTGACAATAATGCGACGCGAATCCGGATTGTTTTTGATGGTATTTACCGCTTCGGTAATCTGATCGATACTACCTCCTTTGTAATCGGGCCAAGAGCGCCATTGATAGCCATAGATGTGACCCAAATATCCATTTTCGTCCGCCCATTCGTTCCAGATTTTTACCCCATTATCCTGAAGATATTTGGCATTTGTATCTCCGTTCAGGAACCATAAAAGTTCGTAGATGATGGATTTCAAATGAAGTTTTTTGGTGGTTAGGCAGGGGAAACCATCTTCCATATTGAAACGCATCTGATGGCCGAAAATGCTGGTAGTACCTGTTCCGGTACGATCTTCCTTGTGTACGCCTTCGTCCAAAACGCGTTGTAAAAGGTCTAAATATTGTTTCATAAAAAGGTTCTGTTCGTATCACAAACCTACACAAAAAAAACGAGTATTTAAAACAATTTGTAGGTCGTTTTAAGAACTTTAAATTCACATCTGCGGTTTATCTGGTCGGCTGTTTCTTTCTGTGCTGCCGGCAATGATTCTATAAAACCTTCGGTCAAAAAAGTCTCCTCAGGCAGAAAAGGATACTTTTCTTCCATGTAACTGTCTACTTTTGCCGGTTGACTCTTTCCATATCCATGGGCTTGAAGTCTGTCCTTTTCTATGCCTTGTTCCTCCAGATAAGCCACTACCGCTTGGGCTCTTTTTTCCGAAAGCTGGTTGTTGTAGTCCTCAGCACCAATACGGTCTGTATGTGCTCCAATTTCTATGACGATGTGCGGATTATCCAGCAACAGTTTGACCAATTCGTCCAATGCAGGAAACGATTCTGGCATTAGTGCCGATTTGTCAAATTCAAAAAAAATATTCTCGATACGCACTGGACGATGCAAGGGCGTCAGTTTGAAATCCAACACATAACTGGTGTCCTTTTCCTTGTTTAGCGCGTAAAAACGGTTCGAATAGTTCAGGTAGGATCGGCAGGTTGCCATCATGGCATAATCCGCATCTTTTTCCACCTTTAAACTATAGGTACCATCCTTCTGTGAACGGGTCCTGGTGTTTAAGCCTTTGTCGTTGACTATCCGAATGGTTGCATCTGGAATAGGTTCTCCATACCGGTCAGTCACTAAGCCCTTTACCTCAGTGAAAGGACTCGGGAGTTCAAAAGACCAAATCTTGTCCCATCCTCTGCTTTCTTTTCGGTTCGAGGAAAAGAAACCGCCTTCTTCTTTGTCGAAAAAGGTGATGCTAAAATCATCCCCGTTGGAATTGATTTGTTGCATTAGGTTTTCTACGAGGTATCCACCTTCTTTTTTCGGGGTCGCTTTGAAAAGGTCCAGTCCTCCAAAACCAGGAAGGCCGTCCGAGGAGAAATAAAGATCGCCGTTGTCTCTGAAATAAGGGAAAACTTCATCACCTGGAGTATTAACATCCGGTCCAAGATTTTCGGGAGGTCCGAAGGTCGTTCCCCCCATTTCGCATCGCCAAATATCCTTTCCTCCGTAACCGGCTTTCATGTCGGAGACAAAATACAGGTATTTGCCGTCAGGGGAAGCAGCAGGGTGTGCAAAAAGGACGGTGGAATCGCGATGGACTTCCATTTTTTCAGGCTTACTCCATTCCACTCCGGAACGAACCGATTTGAAAATCTCTACCTGTGAGCTGGATTTGATGGAGTCTGATTTGGTGATGCAACGGGTAAAGTACAGGGTTTTACCATCTGCAGAGAAAGAGCCGGCACCTTCATCAAATTCGGAATTGATTTCACCTTCTACATATTCGGGTTTTATCCATTTGTCGTTGACGTCTTTTTTGGCAACCCAAAAATCATTGTTGGGTTGACCGGTTATCTTGCTGGGTTTTTGTTTGTCCTTGACTCGGGCTGAGGAGGTGAAATAAAGGGTGTTTTTTTCACCGGGAACAATCGCCGGAGCGAAATCTCCTTTTCGCGAGTTCAGGTAGGTCGCTTTTTTGACTTCATAATGGGTGGGTGTTTTCTGCCATTTATCAATCAGATGACAGGCCGAAAGACCGTTTAGTGCCAGACTGTTTTCTGGATGATTTGCCAGATAAAGTTCATAGTTGGTAGCTGCTTCCTTGTATTTGGCATTTTTGTGCAAAGCCTGAGCTAATCGGAGATAGACGGTGTCGTTAGTCGTAGCGAATCGTAGCGTTTTTTTGTATTCGTTCTCAGCCTTAATGGGTTGATTGATTAGTCGGAAACATTCTCCCCGATAAAAAGAAGTATGTGCTTTGAGTTTCTTTTCATCGCTGTGAAGTCTGCGGTAGGCTTTGCCATATTGAGTGGCGGCAGCATAATATTCCCCATATTCAAAAAGTTTATCTCCTTTTTGGATAGACATTCCTACTGAGCAACCCATAAGCAGCAAAGCAGTAATAAAACAGGCTATAATTTGTCGTACGCGCATGCAGAAATTAAACGGTGAAATATGTTGTTTATTGTTTTCCGGGGATGAGAAGCGAACTGTCTCCATAGCTCAGGAAACGAAATTGATGGTTCAGGGCGAATTCGTACACTTTTTTCCATTCCTCACCTCCTAAAAAAGCCGAAACTAGTAATAAAAGTGTGCTATTCGGCTGATGGAAGTTGGTGAGCATGGCGTTTACTACATGGAACTGGAAGCCAGGAGCAATCAATAATTGGGTAGAAGCGGTGAAAACATCCAATCCGTTTTGATCGAGGTACTTGACCAATGCCTGGATGGCATCCTTGGTTTCAACCCGAATATTGTTGGGTGAGCATTCGATGGCACTGGTTTGTTTATAGGCATACCATTGGTCGAGCGTCCATTCGTCCGGATGTATTTCCGGGCTTCTAATCAGTTTATAACCAAACCAGTATAGACTTTCCAGGGTGCGGACCGATGTGGTGCCAACTGCTGTGATGTGTCCCAGATGATGGATGAGTGTCAGCAGAAAATCGCGGTCTACGGAAATAAATTCGCTGTGCATTACATGATCGGCCATCTCTTTGGTCAGTACTGGCTGGAACGTTCCGGCGCCTACGTGTAGAGTAACCTCTGTGCGCAGTATATTTTTTTGGTCGATGGCTGACAGTACTTCCGGAGTAAAATGCAATCCGGCAGTGGGTGCTGCCACCGAACCTTCTATCCTGGAGAATACGGTCTGATAAGTCACTTCGTCGGAAGCTTCAGTGGGCCTGTTTAAATAAGGTGGTATAGGAAGCTGTCCTGCTGTTTCGAGTAAATCGCCAAACGTGAGTTTTTCATCTCCGGTCGGATCCATTTCGTGCCAGCTAAAACGAATCCGGTGGGCTTTGTTTTCGGTTTCCAATTTTTCTGCACTCAGTTGAATGCGTTTACCTTTCACCTCCAATTCCCGGACAAGCTTTTCTTTTTTCCATTTTTTGAGATTTCCAACCATGCAAAGCCATTCACAGCTATCGGTCGATTGGAAGTTTTGGGCATAATCGGCCGGATTCAGCGGTTCGAGACAAAAGACCTCGATGCGGGCGCCCGTTTCTTTGTGAAAGAAAAGTCGGGCATGGATGACCCTGGTATTGTTGTAAACCAACAGACCTTTTTCTTCCATATAATTGGGTAGATCTCTAAATACCGTTTCCGAAAGTTTGCCTTTCTGATAGAGTAATAGCTTGGAAGAATCCCTTGGTTCTACAGGGAATTTGGCAATGCGTTCGTCTTCAAGTGGATAAGCGTAATCTTCTATGCGGGTATTTTTTATTTTTTCTAAGAGATCTTTCATAAACAATTTACTTTCTTTTCGGATTTTTTGGAAATCGTCCTTCTTCTACGCGTTTAACCTGGTCGAACATTTCTTTGATAGACCAGAAACAGCTGAAGCCAAACACACCAAGTATGGCTGAGGCGATGGTATTTTCCACAAAGATAGAAAGGGTTGTTGTAATAATTCCGCTAATCAGGAAGACAATCCAGAATTTTACGCCCAAATAATATTCGGCTTTGATGACGAGTGGGTGAAAAAGTCCGATGATCAGGAAGGTTGCGAGTCCTAAGATAATTCCGCTATAATAGATGGTCATAAGCTTTTTTTTAAATTGGAAAGGCTGTCATTTTCAGACAGCCTTCCATAGTATATTTTGGATACAATTAAAATTTATAGCGAACACTTAATGCAGCACCGTATCCAAATCCGTCATGACCTCCGACGTACCAACCCGGACGAGCATCCATTGAAAACTGCAATGGCACTTCTTTTAAAGTATATTCAATACCGATTTGTCCGTGAATTCCTAAACCCAATCCGTCAAACATACGAATACCAACACCTGGTCCTGCATACCACTTAAACCCTTCATCCAGTCCTTCTAAATCCCATACCCATTGGTAAATACCTGTCAATGCAACTCCTGAATAATGAGAGTCTCCCCAAAAACCAAGATCCGCTTCAAGGCGATTTGCTGTACTGAGATCTTTTTGATATGAAAATTCAACACCGTTGGCTGATCCGCTTCCAAGTCTAAGGCCGAGAGCCTTTTCCTGAGCACTAGCGCTTGTTGCAATAGCAAAACAAATGGCTAAAACAGTAAATAATTTTCTCATTTTCTTATTTTTAAAGTGATTACACAAAATCAATCCGGCAAATTAATAAGGTACGAAGTTGAATCTTTAAAAAAAGCCTGTTATATATTTTGACAAAGGTATAAAACATACTTCAAACGCCAAGGAAAGTAATAGCAGTTTTATCTTCTGCAAATGTTTTTATAGTCGCAGTAGAGGCATTTATCCAGTACTTCTGTTTGACTAAAATTCAACGTCTTGTCAAACAGCTGGTTTAGTAAGTCATTGAGTTTTATCCGGAATGTTTCTTCGTATAGGCCGATATCATCCACGGTCTTTTTCATTTTAAAGGATCCTATCTGGATGGCTGCACTGTAATCTTCCCTGGCTGCTTTGTGAATGTAAAGGATTTGCGGTGCAATGATCACAGTGGGATTTTTCTTTTTCAGAATGATGGAATACAGAAAAATCTGAAAGATATAAGCCGAATGGTCTGTACTACTGTCAAATAAAGTTTCAACCGAATCAGGCGTTCTTGGCAATCCACCGGTTTTATAATCGAGAATTCGAATCTCACCATATTTTTTGTCGATCCGGTCAATGATTCCTCCAATTTGAAGAGTCACTTTTCCAGCAGGTGTTTCGGTCTCAAAATTTTCATAAACCTTTTTTTCCAAAGCAACCAATTCGAATGGAGCCCTTTCCTGATCGAGTTTCAGCAGTGTCTTGAGAAAATTGATAACCAGTTTCCGCTTAATAAGTTGTTCTCCATTGTATTCCAAGGGAACTTTTTCATCCATAATCTGAAAGAAATCCCTTCTGAAATAATGGTCTACGACTTTATCAATTTTGTAGATGCCCTTCAACCAAGGTTCCAAATCTGATTGGTCAACCATACCGGACATTTTCCCAGATTCGATGCCTTCATTCAGTGCACCATTGGTAATGGCTTTTTCGACGGATTCGGTTGAAAAATCCATTCCTGCTTTTTTGAGGAGGATGGCGGTGTAAATGTATTCGGCCGAATGGTGAAAGAAATTACCCATGGCTGCTCCGTCAATTTCTTCCGAAACTTCATCTGCTTCTTTTAGTCCGGCGATGTATCTGAAATAAAAACGCAGCGAACAGTCCAGTAAACTGTTTAAAGCTGTCGGTGAAAAGCCTTTAGCCGCTTTATTGGTTTGCAAGTCGTATTTTTGCTTAAGCTCCTGAATAATTTCTTCAGTCTTCAGGATTTGTATTGGTCTGGGAGTGGTCAGTTCTATACCAGAATTGAGGTTGAAATAGTCCACATGATGCTTGGATTCTACCAGCAACTGCAACATGAAACGGCTCATCTCACCGCGATTTAAACCGTCACTTGAGGTGTTGTAAACCAGACTGATGTTTTCGGCACGCTGCAACAACCGGAAAAAATAGTAGGCAAAAATGGAATCCTTGTGTTCCGGAGTGGTCAGCCCAAAGCCCTTTCTCAGATTATAAGGTATAAACGATGTCTCCCCACCGCCTTTGGGTAACATCCCTTCATTGACTGAAAGTATAAGTACATTCTTGAAATCCAGGTTTCGTGTTTCAAGCATACCCATGATTTGCATTCCTCGGACAGGTTCTCCTGAAAAAGGAATTGATGCAGTTGATAATATTTTCTGTAGCAGTTTTTGGAAGGTATGAATGTTGACTTCAATGACTTTATTTTGCAACAAATCATACAACCTGCTTGTCAGTGAAAAACACCTGAAGACCGATTCGGCATTAAGTGGGTCGTATTGGTCATCTACTTCTGGTATTTGTACGGTATCCTCTTCCTGCTGGGGGGCTGGATTGTTCTGGGCCAGTTGTCTGTAAAGTTCAAGCAGGCATTTAGCCAGATCCATCGGATTTTCTATCGGAGTGAAAATATTTTTAAGGACATTGTCTTTTTGCAATTCTTCAGCAGAGGGCCTGAAACTATTTCTGGACCGTAAATTCTGTTCCAGATTAATCGCTTCGTCGCTGATTTGACGGATAAGCGGATGTTGGAGTATGGGCAAAACGTACCGGTGATTAAACCTACCGACGGAATCCTTGATGTATCCGTCTGCATGAAGCACCGTAATCTCATTCACCAAATTGTATATGGGTGTTTGAATCATTGGAAAACCCATGGTCACATTGAGCTCTTTGATATCGTCAGGAACACTGTGCAAAATGGAAAGGAGCAAGCCTTCATTGCAAAGGACCACGGCCGTATCTTCGGGCCGGAAGTCACCCGGTAATTGATGGAGCCATTCAGGTAAAAAACGGGCTTGAGCATTCTCCGTGGATGCAGAAATGAATTGTATGTTTTTGGTCGAATTTTCAAAATTATCGAAACCAATTTTCCCCAATTCGTTGGGGAATTTTTCCAGATTTTCCCGCATGAAACGTCCGGCCTCGTGCCTGGGTCGGTTCATGTAAAAAGCATCATAATCCCAGTAAAAAATAGCTTTTTCTGCCTTTTGAAGCAATGAAAAGAGTGCAATTTCACAACCATTCAAAACATTGAACCCCACAAAGGCGTATTTTTCATAACCAAAGCCCGAGGGTCCTTCCGATTTGAGTTTTTCTATGACTCTTCGGTAAAGCATTCCTTCGTAAGCCAGACCTTTTTTTTCCAGTAGGGTCTGAAAACCCTGGTACACTTCGAACAGGATATTCCAGTTTTCAATGAAACGCTGCTTTAGCTCCGTTTTACGGTCTGGATTAAAATTCTTGAAAAATAGCTGGATTGAAGCGACCTGCTCTTCGGACAGATGCTCCAGAGTATCAGTGTATTCAGCTTGTTCACGGATATTTCGAAACAACTGTCTGGCATCGGCCAGGTTTTTATCTACGTCGTCAAAATCACTCAAAAGAATTTCTCCCCAAAGGTAAAATTCGTCGAAGCTTTCCTCCTTGTCACTTTCACGGATATATACCTCGTAAAGATAGCCGACATGAGCCAGTGGGTCTGCTAGTTTCAGGTCTGATTGATTCCTGAACAAGTCGCTGATGGTCACAAATGCTGGTGTCCAGACTGGTTTCCCGGCAGCTTTGTACAATTGTTCACTAAAAAACAATCTGGCACGGTTATTTGGAAAAACCACAGCGATGGATGCCAATTCATCACCATATTTGGCGTAAAGGTCTTCGGCTGTTTGTTGGAGAAAAGGAATCATGGAAACAATTTTTAATGAATCTGGACTTTCGGACAGCTAAGATAAGTCACATCCATCAAATCATTGTCAAAATTGTGTAAATTTGCACCATAGTATTCATTCTTTTTATTTTAGGACCCAACATGTCAAAACTCTTTATCAGAAAACCACTGTCTCAGCTCAATGAAGAAGCGGAAAAAAACGAATACGGACTCAAGCGGCATTTGACAGCCATGAACCTCGTTTTACTGGGTATCGGATGTGTAGTCGGAGCTGGGATCTTTGTCATAACAGGTACTGCGTCAGCTATATATGCTGGGCCTTCCTTGGTTATATCCTTTGTGTTATCGGCTATGGCTTGTGCTTTTGCCGGTCTTTGTTACGCAGAGTTTGCATCCATGATACCCATTTCGGGCAGTGCTTATACCTATGCTTATGCTACTATGGGTGAGTTTATAGCCTGGATTATTGGTTGGGATCTTATTCTGGAATACCTTTTTGGTGCTGCTACAGTGGCCGTGGGATGGAGCGGTTACGTAAATAGTTTTTTAAATAACTTAGGGGTCTATCTGCCTCAATCTATTAGTGGCAGCCCTTTTGCCATAGATATAAATGGCTGGCATGCCACTGGTTCGTTTATTAATTTCCCTGCCATGTTTATTGTTTTGTTGATGACGAGCTTTTTAGTGGTGGGTATCAAAGAGTCAGCCAAATTGAATGATATTATTGTTATAATCAAAGTTGCTGTTATTTTACTTTTTATCGGTTTTGGATTCTCCTATATAAATGCAGATAACTGGGTGCCATTTATTCCAGAAAATACTGGTGAATGGGGGCATTACGGATGGTCTGGAATACTCACAGGGGCTGGTGTCATATTTTTTGCCTATATCGGTTTTGATGCTGTTTCCACCACCTCACAGGAAGCGGTCAATCCCAAGCGGGATTTACCCATTGGCATCTTGGTATCCCTGGCTGTTTGTACAGTGCTTTACATCGGTGTTTGCCTCACTATGACGGGGATTGTCAATTACAAAGACCTGAATGTTCCAGCTCCAGTTGCTCTTGCTATTAGTAGTGCAGGTAAAGGCCTCTACTGGCTTGGTCCTATTGTGAGTATAGGTGCCATTGCAGGTCTGACTTCCGTCGTGTTGGTTTTGATTCTTGGACAGTCAAGGGTGTTCTTCACTATGGCCAGTGATGGGTTACTTTGGAAAAGTTTCTCAAAGGTACACCCCAAATATAAGACACCTTATATTACCACCATTGTTACTGGTTGTTTTTGTTCACTTGTTGCAGGTATTTTTCCCATCGGCTTGCTGGGAGAAATGGTTTCTATCGGAACTCTACTGGCATTCGCTATTGTTTGTGCAGGCATCATCATTCTTCGGATATCGGAACCGGATGCTCCCCGTTCTTTCAGGACACCATGGGTTCCATTTATACCCATTATGGGTATCATTGTTTGTCTGGCAGAAATGGCAGCATTACCTTTTGGTACCTGGAGCAGGCTGTTGGGATGGATGGCCATCGGTTTTGTAATCTACTTTACGTACAGTCGAAAACACAGTAAAATACGGAAAATACATAGCTCCAGGACTACATCACCCCTGAAATAGCAAATTTTGAAAAAATCAACGTTGTTTAAAAAAAAAAAATAGTACTTTCGTTTGAACATCTCTTAAAAGCATATTCTGTTTATGTTGCTAAAACGCATACTAGGTCTAATATCTATATTATTTTTGATTTTTTCAATATCATCCTGCAAAAATCAACTTGATAACGGAGACGATACAAATAAGCTTATAGATTCTTTTGTAAACCAAGCAGAAGATTCTGCTGAAATCAATCCAACTTTTTCCAGATTTTTGCTGAGAAAAGCCATGGGGATGACGACAGATAGTCTCTTTTATTACGAAGCTCTTAGCCTATGCGCCAAAACTTATTGTACTGAAGGAAGGGATGATTCATCCTATTTTGCGACCTCACAAGTAAAGGCGTTTTGCAAGAAACAAGACAAAGATTTCCGGATAAAGGAGCTGATTGCTGAATCGGACATGCTCTATGGCGATTTTTTTAAAAATACCAATGAACCGGATTCTGCCATCTTTTTTTACAAAAGAGCACTGGAATCTTATTCCAAACTGAAAAAGATGGAGAAGTTGCCTGAAATCTATATTAATCTTGCACGTGTTAATTCCATCAAGGAAAAATATGCACCCAGTGTAAACTATTATAGAAAAGCACTATTTCTAAGTGATTCTTTGAACATCACCCTAAAAATGATTTTCCCCATTTATTATGGTCTGGGTCAGATATACAAAGAGTTACGTGATTTTGAATTATCTGACAGCTACTTTCTTTTGGCGGAAAAATATTACAATGAAAGGTCTTTGTGTGATAAGTTCCTTTTTTGCAACAATCGAGGTGGATTTTTTTACGATTTGAATAATTATCCAAAAGCACTTATTTGGGGTAAAAGAGCTAAAGCTTTGGTTGAGAAGACCGATATGAAATTTATGAATGGGGTAAGTGATGTTAATCTGGCAGATATCTACCTTAATCTGGATAAACTCGATTCTACCAGGTATTTTTTGGATAAAAGCATATCCTACTTTAGCACGAAACCCCATAATTTGGCAAATTACTATATCAGGACCATCGAAATTGGCCTAGCTCTCAAACAAAATAATCTGTCAGCTGTGCGCAAATTGATAACGGTCAAGGAGGACTTGTCTGGTATTGATCTGTTAATGGTTTCCCTCCGAAATAAGTATTTGGGAAGCTATTTTGCAAAAATAGGTGACTTTCGGCAAGCGTACCGTTATCAGTCCATCAATCAGAAAATGAATGATTCCATTTTGGAAGACAGATCCATTAAAAGTGCGGCGGAGTCTGATGTGCGTTATAAACTGGATACCACTGTTGTTAGAAAAGATTTGCTTATCAGTCATCAGGAATCTCAACTCAATGATCTACGACTTATTAAGTATGTCTGGATTCTGGTTTGCCTGCTGTTTCTTACCATCGCTTTCTTTGTCTATTTAATAATGAAGAGGCAACGTGATTTGCAAAGACTTAAATATATTGACCAGGTGACTAAGCTTCGAATGCAGAATATCCGCAATCAGATCTCACCTCATTTTATACTCAATATTCTGAACAGAGAAATCATTTCGGTGGATGAATCCAAACGGGATGGTCTGTATGGACTAGCCAAGCTGCTTCGTGAAAGTTTGGATATGACAGAGTTATCATCTATTTCGCTGGAAAAGGAATTGGATTTTGTACAAACGTATATTGAATTGGAGCGAAATTCACTTGGACCTGATTTTGAACTTCAATGGGAAGTGGATAGTTGGATTAATCTGAAGAATACCCGTATTCCTCCAATGATCATTCAGATTCCAATTGAAAATGCCATCAAGCAGGGATTGCGTTCTCAAGTGGGGAAAAGAGTTTTGAACTTGAGCATAGCTCATGTTGCCAAAGGCATCATGATTACGATACAAGATAACGGAATTGGATATTTCCCCGGAGAAATAAGCAATAACCGAGGAACTGGTACTGGAATGAATATCCTTTATCAGACTATTCAGCTATTGAATTCCAAGAATACAGTTAAGATTGTTTTCAGGATCAATAATGCTGATCAAACGACACAAACAGGTGCCAGGGTTGAACTTTTCATTCCCAGCAATTTTAAGTATGAATAAGAGTGAATAGAGATGAAAGACATTTATGAGGTAGCTATTGTTGATGATGAAGAGGTTTGTTCCTTAAATCTTCGTAACTCACTTGCTGTTTATGATAGAGTACGGATTGTTGGAACAGCCAATAATCCCAAATCTGGAGTAGAATTGATACTGGATAAACAGCCAGATCTGCTTTTTCTAGATGTAGAACTGCCTGGGAAAACCGGCTTGGAACTATTGAGCGAAATCAGAAATAAAATAACCTGGAACATGCAGGTTATATTTTATACTGCATACGAAAAGTATTTACTTCAGGCCCTGAGGGAATCGGCCTTTGATTATCTGCTTAAACCTTATCAACCAGAGGAATTTAACCTGGTGATGACTCGTTTTTTCGAATTTGAGACAAAAAACAAACAAAAGGAAACTTTTGTGGATTCCTTTTCCCGACTGATACCTGAAAACCGTTCCTTCATGATTGCCACCATAACTGGTTTTCAAACGCTACGTCCCGATGATATCGGCTATTTCGAATACAATAAGATTAAGAAACACTGGTATGTCTATCTTCAAAATAACAATTCTTTTCAACTGAGAAGAAAGACCTCTGCAGAAACGATTTTGGCCCACTCATCCTCTTTTGCCCAAATAAACCAGCAACAAATCATTAATATCAAATTTCTCTCCTTTATAGATGGTAAACAATGTCTGCTTTTTCCTCCTTTTGATGGTGAAAAAGAGCTGATTATCTCCAGAAATTTTCTAAAAGGAATACAGGAAAAATTCGACTTGATTTAGACGCCGGTGGTTATTTACTGTGGTGAAACGCTTCGATTAATTTAATAGGTATATGCGTAATCGATTATTACGTAAATATTTACGAATGTTTCGGAATGTTGTCTATCAGAGAAAAGAACCGAGAATAAACGTTTATTGTCTGAAAAATATTCCTCCTAATAGGCACGATATTCTACCATTTGTGTACACAAAAATGCAATTTATGCTTTTATTGAATTATTCCCGTTTTTACACTTATGAACAAACAACTACATTTGTACATGGAATTCTCTAATTTACTTTAATTATTTTAGAGTTTTTCGTAGTACATCTTTGTTGAACGATTTATAAGAAGATAAGAACTTAGGAGTGGGTTTGGCTTCTTTTCTCTATTGTGATTCCTTTGTATAGATTTATCTATGCGGGGAATCACAATGAGAATCGTCAAAAAGGAGTACCGTCTTACATGATTACTTCTTCAATCCTGTCTTCATCAACATACCACAAATAGCCCTTTATCCCTGAATAGCCCATTTGACTGAGTAGATTCATATATTCAAGTACTTGCCTACGGTATTTGGCCGATGGCTTTCCAAACTTAAAATCGACGACTATCATGTCAGAAGAGGAGAGCATTACGCGGTCTGGCCTTTTAAGTCTAAGGTTTCCTTCACGGTCTGGACAAAGAATGGAACACTCATTGAACAGCCTATAGTTGTTTGAATACCACTCGGAAATATCTGTATTGCTTAAGGCTTTTTCTACAAAAGCTTTATATTCCACTGATTCTTTGGTTTGTATCAATCCTTCATTCAAGAGGTTTTGAATGGCTTTGTCAATGTCTTCTTTCCGGTGAATTTCAGAGAAAAGTTGATGCAGGAGTTTTCCCCGATCTATAAAACTGGTTGTAAAGCCTTCGATGTCATTCCCTTTGCTAAATTCCACCGAACGATTTGATTGTTTAAATCGAGTCTTGTGGATAAAACTCTGGAAAGGTAAAGCGATATCCCGACCTTTTTTCTGTAAGCTTTTTGCCTCGGAATCATCCGATAAAAGGGTGGGTTCCAGGCTAAGTTCACCAAGGCGGAAGGAGGCTTCACCGGTACTATCATTTTCTTCACCAGTATTCGCACCAGCTGCAGTGTAACCATTTATCAGCTCATCTGCTGCAGATGAATTGTCCTGCAAAATATCCAGAATCAAGTCGGAAACTGTAACCATTTTCTTGGTCTCTTTTTCTGTATCCTTTCCTTGACAGAAAATGATCAGGTTGTGCTTTGCTCTGGTGAATGCAACATACAATAGATTTAAACTGTCTACCCAGAGCTGAAGTGTTTCTTCTTTGTATTCCTGATTGAAGCAGGAGCTTTTCATTTTTTCGCTAAAGTCGATGGGTAGCAGGTCAAGTTGATTGTAGGGTTTCATCGTAGGTTGACACCAAACCTGTATTGGCCTTTCGTTCAAAAGCTTCCAGTCACAGAAGGGAATAAGCACTGTGTGAAACTCCAGACCCTTGGATTTGTGGATGGACATGATGCGTATCCCATTGACCCCTGAGCCAGCAGGGATACTGGTTCTAGCCATCCTTTCATCCCAATGTTTAAGAAACGAGGCCATGTCTGACGGGTTGTGCTGCAGGTAGTCGCTCAGACCGTCCATAAAGGCATATAGATAGCTGTCCTGGGCAGGAATGAGGCCAAGTTGAAAGATGCGATACAATTCTTCTACCAGCTCGTACAGGGGCATTCGCTGGAGCGCGTAAAAGGATTCATTAAACTCGTCTGGCAGCAAAGAGGCTTCCGGGCTTGTCTCGTAGTAGGATTTTTTATAAGCCGTTTTGGCATTAACATACGTCCGCTCATGTCTGGCTGATTGTTGAAAAATAGGATTAAGCTCTCCTTCCCGGCAAAGCACATCGCTTTGGAAATCCAATTTCAAAAGTGCTTCAGCCAGTGGGTTCTCCGGATCATTGAGTAGACGTAAGGCGTCAATGATGAGCTGGACTGCTTTGGAGGAGCCCAGTAGGAAGGCCTCGTCCGATATGATGTCAAAACAATAGGGGCAGTTATCTCCCTGTGATTTTTTATAATTGGCAAAGTATTCCCCAATTTCAGGAATGTACTTGTTTTTGCGTATCAGGATGGCTATCTGATTGGGCTTTACGCCTTGCTTCTGCAAATCTTCCACTTTGTGGACCATACGCTCCAAGACCAGCTCATGATATTCGGGAGAGGTTTTTGCAAATGGGAAAGTGATTTCGACAAATCCTTTGGTTTCTTTCTTCAGGCATTCCTGTGCGACATCTTTATAAGCCATCTTTAATTCCTCGCTTTCGCTTTCAAATTCGTCCAGATGTTTTTGGTTGATGCGTTTTTCAATTCGCTGAAAAAGGCTGTTGTTGAATTCGATGATGCGGCGTTCGCTTCGCCAGTTGTTCTTCAAGACCTCCTCCTGAACCTTTGTGGGACGCATTTCTGAACGGATATTACCCAGTATACGCCAGTCTCCGTTACGCCAGCGGTATATGGATTGTTTTTCGTCGCCCACGATGAGGCTTTTGTGTCCGTTGGCCAGTCCTTCTGCCAGTAAGGGTCTGAAGGTATCCCATTGCATACGGGAGGTATCCTGAAACTCGTCGAAAAGGATGTGGTTGAGCTCTGTTCCTGTTTTTTCATAGACAAAGGATGCGTCAGAACCATCGATAAGACTTTTAAGCAAGGCGTTGGTATCGGAAAGCAAGAATCGATTATTCTCTCGGTTCAGTTCCTTCACTTCTCTGGAAATGTCCGTCAACAGTCCCACTTTATTCAAATGAGCTCCCGCCAGACGACAGGAAATAATATCTGGATAATAGTTGGCGCGAATACTTTCGGCTTCTTCCAGAATTTGAATCAGTTTTTCACCGGCAAGATTTGATATTTCCTTGCGACGGGTACTTTTTGCCGTACTCCAACTGTCTGGGTTATCCAGGCAAGCTAGAACACGCTTGCTCTCCGATGCTGGTGCGTCGTAAATGCCTTGTTTCAGTTTTAGAAAATAACCGCAAACACCTGCTTTTCCGTAAGTGAAATCTTCGACTTCCAGGTTATGCTCCTCTATGGTTTGGAAAAAAAGATCGGCCGCTTGCTCTATTTTTTTCGAGGAAAAATGTTCGAGTTCATGCAGGTCTTTTTTATAGTTGTTCAGGAAGCTTTTGTCACTGAGTTTGACCTCCAGAACGGCTTCCTTTTCTTTGAAATACTCCTTAAAAATAGTTTGCCCGAAGTCCTTCAGGGCCTTGTCAATTTTCCAGCTTTTACCTTCCAGTACCAGCTCCTCAATGTAATCGGTCATCCATTTGAGCAGCTCCGGATTCTTGTCTGCCTTGTCCACCATGGAATCTACGGCATCACTCAACACTTCACTATTGTTGAGTTCGATGTTCAGGTAGGCACCCAGACCCAGTTCTCTGGCCAGATTTCGGAGTACGGACTGAAAGAAGCTGTCAATGGTCTCGATACGAAATCGTCCGTAGTCGTGCAGCAGAAAGCCCATGGCGGTGATTGCCTGTTTTTTGACGAATTCCGGAGAAACGTTCAGTTCGGTGCAAATGGTTTCGAGCATGCCTTCCGCTTTCAGTGACAGGTCAATGTTCATCATTTCGTAAAGCGCATTCAGTACGCGTTCTTTCATCTCCGTTGTGGCCTTGTTGGTGAAGGTCACAGCCAGAATGCTGCGATAGGATTCCGGATTGTTCAGGAGTAGCTTTAAATATTCTACCGTGAGTCGCCAGGTCTTACCAGATCCCGCGGATGCTTTATAAATGGTGAGTAGGGCGATGTCAGTCATTGCTTGCAGAAGTCTGAATTTCCATGTTTTAAATAGATAATGTCGTAGAGCAAATATCGGTATTTTGTTCGAGGTTTTTTAAGAAGAATGCAAAAATCCAAAAAAGATTAAGAATGTGAAAAAAGGCAGAATAACATGCCTGAAAGTTTTTTTACGTGAATAATATTTCTGACTTTTGGTGAATTGATTGATTCTTAATATTCTATGAAAAACACTTACAGTTACACCAAGTATCAACTAGTATGGTTGGTCTTTTTACGCGTTTTAATTGGCTGGTATTTTCTTTATGAAGGTTTGGCCAAAGTCTTAACCCCCGACTGGACTTCATTCGGCTATTTGATGGACTCCCAAGGATTCCTGTCGCCCGTTTTCAAACTCCTTACCCAAAACCAGACGGTCATGTCCATGGTCGATTTCGTCAATATTTACGGATTGATTTTAATTGGACTATCCTTGCTACTCGGTCTTTTTGATCGAATAGGTACCATCGGAGCCATTTCGTTATTAATCTTGTATTGCTTATCGCATCCAGCTTTGCTTGATGTGAGTTATGTTTTCAGACCTGAAGGTTCTTATCTGTGGGTGGATAAAAATCTCATCATGTTAGGTGCAGTTGTTGTACTGATGGTTTTCCCCACATCAAAAAGAATCGGATTAGACAGGTTTATTTTTAGAAAAGTTAAAGAGTAGATTATCATGACAATAGATAAAAAAAACACAGAAAAGAACAGCCTGGATAACAAAGTTGATAAAACTATTTCTACAAGCAGGCGTGATGCCCTAAAGACATTGGCTACCGTTCCGGTATTGGGCGCAATGGCTTATGGTGTTTATAAAAAGACCAAGCAGGAACGCACCAACCGACTTGCGTCGAATATGTTTTACTTCGATAATGAACCAGCGGCGAAACCTGCCATTACTTCAGATAGTCGGCAAGTTCGGGTTGGTCTGATTGGGTTTGGTATCAGAGGAACTTATTTGATGCAGAGTATGGGTTTTGGAACACCTCAATATGTAGACGATCTTAAAAAACAATCCAAAGAGAATTCGAAGGATACCCAGTACAAAGATTTTGTAGAGCAAGAAGATTTACGTGTGCACATTACGGCTGTTTGCGACATCTTTGATGTTCGTGCCAATGATGCCATTGCAGCTGGATCCAATATTTATCGGGAAGGTTCAAGTGGAAAAACAGGCCCTAAGCCAAAACGGTATTTGAATTACAAAGAATTGCTCGCGGCCGATGATGTCGATGCGGTAATCATCGCTACCCCAGACCATTGGCACGGTACTATCACGATGGATGCCATCAAGGCAGGAAAGCATGTCTATGTGGAAAAACCCCTCACATGGACTGTTCCCGAAACTTATGCTGTTCGTGAGGCTGTCAGAAACAGCAATATTGTATTTCAACTTGGGCACCAGAACAGGCAAATTGATGCCTATCGACGTGCTAAGGAAATAGTTGATAAAGGTCTGTTAGGCCCTATTTGTTTGGTTGAAACCAGTACAAACAGAAACGACCCCAATGGCGCATGGGTTTATCCCATACATCCGGATGCCAATCCTAAAACCATTGACTGGAAACAGTTTGAAGGCGATCCAGACCGTATAAAAGAATATCTGGATTACATGACCAAAAATAATCTGGCAAAATATGTCGGACCGGAACCACGTGGTAAATTCAGTCTGGAACGCTTTTTCCGCTGGCGTTGTTGGTGGGATTACAGCACCGGTTTGAGTGGCGATTTATTGACCCATGATTTTGATGCCATCAATCAGATTCTCCATTTAGGTATACCCAGTTCCGCTGTTTCCTCAGGGGGTGTCTATTTCTTTAAGGATGGGCGCACAGTGCCTGATGTGCTTCAAACGGTGTTTGAATACAAAGAAAAGAATTTGTCTATGTTGTATTCAGCTACTCTCGCCAGTCAGTTTAACCGCACCCGAAAAATTATGGGTCGCGATGCCACTATGGAAGTAGGTGAATCAATAACTGTAACTCTCGATCCGCAATCTGAAAAATACAAAGAAAAAATAGAAAGTGGATTATTGAAACCCGGGGAACCTTTCTATCGCTATGTTCCCGGTAAAGATGTGGATGCCATCACCTCAGCCACTGAACTTTATTTTGCGCAACGAGGACTTTTGTATTCGTATGTGGATGGAAAGCGATTTAATACTACGACTCTTCACTTGAAAGAATGGCTGGAATGCATCCGAAACGGTGGTAAGACTTCTTGCGGCATTGAACAGGGCTTTCAGGAGGCCATTACGGCTCACATGGGAACGAGGGCTTATTTGGAGGGGCGGACTATGTATTGGGATGCCACCAGCGAACAAATAGTAAAAGGATAAAAAGAACCAAGAATCACCATGACTACCAGAAGACAGTTTTTTAAGTCGGTGGGGGCGTTAGGGCTTTTCACCATTGTTCCTCGCAGCGTATTGGGGAGGGGTTTTATAGCCCCAAGTGACCAATTGACGAAAGGCATCATAGGAGTTGGAGGAATGGGACGTGGACACATCAGTTACGATGGAACCCGTGTGGTTGCCATGTGTGATGTCGATAAAAATCATTTGTCTCAAGGTGCCGCTTTGGTCAATGACAAAATAAACCTGTATTCTGATTTTCGGGATTTGATCCTTGATAAGAATGTCGATATCGTTCATATAGCGACTCCACCCCATTGGCATGGCATCATGTCTGTAGAAGCAGCAAAAGCTGGAAAAGATATTTTCTGCGAAAAGCCGATGACGCGTACCATCGGAGAAGGAAAACGGGTGATGGAAGCTGTTAAACAGCATGGAAATATTTTTCGCCTGAACACCTGGTTCCGCTTCCGGGACAACTTCTATGGTTTAGGAACACCTGTCAAGCCGTTGAAGAAACTGATTCAAAGTGGTATGCTTGGCTGGCCATTAAAAGTGACCATCAGCAAACATACCGGTTTTGACTGGAAATTCTATTGGGTAGGTCAGAATCATCTGGAACCACAACCCATCCCAACCGAACTCGATTACAACATGTGGCTTGGGCCGGCACCCTATAAACCCTATAATGCACACCGTGTGCATCAGACATTCCGTGGATACTGGGATTACGATGCAGGCGGTCTGGGCGATATGGGACAACATTACATCGACCCGGTACAGTACCTGTTGGGTAAAGACAATACCAGTCCGGTCAAAGTGGAAGTGCAGGCACCTCAGCAAAATCCGGATGCAGCAGGTGTTTGGGAATCTATAACCTACACATATTCAGATGGTTGCCAAATCGTTTTGTGGGGTGGAGATTACGGGCAGCCCGATACGCCTTACATTGCAGGCCCTAAAGGCAATGTCTATAAAAACTTCGTTTGCGATATACCCAACTGGGAGAAAAAACTGGCAGAATTTCCAGAACCAGCTCCCCAAAATACGGACTTTATGGAATGCATCCATACCCGTCAGAAATTTGCCCTGAATGAAGTGAACGGTTATCATTCCGCTACGATAGTCAATATGGGAGCGGTAGCGCTGCGATTGAACAGAACATTGAATTTTGACCCGGCCCGGCAAGAATTTATTCACGATGCTGAAGCCAATCTGATGTCAAATCAACCCATGCGTTCACCGTGGAGTATTTAATGGACTAAATCTGAAACCATGAAAAAATTTACATCCCTTTTAATAGTCTGTTTGATCTTTATCTATGGTGCATTTGCTCAGACACCGCAAAACAGAACCGTTTCAACCATTGTTGCTGATGCATTGGCGCAGCTGCCTTCCAATACTTCAGCCAAATACAATGAGGTGATGAGCGGTCTGATTTCCAGTGGTGAAGACGGCCTGCTGATTTTGATTAATAAGATGAATCCTCCCGGATTGCTTAGCAATGAAACCGTCGAATTTGCCATCAGCGGATGGGCCAATACCGTGGCAAACGATCCGACCTTACGATTAATTGCTGCAAATACTTTCGAAAAAGCGTTGAGCCTATCCTTGGACAAGGATACAAAAGCCTTTTTGATTCGTCAGTTGCAACTGGTTGAGAATGATGAAAATGTAGATGTTCTTTCTTCCTTTCTCACCGATATTCAATTGTGCTATCCGGCTTCACAGGCTTTGATTGCCCTGCATTCTGAAAAAGCAATTGATGCTTTACTGAAAGCATTGACAGCAGCTTCGTCGGAAGAATTTCGGATTTGTCTGGTCAATGCTCTGGGGCAGTCCGATGATGCAAAAGCTGAGCCCGTACTAGTTCAAATGCTAAACAACAATCCCTCCGACGATTTAAAGTATGTCTTGTTGAAAGCGCTATCTCATGTTGGGACTCAGGCATCACTGGGTGTCTTGAAAACTGCCGCCGAACTAGTGAATTATACCTATCAGAGGAACGATGTTACTTTTTCTTATATTCAACTTCTAAAAAAAGTAGCCCTTTCAAACCCAGGTTTTGCACAAATTCCAGCAAATAATCTGTTTTTAACAGCAACTAAACTCAATAAGCCCGATTTGCAGGTGGCCGCTACGGAAATTTTAATGTCTTTGCCTTCGACAAATAAATTAAAAATACTAAAAATGGCCTTAAGCAGCGGAAGTCCTGTTTATGTGGCCAGTACGCTAAATGCTTATCCATTTCAGAACGAGACGAAAAGCTTGGATTTGATTATCCACTCCCTTTCAAAGTCTATACCTGAAGTTCAGACAGTCATTTTGTACTGGTTGGGCAGTCAGAAAGTGGAAAAGTACGTTCCAGAAATATCAAAATTCCTTGGTTCATCAGATACAACCCTTCAGACAGCAGCAGTCCGTTCCCTGTCAGAAATGGGAGGTGCGTCTGCCTTGAAAGAATTGGTCCAATTGTTGAAAAGTACAGATAGCAATCTGCTTTCACAGACCCAAATAGCTTTGCTTTCGTACGACGGAGACTTATCTGGACCATTGGCGAAAGTCTTTGATGAGGCTAGTTCAGAAGGTAAAGTCGTCGCTTTGCAAATTATGGCAACCCGCCGAATGATCAATCAATACCAACTGGTAGTCAATCAACTACAGGCCTCCGATGTTCATGTACAGGATGCTGCTTTGCAAGCTTTGAAAGAGGTAGTTACCGAAAAGAATATACCTGAATTGTTTAGCCTGCTGGAAAAAACAGATGCCAAAAAAATACCATTCATTCAGGAAGCGATTAATGCAGCCTTGTCAAACTTATCAACAGCTCAGCAAATGGCACTTGTTGCAGAAAAAATGAATCAATCTGCAAAAAGTTTCCTTTATTATAGTGCATTGGCAAGCATTGGAACAAAATCAGCTTTAGAAATAGTTACAAAAGCGTATCAATCTCAAAACGAAACTACTAAACTTGCTGCTTTCGATGCTTTGGCCAAATGGAAAACTTTTGAAGTCATTTATCCTCTGCTCGATATTGCCCGCAGTGTTAAAACCAAGGAAGAACTCCAAAAGACCACTGATGTGCTGGTTTTTTTGATTACTAATGCCAATCAGACCGGTGCTGTCAATAATCTTTTCCTCCAGGAAGTGATGTCCTTTGCCCAAACGGACCAGCAGAAAAATGAAATTCTTCGCCTACTGGGAAATTGCAATACCTATCAGGCCTTACTGTTTGTCGAACCTTTTATGGAAGTACCAACTTTGCGGGAAACTGCGGCTCAGGCCGCAATGGCACTTGCATTGAATAATTCCTCCTTTGCAGGAGAAAAGACCACTTCCATACTGGAAAAAGTCAGTACAGCGTTGAACAATCCAGATGCCGGTTATCAACGGGAAGCCATTAAAAAATACCTTTCTGAAAATCCGGTTAACGGTGGATTCATTTCCATTTTCAACGGCAAAGACCTGGATGGATGGAAAGGATTGGTTGGCAATCCACTTACCCGTGCCAAGATGAATGCAAAAGAATTAACACAAGCACAAGCAAAGGCCGATGAGGAAGCTGCCAAAAACTGGTTGGTAGAAAACGGTGAACTGGTATTTACCGGAAACGGCGAAAATCTCTGTACCACCAAAAAATATGGTGATTTTGAAATGCTGGTGGACTGGAAGCTTTTACCAGGCAATGAACCGGATGCAGGCATCTACCTTCGCGGGACCCCACAGGTACAAATCTGGGATACGGCACGCGTAAATGTTGGCGCTCAGGTGGGCTCAGGTGGGCTCTACAACAATCAGACGAATACAAGCAAACCACTTCAGGTGGCAGACCTCAAAGTAGGTGAATGGAATACCTTCCACATCAAAATGATCGGTGATCGCGTAACTGTTTATCTCAATGGTATTCTTGTTACGGATAATGTGATGATGGAAAACTATTGGGACAAAAATTTACCCATTTTTCCTTTGGAACAAATTGAATTGCAGGCCCATGGCAGCAAGGTTTGTTACCGCAATCTTTTCATTAAGGAGATTGCTCGTCCAGAACCGTTTAAATTGTCCAAAGAAGATGTTAAAGAAGGATACAAAGTTCTTTTCGATGGTACGAATATGCATGAATGGATTGGCAATACCACCGAATACATTACCGAAGACGGCAATATGGTGATCTATCCAAGTGAAAGTTTTGGAGGTAATCTGTACACCAGGAATGAATACGGTGACTTTGTTTTCCGTTTCGAATTTCAATTGACTCCGGGAGCAAACAATGGTTTGGGTATTCGTACACCCATGGATGGCGATGCAGCCTACGTAGGCATGGAGCTTCAGATTTTGGACAACGAGGACCCTATTTACAAGGATCTGAATGCCTATCAATATCACGGTTCTGTTTACGGCGTTATAGCTTCCAAACGCGGCTTTCTCAAACCGGTTGGCGAATGGAATTACCAGGAAGTGATAGCAAAAGGAGATAACATCAAAGTCATTCTGAATGGTACAGTTATTTTGGACGGTAATATTCGTGAAGCAGCCAAAAACGGTACCATTGATAAAAAAGAACATCCCGGCTTGTTTAATAAGAAAGGACATATCGGATTTTTAGGACATGGGTCGGTTGTGAAATTTAGGAATATCAGGGTGAAGGAGTTGTAGTAAATGGTTTATAAAAATGTCGTTTAGCCAAAAATATATTAAACAATAATAACAAACTCTTAACGTTTAATATATGATTTATGATTTATTCTAAAATACATTCATTATGAAAAGATGCTCATTTTTTCTTTTCGCATTCTGCTACACTTTACTCTGTTTTTCCCAGGGTATCCACTTTGAACAAGGTACCTGGAAGGAGGTGCTTGCTAAGGCTAAACAAAGCAACAAACCTATTTTTGTGAATGTTTATTCTACATCGAGTAGTACATGTAAAATGATGAACGAAGAGGTTTTTCCTCAGGAATTGGTCGGCTCATTTATGAATGACCGCTTTATCAACTATCAGGTAGAGGCCCTTAAGGGTGACGGTGTGGAGTTATCTGAAAAATACAACACCGAATTTTCTTCTTTTTTATTTCTAACCTCAGATGGCGACCTCTTTGCCAGATTTGGAGGGTGGATGGAGGGCGAAACATTTATAATTAAGACCAAATATGCCCTGGAGGACTTAAACGATCCAAGGCCCATGTCCGTTTGGGATAAAGAGTATTTGACCAAAAGGAATGACCCGGTTTTTCTCATGAATTACATGAAGAAACGTCTCAAATTAACCCTTCCCATATCCGTTTTGATGGATGACTACCTGAAGTTGATGCCTAAAGAAGGCCTTACATCCGATTTCGTCGTAAAATTTTATCAATATTATGGATTTAGCCTAAACCTAAACTCTCTGGCATTCCGAAATCTTCAAACCAACAAGACCAAACTGATTGCAAAAAATATCGCTGTAGATGGAATGATTAGTTCCAGTATGATGAACGCTGTACTACAGGCTGCCAAAACTAAAGATGAGAAATTACTGAACGCAGCCATAGCCATTTACGATCAATTGCCCGATTCCGAAAAGAAATTCATCTCAAAGGATGATCTTTATGTAAAATACTTCAGGAAGTCGGGTGAAAGTGAAATATTTATTAAGGAATTCTTGAATAAAAGGCCTTAGACACTTATCTTTATCCGAAGTTTTTTAATCCTTTTAGAAGTTCATTCATTATGAAAAAACAATTACTTCTCCTCACAGCATTACTATGCTCCATGGTGGGCTTTTCCCAAGGAATTAACTTTGAACAAGGCACTTGGAAGGATGTCCTTAAAAAAGCAAAAGAAACCAATAAACCTGTTTTCGTAGATTTCTATACATCCTCGTGCGGTCCCTTCAAAATGATGAGCAAGGATACCCTTCTACTTGAAGAAGTTGGAGCTTTTTTAAATGCCAATTTTATCTGTTATCAGCTGGATGCAGAAAAAGGCGAAGGTGCCGAAATTGCCTTTCAGTTTCAGGTGCTCGATTATCCGACTTATCATTTTTTCAATGCGGATGGAGTTCCTAACTTTCGGTTTATGGGGTTGAAGCCAGCTACTATTTTTTTTGAAAAAGCCAAAGTCGCTTTGGAATTGGCCAATAATCCCAAGCTCATTTCAGACTTGGAAAAAGAATATCGTGTAAAGAAAAATGATCCGGCCTTCCTTTTTGAGTATATTAAAAAGCTTTCAATTCTGGAATTACCAAATACTTTGTTATTTGATGAGTATCTCAAACTTTTACCAGTAGGTGAAGGTGTTTCAGCAAACGTCATTGATTTGTATATAATGCTGGGAAATGACTTGAGAATCAATACTTATGCTTTCGACTATTGTATGAATAATATTCAAGTCTTAGAAGAGAAGCTACCCTATATTCTCGATGATCAGATAGTCCTTAGCTTTTTTAATACAGCGAATAATGCGGTTTGGTCTAAAAATGAGCAATTGTTCAAGACGGTACTTTCAGCCTACGATAAACTGCCGGAAAATCTGAAAAGTCAACTGTATAAGGATGAACTCTATTTAAGTTATTTTAAGACTTCAGCGAACAAAGAAAAAATCAGAGAATACTCCATCTCTCTATCTAGCAACTATTTGATGAAACAGACAAAGGCTGTTATTGCTCAAAAAAGTAGTTTTAAAATCAAGAATTTAGAAAAACTGGTTCATACGGGTCTCTTTGAGACAATTGATTCTTCATACATTGCCAATTTTGAAGTTTCTATAAAGGAACAGGAAATGAGTAAAGTGTATACTAATCTGAATGATATTGCATGGCAAATGTTCGAATCGGAGTCTGATCCGAAAATACTTCAAGATGCACTTGTTTGGTCTAAACGTTCGTTGGAACTTTCACCAGACAATGCTCAATTTTTGGATACCTACGCCAATCTATTTTATAAACTCGGAAATAAAAAAGAAGCCATAGCTACGGAAGAAAAGGCACTGCTTTTCGCAGATAAAAAGAATGTAGAGGATTATAAAGGTCTGGAAGAAACACTTCGCAAGATGAAAGCGGGAGAGAAGACCTGGAAAGAATAATACAAACGAGAAGACCAATTAATTTAAATATAGATTTAAAAGATCCTTTATTATGAAAAGAACGTTACTTTTATTTACATCAATACTATGCTCCGTCTTGGGATTTTCCCAAGGTATTAACTTTGAAAAAGGCACTTGGAAAGAGGTCCTCGAAAAAGCAAAACTCACCAATAAGCCCATTTTTGTGGATGTTTACACTACTTGGTGCGGGCCCTGCAAAGCAATGAGCAAGGATGTTTTCCCACAAGAAATAGTCGGTAACTATTTAAATGATAAGTTTATCAGTTACCAAATTGATGCAGAGAAGGGTGATGGAATTGAGGTAGCCAGGCTGTATACCGTGACAGCCTATCCAACGTATCTGTTTCTCAATCCCAAAGGTGAGTTTTTCTACAAATTTATGGGTTTTATGCAGGCTGAGACTTTTATTGAAAAAACCAAGGAGGCATTCTCTGAATACAATGATCCAAAAACCATCGCTGACTGGGACAAAGAATTTCTGGAGAAAAAAAAGATCCGGTCTTTTTTCTGGAGTACATGAAAAAACGGGAGACACTGGGATTTTCCAATGCTTCGTTGATGGATGAATACATCGTATTGCTTCCTGAAGATCAACGCACATCCGATGTTATTGTGGCTTTCTATAAGAAAGATGGTTATTTTTTGAATGTAACATCTGAGGCCTATAAAAATCTGAAAGTCAACGAGGCTATATTCCTTGAAAAGCAACTTCCCATAGGCAATATGATGGGTTCAAGCATTGTGACTACTATAACCAATGCTGCAAAAACCAAAGATGAGAAACAATTGAATGCAGCGATTGCTGCGTATGAGATTTTGCCACAGATCACTAAAGATGTTTCCTCACTGGAAGCCCTTTACATGATTTATTACAAAGAGACAAAGGATAATGACAATTACGTGAAATACGCCAGCCAGCTTGCGGGTAAACGGATGAAAACTACGGATGTAGAACTAGCCGAAAAGAGTAAAGCCAGTGTCGTGAAATTTGAAGAAGATGCTAAAGCCGGCAAATTTGGACAACTGGATGCAGAAAAATATGCTCAGGGAAAAGAATACTTCGAAACCATCGACAAAAATAAAATTATGTTCGGTTTGAATGAGAATGCCTCTGATGTTTTCACCAGGTCAACCGACAAGAATGTACTTAAACTAGCGTTAACCTGGTCTGAGAGAGCGTTGCAATTAAGCCCCGATAATTCGCAGTTTCTGGATACCAATGCCAATTTACTGTATAAGTTGGGACGTAAAAAAGAGGCTGTTGCTCAGGAAGAAAAGGCTATATCTTTGATCAATAAAGAAGATGTAGAAGGAATGAATAAAATGACAGAAACTTTGCGGAAAATGAAAGCAGGCGAGAAAACCTGGTAATCTTTGCACAAGTAGTACTACAAAAAAAATAAAATGAAAAAAATCATCAAACTCACAATCGCTGTATTCTTTGTCCTTTTAAGTTGCATTTTGGGCTATTTGCTATATCTCAACAAGTCGAACCTGAAGGTAGAAAGAGAAAGAAATAAAGCGCTTAGTGAAAAGATGATTGCTCAAACTAAAACACTCGGTGAATCAGAGTTGACTCCCGATTTCGAATTAATAGATGGAAATGGTCAGAAAACCAGTTTGGAGAAAGTCATCCATGGAAAGTCCAAACTGGTTTTTCGATACAAAGATTCGAACACCCAAACATGTATCCCATTATTTAAACTTTTAAAGGATTTGTCTCAACAAATCGGAGCGAACAACATTCTTTTATGGACCACTTCGGCCAAACCTTTTGAGGCTCAAAAATTCAGCCTAAGCCTTAACCTTGAATATCCTTACTTTGAAGTCAAAATCGATCAGCTAAACAAGAAAATCGAGAACCTGAATGTGCCTTATTTTTTTATAGTCAATCCCCAAAACGAAATACTCTATACTTTTCTTCCGGATGATCAGATGGAAGACTTGACCTTGCAGTACTTATCCCAAGTATTAGATTATTTCAAAACCACAGGTCAGCTCAATAGCATCATTCAGTTTACCAAATCCGAAATAGATCTGGGTAAAGTCAAATCCGGCAAAAAGTACGCTGTCGATTTTCATTTTGTAAACAAGATGAACAAACCCCTGGTCATATTTAACGTGAAAACATCCTGTGGTTGCACCGTTGCTGATTGGGAAAAGAATCCGTTGAAACCCAATGAAAGCTCTACCATTCGCGTGGTTTATGATGCTGAGAATAGGGGAGCCTTTACTAAATCGATACGGGTTTCCTCGAATGCAGAAAATGGAATCGTGGAGTTGGGGATCAAGGGGAGGGTGATTTGAATTAATTTGTTATTAATATAAAAATATCATTATATTTGTGTTTGTATTATTTAATATAAACACAAATGAGAAACCTTTTATTCTTATCATGCTTCATTGCCTTATTGTCCTGTAAACATCAGGAATCCGGAGTCGCAAGTATAGACAGCAAAGGCTGTGTAGAAATCCCGGTCGATCTTTCCTCCCCTCAGATTGCGTCTATCGAAAAAAATCTAGGTACTTTTTTTTATGTTAAACTGGAAACCAATCCGGAATCTGTCATTGGCACAATTGACAAGGTTTTCTGTGATGATGGAAAGATTTTTGTGTTTGACAAGAAGATGGAAAGTGTCTTGATCTTTGATATGAAAGGCAACTATCTTTACAAAATAGCTTCTAAAGGGAAAGGTCCTGGTGAATATCTTATGTTGGAAGACATCAATCTAAACATTGCCAAAAAGCGACTTGAGATTCCGGATATTTTTAGAAAACGGGTGTTGTTTTTTAATTATCAAGGTCAATTTACTGGAGAGCTTAAATTCAATAAACAGATATTTAGTAACTTAACCTCGAATAAGGAGGGCGAATTTCTCATTAACAATCAAATTCATCTGAATGAGAAGACTATTGACTATTTTTCAAACAAAGGAAAACTTTCTAGAAGTTATTTTGAACCGGATTATCCAGAAGATGATTACAATTACTTCGCAGCCTTGCAAAATCCTGTTGCTACCAATGCCAATAAGATGTATTTTCTTCTCCACATGAATGAAATTATATATGCAGTTGAAAATGGCAAATGTAAGGAAGCATATAGATTTGTATTTGGAAAGAACCGATATTCAGATATCAAGGATAACTATTTTAAATCGGGTGGTGGAGTAGATAAAATGTTGTCTTTCTACGATAATTATAAATTGCCACTTACCATTGACAATCTGTTTATGACGGATAAAATGTTTACCCTGAGAATGATCCTTTTTCCACACTGTGCCGATTTTTTCTACGATAAGACAAGTGGAAAAAGTATTTTGGTGAAAAACTGGAAATCTGATAAAAGTTTTTCGTTCATACCCAGTCAATGTGTTGGATCTAATAAGGATTACTTTATATCCTTTGTACCATCTGAATCTGTTATGATTTTTTTTGAAGAACTGAACAAAAATAATCTTAGGAAGTTCGACCAAAAGGGGTATGACGAGATAGAGGCTTTATACAATAAAACAAAACTGGAGGATAATCCGGTTTTAATGTTTTTCCAGATGAAGCTATAAACGGATCATTATTTTTCTTTTGATACTAAGTGTGTTGACATCCTGTCGGCACACTTTTTTTATGCTCAGAAAGTTTATTTTGATTTTATTGGTAATAATTTGATAATATATTTGGAACATTAAAATAATAGTGTATATTTGCGAATATAATATTATATAATTGTAAATATAAAATCAAACGATCCATGTTCAACAAACGATTAAAGGAACTGTTTAATACAAATCAGATAATCAGTTTAATATTGGTTATTGCGGTATTGATTGTTTACTGGCCGGCTTTTTTCAACCAGTTTCTTCTTCAATGGGATGATCAGACTATTGCCATGAATTACTTCACGGAGTCTTCATTTAGCGGATCCAATCTGTGGGCAATATTAACTACTTATTATGCTGGTCAGTATGCACCCATTAACCAACTGTTCTATACTTGTTTATACTTTATTGGTGGAAACAGTTATAATCCTGTAGTCTTTCATGTCGCTTGTATAGTTGTTCATATTTTAAATGTGTTGTTGGTTTTTGTTTTTATCAAGAGACTTCTTTTACAAACAACGAATTTTTCAGATTATTCAGCTTTAAGAATTGGGTTTTTGACTGCTCTTCTCATAGGTGTCCATCCTTTTCTGGTTGAATCAGTGGCTTGGATTTCTGCCAGTAAAATAATCCTTTATGTTTTCCTATTATTGATTGGACTACTTTTCTATTTAAAGTACATAGAGACTAGTCGCATAAAATATTGGTGCTTAACGCTATTGTTTTTTATACTATCCTTTGGTGCTAAGGAGCAGGCTGTCGTCATGCCATTAATTCTACTCCTGATTGATTTTGCTTTAAAAAGAAATTTCAAAGACCGGAAAATTTGGTTCGAAAAACTGCCTTTCTTTTTGCTTGCACTTTTATTTAGCCTTATTACCATCAAATCACAGAGTGAAATGCGTCTTAATGCTCCGGATGTCTATCCATTTTATCAACGTTTAGTTTTTGCATGCTATTCATTGACGGAATATTTCACGAAATTTCTTCTGCCTATCAAACTATCCTACCTATATCCATTTCCCAATCAACCTGGTGAATCACTTCCCATGCAGTTTTGGTTGTATCCCGTTGCTATTATGACCTTGGTTATTGGACTATGGGGTTATTTGAAAAAAAACACATGGCCCATGTTTGGCCTGGCCTGGTTTGTAATCGGACTTCTCCCTGCTTTGCACATTGTATCCATTGGCCGATTTGCCATTGTTGCTGACAGGTATTCTTATTTGAGTGGTATTGGGCTTCTTTTTATAGTGGCTTTCATGGTCAACAAGATGATTGAAAATAGATCAATTTATAGATCAAAGATTTTGATAATAGGAAGTATATACCTGGTATTGATAGGTGTCTACGCGAATTCACGAACCAAAGTATGGTACGATACAGACTCTTTAAAACGAGAACTTCGGGAACAAATAACCGAACGAAATGATTATCCGGATAATAATGATAAGTAAATTAATTAAATTAAAAAATTAAAAAGTTATGAAAAAAACAATGATTGTTTCAAGTTTAATTATCTTTGCATTTGCAATGGTAATGAATTTACAGTGGGCAGTGAAGGATGGCTATGGAGTGAAGGATAAGGCGTTACATGCGCAGGTGCTGGGGCAGTTGAATGCGTCGGGGGCTGGGACGTGTTATTACTATGTTATTAAACTAGGTAATTCGGGTTTTTATACTAACCCAATTACTCATGGTGCACAAATTAATGATCAAGATAGCTATTCGTATGATTCCAAATTTTCATTATCATATAATATTATTACCCAAACTGCTTCGGCAACGTATTCTCAACCCGGTGAGAAAAGTCTTATAAAAATTGAATACCGTTGTGGATGTGCATGGAGTGGCAAATGTGATCTTTCATTGGAAAGAGATATTGTAATGATTAGATAATAATAGTTGGAGGGTAAGAAGAATTTTTTACCCTCCAAAATTAAATTTTTAAATAATGAAGAATCTAATTTTTTTATTTTTCATAGTGTCGTTTTGCTCATGTAGTAAGACAAAGACAAAATTAGCAGAAATATCAAGTCGAAACTGTGTGGAGATTCCTGTAGATATTTCATCTCCGGAAATCCCAATCATGAGTGACAAATTGGATAAAATATTTTATGTAAAACTGGAGACAAACCGTGAATCCATTATAGGATTTATTGAAAAAGTGATATGTGACGATAATAAAATATTCGTCCTTGATAAAAAAACAGAATGCATATTCATTTTTGATTTTAATGGAAAGTTCTTGAATAAGATTTCTTCGAAAGGTAGCGGCCCAAAAGAATATATTTTTTTAGAGGATTTTAATGTAAACAAAGCTTTAAAGCGTATTGAAATATCCGATTCACAAAGAAAACGAGTGCTTTTTTTTGATTATCGAGGGAAATTCATTTGTGAACAAAAATTTAACAAGAGAGTATATCACTATTTTATTTCAAACAGTCAAGGAGCATTTTTATTTCATAATCAGAAAGCTGACAATAATACGATCATAGATTATTATAATAGTAAAGGGAAACTGCTTGAAAGTTATTTTAAATCGACTGACCATTCCGATGATTACAACAATTTTACTGAATTGCATAATCCTGTTTCATTAATGGATGATAAAATGTGTTTTGTTTTAAATGGAAATGAAGGGATTTATGCAGTGGAAAATGATTCATGTAAGGAACTGTATCGGTTTGTTTTCGGTAAGAATAAATATTCGGATATGCTGGATGAATTTTTCAAAACAACAGGAGATGATGTTATTCAGAAATTTTCTGAGAAATATCATTTGCCTTTTTCGATCGAAAATTTGTTTTTTGGAGATACCTATTTTACTGTAAATATGTTTGTGACTCCTAGTTTGCTTTGTTATTACTACAATATGCAAACGGGTAAAGGATTCCTTGTTAAAGATTGGGTAATAAAGGGAAAACTCGCACTAATACCAGGATATACCGTAGGGGTCAATAAGGACTATTTTATTTCGAGTTATGACTCCGATTATTTTATGCGGTTTTATGAAGAATTTAATAGGAATGGTTTGAAGAGTATGGACCCCAAAGGATTTAATGAAATCAAAAAATTGTATCAGCAAACAAAACCAGAAGACAATCCTATTCTGATGTTTTATCAAATGAAAATTTAGTTTGAATTTCTAATGAAACCATAAACCTATGAAAAGCATCCTTATTAAGATTTTGTTGGGCCTATTGTTAGCCATCAGCCTTTTTTTAAACCTAGCCATTCTCTATTTTAATAACTCGGAGAAAAAAGACAAAGAAAAGGAAACCTACTATCAGGAAATCGAAGACTCTGTTTCATCACTAAGACATGCAAGTATATTTAAATACATGGTAGAAAGTCAGAAAGTCATGGTTCCATGTATTTATGACCTAGAGGGAAAATCGATTTCAATGAACGCAATCATCAATGAACAAAAGAATATTTTATTTATTCCTCAAAATGTATGTATGACATGCCGGAATGCTGTATTGCTTTCTATCATTGAACTTAAAGCATTTGATCGTAGAAAGAATCTAATTATATTGTTTGAAGCGTCTAATGGTAGGGAGCTGCAGCTAATCAAATCAAAATACAAACTTCCTGAGTACGTTTTGTTTTCAATCAAAGAAAATATAAATATTCGGACGGGTGGTAATCCGTTTTTCTTTACGTTGGATCAAAAGAAGAGTATCCAACATCTCTTTATAGCTGAACCACACAACTTATTTCTCTTGAATGACTACCTTACTTTTTCTGGAAACACAAAAAACCTTTAACGTATGAAAGCAATTAAACAGTATAGATATTTCTTGATTGTATTATTGGCCTCCATTCTGACAAATCTTTATTTGATTCATAGTTACGATTTAAAAGGTCTGATCATTTCTTATGCAAAGATGTATGATAATCAGTTCCGATTAAAAGAAAACAAAGTATTTCTTGAAGACTACACGAATAATGAGCGAAATAACTTAAGTCTTACTCAAAAAAATAGTGAGATGGATAAATTGCTGCAATCAAACGATACCATCAAAAGTTTATTCGAGCAAAACGAGACATTGTTCCTTTTTGTTTGCCCTCCAGGATACAAAATGAGTGATAAAATCTATTCATTTGTTGACTCTTTACCTTTTCAATCAGTCATCATTAAAACGGAAATGTTCAAGAGTGATATGTTGAAATCGGATAATATTCGATCGGTTTATATACCGGATTTGAAAAACAGTGTTCAATCCACAAGGGCATACTGTTTCTTTATGAATAAGGATTATGATAAAACGCTGTCGTTTACGTTCTTCAGAAATGAGCTTTATTTTTGGGATAATTATATGCAAGAAATTAAAGGACATATTGAAAACAAAGATATTCTTTGAAAAGCATTATAACGACAAGCCTAATGAATAATAGATTCTCATTAGATAGACTAAAAAGAATCAATCGGGTATATGTAAGAAAACATACGATTAGAGCGCTATTTACCATTGTACGCTTTACCGCTCTCTTGTTATTCATATCGACAATAGCCATTCTCATTCGTGTCTTCGTAGCAGAATTATATTACATCCCATCAAGTAGCATGAACAGTACACTTTATGAGGGGGATGTTGTACTTGTCAACAAAACGAAATACGGCGCATTGCTACCTGGTAAACCTGTTGACATTCCATTAATCTCAGGTCTAATGTTTATTAAGCCAATGGAGAAATGGCTGCTTGAAAAAAAATGGAAGTACCACAGGACAGCGGCTCTGGGCGAAATGAAACGAGGCGATGTGGTAGCATTCCGTTTTCCAAAAAGCGATGAAATGTTTATTAAACGTTGTGTGGCCCTTCCCGGTGACACTTTGCGAATTAAACATGATGTTGTTTATGTGAACAAAAAGGAACAACTTTTGCCGGATTCGGCAAGGTTGTATTATCGGATGCAAACATCAAACAACAGCTATACAGACAGGGAGCTTAAAAATCTTATTTCAAGAAAAGACCAGTTGGCAGAAACCGATTTTTGTGGTTGTCTTTTAAGGCTCAAACAGCAAGAAGTTAAACAATTGAGAAGACATGTAAAATCATTGGACTATTTTGAAGATACCTCAACCTGCAGATCTAAGGATTATTTCCCATATAAAGCCTCACTCCATTGGAACAGTTCCAATTATGGCCCGATAGTGGTTCCCAAAAAGGGAGTAACCATTCATTTAGACACAACGATTCTGGCTTTTTATAGCAGCATCATTCAGGATTGTGAAGAAAATAAATTGGATGTTGTAGGTGGTGCTATTTATATCAACGGGAAAAAGTCACAGACGTACACCTTCAAAATGAATTACTATTTTATGATGGGTGACAATCGTCTTGATTCCTCTGATTCTCGTTTTCGAGGTTTTGTGCCTGAAGATCAGGTGATTGGTAAAGCAACTCATGTCCTTTTTTCATTGGAAAAGGACCCTTGGAAAAAGAAGGGATTTCGAAGAGAAAGAGTGATAAAAAGTGTTTTTTAATTGATAAATAAATGTAAATTAGACGCGTGTTAATATGTGCTATATATTAATACGGCAATGAGTAAATCTCTTATACCGTAATCTAAGAACCATGAGCCCCAGAAACCAAAATGTCTCTCCAGCCCTCCTTTTTCTTATTATAAGTTCGATGATAGCCTCATTGACTTGCTGTAAAAGTGAAAAAAAACCAACCGCAGAGACGAGCGGTTTTAAACAAACGATAGCTGATAAGCCCATTGTTGAAATCAAGCAATTGAATAATGAAGTATTCTATCAGGAAAGAATTAGCAATGGTAAGTTGTATGCTAAGCGTAAAGCAGAACTTCGCTTTCCAATAAACGAACTCCTGGATCGGATTTATGTCAAAAATGGAGATAGGGTGCAACAAGGATCATTGCTGGCCTCTTTGGAGCATTTCACTTACAAGAATCAACTCGAAAGAAGTAAGATCTCATTTGAAAAAGCGAAAGTGGATTTGCAGGATGTTCTGATCGGTCAGGGATTCAATTCGGAGAATTGGTCTGATGTTCCACCAGTAACTTTGAAAATGTCTAAAATAAAAAGTGGTTATGAAAATGCATTGTATGATCTGGAATCAGCGCAACATGGTTATGAGAGTACTTTTCTTAAAGCTCCATTTTCCGGTGTTATTTGCAGTTTAAAAGCCAAAGAAAGAAACTTACCTGGTAGTGAGCCCTTTTGCATTCTGGTTGATAATTCGACTTTTGAAGCTGAATTTTCGGTATTGGAATCGGAACTTGCATTAGTCGGGAAAGGGCAAAAAGTAGTGGTTTCACCTTTTTCGAGAGCAGAAGAAATCTATACCGGAGTTATTTCCGAAGTCAATCCTTTGATTGATGAAAACGGTCTGGCCACTGTAAAAGCATTGGTTCGCAACGAACAAAATAAACTCTGCGAAGGAATGAATGTTCGCGTTCTGATAAAAAAGGCTGTTTCGAATTGTTTGGTGGTACCCAAACAGGCTGTTGTTATGCGTTTAGGCAAAGAAGTGATGTTCACTTATCTGGATGGACTGGCTAAATGGCATTATGTAAAAACCATGGATGAAAATAGCACGAGTTATGTTGTGACCGGAGAAGATATAAAGGCCGGTGATAAAGTCATTGTTTCTGGAAACCTTAATCTAGGTAGCGATGCTGAGGTTATTGTAAAATAGGGTGGAAATATAAAAAAAGAAAAGATTCGTATGGTCAAACTTTTAATTTCTCGCCCGGTTGGAGTCATCATGGTTTTTATAGCTGTGTTGATGCTTGGTATTGTTTCATACAGGCTTCTTCCGATGTCCTTAATGCCAGACATCGATATTCCCGAAATTACCGTACAGATAAATTACCCGAACAATTCAGCCCGGGAGTTGGAAAATGCTGTTGTTAAAAACCTGCGCTCTCAATTGATGCAAGTGGCAAACGTTGCAGATATCAACAGTGAGACGCGTGATGGGCGCAGTACCATTCGAATTTCATTCGAATACGGCACATCCATTGATTATGCTTTTATTGAAGTAAACGAGAAGATAGATGCTTCAATGGGTTACTTTCCCCGTGATATGAATCGCCCCAGGGTTATCAAAGCCTCTGCCACGGATTTGCCGGTTTTTTACTTAAATGTAGCCCTCAAATCAGATGAAGTATCCCCTGAAAGATTTATTCAGCTGAGTGAATTCAGCGAAGATGTCATTAGTAAGCGGATAGAACAACTTAAAGAAGTTGCTATGGTCGACATGAGTGGCACCATGAGTCCAGAGATTGTGATTAAACCGGATATGAGCAAAATTAAAAGCTTAAAACTCGGTCTAGGTGATATTGAACAGGCAATTAATGGAAGTACAATTGATGCTGGAAATATCATGGTACTCGATGGGTATTATCAATACCAAATCCGTTTTACTTCGAAATTGAGGACCGTAAAGGATGTTGAGAAAGTATATCTGCGAGCGCGTGATAAAATACTGCAGATTAAAGATATAGCCGATGTGGAAATTCATGCAAAAAAACCACAGGGCCTTTTTATATCAAGGAATAAACAAGCCATTACAATGGCCATTATTCAACAAGCCGATGTAAAGATGGCCAACTTAAAGGTTACATTGGGAGAACTCATTGACCAGTTTCAAAAGGATTATCCAGAGTTGCAATTTGAAATTGCAAAAGATCAAAGTCAATTGTTGGAAGTTTCAATGTCCAATCTGCAACAGGACTTATTTATGGGTGCTATAATGGCTTTTGTTATATTATTCCTTTTTCTGGGTGATTTCCGAGCACCGGTACTAATTGGTATTACGATCCCTTTATCCTTGATTATCAGCTTCCTTTTTTTCAATATGTTCGGTCTTTCCCTAAACATCATTTCTCTGGCTGGTTTAACACTTGGTTTGGGAATGATTATTGACTGTTCCATCATTGTAATTGAAAATATCTTACACCACTACCACAATGGTAGTTCACTGGATGAAGCTTGTGATAAAGGGACAACGGAGGTGATTCGTCCCATGATCAGCTCAACATTAAGTACCAGTGCTGTCTTTTTACCCTTGATATTCCTGAGTGGTATGGCCGGAGCTTTATTCTACGATGAGGCCGTCAGTGTTTCACTGGGGAACGGTGCCTCACTGATTGTTGCCATAACCATTTTGCCGGTATTGTTCAAGCTTTTTTATAAAAAGAAGGATAAACCACTTACCGAAAAGACCAAGGTCAGTGTAGTGAGAAAAGTGACCCGAGCGATAGGACTAAATGGAAGAGTCGGTCTTTTACTCAAAAAAATAAATGTGTCCAAGGCTGTCGAAAGATGGTATGAAAATGGAGTTGCGTGGGTTTTCAGAAACAAAAAAAAGACCACATACTTGTTTTTTATGCTAATTGCTATGAATGTTGGATTGTTTAGTGTCCTAAAAAAAGAAAAGTTTCCGGCTTTACCACAAACTGAATCCATTGTAAATATTGAGTGGAACGAAAATATTCACCTCAATGAGAACCGTAGACGAATCGAACAATTGGTAAATGAACTGAAGCCAGAACTGGAAACGAGCAATTGTCAGATTGGTGAACAGCAATTTATGTTGAATCAGCAGGTTGATCTGGATTATTTTGAGTCCGAACTTTACCTGAAGGTGAAAAATAAGAATATGATTAAACCGTTGGAAGACAAAGCTCTATCCATTATTGGCAAGCGATTTCCCTTGGCAAAAGTTAGCTTTAGACCACCAACAACCATCTTTGAACGTATCTTCTCAAACAATGAATCCCCCTTACTGGCAAAAGTCAGCGTTAGTGATATTGGTCATTTAAATCCAGACAGTGTTCTGGCTTTTGTAGCACTGGCAGATGAACGTGTACATGCAAGAATACCCAATCGTATTTCATTAAAACAACAAATAGCTATTTCCGTTGATCAGGAAAAGCTTTTGGTTTATGGAGTGGATTTTAATATGGTAAACCAATCTGTTAAGACGGCTTTTAATCAATATGAATTTGGCACTTTACAATCCAATCAGCGATTTATGCCCATGGTCTTTGGAGACGATTCGGGAATGGCAGTTCAGGCACTTCAATCCCGATCTGTCATGAATTCGAAAGGGGAAGAATTTCCACTGACCACTTTTATCAGAATGAACCGTGAACAAGATTTAAAATCGGTGATTGCAGGTCAGCAGGGAGAATATATACCCTTGAGATACGATGTTACTTCAAATCAAGTGGATGAATATCAAGCTGAAATTAAGAAATTAGTGAGTGAAAAAAACTACCCCGATGTCAATTTTGAAGGCTCTCTTAAAAGCAACAACAAATTATTCGGTGAACTGGCAGTCATTTTGCTGATTTCTTTATTGTTGTTGTATTTCATACTGGCGGCTCAGTTTGAGTCCTTGCTTCAGCCTTTTATAGTGCTTATGGAAATTCCAGCCAATATTTCCGGTGCTTTTTTCCTCCTTTGGGTTTTTGATAACTCGCTAAATATTATGTCAGGTATAGGTATCATTGTAGGTTGTGGTGTCTTTATTAATGACTCCATCATCAAAGTGGATACCATCAACCAGTTGAGAAAAAACGGGATGGAGTTGATTCCAGCTATAAAGAAAGGCGGATTGCTTCGAATCGGTGGCATTCTGATGACTGCTGCAACAACGATTCTTGCTGTTACTCCCTTTTTGTTTGGAAATGATTTGGGTTCGGTGCTTCAAAAGCCATTATCACTCGCCTTGATTGGGGGAATGATTGTAGGAACTTTCGTTAGTTTGTTTTTTGTTCCGCTAGTCTATTGGTGGATTTACAAAAAAGACGAAATGGATAATACCCAACTAGTCAAACCATGAAGATCTCACCGTTTAAAACGATATTGATTTTTTTGGTCCTGGTGACTTTAGGAATTGCCTTGATTGCGCAATTGCCTGTTAAGCTTCAGCCCGCTATAATTTTACCGTCTGTTACAGTTTCGTATTCATGGGGCAACGCCACCGGAAGGATATTGGAACAGAAAGTGACATCCAAGTTAGAGGCAATGATTAGTAGGGTGCGAGGAGTTAAGAAAGTTTCTTCTGTTTCTTCATCCAATTATGGGTATGTTCTCATTGAATTTGACAAGGAAACAGATTTCGATGCAGTGCGGTTTGAAATATCAACTATTGTACGACAGGCGTATTCAAAGTTTCCTCAAGGTGTCAGTTATCCTACCATAACGGCGAATAGGCCGGAAGATGATGAACTAAAACCGCTTTTGAGCTATACCATCAATGCGCCGGCATCTCCAGTGCTGATACAAGAATTCGCTGAAAACCAGATAAAGCCTGTTTTATCCACCATTAAGGGAATTAATAAAATTGAAATATATGGAGCGAGTCCAATGGAATGGATTCTGGAATACGATGTAAACCAGATGAATAGCCTCGGTGTATCCGTTTCAGACATTCAGATGGCCTTGAATACGTATTTATCAAGAAGTGATGCCGGGATTGGATATGATAAACAGTTGCAAGCAGATACTTCGATGATTCGTTTGGTTATGCGAAATTGTGATCCTGATAAAGTCGATTTCTTAGGTATTCCTGTGAAGAAATGCGGCACCCGGATCGTTTTTTTGAAAGATATTGTGACGCTTCGTCATCAGGAGCAGGTACCCAATTCTTATTACCGCATTAACGGGGCAAATTCAATAAACATTGTCATTTATGCAGAGGATTTCGAAAATCAGTTAAAACTGAGTGATCAGATTAAAAAAAAGATGGAGGAGGTAAAGGCCAAACTACCAACCGGTTATTTCCTGATCAATAGTTTTGATGCTACCCAAATTATTCGTCAGGAACTAACTAAAAATGCGTGGCGCACTATTTTTACAATTTTGATTTTACTGCTCTTCGTCTTGGCTGTGAGTAGACAATTTCAGTATCTCCTGTTAATGGTTATTTGTTTGATTGCAAACCTTGCCATTGCGGTGATTTTCTATTTATTATTTAACGTTGAAATCAGTCTATATTCCTTTGCAGGCATTGCCATTTCTCTGGGTTTGATGCTGGAAAATTGCATTGTAATGATAGAACATTTTAAAAGATTCAAGAACCGCGCCATTTTTATGGCTATCCTGTCTGCAACACTCACTACCATTGTGGCATTGATGTCAGTCGTCTTTCTTGATGATCGTATTCGTTTGAACTTGTTCGATTTTAGTATCATTATAACCATAAATCTAGCTGTTTCATTGATTGTTGCTTTTTTTCTGATTCCAGCTATTATGGAAAAATGGCCAATCAGATTAAAATCAAAAAAGAGTAATCGAACGTTACTGATTTTCCATAGAACGAAAAAGCCGAAGCGTCGTTTACCAGTTTTGATGGCAAGGTTTTATGAGCGTCTCGTTAAAAACTTACTTCGTTTCAGAAAAACCATCCTTTTCCTGGTTATTATAACATTCGGTCTACCCATTTTTCTGCTTCCAAACCAAATCAATACGGAAGGACTATTGGGCCGTTTTTACAACAAAACACTGGGTAGCAGATGGTATGTGGAAAATGCCAAAAAGAAGACAGAAGTAGCCCTGGGAGGTGCGTTGCGTCTTTTCTATCAAGATGTTTATCAAAATTCAAAAATAAGCTCGATGGAGCGAACGACCTTAAATGTCAATGCTCAAATGTCATTTGGGTCCACCATCGGTCAGATGAATGATTTGGTCAAATCCCTGGATGATTATTTGTTGGGGTTCAAGGAAATTGATTTGTTTCAAACCTCAGTATCTGGTGGAGGCAATGCAAATGTGGTTATCTACTTTAAGTCAGAATATGAAAAAACAGGTTTCCCTTTACATTTAAAAGAGCAAGTTATCCAGAAAGCAATTGATTTGGGTGGAGCAGATTGGAGTGTGAGTGGTGTTGGTGACGGATTCAACAATTCTGTTTATGAAACTCTCGGAAGTTCACGCATCAAAATGTATGGTTTCAATTATGATGAACTTTATCATTGGGCAGAAGTGATAAAAGACAGTTTAATGGCTAGTCCGCGCATCAGAGAGGTAACAATTCTATCCAGAGATTCCTGGATGAAGGATAGGTCCTATGAGTTTGTGATGGATATGGATCGTGAAAAATTGATCACTCAAAACATTTCATCCTCCGAAATACATGGATCTTTAAATAAATACGACCTCAAAGAAAATTATGTCACCACGACTTTGGTTCATGGAAAACTAGAGCAGGTTCGTCTGGAATCGAAACAAAAAAAGAACATCGACCTTTGGCAACTTCAACGAATTCCCAATCCCTCTGGTAAGACCTTTTTCCAGATTCAGGATCTGGCAAGTATCAAAAAAGAAGATGTCAATCTTGATATATGCAAGGAAAATCAACAATACCGCCTCATCCTGGCTTACAATTATATTGGTAACGAGTCGATGGGTGATCTCATTCAAAATCGAATTCTGAAAGAGGTGAAAACCTATTTACCACTGGGTTATTCTGCTGAAAACGGTTCGAGATTCGGAGGAATGGTAAGTAATGCTAAAAAACAATATTGGTTACTCGTGCTTGTGATTGTCGCAATCTTCTTTATTTGTTCCGTTCTTTTTGAATCCTTGCTTCATCCATTGGCCGTTATTGCGATGATACCATTCTCGTATATTGGCCTGTTTCTTGCTTTTTATTTTTTCGAATTGAACTTCGATCAAGGTGGATTTGCTGCGTTTATCCTGCTGAGTGGTTTGTCCATCAATCCTGCTTTGTATATTATCAATGAATATGACCTGCTTCGTCGGGAGTATGCGGGTCGTAAAGTTTCCTCCTATCGACTTTATATCAAAGCCTTTAACCGAAAGATATTATCCATACTGCTTTCTGTTTTTGCCATAATCCTTGGACTCATCCTTTTTCTGGTAGGTGGAGATAAAGAAGCTTTTTGGCCAGGTTTAGCAGGTGGTACAATCGGTGGTATGCTATTTTCCATTCTGGGAGTGGTCTTTGTTTTACCTGTTGTCCTGTTGAAAAAAGATCAAGCCAAATCCAAGGCTAATGGGAAAAATCATAAAAAGTAATCAAATTAAGTACCATGATCAAACTCATTCAAAAATACAGAATGGCAGTCCCATTTATTGGTGTTTTCTTTTTGATTTCACGATTGTTTTTAGTATGCTGTTTCCAACCTTCCAACACCGATGTTAAATTGTATAGTCATTATGCTTTTGAAAAGAGTAATGCATTGCGTAACAATGTAACCATCTATGATACTAACGATGCAACGATCGAGTATCCGCCACTAGCCATCATGTGGATGTCTGCGCCGATGCTTTTTTTGAACATGGACGATGAATTTGGTTCAATGTCGCAGGATACATTTTATAAATGGAGAACTATTTTCAAATATTTTTGCTTCGGATTTGATATGTTCTTGTTTTGTATTCTTCTTATCCTTTTTCTAGACAAGTCCAGTAGTTTTAAAGTTGGATTAAGGGGGCTGATTGTCTATGTGGTTACCGGATCTTTACTGTTCTACTTTTTGTACGATAGGCTTGATTTATATCTTGGAGGTATCCTTTTTCTTGCCTTTCTACTATTGAGAAGCCACAAGCATTGGATGTTTGCACTATCAATGCTTGCCATCGGTATTAACTTTAAGTTGGTGCCCATACTGCTCGTTCCCTTATTTATTATAGGGACTATACCTGCTAACTTTATTGGATACTTTTATAAAGGACTCTTTAGAAAGCAGTTGGTTTTAGCCGTACTTAAAAGAAGTCTATTTTTAGTGGGAGTAACTTTTTCCCTTTTTCTCCCTTTTTACTTTTGGGGAGGCAGTTCTACCCTTGATTTCCTTTCTTATCATAGTGATCGTGGCTTGCAGCTTGAATCCATTTACAGTTCCATCTTAATGATGCTTCATTATATAGGACTACCTGTCTCTGTTAACTTCGCTTTTGGGTCGTTTAATCTTGAATCTGAACTATCTGCTTTCTTTTCAGTGATATCTTCGCTATTTGTTGTGGTATCAGTTTTAGGCATTTTACTTTTTTGTATCAGCCGTTTAAAACAGCATTCTTTGCAATCAGAAGCAGGAGAGGTTTTAAACAAGGATACTAAGACACTTGCCCAATTTTTCCCACAAACTTTTTTGTATCTCACTATTGCTACTTTGTTGGCCGGCATTGCCTTCTCTAAAGTTTTTTCACCACAATATCTTTTGTGGCTAGTACCACTTTTTGGACTTCTGACATATCAAAACAAGAGTGCAAAATGGGCGGGCGTCCTGTTTGTATTTGTTTGTCTATTAACCGCACTGATTTACCCTTTTTTATATTTTACCGATTTTGTCCATAATCAGGCCGCTCTTGCTGATGGAAGAGTATGCTGGGAAGCACCAACCATTTTGGCGGCTACTATTCTGATTTTGCGTAATTTTTTGTTGATCGCAACAACACTCATGTTGTTGAACGCCTCTAAATCTGTTAAATAATAAACTAAATACGATGAAAAAAATAGCGATCCTCCTCCTTGCACAACTATTCATATACGGAGTTAGTGGGCAAACAAAAATCCAGCTAAGTCTTAAAAAAGCCATTGAATTGGCAAATGATAGTTCCATTGCTGCTTTTCGGGCACAAAATCTATTCCTTGCCTCCTTTTGGGATTATAAGAATTATGAAGCTAGCTCCAAGCCGACGCTAAGCTTAAATACAAGTCCTTTTAGTTACGACCGATCCATAACCAAACAGTTTAATGCTGTTGATTCAAGTTACAGCTATTATCAGCAACATAATTTAAGTTCCGCTATGGGTTTGATTTTGAATCAAAATATAGCACTTACGGGAGGTAGCATTTCTGTCAATTCAAGTTTGAATCGCCTGCAAAATTTCGGTTCACAGCCGTTCACACAGTTTTCAAGTTCACCCGTTTGGATAGCATTAAGTCAGCCTTTGTTTGCCTACAATTCCTTTAAATGGGAAAAAAAGATTGCACCCCTAAAATATGAGAAAGCAAAAAAGGAACTGATTTCATCCTATGAAAATAACGCATATACTGTGGTAGGTTATTTTTTTAATTTGGCAATGGCTGAACAGAATTTTAAGCTTGCACAAACCAATTTAGCCAATGCGGATACGTTGTATGCCATTGGTAATAAGAGGTATACGATATCAACCATCACAAGGATGGACTTGCTTAATTTGAAACTGGAACTACTAAATTGCAAAGATCAGCTCACAATAGCCGGGAATAGCCTTACTCGTGCGCAATCACTCTTACTTTCCTTTTTAAGTATGGATAAGGATACACCATTGGAGTTGATTTTACCTGAAGAAGTACCCGATTTGACAGTAGAAGTTTTCAAAGCCATAGAACTGGCAAAAGCAAATAATCCGACCGTTTTGGGGTTTCAACAGGAAGAGCTTGAAAGCAACAGCAATGTTGAATCAATTAAAAAGAAAAATCAACCCGAAGTGTCACTGAATGCTTCTTATGGATTAAGTCGTACTTCCGATAAGTTGCCAGAGGTATATAAGGGCCTTAGCAGGCAGGAATATATCAATTTGAATCTCAGTATTCCATTGATGGATTGGGGGTTAAGAAAAGGCCGTTTAAATCTGGCTTTAAAAGAACGTGAGGCTAAAATGGCTAGTCTGAAACAAGACAAAATAGATTTTGAAGAGGAAATAGGTACTCAAGTTGCAACGTTTAATGTACAGAATCATTTAGTCCTTTCTGCTAGAGAGACCTCGAACGTAGCCAATGAAGCGTATGAAATCAGTAAGATTAAATTCAAAATTGGGAATATGGATATCAACGATATGATAGCCCAGTTAAATCGTAAGGACTCCGCTTTGAGAAACTACATCAGCACCTTGCAAGGATATTGGAGTAGTTTTTATGCTGTCCGTAGGATTACACTTTTCGATTTTGAAACCAATCAAAGTTTATCTGTCGACTTTGAACAGAAGTTGGGATTATAATATCCCGTTATTGAAAGAATAAAATCTCATTTCCATTTTTTGATTCGAAAAAAATTCGTTTATTTGTTATTGCGTAACAAAAAATAAACAATTCATCATGAAAAAACACTTTTTACTGGTAGCGACTTTCGCTCTTCTCTTTTCAATAAGTGCCAACGCGCAGCTGTTTTGGAAGATTTCAGGTAATGGATTGGAAAAGACAAGTTATTTGTTTGGAACACATCATTTAATTAATAAAGACCAAATTAAGAATTTTGATCAGATTTTAACCATCAGTGGACAAGTGGATGCTGTGGTAGGTGAAATAGATATGTCTGATATGCAAACGCAGGCTGTCAAAATGATGTCTGATGTTATGATGAAAGATACCACCATGAAGGATTTGCTAAGTGCTGAGGATTATTTTTTTGTAGACAGTGTCTTTCAAATTACGATGAATACTGGGTTGGATAAGTTGGGTACTATGAAACCGGCCATGTTGAGCGCCTTTTATGTAATTTCTTCCTATATGAAAGAAAATGGTACAAATGCACCTCCAACAGGTGTTGATGAACTGTTTCAGAAAAAAGCCAAAGAACAAAATAAAAAAATCCTGCCCCTGGAAACCATTGATGAGCAGATGTTCATGTTGTTCGGATCCATGTCTTTGAAACGTCAGGCTGAAGTATTAGTCAAAGACTTAAAAGATATCCAGAAAAGCAAAGAGGATATGAAAAATCTGAATTCGTATTATCTGGCAGGTGACTTGGTTGGAATTGAATCTTTATCTAATATGTCCTGCAATTGGACACCAGAGGAAGTTAAGGTGCTGATTGATAACCGTAACCTTAACTGGGCTAAAAAACTGCCAACAATGTTGAAGGAACAATCTTGCTTTATTGCTGTAGGTGCAATGCACCTTGTTGGTGAAACCGGGTTGATCAAACAGCTCAAAGTTGCAGGCTACAAAGTGGAGCCGGTAGTGCTATAAATACACACCAATAACAAACCTATTCCATGAAAAAAGTCCTTTTTCTTTTGTTTTTTGTCGTCATAAATAGCCTTACACTATTTGCACAAGAAGCGATAGGCTCTAAAGTGGTGGTACCACAAACTTTCCAGGGCAATTGGCTGAAAACCGATGGCAGCAACGAATGGGTCTATGGTATTTACGATAGCCTGGTTATCTGTGACAACGATTTTTGGAAAATAAAGCAGGTAACATTTTCTGAGAAAAAGATGACGCTTCAACTCGAAAAAGATGGAGTACTAAAGACAATTTATGGAAAGCTGGACAAAAAAGGAATGCTGAAGATTGGCGAAACGCCCAAAAATGGGACGCTGCTGAGTCGAAACAAAACCTTTAAGAAAAACTACATCATTCCCAATGATGAAGATTTTAGTTTACCCATATTAAAAAAAGATTCTTCCACCATAAAGGGTTTCATAAGGGGCTTTGATGCAAAAAATGGAAATACGGGATATGTGACTGTCGACAATGTTTTGGTAGAGGATCAATTCATCTATCCATTTACCATTCTTCCGGATGGAACTTATCAAGTTAAATTTCAAATGCTATATCCATTAACTATTTACTTAGATCTACCAGGATTTTATCAGATCAATTCGTTTTTGGAACCAGGAAAAAGTATCGTTTTATTTACAGATTCCACGGAGAATGGACGATTTTACAAAAATAGCTCTGATTATGATAAACGAGAGAAAAGGACCCTTTTTATGGGGGATTTGTCCGTAGTAAATTTCGATCTTCAAAGTGTGGATACCATTAACCGGTTTGATTATACTAAGGCCAAGCAAAATATATTGGAAATGAGCGCAAAAGAATTTAAAATGAACTGCCTTCTTACCAAGCAAAAAAATTTAGACGAACTTCAAAACTATAGGAAAAAGTACCCTTTCAGCAAAAAGGCATTGTCAATATTTCAACGAGATATATCCTTTCGCACGTTCGAAATTATATTATCTTTTAATAGTTATTGGTATGAACTGTACAATGAGCGAAAAAAAGAGCAAGGAGAAAAGTCCGTTAAATCCTATGTAAAAGAACAACTATCATCCGATTATTTCAGTTTTTTGCAGGATGAGGATTTGAACAGCCCTTTATCCTTGATGAGCAATCATTATGGCATGGCACTGTACAGGATATTTAATACAGATTCGATCATGGCTCTTCCATTTAACTACGCAATTATAGCGTTTTCAGATTATATTCGTAAAAACAACATAGAGATTACAGCTTCAGACCAAACACTTCTGGATAGATTATTGACAGGCGATACCGAAGAAAAGTGGCATTCTTTAATGAAGAAAGATTCTTCTGCAACAACTGTTTTCTATCAAAAATATCTTCCTACTTTGAATAAAATTTGTAGTAATAGCATTGTTTGTTCAGAAGCTCTAGCCAAAAATATTAAAAGGTATTTTGGGATTAATCCTGGTTTGGTCACGGAATTGCTTAAATCACAGCAATTGTATTTACAATTGAAAGAATTTGAGCCCTTTTCCGAGGAATCAAAAGAACAAATCAATGAAAACCTTAAAGAGTCATTCATTATTGAGTTTCTCCTGCAAAAAAGTAAAGAAATAGCCGAGGAAAGGGTCAAAATAATGGAAGCCAATAAAACGAAGACGGGTAGTCATTTTAATGAGAATCCTCCAGTTGAAGCCAATAAGGTGTTTGACGAGATTATCCAAAAATACAAAGGAAAAGTCATCTTTGTCGATTTTTGGGCAACATGGTGTGGCCCTTGCAAAGCAGGGATCAAAAAAATGGAACCTATAAAGGAAGAATATTTGGGAAAGGATATAGTATTCGTTTATTTGACAGATGAAACATCACCAATCGTAAACTATAATCTGATGTTGCCGGATATTAAAGGCGAACATTATCGGTTGAATAGCAAAGCATGGAGTGAAGTAGCTCAACGTTTTAATTTTACTGTTATACCACATTATGTCCTGATAAATAAGGTAGGTGAAGTCGTCAACAATAAAATTCCTTTCAATTTTGAAGTAGAGGACTTTAAGAATATGATACAAGAGTATCTATATTAATAAAATAGTGGAAAATACAATTACAACTGGTATGCACATTTCTGAAGTATCTTTTTCTGGATAGCAGGGCTTTTTTTACCAACCCCCACCCAGTGCCCGGTACAATTCCACCACTGCCTGCAATTTTTCTACTTGATCATTGACTGAGGCCAACTGTGCAGAAAGCAAACTTTGTTCCGAGGTCAACACGTCCGTGTAGTTGGTTGCTGAGCTGTATTGCAACAATTCTTTCGTGAATTCCACCGACTTTTCGAGTGCTTCCAGTTGCTTCGCTCTGGATAGTTCCTTTTCAGAAGCCATTTGATAGGCATACAAGGCATTCGATACTTCTTCGCAGGCTATTAATAAAGACGCTTTGAAGGAATTGAAAGCTTCCTGCTGTTTGGCTTGGGCTATTTTATGATTGGCTTTTATCTGACCATGGTTAAAGATGGGTTGAGTAAGTCCACCAATCAAGCTGTAGAATAGATTGTTTTCCAGGAAGTTGGTGAGATTGGTGCTGGCTATCCCACTACTGGCCGAGAGTGATAAACTTGGATAAAAAGCAGTTTTAGCCACATTTACATTTTCAAAGGCTTCCCGTAAGGCATACTCTGCTTCCTGCACATCAGGACGGTTGCTCAAAAGTTGGCTGGAAACACCGGACTTCAGATCGGTCTGAGGTACTTGTTGAGCTAGTGTGCCACGGATGATAGTACCGGACGCTTTGCCCAGAAGGGTACACAACGCATTCTCCGTTTCACGGATGCTTTTTTGCAGGTCGGGGATGCTCACCTCGGCCGAGTAAAGGTTCGCCTTACTTTGTACCACAGCCGCACCTGTGACAATACCTGATTCTTTCAATAGTGTCATACTTTCAACGTCCTGTTCCCGGATTTGTATGGTCTGTCTGGTGATGGTTAATTGTTCATCCAGTGCAAGCAGCGTGTAATAGCTATTGGCGATGTTGGCTATCAAGGCCGTTTGAATGGCACGACGGGCTGCATCCGTCTGTAAATAGGAGGCCAGTGCGGCTTTTCGGGAGCTTTTAAGTTTTCCCCAGATATCCACTTCCCAGACGGAACTCAGATAAGGTTGCCAAATAGTCGTAGCAGGACTTCCTGATGCACCGCTTAGAGTGACTGCAGCTGTAGCGTTAAGCGAAGGATATACGGCCAATTTGCTTTGTTTTAAAGTAGCCTGAGCCATATTTATCCGTTCAATGGCAGACTTTAGATCGAGGTTTTGATCAAGTCCTTCCTGAATAAGTTGTTGCAGCTTTTGGTCTGAAAAAAGTTCCTGCCAGGGCCTTTTAGCTATGCTTATCGAGTCTTTACCGTTAACATCCCTGTAAAGACCCTCGGCAAGTAAACGTTCCGGTTGCTTATAGGTTTTGGTGACCACACCACAGGAGGTCAAGACTATAGATGATAAAAAAGTGATTGTAATATGTCTGAAGATTTTATTCATAGTCCTTTGTTCCAATTATTTTTTAATGAATTTTTCCGTCAGTTTCTGGAAAATAACATACAATCCGGGAACAACGAGGATCCCAAACAAGGTTCCAAATAACATACCTCCTACAGCAGAGACGCCTATAGCACGGTTTCCGTTGGCGCCGGCTCCGGTTGCAAACATTAATGGCATAATACCAAAAATGAAGGCTAAGGAAGTCATGATGATGGGACGGAATCTGGCTTTGGCCCCTTCAAGGGCTGCATCAAAGACGGACATGCCTTTTTCGCGTCTGGCTTTGGCATAATGCACAATCAGGATGGCATTTTTGGCCAAAAGACCAATCAACATAATCATGGATATTTGCATATAGATGTTGTTGTCAATCCCAAAAATCTTGGCAAAAAAGAAGGTTCCACTCAGGCCAACAGGCAAAGACAGGATGACTGCAAATGGTAACAGGTAATTGTTGTAAAGTGCGCAGAGCAACAGGTATACAAAGAGCAAGCTGAGCATTAGTACGGATGCCATCTGTGAGCTACTACTTTCTTCTTCACGACTTAAACCAGAAAATTCATACCCGTAACCTTGCGGAAGTATGTTCGCTGCCACTTCTTTGATTGCTGTCAGGGCTTCACCTGAGCTGTATCCGTCAGCGGGAGATCCGTTGACAGTCATGGATGAATACATATTGAACCTGGATAGATTTTCTGGGCCGTGGGTAGGAGTCATGGTGACAAATTCCGAAATAGGGGCCATTCGATTGCTGCTACCTCTCACATAAATTTTATTGAGACCTTCGATATTGCTTCGATACGTGGAGTCCGCTTGAATCATTACACGATATTGTTTTCCGAAACGGGTAAAGTTGGAAGCATAATAGCCACCATAATATACTTGCATGGCGTCCATAATATCACTTACGGATAAGCCCGCTTCCTTGATTTTTGGGACATTCAGTGACATCAGATATTGCGGAAAATTCGGGTTGAACGAGGTTCGGGCAAACTTGATCTCGGGTCGTTCTCCCAAGGCGTTCAGGAATTCCTGTGAAGCCTTGTAGAATTCTTCCGTTGTATGACCTGCTTTGTCTTGCAATTCAAAGGAGAATCCAGCGCTAGAGCCAAAACCAGAAATAGTCGGCATGGAAAGCGGAGTTATCTTAGCGTCCCGGATATTAGCCGTTCCATCGAGAATTTTGTTGATGACGTCTTTGTTACTTATATCACGTTCTTCCCAAGGTTTTAGTTTTAGAGTGACTTCAGCGTATGAGCTCCCGTTTCCATCAATCGTGTTTCGTCCGATGGATCTCATTATATTCTTTATTTCAGGGAGGGTTTGGGCTATACTGTCCACCTGGGCTGCCACTATTGATGTGCGTTCCATGGATGATGCTGGTGGAAGGCTGATGTTCACAGAGATAGTTCCCATGTCTTCATCAGGAACAAATCCGGTTGGAGTGGTTTTCATCAGGATAAAGAGTCCACAAGTGAAAACAAGTATCAGAGCAATAACCGTTTTTAAGTGTCCGGACAAATACCGGACAATGCCAGTGTACTTATGAACCGTCACATCATAGCCTGCCTCAAAGGCGTCCATAAATTTCTGAGTATATTTCTTGTGTTTTTTTTCTTCGTTTTTAGGCTTGAGTAATAAGGCAGCCAAGGCTGGACTGAGCGTCAGGGCATTCACGGCTGAAATCAGAATGGCCACAGCCAGAGTCAAACCAAACTGCTTGTAGAATACACCGGAAGAACCTGTAACAAAAGTGACTGGAATAAACACAGAGGCCATGACCAAGGTGATGGCAATAATGGCACCCGAAATTTCATCCATGGCATCTAGTGAGGCCTGTTTAGCCGACTTATACCCCATATCCAGCTTGGCATGTACCGCTTCAACCACAACGATAGCGTCATCCACTACAATCCCGATGGCCAGAACCAAAGCAAACAAAGTTAAAAGGTTGATGCTGAAGTCGAACAAATAAAGGAAAAAGAACGTACCAATAATGGCTACGGGTACCGATATGGCTGGAATCAGGGATGAACGGATATCTTTCAGAAAAATGAAAACCACCAAAAAGACCAAGAGGAAAGCTTCCACGAATGTTCTCAATACTTTTCCGATGGATGCATCCAAAAATTCATTGATATTCACCATGTTCGTGTAGTGTACACCTTGAGGGAAGGATTTCTCAGCTTCTTTCAAAACATTCTCACATCCCTTAATCACATCCCGCGCATTGGATCCAGCTGTCTGACTTACTGCAATGTTTGTAGCTTTCATACCGTTCACCCAAAGGGAGCTTTGGTAGGAGGTGGCACCCAATTCTATCCTGGCAACATCCTTGAGAAAAAGCAATTTCCCGTCGGTAGCTGCTCTGACCACTATCTTTTCAAAATCAGATACAGTTTTCAATTTACCGGTATACCGAATCACATACTGAAAACTTTGATTTCCTTGTTCTCCGAATTTCCCTGGTGCAGCTTCAATGTTTTGATCAGCCAACGCTTCCGTAATGTCGCTGGGAGCTAAATTATAGCTGGTCATAATATCCGGCTTTAGCCAGATACGCATCGAATAATTTTTTGATCCCCATGCTGCCGCATCACCTACGCCCTCCACGCGTTGCATTTGTGGCGTAACGTTGATATTGGCGTAATTTTGCAGGAAAATTTCATCATATTCTGGTTTCTCGCTGTATAAGGTGGTCATCAACAGCGTGCTATTCTGACGTTTGCGGACAGTAACCCCGGACTGGGTCACTTCTGCCGGCAATGATTTTGCGGCAGTTGAAACCCTGTTCTGTACGTTTACAGCAGCCATATCGGCATCAATTCCAACTTTAAAAAAAACGTTGATGTTCCCCGATCCATTGTTGGTGGCGCTGGACGTCATATAGGTCATTCCTTCTACACCGTTTATTGCTTCTTCGAGTGGGATGACAACACTATTCATAACGACTTCTGCATTTGCACCTGAATAGTTGGCAGAAACACGGATGGTGGGAGGGGTGATGCTTGGATATTGGGCAATGGGCAATTTGACCAACCCTAGAATACCCAGCAAAACGATTAAGATGGATACGACTGTACTGAGAACGGGGTGTTCTATGAATTTTTTGAACATATGCTTTTAGGCTTTAGTGGACAGACTGGTAGATGGTTGAGGCTTTTGCTGCCACTGGCTTGATTTCCTGTTTGTCCTTCAACAGGTGCACCCCATCCAAAATGATACGATCTCCGGTTTTAAGGCCTTCTGTCACTACATAATACTGGCCGTCACTGCTGGCAATAGTTTTGACAGGCACACTGTTTGCTTTATTGTCAGCGCTTACTGTAAAGGCAAAACGTACATCCTGCATTTCGGTGGTTGCACTTTGTGGTATAACAATGACCGATTTAAAAGTTTCGGGTATGCGAAGGGTCGCACTACTTCCACTTCGAATCAGACCTGATGGATTGGAAAAATTGGCTCGGGTTGTGGATGATCCGGTTTGTGGGTCTATCTGTGCGCTGACCATTTCAATTTTTCCTTTTTCTGAATACACGCTGCCATCGGTCAGGATTAAAGAGACAGCTGGCAATCTTTTTATTTTTTCACTCAGTGTTTTGCCCGGAGTTTTGCGTGAAAAATCCAACATTTGTTTTTCGGTAAAAGAAAAATAGACATAGATGTTGCTAATATCAGATACAGTAGTCAATGCTTCTATTGAGGTGCTGCTCACCAATGCCCCGATTTTATAGGGTATAAGACCAATTGATCCGTTAGCCGGACTGGTCACTTTACAATAACCAAGGTTTATTCTGGCATTTGCAAGATTGGCTTTAGCCTGAGCCAGAGCCGCTTTCTTTGATTTTAGATTGAGTTTAGCCGATTCTTCTTCGTATTGGCTGATGATTCCTTTTTCGACCAAAGGTTTAACCTTTTCTACTTCGAGCTGTGCGATGGCAACGGCGGCATCTGCACTTCCAATAGCTGCTTGGGCATTACGGACATCTTCTTCGTATTGAGGATTGCTGATGCGAAAAAGGATTTGTCCTTTTTTGACAGTGGCACCTTCATCCACATAAATAGCAGCTATATAACCGTCGACTCTCGTACGAATTTCTACATTCTGTTTTCCCTCAATGGTAGCAGGATAATCGGTATTAATACTAATATCTTGTGCATGAATAGTCAACACCTGATATGTTTTAATCTCATCCTGATCCTCTTTTTTATTTTTATCACTGCAGGAACTAAATACTGTTAGCATTAAAATAGCTGCCCAGAGTGCCGGATAGGCTTTCTTTTGTATTTGAATCATAAGATTGTTTTATATCGAATTTGCTAGTTAGACTTCGTGTTTGGTGATTTGTTTTAGTTGTAAAAGCAAGATAACCAGAAATAGTTTTAACCAAATTAGAATCCGCTAATTTACATATTAAATAAATATAGTTTAAATATAAATATAATATTAAAATAATTTCGTTTCTTTGAGGTTAAATAATAAAAAATAAAATGTTTACAAATACATCTATATTAATAACCTGCAAATTTCTGAAGTTTGCAGTTGTCGGTCTCTCCGGGGTTTTTGTCGATTTCAGCATGACCTACTTCTTAAAAGAGAAATGCAAGGTTCAGAAGTATGTAGCCAATTCTATAGGCTTTACACTTGCCGCTTCCACCAATTATTTTCTAAATCGCATCTGGACATTTCAAAGTCACAATTCACATGTCTTGGATGAATATGGCCGATTTCTGTTTGTCTCCATTCTTGGACTGGCTATCAATAACCTGATTCTTGGACTTTTGGTTAGCAAGTTCGGAAAAAATTTCTATTGGTCCAAACTCATAGCCATAGGTATAACCACTTTCTGGAATTTTGCGGCAAACCTGGTATTCACCTTTCAAGCATAGAACATGGAAACTCTAAAAAATAGCCCATCGATTTTCAGGAAAGAGGTCATCGTCTTGTTTATACTATCCAAAACTTTAACCATTCTACTGATGTTGTTTTTTTACAACACCAATGAATCCCTGCATCAATTTAATCTTTGGAACCGTTGGTACAATACAGAAAGTGTGTCGTCGATTCTCTGGCCTTTTGCCAATTGGGATGGTCAGCACTATTTGCTCCTGTCGGATTGGGGTTACAACCTTTTTCAGGACAGCAGAGCCTTTTTCCCTTTGTATCCGATGGCTATAAAAGTGGTGAATCTGGTCGTAAACAATACCTACCTCTCGGCATTACTTTTGAATCTAGTCGTTTCCTACCTGTTTCTGGGCTATTTCTATAATTATGCCACTCATTATTTAGAAAAAGAAAAGGTCCTCAAATCGATGATTTTGATTGTATGCTTTCCGGCTAGTTTTTTTATGACAGCGTTTTATGCGGAAGCGATGTTTCTGTTTTTGATCTTTGCCTTTCTCTATTACTACGACAATCGAAAAAGCTACTGGAGTCTGCTTTTTGGTTTTTTGTTGCCACTGGCGAAGGGTCAGGCATTTTATGTCCTGATTTCCATCCTTGTACTGATAGTCATCAGGCTTTTCAAAAGAGAAAAGATAAACTACAAATACGAAGCATCCAACATTTTGGCCTTTTTAGGGGGAGGTATGGCCTATTTAGCCTTTTTTTATAGTACCACAGGCGATGCTTTTAGTGGCGTTCAGGCACAAAATAATTTTATTTTTAACTTGAAATTAGAGAATGCAATCAATCTTCCTCGTTTTGTGGAATACCTGTTTTCTCCAAGTGCTGCCTTTTTCGCTTATGAAAATTCATTGATCGATAAAATTTTTATCCTGATAGCCCTTATTCTGATACTAGTTACTTGTCAATCAAAAAGAACAGTGTGGTTTGTCTTTTATTTAATGTTCTCTTACCCAATAGCATCGTTGGGCATGGGTGGATCGTTTACCCGTTTCGCGTTGATGTTTGTACCCTTTTTCTGCCTGTCTTTTTTCTCCTATCGAAATCTGAATAACTATGTATTTGCTATTGTCTGTACGGTGATGTTGCTCGTACAAATAGTATTTATTTACAGATTTTCGCTGAATTTATGGGTTGGATAAAATCCTATTAGATGATAATTTACCTATTTATAACCTTATATCACGACGAAAGGACTCCAGATTCACGCCCGTTTTTTATATCTTTGCCTACCAAAATTCAGGTTCAGGCCTTGAATTAAAACCTAAAAAACGAAAGCCGAGTGAAAGTTTGTATCGCAGAAAAGCCCAGTGTAGCCCGTGAAATTGCTGCCATTCTAGGCGCCACCCAAAAGAAGGATGGCTATTTGGAAGGAAACGGTTATCAGGTAACCTGGACGTTTGGGCATCTTTGTACCCTCAAGGAACCTCACGATTATACCGCCGAATGGAAATCCTGGGATTTACGGTATCTTCCAATGATACCGCCTCGATTTGGTATCAAACTCATCGATAATGAAGGCTATAAAAAACAATTTGCCATCATTGAAAAACTATTCAGTCAGGCCGAAGAAATCATCAATTGTGGTGATGCAGGTCAGGAGGGAGAGCTTATTCAACGATGGGTCATGCAAAAGGCAGGTTGTCAATGTCCGGTGCGTAGATTGTGGATTTCATCCCTGACTTCGGAAGCTATCAAAGAGGGTTTTACCAAACTCAAACCTCAGGAGGATTACACATCGCTGTATGAAGCCGGAATGCTTAGAGCCATTGGTGATTGGTTGCTGGGTATGAATGCCACCAGACTTTACACGGTTAAATTTGGAAGAAATCGTCAGGTGCTTTCCATCGGCAGGGTTCAAACACCAACTTTGGCCTTGATCGTAAACCGTCAACTCGAAATTTTGAATTTTGTCCCACAAACCTACTGGGAACTCAAGACTGTTTACCGTGAAACTACTTTTTCAGCCACCAAAGGACGATTTACCACCAAAGAGGAGGGAGAGGATTTTTTACAGAAAGTCATTACATCGCCCTTTATTGTGACCGATACCTCTGCCAAAAAAGGCAAGGAAGCACCACTCAGACTGTTTGATTTGACCTCCTTGCAGGTGGAAGGCAATAAGAAATTTGCATTTTCTGCAGACGAAACTTTAAAACTAATTCAATCACTGTACGAAAAGAAATTGACCACCTATCCAAGGGTGGATACCACCTTTTTGAGTGACGATATTTATCCGAAAATAGAACCTACACTGAAGGGACTCAGGGATTATTCGGTTTTGACAGCACCTTTGCTCGCGACCAAAATACCCAAGACCAAGAAGGTTTTTGACAATAGTAAAGTGACTGATCACCATGCCATTATACCCACGGGTGTAGCGCCGATGAATCTCACCGCCGATGAGCGTAAAATCTACGACCTGGTAACCAGACGTTTTATTGCGGCTTTTTATCCAGACTGTGTGTTTTCTACCACTACCGTAATGGGTGCAGTAGAAGATGTGCCTTTTAAAGTGACCGGAAAACAGATACTAGAGCCTGGCTGGCGCGTGGTATTTGATAAAGAGGCCCTTAAAAATGAGGACGATGATACAAATGGAAAACCCATCGACGAAGAACGTACGCTACCTGCTTTCGTGAAAGGGGAGCAAGGCCCGCATGTACCTGATTTGTCAGAAAAACAAACCCAACCGCCCAAGCCCTATACCGAAGCAACTCTTTTGCGGGCCATGGAAACAGCCGGAAAACTGGTTGATAATGAAGATCTCCGGGATGCCCTTAAGGAAAACGGAATTGGCCGTCCTTCCACACGTGCCAGCATCATAGAGACCCTTTTCAAACGAAACTATGTCCGAAAAGAAAAAAAGAATTTGATTGCGACTGAAACGGGTATTGCTTTGATACAACAAATTCAGGAGGAGTTGTTGAAGTCCGCTGAACTTACGGGGCTATGGGAGAAGAAGCTGCGACAGGTGGAAAAAAAGGAATACGATTCTGCAACGTTTCTGGAGGAGTTGAAAGCAATGGTTACACAGGTAGTCAATAACGTAAAATCTCTGTAAATCAACAGAATAAAATGGAGTGTGAATAAATACAAAAAACCATCGAATTGTAATGTGGAGTTTGCAAAATCAAGTTTATTGTTTATTTTTGTACATCCAATTTAATCGAGAAAATGGAAAGTTTTTACCGCACCCATAAATATTTAATAGAACATGTGCAACCACATGTCAGGCGACTGTTGATGGATGAGATTGACTGGAATAACAGGTTAATAGGAATCAAGGGCTGTCGCGGCGTAGGTAAAACGACTTTCTTACTTGATTATGCCAAAGAAAAGTTCGGAACAAACAGGTCATGTCTCTATATCAATCTGAATCATTTTTATTTTACGCAACATAGTTTGGTGGATTTTGCCAAAGAATTTTGCTATCAGGGTGGTAAGACTTTGATGATCGATCAGGTTTATAAAACGCCCAATTGGTCTCAAGAATTGAGAGTCATATACGAACAATGCCCCAAACTCCAGATTATTTTCTCCGGTTCCTCCGTCATGAGGTTAAAAGAAGAGAATCCCTATTTGGTAGATATAGTAAAATCTTATAACTTGCGAGGTTTTTCGTTTAGGGAGTATGTAAACCTGATGGCTGGAACAAATTTTCAGCATTATCCGTTGGATGAACTGTTGAAAAATCACGAACAGATATCAAAAGATATCTTGTCAAAATTGAATCCGCAGGTATTTTTCCAGGATTATATACATCATGGTTTTTATCCATTTTTTCTGGAGAAAAGAAATTTCTCCGAGAATTTGCTGAAGACTATGAATATGATGCTTGAGGTAGATGTCCTCTTAATCAAGCAAATAGATTTAAAATACTTGCCAAAAATCAGGCAATTGCTTTATATGTTGGGAAATGAAGCTCCATCAGCTCCCAACGTAAGTCACCTAAGCACTGAAATTGAGATTTCCAGGGCTACGGTGATGAATTACATCAAGTATTTGGAGGACGCACGTTTCATTGATTTGTTATACCCTGTTGGTGAACATTTTCCAAAGAAACCTTACAGGATCTATTTGCACAACACCAATCTGATGTATGTGCTTCAGGATAAATTGAAAGTGAATAAGCAGGATCTCTGCGAAACTTTTTTCTACAATACGACGCACCGTGACAATAGGGTGAATCAGGGTAAGAAAAGTGGCCAATTCATTTTGAATGAAATTCAGTCGTTTCAGGTTTGCAGTGGCAGACTAAATGGTAAAAATAATCCAGGTATTTTTTATGTCATGGATAAACTGGATTCTGGTCGCGAAAACGTCATTCCATTGTGGCTTTTCGGTTTTTTATACTAAGATAACAAAATAATATAAACACTTAATTTTTATTTGTATGACAAAAGAGAAAAAGTTTTTAACCTGTGACGGTAATCAGGCAGCCGCACATATCGCTTATATGTTTAGCGAAATAGCTGCCATTTACCCTATCACGCCGTCATCCACAATGGCAGAGTATGTGGACGAATGGGCTGCCGCCGGTAGAAAAAATATCTTCGGAGAAAAGGTTCAGGTTCAGGAAATGCAATCTGAGGCTGGTGCTGCTGCTGCTATGCACGGATCACTTCAAGCTGGTGCTTTATCCACAACTTTTACTTCATCTCAGGGTTTATTACTGATGATCCCAAATATGTATAAAGTTGCCGGTGAGCTTCTTCCTGGTGTATATCACGTTGCTGCTCGTGCTTTGGCTTCACACGCATTATCCATCTTTGGTGACCACCAGGATGTAATGGCTGTACGCCAAACCGGTTGTGCCATGTTGGCTACAGGATCTGTACAAGAAGTTATGGATTTGGCTGCAGTAGCACATTTGTCTGCTATTAAGACACGTGTTCCATTTGTACACTTCTTTGATGGTTTCCGTACTTCTCATGAAATACAAAAAATTGAACAAACCGATCAGGATGCTGTGATGGCATTGGTTGATCAGGAAAAATTAAAGGAATTCCGTGAACGTGCTTTGAATCCTGAAAATCCAGTACTTCGCGGTACCGCTCAAAATCCTGACATTTACTTTCAGGCTCGTGAAGCATCCAATCCATTTTATGATAACATCGTACCTATTGTTGAAGAGTACATCAACGAAATGAACAAAATCACTGGCCGCAACTATGGCTTGTTTGATTATTATGGTGCACCAGATGCAGACCGCGTGATTATAGCCATGGGTTCAAGTACAGAAGCTATCCGTGAGGGTATCGACTATTTGACCGCTAAAGGCGAAAAAGTTGGTTTGGTTGCAGTTCACCTGTATCGTCCATTTTCCGCTAAACACTTCCTGGCTGCAGTTCCAAAGACTGCTAAAAAGATTTGTGTACTTGATCGTACCAAGGAACCAGGTGCAACCGGTGATCCACTTTACCTGGATGTAAAAGATTGTTTTTATGGCGCAAAAGATGAACCTACTATTGTTGGTGGCCGTTATGGCTTGTCTTCCAAAGACTTCACACCAGCTCAGGTGCTTTCTGTTTATGAAAATCTGGGTATGAATATGCCTAAAAATCATTTCACCGTAGGTATCGTTGATGATGTTACTTTCACTTCTCTTCCCTGGAAAGAAGAAATCGCTATGGGTGGTGCCGGTACATACGAAGCTAAATTCTATGGTTTAGGTGCTGATGGTACTGTTGGTGCAAACAAAAACTCCATCAAAATCATTGGTGATAACTCGACCAAAAAAGTTCAGGCTTATTTTTCCTACGATAGTAAGAAATCCGGAGGTTTCACTTGCTCACACCTCCGTTTCGGTAATTCTGAAATCCGTTCTACCTATTTGGTGACCACACCTGACTTTGTTGCATGTCACGTACAGGCATACCTGCACCTTTATGACATCACCAAAGGTTTGAAAAAGAATGGTACCTTTTTGTTGAATACTGTTTGGAATGCTGAAGAAGTGGTAAAAAACTTACCCATCAAAGTAAAAAAATATTTAGCAGTCAACAACATTTCTTTCTACATTATCAATGCCACTGACATTGCTCAGAACATTGGTTTGGGAAATCGTACCAATACGATTCTGCAGTCAGCTTTCTTCAAGATCACCAACGTGATACCTTACGAACTGGCTGTAGAAAAAATGAAATATGCTATCAACAAATCTTATGGAAATAAGGGTGAAAGCATCGTTAATATGAACTATGCCGCAGTTGACCGCGGTGGTGAATATGTAAAAGTGGAAGTTGCTGCTGATTGGGCCAATCTGAAAGAAGCTGAAGAAGTGGAAGATACAACGATTCCTGCTTTTATTAAGAATATTGTAATGCCTATCAATGCGCAGGCTGGAGATGATCTTCCTGTATCTGCATTTAAGGGTCGTGAAGATGGTACCTGGGAACAAGGAACCTCTAAATTTGAAAAACGTGGTGTGGCTGCTTTTGTTCCAGTTTGGAACGCAGAAAACTGTATCCAATGTAATCAATGTGCATACGTTTGTCCTCACGCAAGTATCCGTCCGTTTGTTTTGGATGAAGCTGAACAAGCTCAGGCACCTGAAAACTACAAGATGCTAAAAGCTACCGGTAAGCAATTTGCAGGTATGACTTTCCGTATTCAGGTAGACGTTCTGGACTGTCTTGGTTGTAGCAATTGTGCTGAAGTTTGTCCTGGTAATAAAGGCAACAAGGCATTGTCAATGTCTCCTATCGAATCTCAACTTCCTGAACAAACAAATTGGGACTTCTCCGTTGCCGTTGTTAAAACCAAACAACATTTGGTTGACATTCAGTCCAACGTAAAGAACTCACAGTTTGCAACTCCTTTGTTTGAATTCTCAGGTGCTTGTTCTGGTTGTGGTGAAACACCTTATATTAAGTTGATTTCTCAATTGTTCGGTGACCGTCAGTTAATTGCAAATGCTACTGGTTGTACATCCATTTACTCAGGATCAGCTCCTTCTACCCCTTATACCAAAAACGATCAGGGTCGTGGACCAGCTTGGGCTAACTCCTTGTTCGAAGACAATGCAGAGTTTGGTTTGGGTATGACTTTCGCAGTAGATTCTATGCGTAACCGTTTGGCGGACCTCTTCAAAAAAGGTGTCGAAAGCGATTCCTGCAGCGATGAGTTGAAAGGTTTATTTACCGAATGGCTTGAAAACCGCGAAAATTCAACTAAAACGGTTGAATTGGAAGCTAAAATCAAACCACTTGTAAATGCTTGCGATTGTGATATATGCAAAAATATTCGTCCTTTGACCAAATTCATCATCAAACAATCTCAATGGATTATTGGTGGAGATGGTTGGGGTTATGACATCGGTTTCGGTGGTCTTGATCATGTTTTAGCATCCGGTAAGAATGTAAACGTTTTGGTTGTTGATACCGAAGTGTATTCAAATACTGGTGGTCAGTCTTCCAAATCAACTCCTCTGGGCGCTGTTGCCAAGTTTGCCGCTTCCGGTAAACGTGTCCGCAAAAAAGACCTTGGTATGATTGCTGCTACATACGGTTATGTTTATGTTGCTCAAATAGCCATGGGTGCCAATCAGGCTCAGACCTTGAAAGCCATCCGCGAAGCTGAAGCATACGACGGACCTTCCTTGATCATCGCTTATGCACCATGTATCAATCACGGTTTGAAAGCTGGTATGGGCAAGGCTCAGGCAGAAGAAGCCCGTGCAGTTGAATGTGGATACTGGCACTTATTCCGCTTCAATCCAGACTTGGAAGCAGAAGGCAAGAATCCATTCGTATTGGATAGCAAGGAACCAGACTGGACCAAATTCCAGGACTTCCTGATGGGCGAAGTTCGTTACAACTCCCTGAAGAAAGTATTCCCAGCTGAAGCAGATCATTTGTTCCAGGAAACTCAGAAGAATGCCCTATGGCGTTACGAAGGTTACAAGAGATTGGCTGAACGTCAATTCTAATTGTAGAAATACTATAAATGAAAAGGCTGATCAAAAATTTTTGATCAGCCTTTTTTTATACATAAATAGGAGCCTTTTTTTTAATATTTCAAAACAATCTCCACCAACTCCGACTGCGTCCCTATTCGGTAATGCGGTCCCCAGAGGCCTAAGCCAGAGGAAATGTAGTAATGGGTTTTGCCTTTTTTCAGGTAGCCGTGACCTTTCTCAAACATCATTCCAGTGAGTAGGTTGCCGGGGAAGAATTGACCATTGTGGGTGTGACCAGAGAGTTGAAGATCCATGCCATTCTGCTCAGCGATTTCCAGGTTGTAGGGCTGATGGTCAAGGAGTATTTTGGGGATATTGGGATCAAGACCCTCTGTTAATTTGTCTAGAGATTTACGATTGACATTGGTGCGGTCGTCGCGCCCAATAATGTAGAAACTATTGTTGACCAGACAGACGGAATCAATAAGAACGTGAATGCCGGAAGATTTCAGGTAGCCCGATATTTCATCTGCTTTACCGGAATAATATTCGTGATTTCCACGGATGGCATAGACACCCAGCGGTGCGTGGATGGTTTCCAGCACCGATTTCATGTTTTGCTCCGTGAGCGGGCTAGCCGAGCGGTCCGTGATATCGCCCATCAATAAAACTATATCCGGCTTTTCAGCATTGATAAGCTTTACATATTTTCTCAACATGTTGATGTCAATGGAGTTACCAAGGTGAATGTCACTGGCGGCAACAATCTTCAGTTCTTTGTTCATCCGAGGATGTTCCACGGATAGATTCAGTTTCACGATATTCGGATGGTTGAATTGATAGTTGCCGGCTAACAGGGCAATGGCGATAACGACTAAACTGCCGCCCATAGCCCAAAGTCTGAATTGCTGCATTCCTGCGGGTGCGAAATGAACATAATAATTGGTTAGCCTGATGATGTCGACAAAAAGAAAGGAAATAAACAGGTAAACGGCTGCAATCAGAAACGAGTATCCCACAAATGTGATATTTTTGGCAAGAACCTGTGGCAGAACATGTTCAAAAAGCATACCAGTCATCAAAAAGGCAAACAATCCGGAGAAAACCTGCAGGAAAAGAGTTCGGTTGTTGACAGGAAGTGCCTGCCAGCCTCTGAATAAAACGTATGAAAGCATTCCAAAAAACATCAGGAATGCAAAAATAAAAAAACCGTATCTCATAACCTATTTATAATTTCTTGTCTAAGTTTATTTTTAGTGCCTGCAAAAATTCCTCGGTACTTAAATAATTTTCACGACTCAGTTTATCCTGATGGATCAGAATGGCCAGGTCCTTGGTCATTTTTCCACTTTCAACGGTCTCAATACAAACCTCCTCCAACTTTTCGCAGAAAGCGATGAGCTCTTCGTTGTTGTCGAGTTTGCCTCTGTGCATCAAACCTCTGGTCCATGCATAGATCGAAGCAATTGGATTGGTAGACGTTTCTTTTCCTTGCTGATGTTGGCGGAAGTGTCGAGTAACAGTGCCATGAGCAGCTTCTGCTTCCACCGTTTTTCCATCGGGTGTGACAAGCACGGAGGACATCAGTCCAAGGGAACCAAATCCTTGTGCTACGGTGTCAGACTGAACATCCCCGTCGTAATTCTTACAAGCCCAGACAAAGCCACCTTCCCATTTCATGGCCGAAGCGACCATGTCATCGATCAGGCGGTGTTCGTAGGTAATTCCAGCTTTCTCAAACAACTCACTGAATTCCTTCTCGTACACTTCCTGAAAAATATCCTTGAAACGTCCGTCGTAGGCTTTCAGGATGGTGTTTTTGGTGGACAAATAGAGTGGGTATTTTTTTTCAAGCGCTACCTGAAAAGAGGAGCGGGCAAATCCATAAATGGAATCATCGGTGTTGTACATACACATGGCAACGCCATCCCCTTCGTAGTCATAAACATCCCAGGTTTTAGCCTCACCGGCCTCGTTGGTAAAAGTCATTGTCAGTTTGCCTTTGCCTTTGATCACGGTATCTGTGGCTTTATACTGGTCGCCAAAAGCATGACGCCCAATGACAATGGGTTTGGTCCATCCCTGCACATACCTTGGAATGTTTTTCATGATGATGGGTTCCCGAAAAACGGTACCACCTATAATATTACGAAGGGTACCGTTTGGTGATTTCCACATTTTTTTCAGACCAAATTCCTCAACACGCGCTTCATCCGGAGTAATGGTGGCGCACTTGATACCAACGTTGTAAAGATTGGTGGCATTGGCAGCATCGATGGTGACCTGATCATCTGTTTTGTCGCGGTTTTCAATACCGAGATCGTAATACTTTATGTCAAGATCCAGGTAGGGCAGGATGAGTTGTTCTTTGATGAAAGACCAGATAACTCTGGTCATTTCATCGCCATCCATCTCTACAACTGGATTCTTTACTTTTATTTTATTCATTTTTTTAAGAATTATAGATGCTAAAAAGAGTATCAACGTTTGTTTAATGGAATGAAAGATTGAAGTTTACCCACATTTTTGTAGGCCGGACGAATAATGCGTTTGCCCGGGAAATTCAATTCTTCAATGCGGTGAGCTGTCCATCCTACAATGCGAGACATGGCAAAAAGAGGGGTGTAAACCTCTTTGGGAAGACCTATGGCTTCATAAACGAAACCAGAGTATAAATCGACATTTGCACAAACAAGCTTGTCGATGTCTTTGCCTTTGAAGGTCATAAACGCATTGATGGCTCGTTCTTCAATCAATTCCAGAAAATCAAATTCTTTTTTTAATCCCTTTTCTTCTGCCAGTTGTCTGGCCATTTCTTTGAGCAAGATGGCCCTAGGGTCCGAAACAGTATAAACAGCATGTCCAATACCATAAATCAGGCCCGTTTTATTATAGACCTCTTTGTTGAGCATTTTTTTGAGGTAGCTGTCTAATTCCTTCACGTCTGTCCAATTGGAAATGACCTCTTTCAGATGTTCGAACATAGCTGCAACTTGCAGGTTAGCTCCACCGTGCAGGGGACCTTTGAGCGAACCAATACCGGCGGCGATGGAAGAGTACGTGTCTGTTTCAGTCGAACTGGTGACCCGTACCGTAAAGGTTGAATTATTACCTCCACCATGTTCAGCGTGTAAAATGAGCATCAAGTCCAGTATTTTGACATCCATTTCCGAATATTTTCCTTTTCCTTTCATCATGAAAAGAAAATTTTCAGCGATGGATAAATGTTCGTCCGGGTGTCTGATGTGCAAGGAACGTCCGTGTGTGCTGTGTCTCAGTATGTTGTAAGCGTATGCAATGATAGTAGGAAACTTGGCTATCAGGTCGATGGACTGTTTAATCAGGTTTTCTCTGGTAATATTGTCTGGGTCTGGATCAAAGGTGTACATTTCAAGAACACTTCTAGACAGAATATTCATGATGTTTTGCCCTTCCAGGTCCAGAATATTCATTTTAGCCTTTTGTTCCAAAGGCATTGCCTGATTCAGTATGTTGCAAAAAATGCTCAATTCTTCTTTATCGGGTAAATAACCAGAAAGAATGAGAAAAGCGGTTTCTTCAAAACCGAGACGTTCCTCTGCCTGAAAACCATGAACCAGATCTACAACATCAATACCTCTGTATAAAAGTTTTCCAGGAATAGCTTTTAATTTACCTGCGTCGTCTTTTTCATAACCTACCACATCACCGATTTTGCTGAGGCCTACCAGTACTCCCGTATGATCGTCGTTACGCAATCCGCGTTTAACATTAAATTTAGTAAACAATTCCCGATCAATCCGGCTGGTTGTCTTAATGGTTTCTGACAACTTATAAATCATGTAGTCGTTTTGCATATATGTGAATATTAAGTTTTTATTTATAATTGCATAGCATTTAAAGCACTACCTGCCTTGAACCACTCAATTTGAAATTGGTTGTAGGTATGATTCACTTCGAAATTTTCGATGGTTTTATCGCTGTGAATCAGTTTGACAGTCAGTGGTATATCGGGTGTGAAGAAATCTAGCCCCAGAATGCAGACTTGATCATCTTCCCGTATTTTATCGTAATCGTCCTTGTTTTTGAAAGTAAGTGCCAAAACGCCTTGTTTTTTCAGATTGGTTTCGTGAATACGGGCAAAAGATTTGACCAGAATGGCTTTCACGTTCAGAAATCTGGGCTCCATGGCTGCGTGCTCCCTGGAGGATCCTTCACCGTAGTTTTCTTCGGCTATCACAATAGATCCTATTCCAAGGCTTTTGTATTTTCTGGCCAAGGAAGAAACCGGGATATAGTCACCACTTAAAGTGTCAAGTACCGCATTGGTCTGATCGTTGAATGCGTTGACAGCACCCATTAAAAGATTGTCGGAAATTCTGTCCAGATGCCCGCGAAAACCAAGCCAGGGACCTGCCATCGAAATATGATCGGTGGTGCATTTTCCTTTAGCCTTGATCAGCAAGCTCAGGTTTAACAGATCCAAGCCATCCCAGGCGCGAAAAGGTTGCAGTATTTGCAACCTGTTGGACGAAGGGTCAATAGTAATTTTGATGTTGGCTGTATCGGCTTCCGGTGCAATGTAGCCGGATTCTTTAACTTCAAAACCCATGGGCGGCAGTTCGTAGCCACATGGCGCTTCCAACCGAACTTTTTCACCGTTCTCATTGATTAAGAAATCGGTTAATGGATTGAATGTCAGGTCTCCTGCTATGCTCAGTGCTGCCACAATTTCCGGTGAACTGATAAATGTATGGGTGTTGGGATTTCCATCGTTTCGTTTGGCAAAATTGCGGTTGAAGGATGTTAAAATGGAATTGGGGCGGTCCGAAACCTCTGTTTCACGTTTCCATTGTCCGATACATGGTCCACAAGCATTGGCCATGACGACGGCACCTACAGATTCAAACTCAGCCAATAATCCATCCCTCTCAGCGGTGTAACGCACTTTTTCAGATCCCGGATTAATGATAAACTGAGCTTTGGCTTTCAGCTGTTTTTCTTTGGCTGATTTAACCACAGATGCTGCCCTGGAGAGATCTTCGTAGGAAGAGTTTGTGCAGGAACCAATAAGCCCCACCTCCAGTTTTTGCGGATAACCCTTTTCTCTGACTGCTTTCGCAAATTCTGAAATAGGATAGGCCGCATCGGGAGTAAAAGGTCCGTTGATGTATGGTTCCAGTGAACTTAGGTCAATTTCGATGACCTGGTCGTAATAGTTATGGGGATTGGCCAGGACTTCAGGGTCTGCCTGAAGATGCTCTGAATGGTTGAAGGCCAGATCGGCTATTTCTTTTCGCTCTGTTGCATCCAGATAGGCGATGGTTTTATCATCAAAAGGAAAAACAGAGGTCGTGGCTCCAACTTCTGCACCCATGTTGCAAATAGTTCCTTTTCCAGTGGCTGAAATAGAGGATGTTCCGGGTCCGAAATATTCGATGATGGCGTTTGTGCCACCTTTTACCGTTAAAATACCGGCCAGTTTTAAAATGACATCTTTGGGTGAAGTCCAACCAGAAAGGGAACCAGTCAGTTTGACACCAATAATTTTGGGCATTTTCAGTTCCCAGGGCATACCGGCCATGACATCCACAGCGTCAGCACCACCAACACCGATTGCTATCATACAAAGACCACCGGCGTTGGGTGTGTGGGAATCTGTACCAATCATCATGCCACCTGGAAAAGCATAATTTTCCAGAACCACCTGATGGATTATTCCAGCACCGGGTTTCCAGAAACCAATGCCAAATTTAGTGGAAACATTTTTCAAAAAATCGTATACTTCGCTGTTCACTAAGTTCGCATTCTTCAGATCTTCTGAAGCAGAATGATGTGCCAAAATCAGGTGGTCGCAATGAACGCTCGTTGGTACAGCCACCCGAGTCCTGCCTGAATTCATAAGCTGGAGCAAAGCCATCTGAGCTGTTGCATCCTGCATAGCTACGCGATCGGGTGAAAAGTTCACGTAATCCGTACCGCGTTTGAAATTATCCAGTGATTGATCGCTGGACAAATGCGTGTATAAAATTTTTTCTGTTAATGTAAGCGGATGATTTAACTTATATTTAACTATTTCTATTTTATTAGTAAGTGAAGCGTAATGCTCTTTAAGCATCTTTTCATCAAAAACCCCCATAATCTTAAATTTTCTGTAAGAACTTATACCGCATCAAATATATAAAATATTTTGTATCCGCAACTATTGTGACTAATATATAAATACTATAAACACTTTAAATTCGTAAAAGTTCATCAAAAACAGTCATAGACAGGCGTTTTTTAACATTAAAACCAAAAAAGGTTGAAAAACCTCTTGATGAATTTTTTCAACCTTTACGATCCAACTTTGTACGAATTATTATTTACTGTTTTTCATTTCAATCAAAAATGAAACCAACAAACCCAATCCACCGAAGAGAAGCACCGAAGCACCATAAATAACACCAACAGTTTGGCTGTAACGCCATTGATCGTTGTTGTCGAAATAAAAACCGACGGTGTTTATCGCAATAAAAAATCCGACGAGTAAACCAAGTCCGACTCCTAGCAACAAACAAGCGATTTTAAGTGTGCTGAACGCCGATTTACCAAACGATTTCATTTCAAATGAAAATTGACTTGCAATCATGGATGGGTCAAATTTATCACCCATTTTTTCAATAATAGTTAGACGTTCCTTCTTACGAATGATCAACTCAAACAATTTATAAATGCCCATTGTTATGATCGCAACAACAACAGGAATCGAAATAAAATCCATCATAATGTATTTGTTTTAAGTGAATAATTTTGTTCTTTGCAGTGTTTGACGCCAAACTTTAAAAATGGTTACAGTATTGGAAGAAAAAAAAATTCAAACCGAAACGTGTAACCAAAAATGAAGTACTGCGTCTAAAAATCAACTATGGAACAACAGCATGAAATGGATTTGATCAAGCGCATTCTGGAAGGGGAAACAGCATTGTTTTCTACTTTCCTCCAACGCTACAGTCGCTCCATTCATTCTATGATTATACGAATAGTACCCTGCAGAGAGGACGCAGAAGAACTGACACAGGATACTTTTCTAAAGGCTTTCAAAAAATTAGACACCTATAAAGGCGATTGCAGCTTTTCCACCTGGTTGTATCGGATAGCGTATAATACAGCTATTTCTGCGACCCGAAAGAAACGAATACTTTTTCCTGCTTTGGATGAAAATTTGATTAAAAATGTACCGGATGATGCAGTCGATGAACTTTTAAACAAGGAAGACGACGAAGCATTGTTTATAAAGCTGGAACATACCATCAATTTATTGAATGTGGAAGACAGGGCATTAATAACCCTTTATTATACAGATGAGAAATCCATTGGCGAGGTAGCTTCCATTTTACAACTCACTCCGGAAAATGTCAAGGTGAAATTATTTCGGGTCCGTAAAAAGATTTATGCACTGGTTAAAAAAGAAGAAGATGAAACAAGATAATGCACTGAAAAAAGTACTGGAAGCCAGAGAGAAGGGTGATTTGCCCTACGGTTTTGAGAGTCGGATGATGAATAAGGTTATGCTCGAAGCCCTCCGAAAAAGGAAAAGAATCAACTTTCTCGCTTTTAGCCTGGTTTCTGTGGTTTCACTATTCCTGATTGTGGGGACGATTTTTCTGCTCAAGTATTACTTTCAGATAGACTTGTCCACGTCGGAAAATCCTATAAAATTTTCACCGGAATCGTATGCCATTTTTGGCTTTTACTTCTACATTGCATTTCTTGTCCTGATATTGCTGGGTATGGATGCTTTTTTTAGAAGTTTAAAGCATAAGTCGGAAAAAAGCTGAACTTATTCAGGCACTTCAATAAATTCTCCACGGCTCTCATTGTGACAACGGTCAAATGCAGTTACGACATAAAGCATATGAGGTTCACTATTCTTAGGAATGTCATAACCCGTTTCTCTGGTAACGGAAACTATTTTACTGGGATCTTCCAGGTCAACATCTCCTAAACTGTTAAATCGGTACACGACGAAATAGGCCGCTTTGTCCATTTCGAGTTTCGAAAAAGGTGCGTCCCACGACAAATGCAGAATATTACTCTTATTTTTCAAATAGAGCAGATTCCGAACTGTTTTGGGAGGAGTTTTATCGAAACTGTTGTTGGCGGGATGAAGAGCCGGGTATTTGTGGTATACCCTTCTAAGGCTGTCAGCAACGCCTCCAGCATTTCTTTCTAATTCATAACCAGGCCAAAAGCAATTACCGGTCACCTGAGCGTTGTCAATGACCATAGACATTTTTCGTCTGAGCTGATTGCGTTTCAAGCTATCTGGCTTAATGGTTCGAAGAACGTCCTGACCAATATATAAGGGGATATTGTAGGAATTTTGTGACCACCAATCCAACAGAATCTCATAGTCTGCCACACGATGACCAATTTCCCAATAAAGCTGGGGAATGTTGTAATCGACCCAACCCATTTTTAACCAATGGATGATATCGGCAAATAAATCGTCGTAATTACTCAAACCATTTGTCATACTTCCATTGGGATCATTTCTTTTGTTTCGGTAAATGCCAAAAGGACTCACACCAAATTCCACCCAGGGCTTCGTTTGATGGATCACATCGTGCAATTCGCGAATAAGACCATTTACATTTTCACGTCTCCAGTCACCTTTGTTGGTAAAACCTTTGTCCAGTCCATAGGTTTGCCAGGTTTTGGAATCGTCAAACTGACTTTCAACGATGGGGTATGGATAGAAATAATCATCCATGTGGATAGCGTCTATGTCATAGCGCTTTACGATATCTTTGACTACGACCTTTATAAATTCCTTGCAGGCTGGATTGCCAGGGTCGAACCAGATAAAGTTTCCATAATTGACAAACCAGTCTTTGTGCTTAAAGTAGATATGATTGGGGGAAAGTGCATTCTTGGGTGATGTACGTACGCGATAAGGGTTGAGCCAGGCATGAATATCCATATTCCTTTTGTGGCATTCTTTGACCATAAATTCCAATGGATCCCAACCGGGGTTTTGGCCTTGAACACCAGTGATGTAGCGGCTCCAGGGTTCAAAGGGTGAAGCATACCAGGCATCGGCCTCAGGCCGTATCTGAAAAAGAACGACATTGATGCCGTCCTTTTGAAAACCATCCAGCAAGTTGGTGAAGTATTTCTTCATCTCCTGCGTCGACATTTTTGCGAATTTACCTTGTCCAACTGTATGAACCCATGTACCACGAAACTCGCGTTTTTGTGATTTTATGGAAAACGTATTCAGTGAGAGGGTTAGAAAAGAAAGTAACAGGCAAAATTGTCTTATAGTATGCATATTCGTTAATGAGAGCGTGTTTAATAAGTCGCAAAGATAGCTTTTTCAAGCTAAAAATCGTATTTTTGCGGATTATTATAACGAAGATGTCTACTGAAAAATATATCGAAATACAGGGCGCACGGGTGAACAACCTGAAGAACGTAAATGTGCGCATTCCAAGAAATAAGCTGGTTGTAATCACTGGTTTGTCCGGTTCTGGAAAATCCTCATTGGCCTTTGATACCCTCTATGCCGAGGGGCAACGCAGGTATGTGGAAAGTCTGTCGTCGTATGCCAGACAATTTTTGGGAAGAATAGACAAACCGGAAGTGGATTTCATCAAAGGTATTCCACCCGCCATTGCCATCGAGCAAAAAGTCAATACCCGAAACCCGCGTTCCACCGTTGGAACCTCCACGGAAATATACGATTACCTTCGGATGCTGTATGCCCGTATCGGTAAAACGTATTCACCCGTTACCAGTGAACTGGTCAAGAAACATCAGGTGGAAGATGTCCTGAATTACATCATGAGTTTTCCCCTCGATACCCGTTTCTATGTGCTTTGCCCCATCATCGTACCCGAAGGCAGGAGCCTGTCTTTTCAACTGGAAATGCTGATGAAGCAAGGATTCAACCGTCTGGAGGCTGATGGAACGACGTATCGCATCGAGGATTTGATTCCTTCTGACAATGAATTGGATGCACCCACTGAGTCGGAGATCCTAAGGGATTGTCCCGACGGTTCCCTTTTTCTGCTTATAGACCGCATCGCTGTTCAAACAGACAAAGCAGCCCGCAGCCGAATTGCCGATTCTGTGGAAACGGCTTTTTACGAAGGTCAAAATAGCTGTTATATCCGTTTATTCACACCAGAAGAGACCATCCTAAAATATTTTTCAAAACAATTTGAAGCCGACGGTCTCTTGTTTGATGAACCTTCGGATGAGCTGTTCAGTTTCAACTCACCAGCAGGCGCATGTCCTACTTGTGGTGGTTTCGGGAAAGTAATCGGTATCGATGAAGAGCTGGTCGTACCCAACAAATCGCTGTCCATTTACGATGAAGCCGTCTTTTGCTGGCGAGGTGATAAAATGAGCGAGTGGAAAGACGAACTCATCCGAAATGCCGATGCCTTTGATTTTCCGATTTTCAGACCCTGGTACCAGCTGACCGATGCAGAACGCAAATTGGTTTGGACAGGTAATAAATACTTTCAAGGTTTGGATCGTTTTTTTGCCATGCTGGAAGAAAACCAGTACAAGATACAGTACCGCGTTATGCTTGCCCGCTACAGAGGCAAGACCGTTTGCCCCGAATGTGAAGGTACCAGACTAAAAAAGCAGGCATCGTATGTGAAGGTCGGCGGAAAATCTATTTCCGAGTTGGTCGATTTACCCATCTATAAACTGGGTGAATTTTTCCAGAATCTGATCCTGGATGAAGCCGATCAGGCCATCTCAAAACGTCTTCTACTTGAAATAAGAAACCGATCACAATTTTTATTGGATGTCGGTTTGGGCTACCTGACCCTGAACCGTTTGTCGGCATCTCTTTCCGGTGGTGAAAGTCAGCGCATCAATCTGGCCACTTCACTGGGGAGCAGCTTGGTCGGTTCTTTGTACATTTTGGATGAGCCCAGTATTGGCCTTCACTCCAGAGATACCGATTTGCTCATTAATGTGTTAAAACAACTACAGGCATTGGGTAATACTGTCGTAGTGGTGGAACACGATGAAGAAATAATGCGCGCTGCCGATTATATTATCGATATGGGGCCAGATGCAGGCCGCCTGGGTGGAGAAGTCGTCTACCAGGGTCCTGTTGCAGATCTTGTAAAGCTGTCCGAATCCGTTGAAAAAAATATGGAGCTCTTTGATCGGAGTTATACGCTCAAATATTTGACAGGTGCCGAAAAAATTCCGGTACCTGTACATCGTCGGAAATGGAACAATTTCATAGAAGTGGTCTCTGCGTTTCAAAACAATCTGAAAGGCATTACCGTAAAATTTCCCCTCAACGTAATGACCGTAGTGACAGGTGTCAGCGGATCAGGTAAATCATCCCTGGTACGTGATATTTTCTACTCCGCTATGAAACGGTATTATGGAGGTACGGCTGACCGTGCCGGTTCTTTCGGTGAAATGAAGGGCGATATGCAGTTGGCCACCGATATTGAATTTGTCGATCAGAATCCCATCGGTAAATCATCCCGCTCCAATCCAGTGACGTACCTGAAGGCATACGACGAGATTCGCAAACTTTTCTCAGATCAGACTTTATCCAAACAGATGGGCTTTACTGCCTCTTATTTTTCCTTCAATGTTGCCGGAGGACGTTGTGAAGAATGTCAGGGTGAGGGAACCATTACGGTCGAAATGCAGTTTATGGCCGATTTGGTCCTTCCTTGTGAAGCCTGTCACGGAAAACGTTTCAAACAGGATATCCTGGATGTGCATTACCGCGAAAAAAGTATTGCCGATGTGTTGGATATGACAGTTGATCAAGCCATTGAGTTCTTTGGAGCAGCGACCAGCTCGACCGAAAAGAAAATCGTTAAAAAACTGAAACCTTTGCAGGATGTCGGTTTGGGTTATATCAAGATGGGACAATCATCCTCCACACTTTCTGGTGGTGAAAGTCAGCGTGTCAAGTTGGCCTTCTTTTTGAGTGCTGAACACCCACAACCCACCATTTATGTATTTGATGAACCAACAACAGGCCTCCATTTTCACGATATCCGAATCCTGCTCGAAGCATTTAATGCCTTGATCACAAAGGGACATACCGTGATTATTATAGAGCATAACATGGAAGTCATCAAAAATGCCGATCACATTATAGATATGGGTCCAGAAGGCGGAGATAAAGGTGGAAATGTTGTTTTTGAAGGTACACCTGAGGAAATAATCCTTTGCGAGGCAAGCTACACCGGAAAACATTTAAAAGAAAAACTGGACTAATCTTCAATTTTCAGATCGTATTGATTTAAAAGCCCGATAACTTCCCTTCTGGAAAATCGGGCTTTTTTTATTTTATTTTTTTCAGGATTAATGGAATATTGAAAAGAGGTGTAAAAGTCTGCCCGTTCGAGTTTGGTCAGGTCAAAGATGGCTTTGTGTAAGTCACAACCATCAAAAACAGCTCCACTCAGGTCTGCTCCCGAAAAGTCCGTTTCCTGTAGGTTGCATTTGACAAACCGGGTCTTTTTCATATGAAGTTTGTAGAATGAGGAAAGCTTCAGCATGCAGTTTTCAAAATAGAAAGTAAGTATAAACTCACTGCAATCCTCAAAGTGCAGTCCCAACAGTTTGCAATTCAGAAATCGGGCATCCATGAACACCGTATTGTTTAGTTTTGCCAAACTGAAATCGCAACCATCAAAGGTGCATTTTTCAAAGCTGATATCCGTGAGATTTACATTGTAAAAGTTGCAATTCAGGAACAGACAGTCTTCGTAATCGGCCAGATCCAGAGAGCTTTCCGTGAAGTCCGACTTCTCGTATTTTTTGTTGTGTATCAAGGTTTTCCCCATTCTAATTATTATTGGCTGCAAATGTATCTATTTCTTTTTGTATGGATATTAAATTTCTTACATTTGCTTTTTAAATTAATCCTATTCTACCCGTAGAATAACCTTAACGTTGAAAAACACCTTTTCCATGAACATGAAGAATATTTTTGCGCTCTTTTTAATGACAGTTTTGGTTAGTTCCTGCCAATTAAGACCAGGTACCGCGAATGAAAACGAAGACTTGACGTCAAAATATTTTGAATCGATCATCAAGGAAAATGATAAAGCTCAACTGACTTTGTTTTTTGCTCAAATGCCAAAAGGAGGAGATATTCACCACCATTATTCAGGGGCTATCTATGCAGAAACCTATCTGGATTGGGCAGCCGAACGACAAATAACCATTAACAGCCTGACCTATAGACTGGACACGGCAGGAACACTGAAAGAACCGTTCATCACCATTGATTCCTTAAAAAACAACAGCATTTTGTACAGAGCTGTCCTGCAAAAATGGTCGGATATGGATTATACCAATCAATGCCAAATCCAGGATTCGCCGGATCAGCATTTTTTCAATACATTTTCCTATTTTGGAACCATCAGCTCCCTGGATTTCAAGGCTGGACTGGCTACTATAAAGTCCAGAGCCAAAAAAGAAAATGTTCAGTATGTTGAAACCATGATCAGTTCCTCACCCTACAAAATGGCATTCCAACCAGATACACTGGCTCTTTTTGCCTACTACCAAAGGAACTTAGATGCCGAAAGGCTGGAGGATCTGATGAATGCTTTGTCCATGAAAATAGTGTCCACACCCGATTATGATGCATGGGTTACCGCCTACAGCAAACGTTTGTACCGATACCACGAAGACATAGATGATGCCGATTTCACGATGCGTTTTCAAACTTATGCTACTCGAAATTCCAGAATAGATGAAGTTTTTTCCAAACTGTACAGCTGTTTTGACGTTGTTACACGTGATAAATCATCCTTGATAGTCGGCGTCAATTTCGTTGGCCCTGAAAATGGGGTTGTGGCCTTGCGTGATTATTGGCTCCATATGCAGATTTTAAAATTCCTGAAAAAGAAATTTCCAACTGTGAAAATAGCGCTGCATGCCGGTGAATTGGCGCAGGGAATGGTAACACCGGAAGATTTGACTTATCATATTTCCGATGCTGTTTTTGTAGCAGGTGCCAGTCGAATAGGGCATGGCGTGGATTTGCCTTACGAAACCAGGGCCAATGAGGTGCTGAAAAAAATGAAGGATGGACAGATAGCCGTTGAAATAAACCTGACCAGCAATGAATTTATACTTGGCGTGAAAAATGAGGACCATCCCATCAATATTTATTATCGGGCAGGAGTGCCATTGGTACTGGGTACAGACGATTCCGGCGTTTCCAGAAATAACCTGACTTCGGAATATGTCAAGCTGGTGACCAGGTATAAGTTTAACTATCAGCAAATAAAAGAGATCATTTACAATAGCATCAGATACTCCTTTATCGACAAAGAAAAAAAGCAGCAACTTCTTGAAATGTTGGATAAGAAATTTGTTAATTTTGAATCGAAAGTAGCCGCCAATTACAGTGCTCAAAAAAAATAAGCTGGTGGCAAAAAAGAGTGATTATCCGATGAAAATAGACAAAACAAACGCAGCCAGACTCTTAGATAAAGCCAAAATAACATACGAATTGATCCCTTACTCGGTGGATGAATCCGATCTTGGAGCCATTCATGTGGCTGAACAATTGAATGAACCCATTGAAAAAGTATTTAAGACCCTGCTGCTGAAGGGAGACAAGACAGGTTATTTTGTCTGTGTCATTCCCGGAGCCGAAGAAGTGGATCTGAAATTGGCCGCAAAAGTTTCCGGCAACAAAAACTGCGAAATGATTCCGATGAAAGAATTACTGCCTGTAACTGGATACATTCGTGGTGCCTGCTCTCCCATCGGAATGAAAAAACTTTTTCCGACCTATATTCATGAAACTTGTCTGGATTTTGACCGCATTTATGTAAGTGCTGGCCAGAGGGGATTGCAACTTTACCTCACCCCAAAAGATCTGATCGAGGTTGTTGGGGCGAGTGTTGCATTTTTAATTGCTTCATCCTGAACTTTTTAAAATTTTCATTGTTTTTCATAGGTCAATCTTCTAAAATCATGGGCTATGAAAAAGAACACTTGCCTGTTTTTTATATTGGTATTGCTTTTTTGCACGGAAGCGATGGGAAAAGAAAGCGTATCCAACGACTCGATAACGAAAGGCGTACGGATCAGAATAGATAGTTTAAGCATAACCGATTTCAACAGTCTGATCTACAAACAATTCAGCAATTTAATCACAGGGCATTCCGCCAATGCGTTGGGTGGATACGCTTCTTTAGACCTGGATAAAGGCAAAGTGAATTTTGCTCCCAACTATCTTTTCAGAAATGGCAACATCCTTTCTATGACTGCCAGCGGAGGCATTTCAGACGGCTTTTTTGAAATCTTTAATAAGTCGGAATTGAATACCAACCTATCTTTCGACCTGCAATACAATTTTATCAATCGGAAGCAAAAAAGAAAGTTGGAATACGACAATCTGGAGTACAAGGATTTCCTCGAAGCACAGCATCAAATCATGCAAAAATACTCAAAAGATTCCCTGGAAATTAAGAATAACCAAGCACTTTCTACCACGTCTGATCCTCTTCTGGAAAGGGAACGTATGTTTAGACTGAATAAAAAGCGAGCGGAAGATCTTACTAAGTCCAGTTTAGTGAATCTGCATATCAAAGGTTTTCAGTTTGGCTGGTTTTCTTTTGGGTATAAACTAAGCCACGATGCCTTCAAGACCTTTGATCCAGCACTCGATTTTCTGGAACAAATTCAAAAAGAAAAAATCATCAGCCATGAGTTTAAAGCGCAGTATTCCTTTTACCGGTGGTCGGCAGATAAGTTCAGGACCTTTTTTGTTTCGGCAGCATTGATCTACGACTATCAAAGCAATTTCGAGGACCTGAACAGTATGGAAATCAGCGAGGTGACTCAATATGGCTCACAAGCTGGAGCAAGGACCACCACTAAAAAATACCTGGCTTACGAAGGCGATCTGATAAAAGGGCAGCATGTAGGACGTGCTTCCGTTGATTTTTATTACTTCCTTTTCAATAACAATGCCATGGGTTTACATCTCAACCCAACTGTCCGGATTAAAGAAAGTCAGAACCCACTTTACAACATGTACATGGGACTAATCATACCTTTCAAAGATAAAAAGAATGAACGTTCCATCTTGAATGCGGAACTCTATTATAGCTTTAACAACATAGGATTGAGATTTGCTTTTCCGATTGATTTTTAACCTAAGAAATGGACGTTATGGATGAGAAAAGAACAAAAGCCAAAAATTTCAAAATATCGTGTGATGAAGGAGATTTAAAAGTGACCTTTTTCGAAACAGAATTAGAAGCCTATCAGGCAGCCACTAAACATCAGGATGAACACATGACACACAATGTCACTATGACCAAAATTCAGTCAGAAGATTGATGTTTCTGGCTACCCTGTTTCGTTAAAAGTCAGGGATTTTTTTATATCTTTGCACCGCTTTGGTTCACCAATCTCATGGAAAGGTGATCAAAAGGGAATCCGGTGAAAATCCGGAACAGTCCCGCTGCTGTAAGCTCCAGAATGCGTTTTCGAAATTCTTTTGCCACTGTCTGTTTAAAAAACCGATGGGAAGGCCTCGAAAACGGGAGTAAGTCAGAAGACCTGCCAAGCGTTTCGTTTCAATAGCTTTCGTGGAAAGAGCTATGAACTCGGCGTTTTTTTTCATACCCGATTTTGTAGAGACTATCCTCCAAGGCTATTTGAATAATAACCGAGGAGTATGATGTTTCGCTGTTTTCGATTGATGGGCTTTATTTTGCTGAATGTTTTGACATGCAGTTTGATGAGTGTTGCCTTTGCCCAAACGAGACAGATCGTCTACGAACCTTATTCCGAATCATCTTCCACTTTTATCGACAGCATTCCCAGTTATATTATAGGTGAAATAACCGTCCTTAAAAATCCGAAACAATCCTCCACGCCGTTTCAGGTGTTTGACCGCAATTCCTTGAAAAATTTGAATGCATTGCAAGTATCGGACGCCGTTAAGTTTTTTTCCGGTGTTACAGTCAAGGATTTTGGTGGGCTGGGTGGTATGAAAACCGTTTCCGTGAGAGGCATGGGAGCTCAACATACCGCTGTGGCCTATGACGGCATCACCATCACCGATTGTCAGACCGGACAAATTGATATCGGTCGGTATTCCCTGGAAAATGTAGAGGTACTCTCCTTAAATATAGGTGATGGAAACACCATCTTTCAACCGGCCAGAATGTTTGCATCTTCCGGGTTGCTGACCATTCGAACCCGACGCCCCCTTTTTAAAAAGGGTGAAACGTTTCATGGTCTGGCTGGTTTCAAGGCTGGTTCTTTCGGATTTTGGAACCCCAGTATTTTATTGGAAAAAAAACTCGATCGGAACTTTGACCTCAGCTTTTCAGCAGATGCACTGACCTCCAATGGCAATTATCCATACAAGCTGTATTTTTCAGATGTAGACTATACCAAAACAATCCGAAGCAACAACGACGTTAAAACCGGCAAGTTGGAATCCACCTTGTTTGGACATTTTGAAAATGGTCAACAGCTGGAAGTCAAAGCTTACTATTACCAATCCGATCGGGGATTGCCAGGTGCTGTCATTTTGTACAATCCCTATTCCTCCCAGCATTTATGGGACCAGAATGCTTTTTTACAGGCTCACTATGAGCAGGATTTATCCCGTAAACTGGTCATCCAGCTAAATGGAAAATACAACTGGAGTCATCAACGATACCTCAATCCCGATTACCTGGGATCGGCCGGAAAGGAAGATAATACGTACGACCAGAATGAGTCTTATTTATCCTCCTCCTTGCTCCTCAAGGCAAGCCGGAATCTGCTGTTTGCATTTTCGGCAGACGGAGCGGTCAATCGAATGCAATCCAATCTATACGGTTTCGTTTCACCACAAAGATATACCGGTCTGGCTAATTTATCAGCTAAATATATGAATGACTGGCTCATTGCTACTGGTGGACTATTGGGTACGGCCATTCATGAAGAACGTGCTTCGGATGATGTTGCCGGTGATCGTTATCGCCTGTCGCCTGCAATAAGTCTGTCCCTGAAACCTTTTTCCGCTCAGGATCTGAACCTGCGAATGTTTTGCAAGGAATCTTTTCGGATGCCCAGTTTCAACGATTTGTACTACTCGGCAGTGGGCAACAGCAAGTTAAAACCCGAAAACAGCAAACAGCTGAATGTTGGCCTGACCTACAACGTTTCTTTGGGAAAAGGTCTTCCCCAGCTCGCTTTCACATCAGACATCTATCACAACCGCATCACGGATAAGATTATGGCCCTGCCGACCAAAAATATTTTCATCTGGAGTATGGTCAATCTGGGCAAGGCCGACATTAAGGGACTCGATCTGTGCTTGTCTGCGACTCAACCTTTGGGCGAATCGTTCAAACTGTCTGCCGCATTCAACCATTCCTACCAACAGGCACTGGATGTGACTAATCCGGCATCCAGAGAGTATCGGAATCAGATAGCCTATGCACCCAGAGTTTTCGGCTCGGCACGACTGGGGATGGAAACCCCTTGGGTGAATCTGTCCTACGCCATGCTTTATTCCGGACATCGGTATGTGACGGGACAAAACCTGACTGAAAATGATTTGCCCGGGTATCAGGATCATTCCATTTCTGCCGAACGAGCTATTTCGTTTTTTGGAACATCCTTGAACCTCAAAGCGGAAGTATTGAATCTATTGAACGAGAATTACGAAATCGTGCGGAATTTTCCCATGCCGGGCAGATCCTTTCGATTGGGTTTGAAATTTGAATTTTAAACATTGCGATGAAAAAAATATTTCTATATAGCTGTCTGAAAGCATTCTGCTTATTTCTGGTACTAAATGCCTTTGTGTCGTGCGACGACCTGGAGTCTATTGTACCAAATTCCAATGGTACCATCAACGGCAGTATTGGAGGTTTGTACATTTTGTGTGACGGAAATTATTCCCTCAACAACAGCACGTTGGCTTTGTATGATTTTAAGAAAAACAGCCTGAACACCGATTTTTTTCAGTCCAAATCCGGTCGAAAACTGGGCGATACGGGTAATGATATGCAACGTTATGGATCCAAGCTCTATGTGGTGGTCAATGTCTCCAGTCAGCTGGAAGTGCTTGATGCCCGAACGGGAAAAGTGCTTCGCCAGATACCTTTTATGGATGGGACAAAAGCCCGTCAGCCCCGTACGGTCACATTCTGGGAGGACAAAGCCTATGTTTGTTCTTTTGACGGGACGGTAGCCAAAATAGATACAACAACGCTCGACGTGGAAGCTTATGTCAAAGTGGGTCGTAATCCCGACGGGATCACCGCCAGCAACGGTAAGCTGTATGTTTCCAATTCGGGTGGCCTGGACTATGCCAATCCGGAAGGCTATGAAAATACTGTTTCTGTTATTGATGCTGCCACGTTTACTGTCACAAAGAATGTGACAGTCGGCACCAATCCCGGTAAGATTAAAGCGGACATTTACGGTTATGTATATGTGGCTACCCGTGGAGATTACAAATCGGAGCAAGGTGTTTGGCAATGCATCGACACCAATACCGATGAGGTGGTGAAAACCATCCATCTGACTGTGACAAATTTTGATTTTTATGGCAATCTGGCCTATATCTACAGTTACGACAACACCAGCAAAGAAAGCTGGATAAAAGTTTTCGATCTGGAAATCGGTCGTATCGTTAAGGAGTCTTTTATTCAGGATGGAACGTCCATTGCAACACCCTACGGCATCAATGTCAATCCCAATAATGGCGACGTTTACATCACGGATGCCGGAAATTACGTTTCATTGGGCGACGTCTGTTGTTTTGGACCAAACGGTGTTTTAAAATACCAGATTGCCAATGTGGGTGTGAGTCCAAATACTGTCTTACAGGTGGCCGATCTTTCCCTCACGGACAGCGAATCGGTGGATCCGGCCGTTCTGGAAGCGAAATACCTCTATAAAGTGCTGGATTATACCCCTGCACCCGGACAGTTTGTTGGAAAATACCCTTTGTTGGCAGAGAATGAAACCATTGAATCCATGCGTGCCAAGGCAGAACAACAGCTAAAAGGATTGCCAAAAGGAATCGTTTCTCTGGGCCGTTTTGGCGGAAGTCTGACTTTTGCCTTCAAGTCTGCTGTTCAAAATGGAGCAAGCAGGACTGATTTTCGGATTTTCGGAAATGCTTTTGCGAATTCTGCTGAACCTGGTATTGTGGAGGTCTCTGTCGATGAAAATCGGAATGGTCTGACCGATGATGCCTGGTATGAACTTGCCGGATCTGAGTATTCCAATCCTTCCACGCTAAAAAAATACAGCATAACTTATAGGAAACCTTCGTCAAAGGCTGACAGTGTGTTTTATCGGGACAATCAGGGTAAAACAGGCTATGTGAATGCTTTTTATCCTTCCTGGCAGGGTGATTCTATTGTTTGTCGGGGTACTTTGCTTGCGCCAACGGCAGTTAAAAATTCGGCTGGTTACTGGGCGCTTAAGAATCTGGCCTGGGGGTATGTGGACAATCAGCCAAACGATTCGGAATTTTCGTGTTTTGATATTGATTGGGCGGTGAATGCTGTTGGTGAAAGTGTAAAGCTTGATGCGATCGATTTTATACGGGTTTATACTGGGGTGAATCAGAATGCGGGTTGGGTAGGGGAGATTTCGACGGAGGTTTGTGGGGCGGAGGTTTTGAGTTATTAAAGGGATTGGGGTTGGGATTGGTTTTTTTGGGTTTTGGTTTTAGGTTTTAGGTTTTGGGATTTTGGGTTTTAGGTTTTTGGGCAGCGCTGCCAGCGGAAAGTGGCACGACTTCCGGCTCCGCTAGTCCACGCTTGTGAACGTGTCGACTCCGGCACGATTTGCTAGTCTCTGCGAGCCTTCACAAATTGTGTTGCCGGACTCGGCACGTTCACGGCGCGCGGCCGTCGAAGTCGCCGTCGGTCGTACCACTTTCCGCTGTTCGCTTTCCACTATCCGTAGTTCGTTATTGTAAAATGAGAGCTGCTATCCCTTTATTTGCCTTTTTAAGAGAGTGCATCTTCCTCCGGTTTCAGCACCACGCCGATATTTTTCTTTCCATCGGTTTTGATGACCATGGGCTTTTCGAAACGAATGTGACGAAAATAGTCGTTTTCGAAAATGGCGGGTTGGGCGTTCAGGTACTCCACATCAAAGTAATCCCCTTCGATTCCACCATTGATGGTGTAATAGCTGACGCCAAAAGAGGTTAGGTTCTGGAAAAAATGGGTGCCCTGACTGGGGTCAATCTGATAATTGCTCAAACTGGTTTCCACGATGAGGCGGGCAGAAGCTATATTCGGCCATTTAACAGGAATGCCCAGCCAAGTATCGCTGGAACCCCAACGACCCGGACCTACCAGAATATAGCCACGACCTTCCTGCGTGAGGGTTTTGTTTATTTTATCCACCTCGTATGCCGTTAACTGGTTGTTGGAAGCCTGGAAACTTTCCGGTTTGATGTAAATCAGATCATAAATGTCATTGTCTATCCCATGACCCAGGGCATTTTTCGTTTTTAGAATGGTTTTCTCTCTGGGGATGGCTTGAATATCTTCGTCCAGCATTTCCTGTGTATCGACGATGGGTCGTATCTGAAGCAAATAAAATGTCTTATGACCGTTTTCATCCCGATTTAGTTCCACGGCAAATTCAATTTCCACGGGACGACCCATTTCCTTTTGTCCTAAAAATAGAATGCGTTCCAGCATTTTGGCCAAAGGAAATGTCTCATTCTGGAGGATATGGGCAAAAGAGATCACTTTTCTACCTGGTCCCCAGATACCTTCACGAAGGACATTGTCCGTATGGTCGTAGGTAGAAGCCAGTTGCGTCAGGGTGCCATCCTTTTCTGCATCCTGAACTTTGACCTTCAACAGGTTCTGACCGTCGTCTGTGTTGAGGTTGAAGTCTCTGTTGTTCAGATCCAGACACAGGAAGTACGTTTGAGTTTCGCGAAGCGCAAAATCCAGTGAGCTCATTTGCAGGATGCTGTGCGGATGCTTGGGCGAAAAGCGCAACGTCACACCACCGTCTACGATGTACTTGCCCAAGCCAAGAGCGACATTGGCAATACCATCTTCAGCCGTTTCGTGTCCAATCGGATAATAATTGAGCGAGCGGGCCACACCGGAGAAAGTGGGATAAAAGCGATCTCCGTATGCTGTACCACAAACTTCCTCCAAAATGATGGCCATCTTTTCCTGGTCAATAACATTGGAGGTGGCCATCATATACGCCTTGCTATTCTGAAAGAAAGCCGACGCATAAACACCTTTTATAGCCTTTTTCAGCATGGAAAGCACTTTTTCGACATCCGTATCCCAAGGAATCATATACGTGGAATAGATGCCTGCGAAGGGCTGATAATGGGCATCTTCCAAAAGACTGGAGGAGCGGATGGCAATGGGTTTCTGAACCACATTGAGAAAAGCCCTCAGATTGTCGTTAAATCCATCCGGCAAATGCGATTCTACAAAAACGTTCAGAATTTCTTCGTCGGAGGCATCGGACAGCGCTATTTGGTATAAGTCGTTGGTTTCCATGAACTGGTCGAAAATATCCGTGCACAGTACCAGTGTTTTTGGAATGCAAAGATTGACACCTTCGTAATCGCTTAGTTCTACGTTTCGTTTGATCAAGCCGTCAATAAAAGCAAGACCGCGTCCTTTTCCACCCAAAGAGCCATCACCGATCCGCACAAAATTCGAATATTTGTCAAAACGATCCTTCTTGAATTCCGCAATGACACCCCGGTTTTTGGTGCGCCGATACATCACGATGGCCTCGAAAATGATTTTTCTGGCCTCCATCGTATCTTCGTTATCCTTAATGGGAATGTTCTCAATAAATTTAGCCACCGGAAACATGGCCCGGGAATACAGCCAACGCGAAGCCTGATTGCGCACCAGGTGATAGCGTAAAGAATCATCGGGAATATTGAAAATCTGATCCTGCAAATCTTTCAGGTTTTTGATACGGACCAATTCTTCACCCGTGTTGGGGTCTCTGAAAACAAAATCTCCGAAACCGAACGTATCCATCAACAGCTGGCGCAATTCCTGCGGAAAAGTCTTGGAGGCCTTATCGATGTATCCCGCTTCCAGCTCCGTGGCATAAACCTTGTTGCTGCAATCCGAAGAATTCAGGATGATGGGCAAGACCGCATCGTTGCTTCTGACTTTGCGACAGAAACGAATACCGGCCTCTTTGTCCTTCACACCTTCTCTATTGAAACTCATATCCGAAATGACCCCCAACATATTGTCGTGGTGCTTTCTGTAAATCGTCCTTGCCTCTTCGTAGCTGCGAGCCAACAGGATTTTGGGCCGTCCCCGCATTCGAAGCATTTGTTGGTGCCCGTTAAGCGCTTCTGTGGCAAAATTCCTGGATTGTTCCAACACAAATTTATAGAGGTTTGGCAGGATGGACGAATAAAACCGGATGGAGTCCTCCACCAACAAAATGACCCGCACACCAACCGATTCAATATCCTGATCCACATTCATCTTGTCCTCAATGAGCTTGATGATGGCCAGTAACAAATCCGTGTTTCCCAGCCAGCTGAAAACGTAGTCGATGGCAGAGAGGTCGGCCTTAGCCATGTATTTGGACACTTCCTTGGAAAAAGGGGTTAGTACCACGATAGGTATATCCGGGTGGTCGGCCTTCAGGGTTTTGGTTATTTCAAAACTACTGTCATGCATGTCTCGCGGCATACAGATGATGAGCTCGTAGTTGTTTATTTTCAATTCCTCCAGCGCTTCCTCACCCGTCGAAACCTGCGTGAAACGAGGGGGGTAGCGCAAGTTGAGGGATACATATTCATTGAAGATCTGCTCGTCCACACGTCCGTCGTCTTCCAACGTAAAGGCATCGTATTTACTGGCTATCAGTAAAATATTGTAGATACGCTTTGTCATTAGATTGGCAAACGAGGTATCTTTAAAATACAACTGCTTAAAGGTTTGTGCGCTGTTCATATAAATCGTATGTATATGCACAAATTTAGCGATAATTTTTTGCCTTTTGATTGAATAATCTCTAAATTTGAAGGAAGCAAGGCGCTTTAAAAGTCTCATTTAAAAAGAATGATATGAATATTAAGAAATTTATGGCAGCTCTCGAATCAAGACATCCGGGAGAAAAAGAATACCTGCAAGCCGTACAGGAAGTACTTATCAGCGTTGAAACAATATATAACCAGCATCCCGAGTTCGAAAAAGCCAAGATTCTGGAACGATTGGTAGAACCCGACCGTATTTTTACTTTCAAAGTGCCCTGGGTGGACGATGCCGGAACGATTCAAGTGAACATAGGTTACCGCATCCAGTTCAACAACGCCATCGGCCCCTACAAAGGCGGTCTCCGCTTTCACGCCTCCGTCAATCTTTCCATATTGAAATTCCTAGGTTTTGAACAAACCTTCAAAAATGCCCTGACAACACTGCCCATGGGTGGTTCAAAAGGCGGTTCCGATTTTAGTGCCCGTGGAAAATCCGATGCCGAAATACAACGTTTCTGCCACAGCTTTATGCTGGAATTGTGGCAAAACATTGGTCCCGACACCGATGTACCAGCCGGTGATATAGGCGTTGGTGCCCGTGAAATCGGCTACTTGTACGGAATGTACAAAAAGCTGGCCCGCCAAAATACCGGCGTTCTCACCGGAAAAGGCCTGGAATACGGCGGATCATTGGTTCGACCGGAAGCCACAGGTTATGGTGGTCTGTACTTTGTACGCCAAATGTTGGCTACCAAAGGTTTAGGAATCGAGGGTAAAACCATCGCCATTTCCGGTTTTGGAAATGTAGCCTGGGGAGCAGCCACCAAAGCCACTCAAATGGGAGCCAAAGTAGTGACCCTTTCAGGCCCTGATGGTTATATCTACGACAATGTCGGTCTGACTCCCGATAAAATCAATTATATGCTCGAATTACGCGAAAGCAACAACGACATAATCGCTCCTTATGCCGAAAAATTCGGCGCGAAATTCTTCCCTGGCAAACGCCCATGGGATCAGAAAGTGGATATCGCCTTACCCTGTGCCACTCAAAATGAGCTCAATGAAGACGATGCCAAACAGCTTATTGCCAACGGAACCATCTGCGTCGGAGAAATTTCCAACATGGGGTGTACGCCCGAAGCCATCGATGCCTTTATTCACGCAAAAATACTGTACGGTCCCGGAAAAGCCGTCAATGCAGGCGGTGTAGCCACTTCCGGTCTGGAAATGACCCAAAATGCCATGCATTTGTCCTGGTCGGCCGAAGAAGTGGATGCCAAGCTGAAACAAATCATGTCCAGCATCCACGAGCAATGCGTTCGCTACGGCAAACAACCCGATGGATACATCGATTATATGCGTGGTGCCAATGTGGCCGGATTTATGAAAGTGGCCAAAGCCATGCTGGCTCAAGGCTTTTTAGGCTAAAATACCTACCTTTGCCGAAACAACATTCCACAATGCTGACACAGGCTGAAAAAGATTTTGTGCAGACCAACCTGCACGGTGATGTCTCCGCCCTGGCTCTCAAGCTGGGGCGCTTTACCGATTTGAATGCCCCTCTGGTGCTCCGGCAAATTGCAGGCTATCAGGCCGTCGAACACAAGATCCCATCCTGGTATCAATGCCCCGATTTACTTTTTCCCCTTTCCCTTTCGCTGGAACAATGCTCTTCTCAGGCCACAGCCAGCTACAAACACCGTTTGGTGTCAAATCTCACCAATATTCACAGTATGGCCGACCTGACCGGTGGCTTTGGCGTGGATTGCTCCTTCCTGGCACCCGGTATGGACAGGGTTTTGTACGTGGAAAGGCAGGCCGAATTGTGCGAGGTTGCCCGAAACAACTTTCAAGTGCTGGGTTTGCCTCAGATCGAAATTCAGCCAGGCGATGGGGTAGAGGCTCTCCAGTCTTTTCGACCCAAGTCTTTCGACCTTATTTTTTTAGATCCAGCCCGTCGCGACAACAAGGGCGGAAAAGTGGTGGCCTTGTCGGATTGCGAACCTGACCTGACCGAGATAAAACCCCTGCTTCTGGAAAAAGCCCGGTATGTACTGGTGAAACTTTCGCCCATGCTGGATATCGCTCTGGCTTTGAAGTTTTTGCCCGAAACGATCGAAGTGCATGTGGTATCGGTGGATGGAGAATGCAAGGAATTGCTTTTTCTGATGAAGGCCGATGAGGCTAGCGGTTCGGATCCTAAAATTCACTGCGTAAATTTGCGAACATCAGGGGCCGATCAGATTTTTATTTTCCGGAAGAGTGACGAACAGAATGCTGAATGTTTGTTTGCTGAATCTCCCGATCTATACCTCTACGAGCCAAATGCTTCCCTGCTCAAGGCCGGCAGTTTTTCCATTTTGACACATGCTTTTCCCGTACGGAAATTGCATCCGAACAGCCATTTATACACGTCTGAACAACTTGTTTCCGATTTTCCGGGCCGGATTTTTTCCGTGGAAGCCTTTTTCCCTTTCCATTCCAAAGAATTGAAACAACAATTGGGAGGTGTGATGAAAGCCAACATCACGGTACGAAATTTTCCAAATACGGTGGCTGAAATCCGAAAGAAAACGAAGATTCGTGAAGGGGGAGAGGTCTATCTTTTTGCGACGACGTTGATGGATGAGCGGAAAGTGCTGATCAGGTGCAAGAAAGCATGATTGGATCCTACAGCCTTTGAAGTGCTCCCTCTTATTTAACTTTTTTCGGGTTTTTTGCGATGTAATCTTTCCAGCTCGTGAAGGGTTTGTCCATGGATGGACGGTTGGTCTGCAGGTAGTGGCAAAGAGCCGTAGCCAGACCATCGGAAGCATCCAGTTGAGGTAGCAGTGATTCTGCAGGTATTTTGAGCTCGCGACGCAACATATCTGCCACTTGTTCCTTGGAGGCCCTACCGTTTCCAGTAATGGCCATCTTTATTTTCAACGGGGCATATTCAAAGATGGGTAAATCCCTGTTGAGTGCCGCAGCGATGGCTGTACCCTGTGCCCTTCCTAGCTTAAGCATGGACTGTACATTTTTTCCGAAAAACTGCGATTCAATGGCGAACTCATCCGGCAAAAACTCATCGATCAAACCCACCGTTCGGTCAAAAATCTTCTTTAAACGCAAGTAATGATCTTCGTACTTATTGAGCTGAAGAATACCCATGGCCAGCATCTCCGGTTTGTTGTTGGTCACCTTGATCAGACCATAACCCATGACATTGGTACCAGGGTCAATACCCAGGATAATCCTGTCCTTGATGATGCTCGGTGCTTTCTTGACCGGATTTTTGGCTAGTTCTTCCATCTTAGTCAATCTCAATGGTTTCCATCATGGTGGTAAAACCCAGCACTTTTTCCTGATACAATTCGCTGAGCGTTTTTTGCATGGCAGAACCATATTCCTGGAACCACATATCGAGGGTGTCAAGGTCATTCACTTCAAACTGCAGGGCATAACTTTGAAAGCCCGGTTCGTTTTCCACCAACAAGCGGTGAAATCTTGGGCTGATCAATAGTCCCGGTGCAACAACCTGTGGAATGTACTCTTTGATAACCCATTCCGTCCATGACTGTTCAATGGATTCTTCAACGTTATAGGTGGTATTTACGATTAGCATCTGCTTCCTTTTTTTGGATAATGTTTGATTTTTTTGATATGCAAAGATAGTAAAATTAAAAACTTAGTGTATATTTGCACCCGCTTTCAAAAAGCATCTGACGGGGCATTAGCTCATCTGGCTAGAGCGCGACACTGGCAGTGTCGAGGTGAACGGTTCGAGTCCGTTATGCTCCACGTAATAATGAAACTCTCCAAATTTGATTTGGGGAGTTTTGCTTTTTAATATAAAACCTTAGATATCATGAATACTACCCTTTCTAAATCTTCGGCCGCCTTTGCCGATACCAAAAACCACTACGAAATACTGGACGGTTTACGCGGAGTTGCCGCAATCATCGTGGTTGCATTTCACCTCATGGAAGCCCACGCCACCTCCAATCTAACTCAAGTGATCAATCACGGCTACCTGGCAGTGGACTTCTTTTTTGTCCTCTCCGGCTTTGTCATCGGCTACGCCTACGACGACCGCTGGGGCAAGATGACCCTGAAAGGTTTCTTCAAACGCCGCCTGATCCGCCTTCAACCCATGATCGTCATCGGAATGATTGTCGGAGCCATCGGTTTCTATTTTCAGGATTGCAACCTATGGCCAGGCATCAGCGATGTTCCTTTCTGGAAAATGCTGCTCATCATGTTCATCGGCTTTACCCTCCTCCCAGTGCCCCTTTCCATGGATATCCGAGGCTGGCAGGAAATGCATCCCCTCGATGGTCCCGCCTGGTCCCTTTTCTTTGAATACATCGCAAACATCCTTTACGCCCTCTTTGTCCGCAAATTCTCCAAAAAACTCCTCGCAGCCTTCGTCTTCGTTACAGGTTGCGCCCTGATACACCTTGCCGTAACTAGCACCCGCGGCGATGTGGTCGGAGGCTGGTCCCTTGACTCAGTCCAACAACGTATCGGCTTTACCCGTATGTTGTATCCCTTTTTTGCCGGCCTTTTACTCTCCCGCATCGCAAAACCCCGACACTACAAGCACTCCTTTTTACTTTGCAGTCTACTGATCCTCGTACTTCTAGCCTTTCCAAGAATTGGCGGCAGCGAACATCTATGGATGAACGGACTCTACGACTCCCTGGTCATCATTTTCTTCTTTCCCCTCATCGTCTTTCTAGGCGCAAGCGGCGAAGTCACCGGAAAATACGCCTCCAAAATAAACAAGTTCCTGGGCGATATTTCCTATCCCATTTACATTACCCACTATCCCCTGATCTACATCTACACCGCCTGGGCAACCGACAATCACATCTCCATCGCGCAAGGTCTGCCCCTTGCCTCGGTTACCCTGGTTTCAAGTGTAGTGTTGGCTTATGGCTGTTTGAAGCTGTACGACGAACCGGTGAGAAATTGGCTTAGGAAGCGGTTTATGTAAGGTGTTGGTTTATTACCGTCAAATATTTAATACAATTTTACTTTGGAATAAATATTATGTGTACTTTAGCTGACGAAATAATACTTAAAAACACTTTACTTTACATAGGGAAACTCAAATAGTATCTTTATAGGCAACTTCTAACAGCCTAATAATGAGTGTAAGATGCTAATAACTGTAAAATAGTATTGTATAATTAAGTATTAACAAGTTAGTTAATATTTTGTGACTGACCGGCTTTATTACACCCTGAACTCCAAGATATAAATATAAAAATGAAAGCTCAGGGTGCAATTAAGACTGAATTTGTGAAATGGTGCGGGTATAATAATATCGATGTAATTGCAATGGGTTTGCAGGTGTGTTAGGGCTAAGCACATGACCAACTGGAGCTGCAATCATTTAGTAAAACAACCAAGAATCTTAATATCATTCGTTTATTCGGAAAAATCACAATGCTAATTATACAGCTGATTGTGACAATTGTAGTAATGATAATAATTTATATGATTTTTGCATTGATAGATTATGAAGGAGGTTTTGATGGATTCTTTGGAATGGCTCTTATTCAACCTATAATTGCTTTAATAGTATCTTCAATAAGTGCTTTAGCATGTTTTGTAATAGGTTTGCCAATCAGATTGTCAGCAAATATTTTTTCATGGTGGTCTAATCGCCTATATATACAGTTGGCAATGCTGATGATAGGCATTACATTATTAATTTTGTCTATTATTCCACAAAATATGGATCAAGTCATTTTGTCCGGCGATCTGAATAATACAAAGATGATACCAGATAAATTATTTTCACTTTCTGGTTGGTTTATTACAGCATTTTCCTTAATGCATATATTGGAGATGTTCCAGAGATTCTTGAATATCTAGGTAGTCAGAAGGAAGAATTTCCAAGTATAGAATTAATAACAAGTGAGATGTATAAAGGCCAACTTGTACTACTGAAAATAACGAGATATATGAATAAAGAAAACTTAAAAGAACCTCTTTATGGCAATTCGTTTTATGCATCAAATCAGTACGATGGTGATTATTTAAAGAGAATCTTTACGACTGATAGGAAAGATTTTTTCTTTTGGTCAAAAAGTGATGAATATAAATTATATTACCCGATTGATAAAGGTGGAAAGAAATATGTGTTTCTCTTTAGTAAGACAAACAGATACGGAAAGATAGGATCATAAAAAAGTACTGGTGCTAATATTAGCTAAGCCACAGGCTAACAATCAGGAATTTACGTTCCGCCCGCACCCTATCTACCCGTTGTGTGTGATTAAAAAAAGACAACCTACAATAACAACTATATGATTAAAAGAGAAATTCAATTATCTAAAGAATTTATAACTCAGGCTATAAAAGCTATATTAACCATAAACCTTTTTGCATTTATTTATTTGATAATTCTTTTATTAGCTGTATTGCTAACAGGTTTGTGCATAGCTGGTGGCGTTTCATTAATTGCTATTAAGCCAATGTTTATTACAATTGCAGTAGGTATAGGACTGGCTAGTTTGGGAGTATTGATTTTGATTTTTTTACTAAAATTTATTTTTAAATCGCATAAAGTAGATCGTTCACATCTAATTGAAATAAATGAACAACAAGAACCTGAATTATTTAATATGATTAGGGAGATAGTTCAAAGTGTAGGGACAAGCTTTCCTAAAAAAGTCTATTTATCATCAGAAGTTAATGCAGCAGTATTTTACGACTCTAGTTTTTGGAGCATGTTTTTTCCAGTAAAAAAAAACTTACTAATAGGTTTAGGGTTAGTAAATACGGTAACAAAAGAAGAATTAAAAGCGATATTGTCACACGAATTTGGCCATTTTTCTCAACGTACAATGAAAGTTGGAAGTTACGTATATAATGTAAATCAGGTAATTTTCAATATGCTTTTTGAAAATGAATCTTATGTAAGCCTTGTTCAAAGATGGGCAAATGTCAGTGGGTATTTTTCAATATTTGTAATTATCGCAGGTAAAATAAATGAAGGGATTCAGTGGATATTAAGGAAGTTATACATTGTTGTTAATAAAAATTATCTTGGCCTTTCAAGAGAAATGGAATTCCATGCAGATGAAATTGCAGCAAGCGTAACTGGATACGAGCCTTTGAAAAATTCATTATTAAGAATGGCATTGGCTGACCATTCTTTTAATAAAGTTTTAAATTTTTATAACAATTTAATTTCTGAAAATATCAAAAGCGAAAATTTATATCAAGACCAATCAACTGTTATTAATTTTCTTGCTGAATTAAGTAGTCTCTCTAAAACAAATGGACTTCCAGATATTTCTTTAGAAGAACAAAGTAAATACAACAAATCGAAATTAGTTATTAAAGACCAATGGGCTTCCCACCCAACAACAGAGGAAAGGATAAACAGATTAGAAAAAACAGGTTTTTCAGCAAAATATGATTCTGATTTATTGGCAAACAGCATATTTAATGATATTACCCAATTACAAAAACAAATTACGAACAAACTATTTGAATCTGTTATTTATCAAGGAGAAACGAAAGAAATTGCACATGAAATTTTTCTTGAAGAATATAAAAGAGAAATAGTATCTAATTCGTTTTCTAAAATTTACAATGGTTATTATGACAGTAAAAATCCTATAAATTTTGATTTGAATCTTGACAAACCAATTAATGATAAAATGACTATAGATGAATTATTCTCTGATGAAAAAGTTGACTTAGTTTATACATCTGTTGCATTACAAAATGATATTCAAACACTAACAAACATATCAAATAAAACAATTTTAATTAAAACCTTTGACTATAATGGAGTTAGGTTTAAAAGTAAAATATCTGGAAAACTAATTGATGAACTCAAACCTCAATTGGAACGACTAAACGAGCTTATTAAATTTAATGATTTCGAAATCTATAAATACTTCAAAAGGGTAGAACAAAAACAGAATAAACCTAATGAATTAGAACAACTTTATATCAAGTTCTTTGAATTTGATAAAATTTTCGATTCTAAATATGAGATTTATACCAAACTCTTAAACGATTTGCAATTTACAAGTGTGACAAAGCCATTTGAACAAATCAGGGCCAATTTTGACAAAATCAAGCCTACAGAAGAATTACTGAAAATAGAAATAAATCAATTATTGACAGACACTTTATTTCAGACTGAAATTTCATTAGAGATAAAAGAAAAACTAGAACAATATACATCAACAACACTTGAGTATTTTGGAGGAGTCTCCTATTTTGACGAAAACCTTAATATACTTTATTCTGCAATAAATAATTATGGCTACCTACTATCAAGAAAGTATTTTTTAATGAAAAAGAAACTATTGACTTACCAAGAAGAATTAATAAAAAACCACTCACAACACGCGGTATAAAAAATAGCCAGCAATCGTCAACTTTTCATACCACCACCCGTTACCGTGCATTAGAAAGAACCGTACTTCCAAACAATATACGAAATGAATGATTTTTTAATAGCAATAATAATCGGATTAATAGCGGGATTGATTGATACTATCCCGATGATGATTCAAAAACTGGATAAACGAGATACGTTTTCTGCATTTGTGCATTATTTTGCACTTGGACTGATTATACCATTTGTAGATTGGGGCATTGCTCCGTGGATAACTGGTGTTGTGATTGCTCTATTTACATCTATTCCGATTTTGATAATTGTGTACCCCAGAGATAAAAAAGCGATAATTCCTATGATCGTTTTTTCATTGATACTTGGGGCAGGAATTGGAATTGCAGGAGCAAAATTTGTCGGATAAATGAGTGAACTAATTAAAGAAATTCAAAACGGAATATTCAAATGGATAGCATTGACGTAAGACAAGCATTAGATAGCGATGTCGAAAAAATAACGCAATTATTTTTTGATACTATTCAGAATATCAATATAAAGGATTATTCCCAAGAAGAGGTTGATGATTGGTCATCTTGGAAAGCTGACATTGATAAATGGTTAGAAGCGATGCATGAACAATATTTTATTGTTGCTGAGATAAAAAACAAGATTGTCGGTTTTAGTTCATTGGCTCATGACGGATATTTGGATTTTCTGTTTGTGGATAAAGACACTCAAGGACAAGGAGTGGCAAGTGCCCTTTTATCTGAAATTGAGAGGAAAGCAATTGAACAAAACAATGACTTGATTTATTCAGACATTAGCCTAACAGCAAAAGGATTTTTTGAAAGTAAAGGATTTATTGTTGAAAGACAGCAATTGAAGAAATCAAAGAAGAAGAAGTTGGTTAACTTTAGAATGATAAAAATGAATAATAATGCACGGTAACACGCGGTTATAAAATATTGTTGCTAATGATAGTCTTAATATTGTAAGCCTACTCAAAAAGGTATATAAATGGCACGACGAAAATAGACAAGAATATTCTGATTTCAAATTCACTTATGACGATACACTGATATCAGGTATTGATATGATTTCATTAAACCATACAATTGATGGATTCAAAAAGACTGATTATTTCTCAAGCGATTTTTTAACTAATTATTTTCAGATTGGACTTCAGCTTGATAGTATTATTAAAAATGCTAATCCAAAATACAATGGCAATGAAATGAATTTTGGATTTGAGGGGGCAGATAACTGGAATGGGTTTCAAGATGAAGCTGATGATTATTGGAATAAACTATTAATCTCTGATTTTAAATTGACAACTAAAAAAGCCTCATTAAAATGGTGGATAAATACAGATATCGGATTGTCGAGTTCGAATAAATATCTAGTAGGATTTGTAAAAAATAATGGACTTTGGAAAGTATCATATTTATATGGCTTTGACAAAATAAATTACAAATAAGCCCTTCCGAAAAAATTGGAATCCCGGTATGGCTTAACCACCTCCAATTTCACTCAAGTCATCAACCACGGCTACCTGGCTGTGGATTTCTTTTTTCTTCTCTCCGGCTTTGTCATCGGCTACGCCTACGACGACCGCTGGGGTAAAATGACACTGAAAGGTTTCTTCAAACGCCGCCTCATCCGCCTTCAACCCATGATCGTCATCGGAATGATCGTCGGCGCCATCGCTTTCTATTTTCAGGATTGCGGCCTATTTCCCGGCATCAGCGAAGTACCCTTCTGGAAAATGCTGCTCATCATGTTCATCGGCATCACCCTCCTCCCGGTGCCCCTTTCCATGGACATCCGAGGCTGGCAGGAAATGCATCCCCTCGATGGCCCCGCCTGGTCCCTTTTCTTTGAATACATTGCCAACATCCTTTACGCCCTCTTTGTCCGTAAATTTTCCAAAAAACTCCTCTCAGCCTTTGTCTTTGTAACCGGCTGCGCCCTGATCCACTATGCCGTAACCAGCACCCGCGGCGATGTTGTCGGAGGCTGGTCCCTAAACCCCGAACATCTCCGCATCGGCTTTACCCGTATGCTCTATCCCTTTTTTGCCGGCCTTCTGCTCTCCCGCATCGCAAAACCCGGTCACTACAATCACTCCTTTTTACTTTGCAGCATCCTCCTGGTCCTCCTTCTTGCCTTCCCACGAATTGGCGGCAGCCAGCACCTGTGGATGAACGGACTCTACGACTCCCTGGTCATCATTTTCATCTTTCCCCTCATCGTCTACCTGGGCGCAAGCGGCACCGTCACCGGAAAATACGCCTCCAAAATCAACAAATTCCTGGGCGATATTTCCTATCCCATTTACATCACCCACTATCCCCTCATCTACATCTACACCGCCTGGGCAACCGACAATCACATCTCCATTGCGCAAGGTCTGCCCCTTGCTCTGGTTGTATTAGTTTCAAGTGTAGTTCTAGCTTATGGCTGTTTGAAGCTGTATGACGAACCGGTGAGGAATTGGTTGAGGAAGCGGTTTATGTAAGGTGTTGGTTTTTTTACGCCAAATATTTAATACTATTTTACTTTGGAATAAATATAATGTGTACTTTAGCTGACGAAATAATACTTAAAAACACTTTACTTTACATAGGGAAACTCAAATACCATACTTTTTGGATAAAACGGAGCATACCCACCCACTGATTTCGGTAAAATATCCAGATTACGATATCCATTTTTTCGTCTGAAAAAAGTGCCATTCCGGCAGATACCCACCCAGTTTTAGGATTAAAAAGGGCGTATTTTGGTTTTGAACCGGGCTTAACTGCCGGAATTCGGATCATATCCACCCAGTTTGGATGAAAATGGGGTACCACTTGTGTACTTGAAGCGGATCTTAAACCATCCGTCGGACGGTCGCAAAGGTGTTTCGGAGCATACCCACCCAGTTTTGTCCATTTAGGTGCAAGGTATACAGCTAGTTGACTGGATGCATGTCCGTTTTGAACGGTCCATCCGAATTCGGAGCATACCCACCCACTTTTTATTCCTTTCGTGGCTTTTCGATTACCTTGTGTGTTTTGGAAACAACATCTAAAACACATATGGACATGGCAGGAAAAGTAACGAGAATGAGCAAGATCAAACAATTACTACAACTTCACAGGGAAGGAGCTTCCAATCGCAGCATCGCCCGTGAACTGGGTATCTATAAAGGTACCGTGAACGATTACGTGAGGAGAATCACGCAGAACAACCTTGATGTGGATGAACTCCTAAAGCTGGAAGACCCGGTTTTAGAGGGTCTGTTGAGCGCCGGGACCCCTGCCTATTTGGATGTCCGATTCAATGAGTTCAAGGAACTTATCCCTTATCTAGAGAAAGAAGTCCGCCGCCCACATGTGACCCGGAAGCTCCTTTGGCAGGAATACATCAAAGAGCATCCCGGCGGTTACCAGTACACCCAATTCTGCTTTCATCTTAACCAGCAGCTTGTCGCCCGTAAACCGTCGGCCATCCTGACCCATAACCCGGCCGAGAAGCTATTCGTCGACTTTGCGGGGGATACTATGGATTATGTTGACCCTCAGACTGGCGAAATAATCACGGTGTATGTCTTCGTGGCCTGCCTTCCATGCTCGGATTATGCCTTTATATTAGCGACTCCCCATCAGACCACTGATGAGTTCCTCCATGCGCTGAGTTGCTGTCTGAGGGACTTCGGAGGCTGTCCCAGGTTGATTGTCCCTGACAACCTGAAGGCTGCCGTCATCAAGGCAGACCGGTATGAGCCAGACCTGAACAAGGTCATGGAAGATTTTGGCAACCATTATGGAGCCGTTGTATTGCCGGCCAGGGTCAGAAAGCCCAAGGATAAGGCGCTTGTCGAGAACCAGGTTAAACTCGTATACCAACGAGTTTATGCAAAACTCCGTAACCAGACCTTCTTCTCATTGAATGAACTGAACCAGGCTCTTCAGGAAAAGACGATGGAGCACAATCAGACGCGCATGCAGCAGAAGGATTACAGCCGGCAAGAAAAGTTCCTGGCCGACGAAAAACCCCTGCTTGGGTCTCTTCCTGATACAGACTTTCAGATCAAATACTACACCGAATTAAAGGTGTCACCAAACAATTGCATTTATCTGGGCAGGGACAAGCACTACTACTCCGTTCCATATGCCCACATCGGGCAGGATGTCCAGGTGATCTATACCCGCACATTGGTCAAGGTATTCTCCAACAAAGGTCTTCCCATTGCCACCCATGAACGGAAGGTCGGCTTCGGGTATACCACCGTAAAAGATCACCTGTGTTCCGCCCATAAGTTTTATAACAGCCGCAGCCCTGAGTTTTATCTGGCGACGGCAAGAAAGGTGTCGGCAGCACTCACTGCATTGATGGAAGGACTTTTCCGAAATGCTGAGGAGCCCGAGGTTCTCTACAAAAGATGTGACGGCCTACTTAGCCTGCAACGGAAAACCGACCCCGTCATGTTCGAAAGAGCCTGCAGCATGGCAGTCGAGAATGATATACTGACTTACCGATTTGTCAAGAACATCATTGAAAACAAGGTCGCTGAGCCGGATAATCAAGAAAAAATACTGCTTCCCAAACACGACAATATCAGAGGAAGAGACTATTACAATTAACAAACTAAAACCAAACTAAACATGGAACAGATCAAATCCCGGTTGTGCAGCCTCAGGCTGTCGGGCATGGCCACTTGCTGGCAAACGTTGGAAGAGACAAGGCGAACACCGGAGCTCTCCCTGAAAGACGGAATGGAACTCTTGCTGCAGGCAGAGTCGGATCAAAGGAATGTTAACCGCTACGCCAGACTCCTAAGGAATGCAGGCTTCCGCTATCAGGCGTCCATCGAAGAGCTCAACACGGAATCTTCCCGTGGGATGGACAGAGCACTCATTGACAGGTTGTCTATGGGCGACTACATCCGCAAGGGTGAGGCCATCCTAATTACCGGATCCGCCGGATGCGGTAAAAGCTTTCTAGCCTCGGCTCTTGGAAACAGAGCCTGTCGGCAAGGATACAGCGTCGCTTATTTCAACATGCAGAAACTGCTCATGAGACTAAAGGTCAACCGATTGGATGGATCTATCATCAAATTATTCGATAAGTTGGCAAAGACGGACTTGCTTATTTTGGATGATTTTGGACTCACACCGCTTCAAGGTCAGCAACAAATGGACTTTATGGAAATCATTGAAGACAGACATGCTAAAAAAGCAACCATTATTGCCAGTCAACTACCTGTCACAAAATGGTTTGATGTAATTGGTGAGGAGACTATAGCAGATGCCATTTTGGATCGGATCGTACATACATCACATCGTTTTACACTCAGCGGAGATACATTAAGAAAAAAACAGTAATTTTGTCAGGTCTTTAACGGTTTCGTCAAGCCACAAACTGGGTGGGTATGACCGAAATCAGTGGGTGCATATCACCGAAATATCCACTTTTTAAGCAACGGCTGTCTCGTCTGAAAATATCGAAGAAAAGCACTCTCATCGTTTCTAAATAATTCGAAGGATTTACTCTGAATATGTATTTTTGACTGAAGGATGGGCTTTGGTTGACTGGCATTTAGCGGGATATCGGTAGATGGTGGGATGATTAGGTGTTGGCGGGTTGGTTGACATGGGTGTGACTGACGGGCTTGGGTGTGTCTGGGCGCTTTGGGATTATGAATATTAACGCGAAAGTTCAAGCTGCAAATAAAGCAGAATTCGGAAAATGTTACTGCTTAATAATATGGATATTACCGTATTGCGGTTGTAAAAGTGTTAGCCATCATTTTAGAACGCACATATTGAGGCACTTACAATTGGTTTGCAAAGAGAAAGAAAACAGCCTCAGAAGTGGTGCAAATATATGGTGTACTTTTCTTGTCTACACAAAACCAGTTGAAAAATTGGTGAAAAAAACCTTTCTGATAGTTTTCATTGTAACAGTTTATTTTATACATTTGACAAAAATTGTCAAGAATAGATATTCAAATGGATAGATTTGGTGACATAGTCAGGACGAAAAGAGAAGAAAAAGGTATGCTTTTAAGGCAACTAGCTGCACTTATTGATATGGATACAGCCATATTAAGTAAGGTCGAAAGAAGTGAGCGTAAAGCAAAACGTGAACAAGTTGATAAAATAGCTAAAGTGTTGGATATTAATAAGAATGATTTAATAATTGAATATTTAAGCGAAAATATTGCAAATGAGATTCTTGATGAAGATTTGGCAGTGGAAGTGCTAAAAGTGGCTGAGGATAAAGTTAAATATTTGATGGATAATAGATAAATGGCAGACCGAAAAGTAATATTACAAGAATTAATTGACAAGTATCAGTCTTTTAAGCAGCAAGGTAGATTAGACCTTAGCTCTGAAGAAACAATGCGTGCTTGGATTAATGAATTTCTCGCAATTTTTGAATGGGATGTACAAGATACATCGCAAATTCTGCAAGAGAAGGTTTTATCAAAAGAAGAAAAAGCACGACTTGTTGAAATTGGTTCAACTTATTCAAGGCCAGACTATACATTCAGAAGAGGAAAAGAAAAACTTACTTTCCTTGATGCAAAAGGTCCATATATTAAATTGGAATCAGATGCAGATGCTGCATTTCAAATTAAGTCTTATGGATGGTCAATCGAAGCTCCTTGTGCATATATAACAAATTTTGAAGAATTTGTTATATATGATTGTACATATTTGCCAAAGCAGGAACAATCTGCAAATTTTGGTCGTACTTACTTGAAAATTGAGGATTACATTGAGAATTTTGATGCATTAGAATCCCATTTATTAAAAACAAATGTATTGAGAGGTCATTTGAATAAGCTTTATTCAGATACATTTATTGGTGTACGAGAAGTTCAAAAAATTTCTCCTGATTTATTATTCGCTCAACAGTTGTCAGAATTTAGATTGACACTTGCTAATAATATTTTAGTATCAAATAGAAATATAATTAATGGCAATTCGGAACTTCTTTCATATATCACACAGGTTGTAATTAATAGAATTATATTTATAAGAATCTGTGAGGCACGAAGGATAGAAAAAGAAGGACTTTTAAAAGATTTTCAAAATGCCGACTTTTGGAATTCATTTAAATTGTCTTCTTATAATGATTTTTATGAACATTATGATGGACCTCTTTTCGATAGAAATAATGCTATTCACGAAATCATAATCCCAAATGAGATTTTCATAGGATTAATTGAGCTTTTATATTATCCTTCGCCATATCGCTTTGATGTAATTCCGACAAAGTTACTAAGTGATATTTATGAAATATTTCTATCCAAAAAGCTTGTAATTGAGGGTGGTACTGTATTGGAGAAGTTAAAACTTGAATACATAAAAACAAGTGGTGCTGTTAGCACTCCTCAATACCTAGTTCAAGACTTATTAAAAAGAACTGTTTCAAAGAATAGCCTTTTATCAAATGGGCTTTCAAGCATTTTCAATACACGAGTACTAGATTTTGCTTGTGGTAGTGGTATTTTTCTGGTAGAATTATTCGATTACTTGCAGAATATCATAGTAGAGCATTACTCCATTAGCCCCGAGGATTCTTTTTCTGATTTATTTTATGCAAATGAAAGTTCATTAACATTAACTATTGAAGGTAAACGAAAGTTAATCTCAAACTGTATTTTTGCCGTAGATATTGACCCTGAGGCAGTAGAGGTTGCTAGAATGTCGCTTTCTTTAAAATTGATTGACAATATTGAGTTTTTTGAAAGTTATCAAGAACTTGGGGTCTTTGGTAATCAAATATTAAATAATGTTGGGAATAATGTAAAATGCGGAAATACATTAGTTTCATTTGATATCTGTGACAGATTTCCCGATATTAACCAAGATGAGACTCAGCTATTAAAAACAAATCCGTTTGATTGGAACGCAGAAAGTGGATTTGGTGATGTTTTCAATGAAAAGGGTGGATTTGATTACATAATTGGAAATCCTCCCTATGTTGAAGTAAAAAATTATAACGAAGAGTATCCTTTTATGCATCAATACATAAAAGATAACTTTCTTACAACTAAGAATGGTAAAGTTGATTTGTCAGTTGCATTCATTGAAAGAGGTATAGAGCTTTTAAACGAAAATGGAACAATAGGCTTAATTGTTCAGAAAAGATTCTTCAAAACGGAATATGGTAAAAATTTGCGTGAGTTTATTACGGAAAATCAGTTGCTTTATCAAGTAATTGATTTTGAAGATACAAATTTGTTTAAAGGGCGGATCACTTACATTTCATCACTAATTTTAGCAAAGACAAATCCGGATTTAATTTCATTTATCAAAATCACAGATAAGGCTGAAGAATTAGCTGAAATATTATATCAATTACCAACATTAGAAACAGACTCCACCAATTTCACTCAAATTTCATCAAATGCTTTTGATTCAAATCCGTGGAATTTCGACGATCCAATATTACTCAGCTTAAAAACATCTTTGCTAAATAGATTTGGTAATTTTGGAGACTATGCAAAAGTTAAAGTTGGAATTCAAGTGCTTTGGGATAAAGCCTATCATCTGCGTTTAAAATCAATGAACAACGATGGGACAATGATTTGTGACTCTCATCTTGAAAATGATTTTACTATTGAGATTAATGCTTGTCGGCCTCTTTTAGTTAACGAGAAGTTTTATCCATTCTGTGAAGATTCAACATCTATTTATGTTCTTTTCCCTTACGATGTAACAAATGTTGATAATTCCCCAATTGAATTTTCAGACTATTGCGCTCGGTTCCCTTTTGCTGGAGCATATTTGACAAGGCATAAATCTGAAATTTCGGAGTCTGTTGAAACATGGCAAAATGATGAGTTATGGCATCTCTTCACACGGGTACAAAATCATACTGCTACTTATCCTAAGGTAATAATACCAATGACAGCCAATGATACTTACGCAACGGTTAGTCAAAATCCTCTTAACTACTGTGATAATGCGAATATGTTCTTCATTGATATTCCTATTAAAAGTGCAAGAAATCTCTTTGCAATTGCGTCAATTATAAATTCTACATTATTCTCAGTTATAGCAAGGTCAATAGCCAATCCTCAACAAAACGGGTATTTTAAATTTAATAAGCAGTTTATTGAGCCAATACCATTTCCAAGAGAACGATTTGAAATCAACCTCGAATTAGTAGAATCAATAGCTGCATTTGGTACAAGTATTAGCCAGCTGCAAAAGCAATATATGAATGCTTCACCTCGCCAAAAAAATATTCATCGCAATTCGTTGGCAATTCTTTGGGAGAATCTAGATGAAGAGGTTTACAATCTTTACCAGCTGTCTGATGCAGATAAGGACTTTTTTAGAAATAGAGGCAGAAATATCAACCGAATTCAAATAATAGATTGATTATGAATAAGGAAATAATCACATATTTGAAAAGTTATTCGGATGACCTAGCAATAACAAATAAACTGATCGTTGGGGCTTATTTGAAATTTAATAATATTAAGTTTGAATTTAATGAATTAATCCTTGATTGTATTAGGGGTAACGATATTGCTATTGTTGAGAAATTTACAAATATAATTTTAACAAAGAACGGCAAGTATGATTTGGAAGATGTGACAGAATTATTTGAAACGACAATTCCAACAGGAGATGTAGTTACAAATGGTGCAGTTTATACCCCAAAATATATAAAGGAATTTATTGTTTCCAGTGCATTCTCTACACTTAGTGGACAGTGCTTAAGCAAGGTGAGTTTTGCTGATGTAGCATGTGGCACAGGAGCATTTTTACAAACAGCCGTTGAGCATCTAAAAGGTATAACTTCAAAGACATACGCGGAAATATTTGCAGAAAATATATTTGGTCTTGATATATCGAGTTATACAATTGAAAGAGCGAAAATATTACTAAGCCTATTAGCTGTTTCAAATGGTGAAGATAGAACCAATTTTAATTTTAATTTATTTGTTGGTAACGCTTTAGACTTTGATTGGAAAAAAGCATATTCGAATTTTAGCGGTTTTGACGCAGTTATTGGTAATCCCCCATATGTAAGGGCGAAGAATATAAGCGAGGACTCTAAAAAACTAATGAAAAATTGGAAAGTAACAAAATCGGGTAATCCCGACTTGTATATTCCATTTTTTGAAATCGGTTTAGAAAATTTAAAAGAAAATGGTTATCTTGGATTTATAACAGTAAACACATTTAAAAGGAGTGTTAATGCCAGGAATTTACGTGATTATTTCAAGGATAACAGATTAAGTGTTTCCATTATTGATTTTGGTAGTCAACAGATATTTGAGAATAAATCTACATATACTTGCATTGTTTCTGTCACAAAAAACAAATCGGAAATTGTTAAGTACGTAAAAGGAAGCCCCGATGAAATCAAAAATAATTTGCTTAAACCATCTAATGGAATTAGCTATAAAATTTTAGACTCGAATAGAGGCTGGTTATTAAATAAAACAGATATTCTTAACAATATCGAGAAGATTGAAAACAAAGGTCTTTCCTTGGGAGATAAATACACTATTAAGAATGGGTTGGCAACCCTAAGTAATGACATATTTATTTTTAAGCCTATTGACGAAGATGATAAGTACTATTACCATCAAAATGGTAAACTTCACAAAATTGAAAAAGGAATTTGCAGAGACATTATTAAACCAAACAAGCTAAAAAATGAGGAGGAAATACCATTTCGAAAAGAAAAAATTATATTTCCTTATCAAACTACTGATAATCAATTAAGCCTTTTTAATAATGAAAAAGGAAAGCTAAATGTTTTTGATGAGGACTATTTTCAAGATTCTTTTCCAAACGCATATCAGTATTTGTCATATAACCAAAGCCAGTTGTTAAATAGAGACAAGGGTAAACCGGTTAAATACAAATGGTTTGAGTTTGGTCGCTCACAGGCTATTAATGATTTTGGAAAAAAATTACTTTTTCCATATATGGCAGGTCAACCATATTTTGTTTATACAAATCAAGAAGACCTTTTACTCTATGCTGGATATGCAATCTATTGTGAATCTGAAAGAGAGCTAAAAATATTAAAGAGAATTCTGGAATCAAATGTGTTTTGGTACTACATAAAAAACACAAGTAAACCTTATTCGGGTAACTTTTACGCTTTGGCAAAGAATTATGTGAAAGATTTTAGTTTATGTTCATTAACTCAGGCGGAAGAAGACTTTTTATTAAAAAGTGAATCTCTCAAAGAAAGAAATGAATTCCTAATTGAGAAATATGAGGTTATGATATAGCATAAACTTTGAAACTACTGATATCTGAAAACATAAGATAAATTGGATTTCTTCAAAGATTTTCGGAACCTAATAAGCTCTTGTTCAACCTAAGAATAAAAAAAACGAGGGCTACACCAGGTAAGCCACAGCCTCACAATCAGGCGTTTACACGCCTTCGCTCCGGCAGCGCCCTACCTACCCGTTATGCACAAGCGTAGAACCGGTTCCTCAAGTCTATCCGATTAATCATTGTTAAAGAAAAAAAAACAAGCAATGTTAAGTTCAAGAAAAAAAGTATATGCAGATGATTTGCTGATGATAATTGATAGTTTTAAGAAACGATCATCGGATATTCGGCGAAAACTAGGAGATGATTTTGTTATTAATCAAGGGCTTTTTTTAATGACGACTTCTCTTTTTGAAGACACAATACGAGAATTGATGAGAGTGGTTTTATTGTCATATCCCGAGAAACTACAATCGAATAGTTGTACAATAAATAAAAAGCAGGTTTGTGATATCGCCGATGAGGGGTATCGTGTCATAATAGATAACGAACTATATTCATTATTCCGTAATGGCGTAAGAGATCAATTAGAGTGTTTATTAACAATTGTTTCTGATAAAGACAAGAAAAAGTACAATCCAGAGATAATAGATGTCATTGATAGAATCTCTGATGTTTATTTATATCGTAATTCACTAATTCATAATGGAGGTAAAGCAGATAAAAATTTATCAGAAAAGGCCATAAAATATAAGGTTGATTCCATCAATCCAATCCGATACGATAAGTCTTTAATTGAGAAATTTATCTTTGATTTCATTGAATTACTTACTATGGTTGCCGATGATGTAAGCAAAAAGTATAAACAATTTAATGATACAAGACTTGGGAGGCTGAGAGAACTTTGGAAAACAATTTTCTCTAGTCCGATTATGCAATTTGATGATTATTGGTATTCTGATATTGATAATGATCTGATTACGGGTATAAAATATCCCAATGTTGAAGGAGCTTTGAGTAGTAGTGAGATTGTATTGCTTTCTATTTGGCGGCATCAATATTATGATTGTATTAAGACAAAAGAATTTTTAATATGTAGTATTAATTATGATCGTATTTACAAAATATACCAAGGATTAGATGATGTGAAATTCTATCATATGCAACAAGAAGCGGATTCTTTGGGGCTATTTAAAAAAAACGCCTGTGCATAACGGGTAGCCAAGCCACAGCCACCAAAGGTGGCCGCGGCCTTCTATGTTGAAAACCAAATATTTTAAGCATTCTTTTTCAAAAATCTTTCTTTTTCAGCAATTTTTGAGGATATAGGCACAAGTTATTCCGAGAGGGGTTTATCTCCTCCGTCTTTAGATTCCGTATTTTCGGAATCTCCCCTAAACAGCTTTCTTTCTTTTTTTCTTTTTCTGTAAGCAACCTTAACAATCAGTCAAGATCCTATAAAGCATTCTTCTATAAGTGGTCATTACGAGATGCCACATTTCCCTTTTTCAGTCTTAACAGGAAGGAAGGAAGGAAGGAAGTGCCGTAATCTAGCCAGAGCGGTCAAGCCGCAGGGCGCCCGTAACGGTCACTTCAAGAAATGCTGATAGTTCTATAGGTTGTCTGTTTTTCCAAATTCGTATGTTTTATTGTATTTAAGAACCGTATATATTCTGTTGGATAATTTCTTTGCAATACGTATCAAGGCGTTGTTGTGCTCCATTCGTTTGATTAGTTTCTGATAGGCCATCAGAAGTGCAGGATCATACCGTATGGCAACCCAGGAACTTTCTATTATGATTGACCTAAGAAAATCGTGTGCTCGAAAAGTGATTTCACCCACTTTCTGTTTCTCACCGCTTGATTTGGTCATTGGGATAAGTCCAATGAAGGAAGCGAATCTCTCAGAATTGGGAAACCGATTAATATCCTCGACCTCTGTTAAGATGACCATTGCTGTGATGAGGGCTATTCCTGGGATTGATCGAAGTAGCTTGACATTTTCACGATACTTGTCGGTTTGCGAAAGATGTTTGATATCCAGAAGGATGCATTTTAGAAGCTCTTTCATATATCGAGCTTCATTGATCTGATGCTTGAGTGCCATTTCTCCGGAAAGCTCTTTCATGTGTATGCTTTCAAGCCATATCATGAAACGCCTGTTCCAGTGCTTACGTGAATTGGCAAACTCTTCCGGCATATCAATACCATAAAAATGGAGAAAGCCCTTAATGCAGTTCTTGTCACGTTCCATGCCATTGACAAGCGTTTTTCTGGAACGAACCAGTGACCGGTCAATGAGAATGCTTTCCGAAGGTGTATAGATTGGCGTAAGGTTTCCGCTTCTAAGGGCATAGTCAATTTTTCGGATGTCTCGTTTGTCTTCTTTCTGATGTTTGTCCATTTATGTACTGAGCGAATATCAGCCGGATTGATCACGATGTTTTGGATGCCCAGTTCGCACTATTGATAGTGAGCCCCACAATCCGCTGAAACCGGCCTCGTAAACCGAATGATAACTGGCACCGAGATAATCCTTAAGATGATATAAACTCAACACATTATGTTTAGGTGACATGGTAAAACTATTTAATATTATTCCATTGCTTAAGATGATCACATTCAAGTCTTTAAAATTGACTTAAAAACATGCATAAATATTTTTACATTCGAAATATAAATTGTTTATTTGTGTTTAAATAATAACATGAATATTATATATTAATAATTCGATCCCTTAAATGTGATGATATTTGTCTTATGCTAAATCAAGTAATCAATTCATTTATCAAACAGAGGGCTAGCCATCCGTTTGTAGTCCGAAGAAATGACCATAACATAGTACATTAAGAATTCTAAACAAATAATTCATGAAAAAAATCCATCTTGTTTTATTTACTTTGCTAGCAATAACGAATTCATTTGCTCAGAACCACAAACTAACCACCGACCGCAACGCCTACCGGGCAGCCGATCAAATTATAAAACAACAAGTAGAATTCAAAGATCCTGGCAATTCGGGCAAAAACCTTACATGGGACTTTCGCATAGTGCAACCCATAAACGAGGAATATACGCTCGACTATTTTATCCCCGACTCCACCGACATGGCCCGCCTGTGCGGTATTGAACATAATACCCGCTATTACTACCGCCAACAAAACGACAGTCTTCAAGCAGTAGGTTATGAAAATTCCACAACCTACATGCAATATGTGATTCCTGAAATGCGGATGCACTTCCCATTTGCTTATGGTGATACTTTGTTCAGTAATTTCGAAGGCATAGGTCAATACAGCCATTTTCTGGAGTTATTCGTAAAAGGTTACACTCGTGTACAAGTCGACGCCGAAGGCAAATTACTCCTACCACAAAGTGAAACTGTAAAAAAAGCTTTGCGGGTACACACGCTACGCCATTATACCGAAACTGGAAAAGACAGCGTTGAAATGACCCTTGACATTTACTCATGGTATGCATCAGGTATTCGCTATCCAGTGTTTGAAAGTATGAAAACTACCCTGAATCGAAAACTCTTCTCTCCTCAAGGAGAGGGGGTAGAGGGTCTGGTCGATACGACAGTCTTCTCCACCTCATTCTATTACCCGCCCGAAAAGCAAACTTCGCAAATCGAAACAGAACCTATACCGACCGATAGCCTGCTTGCTAATCAAGGGGCTTCTTCCGTATTTACCGAAGCGCAACTGATGCCAAATCCGGTGGTGGACTACCTGTACATTAACTACAAACTCACCCGACCTGCAAAAGTTTGGTTTACATTGCATAATAACATTGGGGTAGCACAATGCAGCACTTCACACGAAAATATGAGCGATGGCTACAATACAACAACCATAAATATGAGTGCGTTTATGACCGGAACCTACATGCTGTATGTTCATTTGGACGATATGATAATGATGCAGCGCGTGATAGTGAAAAAATAATGTAATAAATTCATAGAAAATGAAAAAGATAATTTTTTTAATACTCTTGAATAGCACTATAGCTTCACTTCTCAATCAGAATAGAGTTTATGCAACAGATAGTGAATATATTCCTAATCTACCTAAGATATTACCTGTATCTCCTAATGCAGCTTCTTTAGGGCAATATGGAAAAACACCTATTAGTTATTACAACGGAACAACTAATATAAATATTCCATTCTATGAGATTGAAATTGGAGGACAAAAGCAATCAATAGCCATTAGTTATCACAGTTCAGGTATTAAAGTTGCTCAAGAGGCCAGCTGGGTTGGACTTGGTTGGAGTTTGAATGCCGGAGGGTGTATCACACGAGAATGTATAGATGGTGATGATTTTCACGATACAAAAACAATGCCTTATTACTTCAACGATTATATAGATCCTACAAGTTCAAACCATTCAGAAGTTGATTTTAGTTCTTACGATACCGAACCGGATATATTCTACTTTAATTTTGGTGAGTTCTCCGGAAGTATGTTTTTTACGAAAGGAACTACACGTACTCCAATAGCAAAAATCAAAAGTTGCAACAAATACATTGAAGCAACTTATGATATTAATAAACGAAGTTGGTTAATAAAGGATGGTAATGGTTTAAAGTATTACTTTGGAGGTTCATCATCCAGTCGAGATATTAGTTCTGGGAATAATGTTTCTCATGAGTTTCGTAGTGAAATACCACCTGCTTTAGGTGGAGTAATCCCATCATTTCGTTCAGCTATAACAGCTTGGTATGTAGATTCGATTGTAGCACCCAATCACGATAAGATTGAATATCAATACACAACAGAACTAATTTCAACTGTCACAAATTTAAACGAAGATATCAGAATAAAACAAAGCATATTAGAAGGAGGAGTGAATTGCTCGGCTGATAAAGATTTTTTTAAGGATTTTTCTTACTCAAATGCTGATATTCAACAATGTATATTGAGAAAAATAAAATTCAAAAATGGGGAAATAAATTTTAGTACTTCTAATAGAGATGATATTTCAGCTAATCTGGATACAGAAGCCCAGAAACTAGAACAAATAACTATTCGCAATAATTCAGAGGAAATTAAATCATATCATTTTAGTTATAATTATTTGGGCAATCAAAGCAAAAGTATTGACTGTCGGCTTTTGCTAAACAAAATCACAGAACAAATTAACAATACGGCTCTTAATAATTACGAATTTACATATAATATGGGTTATTTGCCCCCAAAAGACTCACCTCAAATTGATTTTTGGGGTTTTTATAACAATTCAAGTAATCCTGTGACTGGATATGGGGCATTAATACCTTCAATGTTGCTTTATAATACCAATGGTCATCAATTACCAATGCCCGGACGTGACAGAACACCGAATGCCGAATGCATGCAGCATGGGATGTTACAATCCATTAAGTATCCTACAGGAGGGACCTCACAATTTACTTATGAACCTCATGAGTTTAATAATGGGTTTAATCTTTGTTATAAAGATACCACACTTACTGAGACAGTGGGTTTAAGATACGATGAAACAGTATAATACTCCCCAAAATTCGTACCACTGGTATAATTTAAAAAATCAATTAAATTTACCAACATTATGAAAAGAAGCAGACGAATTTTTTCGGGAGCCTTCAAGGCTCAGGTAGCCATTGAAGCTCT